>Ga0207016_1005_pt1 | contig 62617 bp, 55 predicted proteins | sample Alteio_BWMinCont_54_FD_153469 | JGI IMG/M metagenome (GOLD analysis project Ga0207016, IMG submission 153469) | Enriched cells from forest soil in Barre Woods Harvard Forest LTER site, Petersham, Massachusetts, United States -... | ecosystem: Environmental > Terrestrial > Soil > Temperate forest >...
TAATAAATTGGGTAATGGTTACCATCTCTTGTCGCAATGTTTTAAAATCATAGGATTCGATGGGTTTATTTTTAAAAATAATATCGCCTGATGTATGGTGATAGGTTTGATTGAGTAATTTTAATAGCGTGCTTTTTCCGGAGCCATTGCCGCCTAAAATTACCGTAAAATCGCCGGGATAAATTGTTGTGGTGATAGTGTTAATGATGTGTTTTTCTCCGATGGAAAAACAGGTGTTTTGGAATTCAATCAATGGTTGCATATTAATCTCTGTATGGTATCGCGCTCGCTTACGCGAGGGCTTCTAAACTATCTCACTAGCGCGTGCTTGCTGACAGTTTGAGCCAGTGAGATAGTTTAGAAGCACTTGCGTTAGCAAGCGCAAAAAAACTAATCCGCTGTTGCATATAATTCCCCGCGTTGCTTGGTGTAATGCGCTGTTGATAGAAATGCCACCAACATCAATCCTAATAATAATTTTAAATAAATGGGATTAATGCCAATATCCAATAATATATTGAAAATTAAAAAATAAATAAAAGCACCGAGTAAACACCCCGCAATACCAATGAGCGCGCTAAAGCGATCTGATTTAAATATTCCTGAAATGAGTTTTTTTCCGATAACAACAGCGCCGATCGCAGTTAATGCCATGCCCAGTCCCATGGAAATATCAGCATACCCATCGATTTGTGCTGTCATGATTCCGCAAAGTGCGGCAAGCATATTACTGAGCGATAATCCGATGCATAAATAAACGGCAGGATTTTTGCCGAGTTTTTTGAGTAAATGCGGGCTATTGCCAAATGCACGACAATATAATCCGGTTTGGCTGTGTAAAAAAATACAGAGCGCAGCTGATATCAGTAATATAAAACCAATTAAAAAAAACGTCAGCATGTGAGGATAATAGTCTTGCAAATGTTGCAGAAAAATATGGCTATTAAGTAAACTGATGTTAGGACGATTCATGACACCAAAATTCACGCTATACAGCATAAAAACCGCTAAAATACCGGCGATTAATGAATTGATTTTTGCGACACGTTGCATGATGGTGACACATATACCAATAATCACACCGCCCAATAATCCCGCGATAATACTGATTATTTGATTACAGCCCAGCGATGTTAGGCGCGCAAAAATTGCAGCGCCTAACACGAATGTGCCTTCAACCGTTAAATCCGTTACCATCAAAACGTCGTAACTTAAATAAACGCCGAGCGCGAGTGGTAAAAAAATTAAGGTTTGTTGAAGCGTGCTGAGTAAAATCGTTAGCATTTTACAAGACCTTCACTGTGTATCCTAATTTCTTCGCCGCCGCTTTCGCAGTCGCCGCATCTTTTGTCGATGAATTTAAAAACACAAAATAATGATCCATGACATGTACGGGCATGTCAGATGCTTTTTTGCCAGCGAGAATTTGCGCCGCAACTTTTCCTGCATCAACACCAGTTTGATACTCTGAAACACCCAATGCAAATGCAGCGCCTTTGCTAACAGAACCATCATCGGATGCAATGACCGGAATATGTTTTATGTTCGCTTGTTGCAATAACGTATTTAATCCACTGACAATTAATTCATCTTTTAAAATAAATATGGCTTGTGAGTCAGGCGCAATATTTTTACTGAGTGTATACATGTCAGATAATTGCGATACCATTAATTTTTGCACTTGAATATGATCTTGTTTTGCCGCTTTTTCAAATTGTTTGACTTGTGAAAAAATACGATCATCAGCGCTATAAACAATGGTTAATTTTTTTAAGTTAGGCATTGCATCGTGAATAAATTGCATGCGCGCTGAGGGTGCTACCCTGCTTAACACACCAGTGACATTGGGGTTATTTGCTTTTGTTGCTTGTTCTTTGAGATGATCAGCAGCAATACCAACGATGGGTGCGTTACGCACCATGGCGATAGTCATTTGTGCAGCATCTGTGCCGATGGGTGCAACCAATGCGACATGGGCGGAATTAAATTCTTGTAAAATAGATTGTTGAATCGTGACATTGCCTTGTGCGTTTTTGACCAAATAGGTCACTGGCATTTTTGATTCTTTATTTAAAGCGGTTTCAAAGCCGTTCACAATTTGCGTCATAGCAGGCAATGCAACAGGGACCAAAATGCCAACAGTGACGGGCTTGCTAGCTGCGAAAGAGGCTGTAGATAATGTTGCAAGCGTGTAGACTGTGAGGGTTTTTATTGTTTTTTTCATGAACATGCTCCAAAGGGTTTTAAATACTGGTGTAATGCTACATGAGTACAAACGGGATTGCAAGGAGAAAATATGAGACAGGGACGGACACTGATGCAGTTAGCGTTGAGACCACCAACACTCCCAGAAATAAAATTATGGGTTGATGATCAGCTGTTTGCGTTTATTCCGGAATTGCGCAATGGTGACATTTTAGCAGTCGAAGGACGAATGCTTGAACTGAAAAACTTAGTGGAAAGTATCTGCCGACTGCCTACTTACAAATCAATATTCTGGTTTAGCGCGCTTTTGTCATTATTTTTACTTTGCGGGATAGCAACGGCATACACTCTGAATAATACGACAGGAGGACAAACCAATAATATTAAACTCGCCAATGGGTTAATCGCTATACCACTGTTAGGTGTTTTTTGTTTTGTTTTGCTTGCTTTTTATTCAGCCTGCAATAAATCGGTACTGCCATTTGTTCGTCCTAATCAGCGTTATATGCTTAAGGTTGGCGTTGACGTTATTGATTTTTCTCCGCGTAGTTTTTGTGGTTTGTCGGTAATCGTGACAAATCCAGTAGACGCATTGAACAACCAGATTAGAATTGCCAACGAGTATTTGAATCCAGTGAATCCGATGAATCCAATACAGAATGTAGAGCAACCCGTTTTTTTGGGGGAGGATAATGTGCCTGCGAGTACTGTGGTGGGGGTGGCAGTAGTTCCAAGCTATTTTTCAAATGATAGTGGTAGGCTCGGTTATCTCACGCCAGAGAACAACGAGCCGACCAGTGATGTCGCTGCTGTTTCTGAGAATGGAGATGGAGAGATGATAACGTTAACCACTATACAGCGATTAAGCCCATCACTTTTTGGAGTGCCGCTGCCGCCTGACGACGATCGCGTGTTCAATAATGTTGAAGAAATAGCCCGATTGTAATCTCATTATGTAGTAATCATTCTTAAAATCGCCAACAACGCGATCAACACACTAAAAATTGCCGCAAAATTGGGTACAAAAATAAGTAAACTGATGCCATTGATACCGACAACCAGATAAAAATAAGTGGCCACAACGGTCAGCCGCGAGAGTTTTAAAAAAAAGGGCTGTTGATCGCGAGGTTTTGGCGCGCCATTTTTGGGAAAATAAGCAAGAATCATCATGGGTGCATTGGCATGATTAACCAGTAATGGCAACACAATCAGAAATGAAATGAGCGATACTATTTTGAGCGTAAGCAATGACACAGCGATAGACGAAAAATTAAAATCACGTGAAACAATAAAAAATACACAGAGTAAAATCGGGAACGCTAGCACGCAGAGCAAAATATCCCTTATTTTATAGCCTTTTGAGACGCGCGCTATAAATCCACAGACGATCGGCGCAAGACAAATCCACCATACGATTGAAAAAAATGACCACGCGGTATGGCGATTATAGGCAATCCAGCGCGCGATGATAGCAGGTTCGGATTGTGTCGGTGTGTTACTACTGAGTGTGGTGGATATGATATTTAACACCAAAATAAGGATGGCGAGCACAACACAAAAAAGTGGGAAGCTCACGGTTGTTGAAATGCGGTTTGAAAAAAGTCGTTTTACGCGTTGTTTTGCGGTATTGGTGAATGATGCTACCAATAATAATAAGGTGGTGAGCAAAGCGGCAGTTTTAAATCCGATGTTTAGTTGTATCTCGGGTGATATAACAAAACTTAATAATAAAAAAATAAAAAATAAAAGCGTGATGCTCAATCCAAATAGCGTTGAACTTCTAGCAATATTGTTAACAATAAGACCGAGTGTTTCTTGCGGACCTTGTTTTGTAAAGGGTTTCAGTAAATTGCTGAAATAGGCGTCGGTTTGTTTGCAATATCCCAAAACACCCATGCCGATTGCAATCAATGCATATAAAGACCAGGGGAATAATCCATAATGCAGCAACTGCATTTTCAGTGAGTGCGAAAAAAGATGGGATTGCGCGGATCCATTAATGAGAAATACATCGCCGTTGAGCAGACTGATTCCACAATAGATACCGTATAAACCCAATTCCAATAATAAAATACAAACAAACCACTGTAATTTTGGTAAGCGTATAACAGCATCTTCAGCGTTTTGTGCAAGACGTTTATTTCCAAAAGGCGATAGAATTAAAAATAAAGCGCAAGCAATGCTAAGCCAAAACAAATAAAAACAGGCAGAAACGACATGCGGAAGATAACAAAATAAAATAATGCCCAAAATGATGACGAGCGGATTGAGAATAAACATTAAATCTTTTCGGGGTTTGGTGTATTTCACTCATTCCTCAATCGCGCCGTTAAAATTTGATACCAGCGATCGCTGAGCAATCCTTCTTTATATTTTGCTTCGACATCGGTCAGCATAGGTTGTCCATATTCTTGTAATAACATTCGCGATGTTTGCGTAATATTCTCAGGGTCTGAATCGAGCAAACGATCACGCAAACTTTCAGAAAACACCAAATATTCTCGCAAGGCAACGCGCTTGCCATCAATTGTGGGTACCAATCGTTGCCACACGATGAGCCGCAATGTTTCAATGATATCAATTGTGCGACCCAGACGTTCTTCTTGCGGAAAACTGCCGACCAAGCGTCGAATGGTTTCAGCAACGCCATTGGTGTGCAATGTGGTGTAAACAGGATGACCCGTTAATGCAGCTTCGATGACAGCACTAATGGTTTCCGGATCACGTGCTTCACCCACTAAAATTAAATGCGGTTTGCGTCGTAGTGCATTGCGCACACCGGCTGCAAATGTGGGTAAATGTTTGGGAATTTCAGATTGCGCGACAATGGACGTGGGCATAACAACATTGTCGTATACAAATTCAATCGGTGATTCGTAGGTGAGGATTTTGCGATTGCTGGTTTTTTCTTCGGCCAATGTTTTAATTATCGATGCCAATAGTGTGCTTTTACCAGAACCTGTCGCGCCAGTAATATAAACAACCCCTTCTTGCGGCGCCATCGCATCAATAATGGGTTGCGGTAAATTTAATGAGGCAAGTGACGGTGGCGTTGAAGGAATGGTGCGAATCGTGATTTGTATGCCTTCGTGACCTTCAACATAACAACCGACGCCGTTAACGCGATAGCGAAAACGTTCGGAGCGACTCGGACGCACTTCATAATGCGTATCCAAATCATTGCCGCGCATGATTTGTGTTGTGCCATTAGGTCCATACATGGCATTTAATAAATCACCCGTTTCTGTATTGGTTAATTTGCGTTTGGTGATTTTATGGATGCGACCAAATACTTCAACAGTAACAGGTTCACCGGTTTGAATGGTGATGTCTGACGCGCTGATGCGATGACAATAAACGAGTAAATCGTCGATATTTTTCGCTTCGAAACGGGTAGGTTCGTGTGGGTATGTAAAAGATTCGGTCATGGCGTTATCACTGGTCTCCATTTTTTCGCATTCACTTGTAGTCGTGATTGCGCCGTAATACGCAACACTTGATCATTGATGCGCAATTGATGGGTATTGCCCGTTACACCTAAATCAGTACTCGCTACAAAAGGCGCGCTGACCATGTGTAACGTTAATAATTTGCGATATAAAATCATGCCTAACATATCGCGTTTTAAGCGATTTAAATTGTCGGTAAAAATACTCATGGCTTGTTCGCTGCCATGTCTCCAACCCTTTTGGATATAATAATTCCAGACAAATTTTTCTGCGCGGGTTTGTGGTAATAAAGATTGATCGGAAAGTTTGGGTCTTCGAAAATGCATCCACAAATAATTACGCCAAATAGGCGGCGCAGTGACAAAACGTGCGGGACGAATAATGCGAAATGTTTTTGTAGCAATACGCAATGTATTGTTATTAGCAAGATTCAGATTGTTTTTGCTTTCAGCCAACACAGGTGGTAATACATTATGCCCCAATAATAATTGATTAAAGTCGAATACTTGATCGAGAAAATCAGATTCTGCTTGTAATGCTAAATCAATATTTCTGGCAGTCCATGCTAAGCCACCGCGTGCGCCGAGTGACATTGCCGCCTGGCGAATAGCGGCATAACGAATAGGATTGACTTGGTTTCCGCCAGGCGCTAATCGTGGGATGGTAATGTATCCCACATTGGCCGTTAGCATTTCGGGATCATCTGCAAGCACAGTGAATGCGCAAAATAATGTAATAATGAAAACTAAAAACTTCATTAATTAATTCCCATTATAACGAAGTTCAATGGTGCGTGATTTAGGATATACCGCAATGTTTGCCTTCATCACAACTTGATAAGTAATGTTACGTAAAATTTCCGCTAAAGAACGATTGTGAATATTCAGTGAAACCAATACGGGTAAATTTGGCCTTCTGCCAATGACACGGAAATGGTAATGCGTTGCTTGCGCAATTTTTTTAAGCACCGGTTGAACAGGTCCAGTCCAGCTGATCGATGCTAATTTATCCATGCCGATTGCTTGGGGATTAAACGGTTTTCGCAAATTGTGGGGAGGGTGTACGGTCATTTGTACCGCTGCTAATTCTTGCAGCGACTGACCGATTGCCGTTGCGGCTTCTGCAATTTGCGCTTGTGATTGTTCGTCGATAATTTGTGCGGGTACTTCATTTGCAGGAACATATCTTAGATTCAAATCAACAATTTTTTTCCCGCTGGAACAACTGGCTGTTAAAAAAATAATGGGTAGTAAAAGCGCGAATTTCCATATCGGTTTATTCATTGCTGGTTCCATGAAAAACAGTGTGAGCATTTAACTTTATATATTACTTGATTAAAACTAAAAGTCTAATTTGTGTGAGTGTGAGGGCGTGTGTATGTTTGATTTAAAATTGTACAATAGTGGTAAATCAATAAGGATTTATTTTTTTCTTGCCAGCGTGAGCCCATCACCCATTGGTAACATGCATATAGTGACACGCGTATCTTGCGCGATTTTTTTATTGAGCGCGCGAATGGCAACCGTATTTTCATTTTGATTTTTTGAATTAGCGACTTCGCCATTCCAGAGCACATTATCGATGGCGATCACGCCGCCGGGACGCACTAATTGCAGACAGTATTCATAGTAATGGGGATAATTGGGTTTGTCGGCATCGATAAATGCAAAATCATAGGTGTTTTGAAGATTATTTTCGATTAGCGATTGCAATGTTTTTATCGCAGGCGCTAAATGCAAGGTAATTTTTTTATCCAGATGCATTTTTTCCCAGTATTTTACTGCCATGCGTGTCCAGTCAAAACTGGCATCGCAGCAAGTGACATGACCATCATCAGGAATGGCGAGTGCCATACAAATGGCGCTGTAGCCGGTAAAAGTGCCTATTTCCAAGACATTTTTTGCGTTGATGGTTTCTAATAGAAAACGAAAAAATTGGCCTTGTTCGGGTGAGATTTGCATGGGGGCGGCTTCGAGTGTTAACGCTGTTTCCTCGCGCAATGCTTTTAATAGGGGTGGCTCGAAGACGCTATGGGTTTGTAGATAATCGATAAGTGTCGGTGTGAGTTGGAGTGTGTGGGATGACATGGGTATGAATTCGCTCGTAAGGTTAAAATAATTTCTCTTAATGGAAACTGGGCACCCCCCTTTTCTTCCGCTTAAGATGGGCCATCCGTGGCCCGGTCCCGAAACTTCGTGTTTCTATTCGCTGCAGAAAAGGGGGGATACCCAGTTCCCATTAAGAAAATTATTTTATTATTTATGCTCGCTTATGCTATTTAAAAACAGAGCATAGTACTTTTTCTCATAGTGAGATACCATAATTAAAATACATTTTCCAGTGAGAATCACATGGCAATCAGCCCCGATGCCCATTGGCGAGATTCAGCACGCCCTGTAAAGTTTTTTATTTGGGACGGTCGCGCTGCGTTTCCCGTTGTTATTTTTTTGATGCATATGACATTGTGGACGTTCGGTATTACAGTGGCGCTTATTATATTTTTCTCGATTTTGAATCGTTATGGTTTTACGCCGATTGTTTTTTTTCGATGGGGTCGTAATTTAATCGCAGGTAATCGCAAAATGGCCATACCTTGGTGGATGTCATGACAGTCAGCTTAGAAAAAAAATTAACCGCAATGGCAAAGCGCATGAATGTGAATTTTTCCTTGAAAGGCAGCGTGGCGAGTTATAAAGATATTTTTTCAGCAACGGGCATGTTGCCGGGTTTAACTAAACGCGCAGATCAATTGTCGCAATTATGTTTGGGTTATGGTTTGGGCGCGACTTATGAAGACGTTGAAGGTTCACTGATGGGCGTGAAAGTGAATTTTGATGAATTTACGCCGGAAGTATTGCGGTTGTTGTGTATTTTAGATGTGTTGAATGAGCTTGTAAAAATGAGTCCAACGCGAGATGAAGTGCCGTTGGATGAATTGATGTATGACTAGTATGTGAGCGTGAATGAACCTCGCGCTATAGATTCAGAAACCGAGCGACAGCGAAGGTGAATCCTTAAACACGGTATTGAAATAATCATCGCACCTGCTATTTTGTACCCTATTTTCTTGTTAGAATAATAGTAGGTATTTTTATGGCATCCGCAGCAAAGAAACAGCATTTTGACGCATTGGCATTTGTTAAAAAATCGAAAGCATTTGGTGTTAAAGAAGAACTGGCAGAATATCAAGCGCGATCGCTTGAGCAGGTGATTGATATCGCGGCCAGCAATACACAAGAAGAATTTAACATGCGCGAATTGGCGACAAAAATGGATGTTCATGAGGTCAGAGCTGAAATCAAAGATCTCAGAACTGAGCTCAAAGATGGAATTAATGCGCTTAGAGTAGAGATCAAAGATGTTAGAACTGAGCTTAAAAGTGATATGCAGACACAAAAATACGATTCATTAAGATTCATTGTCTGGACTGGTGTGAGCGTGGTTGTCTCCTTAACGGGTATATTGGGCGGCTTGATTTGCAAAGGTTTTCATTGGTTTTAACGGTTAATTTTGTGATATCTGCTACAATTTAACTATCAGAAAAGAATGTATTTCTTAATGTTTCCTTAAGGTTTCATAGGTACAATTTGGAGGAATGAATTTTCAGATAGCCACGGAAGGCCATGAAAACAATAAGTTACAAAAAATGGCGGTGGTTATGAATAACAATCCAATTTTTAATAGATCGACGGGTGGTGTTAGCCCGCATGAAGTAGAAAAGGCGGTAAAAGAGTTTGCCGCTGTGATCAGTGCGTTAGGATCAGGTCAGTTGCCAAACCTGAGAGTTGTGGCAGAAATGGACTTAGGTGGTGCCGCAGCCACAAAAACTGGAAATACTCCAGGCACCGGGCCTACTGCGCCATAAACTGATAGACAGGTGTTTTATTCCTGGTAAAGGTGGTGATTGTACATGGATAAAGCCTCAGAACTCCTATCAGAATCTAAAGGCCAAGATTTAAAAAAGAAATTATTGGATTGCCTTAACAAGGAATCTCAAAAATCAGTAGAGATTGCGCGTTCTTATTTATCCAAAGAAAAATTATCAAAAGAAGACAAAGCTGCTCTGTTAGAAGCGGTCGTTGCAGCTGTTGATCATGTTCTGTCAGCGGGCGAATGGGATAGTTCTTTATTTTTGCGCAACACCTTAAAGCCTTTGCAGGCAATCAAAGCCGAAGCGCTTGCCGAATTAGCACTTTTAAAAACAAATACCGGTAAAAAATCCATTACAACCCAACCCATCGCGGAAAACGAAGCTGAGGTTTATATTTCGTTATTCCAAAGCGATGGATACAATATTAGTAAGTGGGCAATGCAGCTGCGATCGCTGGATCGTTATGTCGTTGGCCGACCAATTTATCAAAATATCGCTGATATTGAAAAACGCATTCGATTGCGCGCAGCGTCTGGTAATGAAGCTTATGTTGCAGTCGCCGTGAAAAAAAGCGATATTCAATCAGATGTATTTGGAGCAACCTTGAAAGATCAATTCGATCATCCATTGTTGCAGTTAAAAGAATCCGCTGTGCGTAACGGTAGAATTAATGCATTTGTTCATCAAGGAACGCGGTATTATTTTGTGGATGGGCAATTAATAAAGTCGTAGAGACAATATTCATCGCGTCTCAGGGAAAATCATGGCTCAGCAAGGCGGACAAAACCCCACCGATCAAACAACCAATTTCTTTTGGATGCTCATTATTATCATTCTCGCCGCGTTTGTATTCTGGTGGGCTGATTCTAAATTTTTAGTTATTCCCGCTTTCTGGATACGTCATTACGAAATTAATGTCATTCGCGTTATTGCAAAATTATGGATTCCCATTGCAACTACACTTCACTTACCATTGCCCAATATCAAGCAACTCGATGCGTTGCAAGAGTATATGCAACGCGCTGAACCAGCGCATGTCACTTGGCATACGTTTTCGGTTATTAATGTCGCGATTGGTAAATGGTCGCGCTATCCCGTTGTGCTTATTTTTATAGCACTTGCCGCATTGGTTTATTTTCGAGGATCCGCACAATTTCATAATACCTATACCATGAAATCTTTGCGCATCGTGGGTCAAGAAGTATGGCCACAAATTACGCCGATTATTTCGCTAGACTTAGTGAAAGAAGATATTGGCAAAGGTCCTTGGGCAATGTGTCAGTTGCCGTTGGATTTTTGTCGTGAGCATGATTTGTTATTAATGAAAGTTGTGAATGGCAAAAAAGTATGGACGATAAAACACAAACCGGTTTATCGATTATTTGCATTGCAATTAGGACCGATGTGGAAAGGAATTGATAATTTACCCATTCATGTTAAAGCGTTGGCACTTATTTTTTTAGGACGTGCGGTAGGGCAAAGGCCCATGACCAATGTATTTTTAAAACAAATTGCGGCATCAGCCGCTTCTGGAAAGCTTGATTTTTCCGGTGTTTCAGAAGGTTTAAAAGCATTTAAAGATCATCGCATCATAAAATGGCTGGAAAGACGTCATGCGTATACATTGACAGCCATGGCAACGTTGTTGGAAATCGCACGCAGCGATGGTGTATTGGCATCCGCAGAATTTTTATGGTTAAAACCCGTCGATCGGCGTTTATGGTTTGTGTTAAATAATGTGGGACGTCGCACGTCTTTTGTTGAGGTGGCAGGCGTTTATGCACATTGGGTCGCTGAGAAAAAAGTAGGGTATGCTTTAAAAACACCGATGATCAAAGGTGCGGTGGATGCGCTAGAAGAAGCACTGCAAAATGTGTTGTTTGTGGATGAGGGTGATCGATGGCATACACACAACGTGGATTAGATGCACGGCAAGAACAAGATCAGGCGCGAATTATTCGCGATACCCGTACGCTGGGCATGCGTATTTCCGATGCACTCAGAAATCCACGCGCGTTATGTATTATATTGATTTGTTTCGCGGTCACTACATTTTTATTTGGTTATTTAAGCGAAATATTATTAGTGAGCGGTGTGATCTGTTTTTTGTATGGCTATTTTCAAAAAATCATGTTGCCATTTCGTTTACCTTTGGTATCGGAAGAAAAAGACTATAACGACATGGCTCCAGGCTCCAACAAACCCCGTATGGCGCGCGGCATCTATTTTTTTGGTAATGAAATCAAAACATCAGAAGAATTGTGGTTTAGCAATGAAGATATGCGAACACACGTTTTGATTTTCGGCTCAACCGGTTCAGGTAAAACACAAGCGTTGCAATCCATCGCTTACAATGCATTATTACAGGCGTCTGGATTTATTTATGTCGATGGTAAAGGCGATAATAGTTTATACGCATCTGTTTTTTCGATGGTGCGTTCGATGGGACGCGAAGATGATTTGTTGTTAATTAATTTTATGACGGGCGCGCGCGATGTGATTGGTCCGCAAGAATCGCGTTTATCAAACACATTAAATCCCTTTGGTGTGGGTTCATCGAGCATGTTATCCAATCTCGTGGTGAGTTTAATGGGAACGTCAAAAGGGGGCGCGCCTGATGCGGATATGTGGAAAGGTCGTGCGATCGGTTTCGTAGAATCCTTGATGAAAGTATTAGTGGCAATGCGTGATGCGGGCCACATTTTATTAGATGCCAATTCCATTCGTAATTATTTTCATTTACCGAAATTAGAATCGATTGTGCTCGATAAATTATTTCCGCGCGATGGGATGGAATCGATCAGCTTAGAAAATTTTCCACCGACGGTTCTTGAGCCTATTACTAACTATGTTTATACATTGCCAGGATTTAAAAAAGAAAGTAAAGGCAAGCAAGTGTCGCAAGTGTTTGAGCAACACGGTTATATCACGATGCAATTGGTGCGTGTATTTACCTCGTTAGCAGATACCTACGGTCATATTTTACGGACACGATTGCCCGAAGTAGATTTAAATGACGTCGTATTAAATCGCCGTATTTTATGCGTATTATTACCCGCGCTTGAAAAATCACCTGAAGAATTATCGAATTTAGGCAAGGTCGTGATTGCCACATTAAAATCCATGATGGCAGCAGGTTTGGGTGATAGTGTTGAAGGCCGATATAAAGATTTGGTGGAACGAAAACCCACCAATGCAGAAACGCCTTACTTATGTATTTTAGATGAATATGGTTATTACGCCGTTGAAGGTTTTGCAGTCGTGCCTGCACAAGCGCGATCCTTGGGATTTTCAGTGGTTTTTGCAGGACAAGATTTACCGGCATTTCAAAAAGCATCGAAAGAAGAAGCCGCATCCATCGGTGCGAATACCAATATTAAAATTTGTATGAAGTTAGAAGATCCCGTCGAAACGTGGGATTTTTTCATGAAAACAGCGGGTGAATCGTATGTGACACATGTGGATAGTTTTCAGGTAGATCAAGGCAGTGTGCTGGGTACTTATGCGGATGCCAAGGGGGCGCGTTTGGAAAAGCGTTCACGTATTGATTTGCGTGATTTAAAAGAACAACGCGAAGGTGACGCGCATTTCTTTTTTAGATCCAAAATTGTGCGCGGTCGTTTCTTTTATGCGAATCCCACGCCTGTCAAACGCATGCATTTAAATCATTTTTTAATGGTGGATGCGCCATCTGACGAATCTGTGAATCAGTTGAAAAAATCATTCGATGTCTATAAAACCTTAGATCAATCTGCAAAAGCAGGCTGGAAACCACTTGATTTACCGGAAAATGAAGAAATTGATCGTACCGTGCAATTATTGCAAACGCATCAGGCATTGCCATTGATTGATCGCGCCATGATGGCATTATCGCAATTTGAAACGCGTGTCGATTCTGGTGATGCGATCGATGAAATTCCGCTGGATTTCTTTTCAGAAGTTGCACAATCACAAACAGAAATAACAGAATCGGAACATCGTTTAAATATTTTTACTGGGTTACGCATGACGGAATATCTCAAACCGTTAAAAGTGCCCGAAGATCCCGCTTACCGCGGCCCCATATTAAATCGTAAAACAGTGCGTGATCAAATTGAATATGTTCAGCGTCTCTGTGGAAAATCAGGAAAAATTTCTGCAAATATTGCGATGGAATTGGTGGGTGATATGGATCGTGGCACCGACTATCCACCAGCACCGTTGGATCCACCAGTGTTACCCGCGCAGATTACATCGAAACTGCGCGATATTGTTGCAGGAATTACAATAAAGAAAAAAGAAGCGTCAGAAAAGACGACTTAACCCCAAGCACTAAAACTTGTCGTCAGCGATCACCCTGAAGTATCCCCACAAATTTTGAATTGTCGTGAACTTCGTAGAGACGTCGATTTATCGCGTCTCAAATCTCAGAATTACCTCGCCCTATAGTCAGTAACACTCACTCTAATGTCACTGCATTTATAAACACCGATGATAATCATGCATTTGAGACGCGATAAATCGACGTCTCTACGAAGTTCACGACAATTCAAAATTTGTGGGGATACTTCAGAACGCTCGGCTTCTAAACTGTATGATCAGCAAATGCGTCATGCGCAATGTTTTTCTGATTCATGATTAATGCCGCCAGGCAACTTAAAAAGTTGAAATACCCGTCAACAATAATGCTCAGCCTGTTGATTCAATATACGCTGTCATTTCAGTGACACTCAGTGGTTTGGAAAAATAATAACCCTGAATAATGTCACAATGATTTTCTTTTAAAAAATCCAATTGCTTCTTAGTTTCCACGCCTTCTGCAACTACAGCTAAATCCAGTGTTTTTGCTAAACTGATAACTGCTTTAACAATACTTTCACCATTTATATTTTTATCGATATCATCGATAAATGATTTATCGATTTTGAGTTCTTTAACAGGCAATTGCTTCAAATAAGTGAGTGATGAATATCCCGTTCCAAAATCATCGATAGAAAGACCAATGCCCAATTCGTTTAAAAAAGTCAGTAACATTGATTTACTATCTAATGTTTTTTTCATCACAGCAGTTTCAGTTAATTCAAAAAGAATATTACTCGTTGGAATATCATTTTCTCTTAACGCGTGGGTCACTGTATCAATAATACGACTATCATTTAATTGCACCGCTGAAATATTGAGAGATAAAGTAACATTTTTGAATTGATCAAAATTATCGTACCATTTTTTAAATTGACTAAATGCAGCATTAATTACCCAACTACCAATGTTATGCATTAATCCTGTTTCTTCGGCAACTAAAATAAATTCTGCAGGAGATGCGTTTTGCACTGTAGGATTGTTCCACCGTAATAAGGCTTCCAATCCTAACATTGCTTGAGTTTTCGCATTAACTTTTGGCTGATAATGTAATTCAAATTGATTTTCTTTAATTGCATTTTGTAGTTGTTTTGCAATCAAAATAACTCGCTCTAATTTTTTTTGCATGCCTTTATTATAATATTGATATCGAGTTCTTCCTGAATTTTTGGCCTGATACAGCGCTTGATCAGCATGCTGAACAATAGTTTCTTCAGTTGTTACTTCATCGGGATACACTGAAATGCCAATGCTCATTCCTGATTGTATTTCATTTTTTTCAATAAAAAATGGTTCATTAAAATTATTAATAATGCGTTGCGCAGATAAGCTAATTGTAGAGATATTATGAATATCTTCAAGAATTATGGCGAATTCATCTCCACCCAAACGAACAATATAATCCTCTTTCCTCACACTCTGCTTGAGTCTGCTAGCCACTTCTTTTAAAAATTGATCGCCAATACTATGGCCATAAATATCATTTACATTTTTAAAATAATCAATGTCGATATAAAATAAAGCCAACATTAATTTATTTCTACGGGCACGATTCAAGTTCTTTTTAAGAATTTCCTCAAATAGTAATCGGTTTGGTAATTGCGTTAGTGGGTCTAACCCTTTTAATAATAATTGTTTTGTCTTAAGTTCAGTAATATCGGTTATTGTCCCGATAAAATGATCAGAGTCTTTATTTGCTCTTTCCGGTGCAATATTAAAAAGCATCCACGCTTCACCTTTTGATTCACAAAGGAAACGACATTCAAATAAATAATAAGTTAAGGCGCGCATATTTTCTGCAAGCTGGGGAATAATTATTTTGCGATCTTCTGGATGTATAACGTCCAACCACTGCTCGCCTAATAATTTTTCTTTAGGAAATCCTGAAATATACGAACAATATTCATTGGCATCTAGCATTTTTTGTTCCGCATTAATTCTAAAAATGCCGATCGGCAGGCTTTTTAATAATATTTCTTCCATGAAAATTCCTTGTGAAATTATATCAACTGAGCCACCAGTACCAATCCGTCATCATTTTTATTACGATAATTATCGAATATTTTTTTCGCTATTTTTTCAGGCGTTTGAAATGTAGGTGGCTCACTTTCAAATTGTCTTTTAATGCCATCCGTCGCGAAGATAATGATATCACCGGTAGTCAACGTGATTTTTCTAGTTTGTATCTCTGGTGGCAATCGAGATCCTACTATGCCACCTTCTAGCATGAGTGATTGCTGCGTCAATCGCATATTTTTATCTCTTGCCCAACAAACAGCTGCAACATTTCCAACGCCAACATAAAGCAAAGATCCTGTGCGATCAATTTTTGCAACTGTCATTGCTGCACCGCGCGTGGATAAAAGCGATTCATTGCATAATGTAATTAATGCTCCAATTGATTTATCAGAATGTTCATCTAAGGTTTGCATTGCTTTTTTTGCGGCAAAAAAAGCATCTTCGCCATGACCTAATCCATCAATCACTGAAAGTAAAGTGTAGTCATCATTTTCTTTTATGAAAAATTGATCACCGCAAACAATTTCTCCATTTAATGGCTCAGAAATAATGTCATACTTTATGTGTTTTAATTGTAATATCATCTTATGGCATCCATTTCGTTGCAAAAATAGTTGTGCCTTTTCCGAGCGACGATTGTATTTCAAAATCATCCATTAATCGGCGCACACCTGGTAATCCCAAGCCCAAACTTTTTGTGGTAGAAAAACCATCTTGCATGGCTAACACAATATCTTCGATACCAGGTCCCTCATCTTTTGAAATAACCAAAACGCCATCTTTCCCGTTTTTTTGAACATGCTCTAACGAAAGATTACCTGTTTGTGCGTAGCTGATGATATTGCGTGTTAATTCAGAAATTGCCGTTGCAATTAAGGCTTGATCAATATCAGCAAACCCAAATTCTTTTGCAATTTCACGGCCTTTTTGACGTGCTATGACAATATCGAGCTCGTTATTAATGGGAATGATGATTTTATTGTCCATAATTATTTTCTTTTAAATAATTATTGAGTAATAAAATTCCGTCTTCTAAATTAAGCGCTGTTTTTACATCATCCAATTTCAATCCGAGTTGTATCATGGAAAAAGCAACTTCGGGTTGAATGCCCACAATCACTGTTTCGGCACCGCGTAATTTAACCGTATAAGCAATATTGCGCAGTGTGCGCGTTGAAAATGAATCCATGACGTCCAGTGTTGTGACATCAATCACAACGCCTTTTGAGCGATGTTCACCCACCTTTATCGATAATTCATTTTCTAAAGCCAATAGATCACGATCACTGATGATCGTTTGAATACTGACAATTAAAAATGTGCCTTGTTTTAAGATAGGAATTTGCATCCATTCATCCTCACTTAAAAATAAAATTATTCACCAGGTGTGGTTCGTGTCACATTATATCCCAACAAACGTTCTGCCTGTGCGATCCCCCCTTGCAAATCGCCCACCGTATTTAACTTTGTTAAATTAACGCCAAGCGTTACTAAGGTTTGCGCTACTTCCGGTGACAATCCTGTGACAATCACTGTCGCGCCCATTAAGCGTGATGCATCGACCGTTTGTAATAAATGATTCGCAACGCGTGTATCGACTGTTGATACACCGGTGATATCCATCACGACCACTTTTGCGCGTCGATCACGAATAAATTTTAATAATTTTTCGGTGAGTAATCGTGAACGTTGCTCGTCGATTGTTCCTACAATCGGCAAAATCAACAATTCTTCGCGTACTTGTAATACCGGCGTAGAGAGTTCTCGTATCGCCTCTTGTTGTTTTCGAATCGTAATTTCACGTTCAAAAATATAGGTATCAATAGCAAGCCCAATATCCATAAAAATAAGTTTGATGAGCGATAGAAATAAATCTTTAATTCTTTTGGGGTTGTCTTTGTATGCTTCAAAAATTTTTGTGCCGACGGTTTGCACATAGAAATTATACGCACCCAAATACCATTTCACATCGAGTCCAATGCTCGCGTGCACGCTACCCACATTGAGTCGTTCTTCGATATATTTGCTGTCGTAATTGCCTTGCGTTAATCGCAAAAAATATTCTTTTTGTAACACTTTAACGCGTTCGAGCACCGCGGGATTATCAAAAATTTGGCTCGATTCATCAAATTTTTTAAAATGCTTGTTAAGCGATGCAATGAGCTCATCCGCATAACCCGTTGCGATGTCATTTAACTCCGTTAAATGCTTCACATCCTTTTCGGTAAACTCCAACCACTCTTTACGACGTTCGATATCTTTGGCATTGATATCCATTTCTTTGAGCAAATTGGAATGGATGGGTTTGGTATAGTTTGATGGGATTTCAGATTTGTTGGCCATGTCAAATTCCTTTTTGTCTATGTACAAAAAGTATGCACTATTTTGTGTATTTTAGATACAAAACGAGGGTTGCTTATCGCCTAAACCTTAATTTTTCCTTAATAGTCTGACCGTATACTTGATATTTCCATAACGATAATGAGAAATATCATGACGAGACCCAACAATCGGGGTACACACATTCAATCTTTCGGGGCATTGAACGATCAATCTTGGAGGGCATTGGAAAGGCAAGCAAACGAAGAGACAAGTCATGGTCGTAAAGCGACATTTTTTCTTGGGGCAGCAGAAAGATTGAAGCATGATCTTACCACTAATTCTTCATTAAATGTGACATTGTGGGCGCATGTAGCGTCACTTTATCGTTCCTCTGCTCTCAATGAAGCTGAATATTACCAAGGGCAAAATCAGAATGTATATAGGCATGCTATGAAATGCACAGCGTCTGCTTACGAAGCGGCGGGTAATGCGATGCAAAAAGCGGGTCTGGATCCGACGAATGATTATACCAACGCAATAGAATATTTTGAAAAATGGAGCGTTAAGACCGGCATCAATCCTTTAAATTGCAATCAAATTTATAGAGTGAAGCAGCAGTTGGACGTGTGGAAAAACAGTCAAACGGAAAATAATGGAGCAGCCGGAAGAATGGCGCCACCCCCTGCATATGCAGCATTTTTTAATAACCCCGTAGTACGTTGTTACTACAATAATCCGTACGATGAAAAGAATGTTCGCATGTTTATTGTGGGACAGTAACAATGCAGCGAACAAATGGGGAGATTAAGAAGGTTTTGGCGTAGGCAACGCCGTGCTTGTTTCTTCTAAAGCTGTTTTTGCTTCTGGCGCCATTTCCTCTACCGCTTTTGTTGCAGTTGATTTAAGTGAAATCATTGTTTCTTTCAAGCCACCGCAAAAATCCTCTATTTTCCCAGCCATATCTTTAGCAACATTTTGAATGGTGGGATTGACGAGAGTATCGAATATTTTGTTTGCTCCTTTGTCAAAACTGTCAATTAAATCTGCGCTTTTTGAAGCATCGGTTGATTCTACTAGCGCATCTACCGCGGCTGTTTTTGCGGTTCCAGCGATGATGTTGTGTTTTTCGGCCGTATCCTTGAGTGTTTCTACCGTTGAATTTTCTTGCGTGAATTGTTCTTTTAGCGCGTCAAGTTGCGTTTGGCTTTCTTGGAGATCCGTTCCGGATTGTGACGACATATTTTCCGACAACGCGTCTATCGCCAGTTGCGTATTAGTCAGCTGTTCATTTGCTGCTGCCGCATCTGCCGTCGCTTGTTGCGCTGCCGCTTGTGTTGCATCCGCTTGCTTATTTGCAAGATCGGAGGCTTGTCGTTTTTCTTCTGCTATTTTGCGCAATGCTGCTGCTGAGATTTGTTCTGGACTTGTTTTTTTCGGGTCAAGTTTTAGAATTTCGCATGCTTTTTTATGCGATTCTTGCGCAAATCGAATCAATCCACTTAATTCGATGGATAATTGATTTATTTCTTTTTGTGATGTCGCAGCATTTAATTTATGAGCAAGCACTGAAATTCTGTCATGCATGCTCACGCTAGCATTTCTCTGAAATAAGGCAATGCTTGCCGCAAGCGCTGCTTTATCGGAATTTTTGAAAGTATCTTCTAATTGAACGGCGAGTGACAATGCCGGCTTTAATTGAAATGTTTGTTCAATGACATCTCTAATATGGGGTTTATTGTCACCTTCTATATCTGTATCTGGACTGCCATCTGGGTTTGTATATTTTGTCGTATCGAACTTTTTAAGTGTTTCATTTTTGAGGTTCTCAGCAATAAATTCCAGCTGCGACAGAAGATCCTCAATGATTTCTTTCTTTGCCTCTTCGGGTTTAATTGCTGTGTTAAGTGGTAGGGGTTGCTGCTCAAAGGCTGTTTTTTGGTTTTTTTCCCTCAGAAGCAATAGCCACAGCAACTCTTCTTTTGCATTGTCGATCCATGTTTGGCGTATGCGATTCGCTTCAAAAACGGATGCTTGGATATTGAGTTCAAGTTTTTTTGCAAACTCGAGGTGTTCATCAAATTCGGTTCGAGGCATAAAATACGACTCATTGGGATGACGTTGCGTGAAGTATAGCATTATTCCCAAACAAATAAATTTAATGCTTTCTTAAGGTTCTTTTGCTAGATTAATATTGCATTAAGGATTGACTAAGGTGTGTTCGTTAAGATGAGATCAAGCGTTTTGTTTTTCTTGGGTTTGTTCGCACTCAGTTTGAGTGGTTGCACGCAGCCGCCTTGTGAAAAATATTTAACGCATATGCCGATCAGAACACAAGCACTGGTTATGGTGCCAAAACCCCTCAACCCTATTCAAGAACGTTTGTATGATTTGTGTATTTTGAGTAGACATGATGTGCAAGTGATTCGCTTAGGGCAAACCTGGAAATTTATTTTTCCGAGTGATGATTTATTTGATAATGACACTGCAGAAATCAATGATAATTACAAACCCATATTAAATGTGGTTGCGGACTTTATGCGAACCTATTCAAAAATTTCCGTCAAAATAGCGAGTTTTTCAAATAAACCAGAGCACGACATTTTGACAAAATTCGGAACCATCACGGATGAGTTAACCACGCGTCAAGCCAATGCTGTATTGAAATATTTCACATCTCATCATATTGATGCACGATTGATTTATGCGGTGGGTGAAGGCGGAAAAGATGAAGTTGCTTGGAACGGCACCGAAGCGGGTCGTCGTTTTAATCGCAGAGTGGAAGTGAGTTTTAGATATTATAGGGATAATACAGCGTGGTATTGAACACACAATCACAAGACAATGAATTCCAGCTCAACAACTTTTATCGCGACAGCTATCGCCGTACAATGAAATGGTTGTCATTGATGGTTGTGATATGTGCGATTTTAGCGTTGATTTTAGCATGGATTACGTATGATCAAAAAAAGCCGTCTTATTATGCTGCAATAACAACAGGTCAAGTGGTTCCTATTCATCCGATGTCTGAACCTATTGTAACGGCTCAATTTATCGAAAGCTGGTCAGCGCGAACGACCGGATTAATTTATAATAATTTAAACTTCGCAACGGTTCAGCAACAATTAAATCAAGCGCGAGATAGATTTACACCGGAAGGTTGGATTAAATTAAATGACGCCATGAAAGGATTGGTGAGTCAGATTGTGGGTAGTAAATTAATTACGAGCTCAGTGGTATCTGGGCCGCCTGTGATTGTGGCGCGTATGATTATTGATGGTCGATATACGTGGCGCGTTCAAATGCGTTTATTGGTGACGTTTACGAGTGCGAGTGCAAGTAGTCAGCGCCAAATACTGGTGACGATGAATGTGCAACGCATACCTACGTTGGAAGCATCACAAGGTATTGCCGTGACAGATTTTACAGCGAAGACGGTGTTGGAATAATGGATCAATATGGCTGAAAAAACCGAACAATTAAATCAGCAAGGTCTAACGCTTGTTCTACTGCGCAACGCGTTTTATCGTGATAATTATTATCGCGCCGCACTGGCGTTGACGATCGTATTTTTTATTAATATTTTATTGCTTGCGACTATTGTGTATCGCTATACGCATCCACCAGAACCGCAATATTTTGCGACAAACAGTAAATACCAAATTATTAAATACCATCCGTTATCGGATCCCATGGTGAGTAATAATTATGTGTTGCAATGGGTTTCGAAAGCGGTGCGTGATTCATTTAGTTTGGACTTTATGCATTGGCGATCACAGTTGCAAACCGCTTCCAATAATTTTACCACCAGTGGTTGGCATTGGTTTACACAAGCATTAAACCAAAGTAATAATTTAACCTCATTGGTGAAATTGAAAATGGTGTCAAATGCAACCGTGACGGGCGCACCTGTTATGCAATATCAAGGCGTATTGGATGGTCGATATATTTGGAAAATTGAGATGCCGATTTTGATTTCTTACACCAATCTCAATAAAACAATCCCAGTGCCGCTGAAGGTGACGCTCATTGTTGTGCGTGTGTCCGTGCAAGATAATCCAAATGGTATTGAAATTAATCAGTTCCTGCCAGTGGTGCAAGCGGAGTGAGATGAGAGTGAAAAAAATATTTTTTATAGCGTTAATCTTTGGTTGCATCACAAATGCTTTCGCAGCAGATCAACAGCAATTACCTGCACCCGCTGCTGTTATCGCGCCAAATGCTTTATTAACAGGCAGTGAGGGTGATACGGGTGATCCCAACAATGATGGGATAACGTCAGAAACGACGTCATCCACGACACCCATCTCCACGACACCCAATTATACGTCGGTTCCGCCGACGCCCACACTTTCGCCCGCGACGCCGCCACCACCACTCAATACGTCCGCTGCGACAACCCCTGCAAATACTTCAAATGAATTAGGTTCCACAAACGCAAATCGCAGTGCTTTTGTGCAAATGATTCGTAATCTCATGCCAATGGATCCGCAACAAATTACAACCTTGCGAAATATGTTTGATCGAAGTCAACGCGCGGTTGCGCAATATCCCGGTACACCGCCCAAACCGACTTCTAGCTCGATTTTAGTGAATATGTCACCGGGCGCAACGCCCCCCGTGATCCGTTTACGCTCAGGTTATGTCACCTCATTGGTTTTCTTGGATTCAACAGGACAGCCTTGGCCGGTAACGGGATATGATCTTGGAAACCCCAAAGCATTTAATATTGTACCAACCGCACCGGATGGAAAAAGTGATACATTGATCATACAAGCGATGGATCGTTATCAAGAAGGCAATTTGGCTGTGATGCTGAAAGATGAAAATACTCCCGTGATGTTGACGCTTATGCCTGGGCAACATGCGGTGGATTATCGTGTTGATTTACGCATGCCCGGCATAGGTCCCAATGGAGAGCCTTCTCTTCGCGGATTACCACCCACCGAAGATCCTGTTTTATTAGATTTTTTAGATGGCGTCGCACCAATGGGTGCAAAAATGGTTAGGGTCGAAGGTGCGCCGGCGCAAGCGTGGGTTTATCAGGGTCATCTCTTTTTGCGCACGCGTGTTACTGTTTTATCTCCCGGATGGATTTCCAGCATGAGAAGCCCTGATGGTACGATCGTTTATGAATTAACAAAAACCCCTGTCATATTAGCTTCATCTCGCGGTTCCATGCTTCAATTATCCATCAGAGGATTGTGATTTCATGAGAGATTCTAAAGCGAAAAGTGCGAATCCATTGCTTCAAAATGCCAAAGCACGTGTGTTTATCGCATTGGCGTTGTTAGTCGTTGTAGTAGGTGCGATTGCTTTTGTGATTCATTGGCGTTCACGGGTGAATGCAGAGCGGGCGACTGCCGCTGTATCAGGTGCGCCAAACATTGGCTCAGTACCTGGCGCAGGAAATCCGTCTGCTGCTTATATTAAAGCGCAAACACAAGCAAATATCGCCGGTGAAGAACAAGCGCGCAAATCAGCAACGGCATTTGTACCCACCATTACACGCACTGGTTTTGTGGGCAACCCCGATCAATTTGGACAGACGTCAGATGCTTCGCATTGCCCCATCAACAAAGTGGTTATGACTTACAAACCAAATCCCGCGAGTTGCTTGCCTGATAATTTAAAATTAGCGCGCGAAACGGGTGTGACAGCAGAAGAATTGATGTGCCAAGGGTGTTCATGCCCCGCGCTAAAATTAGCGGGATTTACAGTCGGAGATTTAAAACAAATTGGTTTGACTGCGACACAATTACACGCCTGCGGATTTGATTTACAAGATTTGGTAAACGCAGGATTTAGTGCAGCGGATTTAAAAGACGCGGGATATAACGCGCAACAATTAAAAGCGGCGGGATTCACAGCGGGTGAATTAAAAGACGCGGGATTCAGTCCGCAAGATTTAAAAGCAGCAGGTTATCCTGCTTCTGCAGCGCCGACCGCGCAGTGTAATCCGGCGAAATTAAAACAAGAGCAAGCAGATGGTGTTTCCGCCGCCGTTTTAAAAGCACAAGGTTGCAGTATCGAAGCTTTAAAAGCAGCTGGCTATACTGCAGAAGATTTAAAAAATGCAGGCTTTGGTGCAGCGGCATTAAAAGACGCTGGTTTTACAGCAGCACAATTAAAAAAAGCGGGATTTTCTGCCGCAGATTTGAAAAAAGCAGGGTTTACGGCAGGTCAATTGGTTGATGCGGGATACAGCCCCAAAGAATTGCGCGATGCAGGATTTAGTGCGAAACAGTTACGCCAAGCGGGCGTGAGTGCCAGTGCGTTACGCGCAGCAGGGTTTAGCGCAGCCGCATTAAAAGCCGCGGGCTTTACCAAAGGTGATTTGTTACGCGCAGGTTTTCCGGCACAAGAAGTGGGATATGCTGCAACTGCAGAGCCAACGACTACTGATTTATCTGCTCCAGCGAGCGAAGAATCACTTCCGTCTATCGGCACGAGTCCTGCCGAAGCGCGTTTGGCGCAGTTTGAAAAACAACAACAGACAGATATGACGGCGCAACAGCGTCAAAACCATATTCAACAAATGGAAGCGGCTATGAATGGTCAAGCGCATCAGTTACTCACGGGATGGAGTAATGTGACTACGCAACAATTTCAATTGGCACCGCCACCCACCAAGTCCATTACAACCAGCACAACGAGTGCTGCGGCGGCAAATGCTGTTGAAGCAGCTGCTGATGGTGGTCCTGTTATTAAAGCGGGTACCGTGTTATTTGCAACGATTGGCACATCGATTAACAGTGATGAAAATACGCCGATCATGGCAAAAATTGTCACGGGTGAATTAAATGGCAGCACATTATTGGGAACGTTTAACCGGCAGCATAAACGACTTCTGATTACTTTTAATTTACTCAGCAGCCCAGAATATCCAAAAAGTATTCCAGTGAATGCAGTAGCCATTGATCCTGACACAGCAAGAACCGCGCTGTCAGGACAAGTGAATAGTCATTATTTATTGCGTTATGGCACATTATTTGCTGCATCGTTCTTGCAAGGCGTATCAGACGCGATTATTAATCAAGATGTGGTAGAACATTGTTTGGTCGCGAATTTTGGATGCACGGTGACACAATCACCGCTGGATTCTCAACAGCAAGTGAAAGTAGGATTGGGTAAGGTAGGTCAACAATATGCGCAGCACATGGGTAGTAATTTTAATCGTGCACCAACCATTCGAGTGGCTGCAGGCACAGGTATTGGCGTGTTAATTATGAGCGATCTCACATTGCCAACGAATGTGTTGCCTGATGAATCACAAGGGGAATGATTTTTATGACGAATGATAAAGATAATATTTCACCTGACGATGAGTATCAATTCCCTAAAGAGGAATATGTGTCGATGGACGGTGAATCTGTTTCGCATACAGATGATGCACATCTTGATGATACGTCCGACACTGCGACCGAAAATATATCGCGAGGCGGTTCTTTTAAATCACGTTTCATGCATTATGGATCACAGTTAAAAAACAAACGTATTATTATTGCCGTCGTGCTTATCATCGTGGTGATTATCGCATTTCGAATGATAAATTCGAAAGAAACGCCAAAGCCGGTTGTGCAACAACCGGTTGTCGTGCAACAACCTGTAGAGCAACCCGTGACTCCGCAACCTGTATCAACGGATAATGGTGAAGTGAGCGCATTAAAATCACAATTGAATGATCTGCAAACACAAATGACAGCTATGCAAAATAGTCTCACGCAATCTCAAACAAACAATCAAACATTACAACAAACAGTTTCTACGCTGTCAGAACAAGTGGATATGTTATCAACCGAGATGAATAAAATACTCGAAAAACGACCTGTCCGTGGATCGCGAATTGTTTTTCATTTAAGAGCAGTAGTGCCTGATCGTGCCTGGATTATTGCTAACACGGGTGCAACAATGAGTGTTACAGTGGGTGATCATATCAAACAATATGGCACTGTAAGCTCAATTGATTCGCAGAATGGGGTAGTTGATACGAGCAGTGGTCGAAAAATTGAATATGGTCCGAATGATTTTTAGCTGAGGTGAATGGTGGCTGAAGCGCAAGTACTATCGCAAAATTTTACGATAATAGCCGACATCATGGAAACTGTTGCTGTTTTAATCGGCGTTTGTCTTATGATAGGTGGTATTTTTCAGTTAAAAAGATACGGCGAATCACGCACGATGATGTCAGGGCAACACTCAATTGCAGGCCCTTTGGTGATGTTGGTTTCTGGCGCGATGTTATTAATTCTACCCAGTTTTATTGGCGCAGCTGTATTGGCGCTTTGGGGGACCAGTTCTCCACTGACTTATGGTGGTGATTCGAGTGGTTATAGTTCGTTGGTTCCGCCCATACTTTTATTCGTTCGCGTCATCGGTGTCGGTGCATTTATTCGCGGCATCGTTTTGTTATCACGCACAGGATCGCAGCAATCTCAAGCGGGATCATTGGGCAAAGCATTAATGCATATTCTTGCAGGCGTTTTATGCGTGCATATTTTAGGAACGATTGATTTGTTGGAGCAAATATTGGGATTGACGAATGGATAAGAATGTTTTACTAACCACGGAGAAAATAAAAATGTTTAAAAACGAAAATTCTTTTTTGAATAGAGGCATGATTATGCGTTTGTTAGTGATGATTGGTGGTGTGTTCGCGGCGAATATTGCGATGGCGGCAGGAACAGTATCGCTCACCACTATTTCTACGCACGTGACGACCGCTGTTAAACACGTATCAGATGTGCTGGAAGATACATCGGTTATTGCCGGCGTTGGATTTATCATGGCATCGTTTTTCAAATTTCATCAGCATAAATTACAACCGCAACAAGTGCCCATGAGCCAAGGTGTCACTTTATTGTTAATTGGCGCTGGCTTGTCTGTATTCCCTCATTTACTCAGCACAGCAACACAAGGTGTATTTGGTGCGTCAGTTGCAAAACTGGGTAGCGGCGGAATTAGCGGTGTGATTGCGAGCTAAGCGAGCATTGTTGAATGGGCGCATTGCGTGATATCGAATTGGCTGCAACTGCTAATAATTGGCGGTTGTTTATGCTTCGGCGCGCAGACCCCGCTTTTCTGGCATTTCAAAAAAAAATACATGCAAGAGATCAACACATTTGTCAGTTTTGCGGATTTCAAGCCCTCGATAATTTAGAAACGATTAATTTGAATGGTAATTATTTAGAAAACAAACGAAATAATTTAGTAACTGCGTGTGGTTTGTGCGCACAATGCTTTTTTTTAGAAGCAGTTGGCAAAAGTGATTTTGGGGGCGGTGCACTTATTTATTTGCCTGAAATGCGGCAAAATGAATTAAATGCCTTGTGCCATGTTATTTTTATAGCACAAACATACCGATTAAAAAGTGCGATGATTGCTAAAAATATTTATCGCAGTTTAAAACTACGTGCGCAATTGATTGAAGAAAAAGTGGGCGAAGGATTAAGTAACCCCGCGCAATTTGGTCAAATGTTAATTGAAGCGGGTGAAAAAAATAAAAAACCCGCGCTTCAAGAAACGATTGTGAAAACATTTCGTTTGTTGCCCAATATGACGCGGTTTTCAACAGAAATAATTACTTGGGCGAAAGCGGGATTGAATGCATTATGAGTATCGTTTCCAACGTCACCGATTTCTTCGATTCTTTTTTATCTTGGATGAGCGCATCCTTAAAGCAAACCACTGCTTCTTATTCCGACCTGCAAACAGCAGATAGCCCGACCACATTGGTTAATCATGATGGATCTTTGCTCTCTCTTATTCGTGTCGAAGGCGTAAAATCATTAATTGGTCGCGATGAATTCGATCAAATTCAGTCTGGCTTGCGACACTCATTGCAGACTTTGATGTCACAAAGCGGCCACACCATCCAAGCCTACTTTAGTTACAATAAAGATGAAGTCAAAGAAGAAATTACCGACATCCTTGCGCCAGCCCAGGCAACCGCTGAACGTTTATCGTTACGACTCGATGATTTATTTGCAGAACGTGTGCGTCATTTGTCGCGATATTGTGCGCATGAAGAAACGTATTTTGTTTTATGCACGGGATTAAAATCGTTGACGAGCGAGCAACAAAAGCGTGCAAACAAAGAAAAGATGCAGCTGATCAAAGAGAAGAAAATACCCGCGTTTCGTCATACGCAAAATATTATAGCGGCAGTACCTGATTTGCGCGAAAGCCATGATTCCATTGTGCGTTCCGTTGTGAATGATTTTGAACAACTGGGATTGATCTCATCGCTTTTAGAAGTGCATGAAGCCGTTCGAATGATTCGTAATAGCGCAGACCCTGATTTCACCGCGCACAATTGGCAGCCTGTTTTGCCAGGCGATAAAATTACTATAAAAGGCTTGAAAAAAGCATCGGGTGACATTTCTGATGTGCTATGGCCCTCATTAGCAAAACAAGTTTTACCGCGTGATGCAGAGAATATCGATTTACGCACAGTGCGAATTGGTGATCGTGATTACACAACCATTTTTATTGATTTATTTCCAAAAGAATTACAAACCTTTGTGCGATTATTTTCGCGCACATTGCAAACACAAATTCCTTGGCGAATGTCATTTTCTATTGAGAGTGATGGATTGGGTTTTTCGCAAGTGCGTTCTGCAATGGCATCTGTTTTGAGTGTGACGTCCGCGCAAAATCGTTTAATTACCGACTCATTGAGATTATTGCAATACATTAAATTAAATACTGATGATGCCGTAGTGCGATTACGCGTTGCTGCATCGACATGGGCGCCACACGGTGATGTGCGTTTGCTACGCGCACGTGCGTCGATGCTTGCAAAAGCGATTCAAGGATGGGGATCGTGCGACACCAGTGAAATTTCTGGCGATGCTTTTGCGGGCGCTGTGTCTACTATGTTAGCGGTTTCGCAAAATAATATTGCAACACCCAGTATTGCGCCGCTGTCCGATGTGCTTTACATGTTGCCATTATTTCGCCCTGCATCACCCTGGAAAAATGGCGCTATTTTATTTCGCTCACCCGATGGAAAACCGTGGCCCTATCATCCTGGATCAAGTCAGCAAACCACCTGGATTGATTTATTTTATGCGCGCCCCGGTTCTGGTAAATCTGTTTTATCGAATGCCATTAATTTAGCGGTTTGTTTATCGCCCGGCATCGTGCGATTGCCACGCATTGCCATTATCGATATTGGTCCATCCAGCAGCGGTTTAATTACTTTGATTAAAGATGCATTGCCATTGCGTCAAAAACATTTGGTGGCGCATCATCGTTTGCGCATGCGTGCCGAGTATGCAATTAATCCATTCGATACACAATTGGGATGTCGTTATCCGACGCCGCCCGAACGCAGTTTTTTAGTGAATTTTATTGCGTTATTAGTAACGCCGATTGGCAACGATAAAGCGTATGACGGCGTTTCAGATATGGCCGGTCTTGTTATTGATGAGTTGTATAAAGCATTTGCTGATGATGGTAAGCCGAACGTTTATGCATCAGGTATGTCTGAAATCGTTGACGGTATTTTGGAAGAAATTGGTTTTGTCGCCGATGCTCAAACCACATGGTGGGAAGTCACTGATGCTTTATTTGTGGCTGGTTTTTCGCATGAAGCAGCGTTGGCTCAACGCTTTGCAACACCGGTGCTTGCAGACGTAGCAGCCATTTGTCGCATACCCGCCATCGTCGATTTATACGGAAAAATAACAACGCCCACCAACGAAGATTTGGTGCATGCCTTCGCGCGTATGATTTCAAGCAGCGTGCGTGAATATCCGATCATTTCACAAGCCACGCAATTTGATTTGGGAGAAGCGAAAATTGTGGCATTGGATTTGGATGAAGTCGCACGCAGTGGCGGCGATGCTGCCAATCGACAAACGGCTGTCATGTATATGCTTGCGCGCCATGTATTAGCGCGCCATTATTTTTTAATTGAAGACAGTGTTGCGGATATGCCAGAAGCCTATCGCAGTTATCATCAAGTGCGAATCGCAGAAATTCGCGAAGACCCCAAACGCATTGTGCTTGATGAATTCCATCGCACATCCCGCGCGCAAGCGGTACGCGATCAGGTCATTCAAGATATGCGCGAAGGACGCAAATGGAAAGTGCAAATCGCATTGCTATCACAATCATTAGACGATTTTGATGCAGTGATGGTGGAATTTGCCACCAGCATTTTTATTATGGAATCAGGTCCTGAGCAAGCGGTGCAAAAAACGGCGAAAGTATTTGGTTTGAGTAATACCGCAAGGCAAGCATTAAAAACCAGAGTGCATGGCCCGAGTGAATCTGGCTCGACTTTTTTGGCGCAATTTGCAACCAAAGGTGGCATGAATACGCAACTGCTCACATCAACATTAGGCCCCATTGAATTGTGGGCGCTCAACACCAGCGCCGAAGATGTTAATATTCGCAACACACTCTATCAAAAAATTGGTCCTCGCCAAGCGCGAGCGTTACTGGCTCAGCAATTCCCAGGTGGCAGTTGCGTGAAAACATTGGAAGAGATGTATGCCAATTTCAAAGAAGAGTCTGGATTTTTGGATGACGTTGGTAAAAGCAGTGTCGTGAATCAGTTGATCGATGAATTATTGGATAAGTATTATAAGAGTGAGCAATCGTAGAGACGCGATTCATCGCGTCTCAAATCTACGCGATTCATCGATAAACAATAAGTTATAAGATATCTCTCAACAAAATTATAAGTAACATGATTTTTTTTAAACAACGTACAATTTTTATACAAATTTAAATCTGATTATAAATTAGAAGCTTACAAGATATTTTGAATATAATTTCTACCACTGTGTATAATTTATATACAAAATTAATGCTCAACAAGGAACGCACCATGATACACATATCGCCAGCAGATTTCGAGCACATTCTTTCAGATCCATCGTCAAGTTACAAGGAACCTGAAGAGGTGGTGCACGATGACCGCTTATCCCGCAAACAGAAGATCGTCGTGCTTAAATTGTGGGCCCACGACGAACGCGAATTAGAAGTCGCCGAAGAAGAAAATATGCGCAGTACTTCCGGCCGCCCGCCGATTCTCGGTCGCGTGATGCGTGCACTGCGGGAGATTGAGAATAATTGACAGGGAGCCGCGGCGTCCTTCCGGGCGCGCTTTATGAGTTTTAATGCTATAATGATCAAGAGAATTTTAATCTATCTCTAGGAGGTTTTTATGAGTATGTATGATTATAAGGCAAGGAGGGGGGTATTTTGTTTGATGTTTTTTTTCTCTTTTTTATGTGTTGGTTCTGCAACCGCAAAAACATGTGGTGGACAAACGATTCCAGCTGGATACAGGTGTTGCGGCCCGAATGAAGGTAATTTTTGTCAAACTTGTAATAATGACCGGGACAACATCAACCAGGTAATCGAAAGCACTGGGTGGGGAACAGAGAAGGGTTATGCTGGTGGATATTGGTTCGCTCCAAGTTTATACCAAACTGGTTGTATGAAGTACACCCAGGGTGGCGTTATATTCAGTCGGCCGCCACTCTCACGTCCGTTCGTCGGCGCTTCTCCTATTTGCCACACAATTATGGCTTGTGGCGAAGCGGTGGGTCAGACCACTAATGTGATTTGTGAATGGACAGAGAATAGCCCGGGAGACTTCCAGTGCACGTCCACGACCAAGTCCGTAAAATGAGCGAATGAGCGTGTCGGGCAAGAGTTATTTGACTTATTTCAAATAGTTTTAAATCCCATTTTCTTCAGCATCAGCTGATGGTCTTTCATCAGCTGGTTTTCAAGACAATGCAAGCCGTGGTGCCACGCGAGCGTACCATACTCCAATTAACAGATGACGCAATAGCATGTAAAACGATGCCAGTGTAAAACGATGCCAGTCTAAACTTTTTTAACTCTTGGTAGCCATTTGAAATAATCCCAATGGATTAACCCAATATTTCTTTGCATCGTCTATATTCATCCAGTAAAAAAAGCCTGTAATCATGCTGGGTCAATACAGGGTTTTTGTGGACGAGAAGTTAAAAAAATTTAGGCTGGCATGATTGACCCAATATATCAGGAGATTTTTATGAATATGCGTGATTGCCGGAATAGAAAGCTCATTTATCCGCTAAAATCACCCAATCAACATGGTGATGCGCGGGTGGCACTGTTATCCCCTTACCAATGCCAAAACGCATTAGCAATTCATGTGTTTTGATCGTATGCTCATCTGGTTTTTTAGGTTTTGATAATGCCGGTAGGTATTTATTCATTATAAAAAAAAGGCCATAAAGAATATATGCGCAGTTTAAAAATAGGTGTGCTTGCGAAATTTTGGTTTGAGAAAATGGTTCGCAGCACAATATAATAGGCTGTGCTACGAGGATCGCCCACGTCAAAGTCAGTACCGTGTTGTCATCAAAATTCATCTTTGAAACAAAGCGAAAAAATGTTCCTCGATCGAGATTAAGCGCAGTGGCTATTTCCATTTTTTTAGTGTCGCGCAATGTCTTAAAAAATTCAGTATGTGCATCCTGTTTTATTGAAGCCATAGCAGGATCACTTTTTATCGCGTTTTGTAGGTATTGATCATACGAACACCCTGCAGGATAAAAGCAGTTTTTTAAAACCTGCTTCGTCAATACAAATGATTTAAGGGTAAAGTCAGGTGTTCTGGCAAATGAAAGGTCTAATAAATCTAATACAGGAAATTGGTATCTTCTTAACGCGATACACGCATTTATTTTTGCATGCTCTGGATGTATGAGCTGAGATGGAGCTGTATCTGTATCTGGATCCTTTGATTCGTACCTATCTAAAAATGATAATATGATTTCCAAAAGATCATCAGGCACTTGATCGATAATAGATTCGTGACGCGTGTGTCTCGCGGAGGTTTGCCCTGGTCTCATTTTGCTTGCCTTATAAAAAATACGCTATGTAAGCGTATGCGCGCTCTGTTCATTTGCAAAAAATAAACCATTTTTGATTTTTCGTCTATACCGTGTTTTTAAAAAGGCTCAGAAGGCTTGTCTGGCACCGTTACATAACATCGCATTTTCCGGGGTTAATTTCATTCGCACAAAGAAAATTTTTGATGTTTGCCATATGCGCGCGTGGCACCAATTATGGCGCCAATTATGAAAAAAAGTCCTTTTCAATTTCCATAAGTTTAGAATAGTCCTGGTAGAATTGTTCTTCATCTTCATTGCACAGTAAAATATTCGCAACCATTGAAAATGCATCAGTCGTTATGGGCAATTGATCGCCTAATTGATACTTGAGGTTGATCTGTTTGCAAGATTTTAGTTTTTTAATTTTGTCGATAGGTTCTTGAGTTAATTTTTTTTTGCTACCCGCGTTTCTTAAAAAAATAATGCGGCCATAAGCGATTTTTTTAATTAAATGTTTGCTTTCTTCTATAAATAGTTTTTCATCAGTAAAGCTCAGCACAATCAATTCGCCTTGCGTTATACCAATACAGTATTTCAATAAGTCTTCAACATTTATGCCTGCTACTCTGGGATTTAATTCAATTAAACAAGGACCATGCTTGGTCAGCATGACTTCAGTAGCTGCAGGACCTGAATAAAAATTTACGGCATCTAAAATATTTTTTACATATTTGATCATGTTCTCATATTGCTTTTCACTGGGTTCTACAATTTCGATAAATCGAACCATGTTTTGACCATATAACAGTTCTTGATCATAACTTAAGATTGCAACAATCTGATGATATTTTTGACTTGATATCGTGCACAGTGCAAATTCCTTTCCTACTAACATTTCTTGAATAACTAATTCAGACAAAGAATTACCCAAAACGTCATTAGTACCTAACAATTTATCAATTGCGTTAATTAATTCGTTCTTTGAATAACAAATATTGACACCAAAAGAAGCGGCGCTATTGCTGGGTTTGAGAATCAAAGGAAAGCCAATTTTTTTTATTGCCAAATCGACAGTAGCATCTTTATTATCGTGATTAACAATAAATTGAGCGATAGGAAAAAGCCCGTAATCCTTCAGATATTTCCCCGTTAAATATTTATTACTGAAAAAATCAGCCGATGAAAGCGGCGTCATATTTTGTAATTTTAAATCATGACCCAATGTCAATGCCATTTTAGCACCAAAATCAAAGCCAATAATAATACGAGCAATATTTATTTTTTTTAATTTTTCCAAAATTGAAAAATAACCTTCTTTGTTTTCGTAAAAAACAAATGAAAATCTATCGTCATCCACTTTGCGATGAATAAAATATTCACCAGGATTGGTACAGGTATAAATTGCAATAAGTTTAAAACCGCTATTTTCTAAGGATTGAAATGTACTTGTGGGTTGATAAGGATCAACAATGACAATATATTTATTATTTTTCATTATTAACCTCAATCTAATAGATAAAAGCCTTATGATGAGCGGTTTTTTTAAAATCATTTTTTAGAATATTGTAGTCTGTGTTGTATACAAACAAGATCGCGCCAAAATCTAGATTTGATTTACATTCTTTTGTTTCTTGTCCGACTTTAACTACCCACGTTATTTCAAAATCGCTGGTTAACTGCGGTTCACGAATACCTAATATTTTCCCTTTTTTTATGGGAAACAACGCATAAAAACTGGGAATTAATTTTTTATTTTCCCCGGCGAAAGTAATATCTGCTTGAATATTCAAATCCATATCTAAGGGATTACGTCCAAATGTGTTTTCATAGACACGAGAAGTAATGAAACCAGGAGATCTAGCGCCAACCTCTAAAAATATTACTTCATGACTCTTATTGATAAAAAGCTCCATGTGATGACAACCCTCTGGCGCACCCAAGGCAAATAAAGATTTTTTGGCGAATTCAGATAGGGTTTTAAATACAGGATCATCATGTAAAATAGCCAGACTACCCAACGCCATTCCTTTTTGAAAATCGAGATTCGGGCAGGCATACACGCAACATTCCTGAAATAACATTATCTTATTTTTAACGACCATGTCGCAATGAAATAAATCGCCTTCTATAAATTCTTCAGCTTCATATTGACTGGTTCTCGATTCATTTTCTGTAATAAATTTATCGTAATCAGATTGCATTGAAATTTTATAAACACCAAAACTCCCAGCAGCAGAAGTAGGTTTTACAATAAAAGGAATTCCGATACGATTTGCAATATCAGTAAAAACATCATTTTTGCAGAGCGATATGAAATGCGGTGTTCTTATTCCTTTTTCTTTAAGTTTATTTTTCATGAGAACTTTATCTCTAAAGACCTCAAGTTCTGATCCCTTTGCGCCGGTTTTGATATGAAAAAAATCTCGAAGTTTGCCCGCTAACAATATGTTCGCCTCGTCCTGACATATAATTGAAATGTCGGTAGGTTTGCTTTGAAATCTGTTGATATGATTTTTCATGGTGAGACAAACTTGCTCATAATCAAGTTCAGTTAAGAAATCATCTCCAACGCCATCAACGCCATGAATAAAGTCAAAATAGGATTTTGCAATAGCAGGAAAAGTTGCTAAATCTTGGTTGGAGATAATAGCAATAAATTGGTAATTTTTTCTATTCAGCATCTTAGAAAATGAAAAATTATCGAGCTGTCTTCTTGATATAAAGAAAACTATCTTCATGTTCATTCTCCGCTTTTATACTCATTTCTTTACAAATACTTTTAGCTATCACCTCAGCTTGTTGAGCCGATGAAAGCAAAAAATTTGTAATAAGCGCACTGCCTTTAATAATAGGGCCTGCAGCATAAAATTGCTTATTATAATTATTTTCAATTTGAAAGAATTCTGTTACTTGTATTCCATTAAAATGATTATATTTTATAATATTATTTTGATTTAATTTATTATAAAATTCCTCACCCGAATGCCTTATATTTTTCTCTACAGAGGTTGCGTTAATAACATAATCGTAAATTTCCTCATGCTCATGATGATTATGCGAAAATACCGCTCTAAAATGATTATTCTCTAGATAAATATGTTTTATCCCACGCCGCAATGATAATTTTCTCTTTTTTATAAGCCCAAATAAAATTTTAGCATTAACGTATGGAAATGCTGAAATATAACGATTGATAATATTAATTTCATTCGCTAATAATTCTTTTTTTTCGTGAAGTGACAATAACAACCATGCATTTCCGATGAAAATGATAAAAGTCATAATAGAATCTTCCCATCGGTTCAATTTTTTTTCGGCAAGATATATATCTTCTCTTAATTGCTGTAACGCGCTATCTCTAATTTTAATCTTGTCAAGATGAATATATTGACCGGATAATAATGACAGTTCTTTTTCAATCTCTTTTTTTATAAGACGTACCGAAAGATTATATTTATGTTTGTTAAAAAATTTGGCTTGATGCTCCACAGTAAGATATTGGGCAGGCATAAATCTAAGACAATTTCTAACAGCGGGTAAGTAACCATATCGTGACGCCATCACAACATGATGATGATTTCTCAACAGAGCCGCTGCATCAACTGCAGATAATCGTGTCCCTATAATTAGAATTTTTTTGTTTCTGGGTATTTTTTTAATTTTCTTCGCATAAAGGTAGGGTGATGGATAATAATGCGACGATTGCATAAGATCCTGATAGGCTTGTGGCAAACCATTTGAATAGCCCGTACACAGTATGCAAAATTTGCTAAAGTAAGTTGTTTTTTGGGTGCGTATAACTATAAACTGTTTTTTTGGTTTGAAATCAAGGTTGATAACCCGCTCTTTAATATGGTTAACATGGAGTGCGACCCTCTCCTCTCGTTTTAAAGAATTAATTTCAGACTTAATGGCGCATTCAATGTATAGTCCAACTAAAGATCTGGGTAAAAATGAATCTTGATTATATTTTTTTATTTTCGGATATCTTTTTTTCCAAATTTTTTCATTTTTTTTGAGCCACTTAAAAAAATCTAAATAATCAGAAGCAATGAGGGAAGTGGAGCACACACTTGTATTTAGTAAGAAGCAATCATCAATATTTGCATAGGCAAGTCCTCTTCCCAATTGATGAGGTTCAAAGATATTTATCGTAATTTTTTCCGCTACTTTTGCCCTCTTAATTTCTCGAATAAGAGCAATTAACACAGCGGCACCGGTGGCACCGCCACCAATAATGGATATTATCATACCCAAACCTCATTATTTACACTCCTATCCCAGGTATAGCATATAAAATCGTATATTTTATTCGGTATTTCAATGCGGGTGCGCAAAACTGCAGAATCTAGTCTATAATCATTGTAGATATCATGAGATAGCGGAGGTGTGTATGCGTAGTACTGTTTTTTTAATATGTAGTGCGTTGGCGTCAGTGTTGCTTACCTCTAACGCAATTGCAGCGTCATTTAGACCGGGGGTGACTGTTTCAAATAACACGAAGGGAAATTTATATTTTAGAGTAAGCAGTGGTTCATGTAGGGATAAGTTATATACTATGGTTGGGCATGGTCAAGCTGCATTTCAATTCACCCCTAAAGGTGCGGCGTCTCATGATACTTATATTCCAAGACGTCAGGGACGTCAGGTTGGATGTGTTTTAATTGCTCGAAATATCCGTTCTTCCCAATCCCCAAGATTTATGGCATTGGGTTATATTAGTGTAGACATTAACTGGAAAACAAAAAAAATTACTCCAGCCATAAGCCACATTGTTTCTTCTCATACTTATAACATCGAGTATTCTCTTAACTATGCAGGCACTCATCGCAGCGGGACGACGATTTATTATTCAGTCACACAGCAATGAAAGTGGAGTGGTGCCATGGAGTGGTGCCACGCGCCTTCCGTGCCGTTGGAAAATGAGTTCAAACGCAAACACAAGCATGTTTTATCGACGGTTCAACGCTATTGTTGCGCGGTCTCGAAAAAAGCCGTTGCCTATCGCCTGTTTGTCTTCTTGCATTTTGTTCTGGCATCAGCGGTTGATTCAAAAATCGCTGCAGTTCTTCCCTAGTTACTGCTGTTAATTCCATTTCCCTCGCTCTGTCTGAGCCTTCAACAACATAGGATTCAACGGCTACGCATAAAACGCCTTCCATTCGCATTTTTTGCAGGTTGTCTACCTGATCATCAAAAAATATGCAACTAGAAGGGGTGAGGCGCATGCACTCGCTGAAATAGGATGCTTTATTAAGCCGCGTATCACCAATGCAATACCTCTTTCTATCTTCGACCTTTGGACTGCATCCACTGACCGTTTCCCCTTCTACAGCGGGTGATTTTTCTTTAATCTTGTTGGCCAATTGATCTTCAAATAGGGGCAATGCCTCGTCCAATAAGATACTATTCTTATAAGTTTGGTAATATTGATGCTCTGGATTTGAACATTCGAGACGGCTTTTGCGAATATCTTCATCAGGCCAGCGTGATGAGAGTATGTGCATTGTAAATATATCACCCTGTTCTACGATGAGATCGGCAATAAATTCAACCAAAGCAGGATTAATATCAGTTTCTGTAATTTCTTCTTGACCTGTTGGCTTATTGGCAATACACACTGTTTCATCAAAATCGAGAATGAGGTGAATTTTTTTATTGGCATCGCGGTGTGATTGCGTCATGCGTGTCACGTGATTGCGATGTTCTGGGGTGATGTGTAATTGACCGCCTTTGCGCATTATGTGGTCCCTCTAAATCCAATATTTTAAATAAAGTGATAAACGTCCAAAAACACGTTGATATAATGGACGAGCAGATTGCCATTGTGTGAGATGTAATTGTGAAGAGCATGTTAAGTCTTTTAGAAATAATTGCTCCATTGTTTTTTTTGCTCGCTCGGTAAATAAAGTGATATCCGCTTCCAAATCATGCAACAAACTGCGATGATTTAAATTACTCGATCCAATCAACATCCAATCATCCAATATTAATGATTTTGCATGCAACATACTCGGCAAATATTCATAAATTTTAACGCCCGATTTTAAAAGATTAAAATAAAATGTCGATTGCGCCCATTGTACAATCGAAATATTTGATTTTTGTGGCAATAAAATTCGTACATCAACGCCATTATTTGCCGCTTTTTTCAGCGCTTTTAATAAAAAATTATCCGGCACAAAGTAGGCATTCGTAATCCAAATACGTTGTTGACATAATCGCATGCGTCGCAATAAATTTTTACGTAAAATACGCCTGCGATGTCGCGTGTAATTTAATCGCATCCGCGGTTCAGAACGAATGTGTTTAAATGCATCCCGCAAGCGTTCTTTGATGGTGCGATGCGACCAGGCAATATCAAATGCTTTGATTAATTCTGATAAATTAATATGGGATAATCGCACTGCGGTGTCACGCCAATTTTTCCCGCCTTCTGTCAAATCCAAATGACATTTCGTGATATTAATGCTGCCGCCATACGCAATGGTTTGATCGATGACGCAAATTTTTCGATGATTACGTGAATTAGAGGTAAAAATTAAATAAATGCCTTTAAATAAAAAATGTGTTTTTACAACCGAGCGACTCCAATTCCATAATTGCCACGGAAAAGGATGAAATACTTTTGTTTTAACGCCTGATTTTTCAAGTGTTCTTGCGAGTGTAGCGCTCCAATAAGGACTGCCTGCGCCATCGACGAGTACACGCACAGCAACACCCCGTTTTGCAGCAAGACATAATGCATGCGCAATACGTTTTCCAATCAGATCGCGATTAAAAATATACGTTTCTAAATCGATCGTGTGCGTGGCCTGATTAATATCTTGAATAAGCGCGTTAAAATAATCAGTGCCATTATCAAAAATTATTTCTTCCGACATCATTTGTCATCTTCGCCGCAAATCTTTAATTTATTTTCTTTGGCAAATTCTAAAATAGATTGATAGAGCTCAGGATTTGATTCTTGTAACTTAGGATCGAGCAAAACACACTTTCGACCGTCTTTTACTGAAGGTTGTAACAAAGGTGAATAATGAATGCGACGTTTATGAAACGTCGATAATTGCCCGCTCATGCGTTCCGCCCAATCACTGGGGCGAAACGTTTCGCCGCTTTGCGTAACACCTTCGATAACAATTTTCTTAGATTCATCATTCATGGGGTTATTATGACACAGTTTTGCGTTATGATAGCCGGCAATTATACATGAAAAGAGGATCTAAACATGTCCGATGAAAAGCAGGGTATTCGCCGCGGTATTTATCTACTGCCGAATTTATTTACCGTAGGCGCGCTATTTGCTGGGTTTTACGCCATTGTCGCCTCAACCCACCACGCCTTTGATACGGCTGCCATTGCGATTTTTATCGCCATGCTACTAGATGGCTTAGATGGACGTATCGCCCGGTTAACGCAAACAGAGAGCGAATTTGGCGCACAAATGGACAATATGTCGGATATGGTGTGCTTTGGTGTAACGCCCGCATTGGTGTTGTATGAATGGTCATTATCGGGCGTTGGAAAAATCGGTTGGTTGGTTGCCTTTATTTACACGGTTTGCACAGCCTTAAGATTAGCGCGTTTTTTAAGTATGGACGACACTGAAAATAAGCGTTATTCCCGCGGATTAACCACAACGATGGCAGCCGGATTTATCGCCAGTGTTTTGTGGTTTTGCACAAAACATCATATTACCGGCGATAGTATTAAAAGTATTATTTTGGGTGTGACATTAATTGTCGCATTACTCAAAGTCTCCACCGTTCCTTTTCGCAGTTTCAAAGATTTCGATGCGCGCGACAAAATCCCTTTTTTGGCAGTCGTTGTGATTGTTTTAGCATTCGCATTTATCGCACTGGATCCACCGGATGTATTTTTAGCGTTGTTTGGTTCGTATGTTTTGTCGGGACCGGTGATGTGGGGGGTGCGGTATTTTAAACCCGCGAATAAATCGTAAGCACTACGTTTGATTTGGTTTGAACCTATTAAATGTTCGCTTTCCGCAGCGCGCATTTCGCTTCAATTTTAATATTTCCCTAATAAATGTGCGATATGCTGTCACTATAAATAATGCAATTAACGTAAAAAATCTTTAATTTTTGTGCTATTTTTATAATTAGGGATATGTGTCATTGCCGTGTTTTAACAGTAAGTAACGATCTTTGAGGTGAATATGGCAGTTCCTGTTAATGTAAAACATGCAGTAAATGCGCTTTTTGTTGGAACGCCATCCGCTCATGACGCGACAACTGTTGGACTGTATGATCAACTCTTCGTTACCGCTGATGTGGACACATTACGTGCTCTGCTGTTGGAAATAAAGCATAATGTTGACATCGTAAATAAGTATGCTGAGCAGGAGGCGCCTAAGTTCTGGTCGAGCAGAGAAGAGTGGTTAATGGACAATGATTGCAGTCCTTTGAAGGAATCAGCAACAAAAAGAAAATTTTCTGCACTAGAAGAGTATCTGAAAAATGCAAAAGAAACAGGAGAAGCATTTCTAACGCAGGAGCTCGCCAGGAATCGCCGCAGAAAAACACTGGATTTCACCGCATTTAATGCCGCGCACAAACATTGTGTTAAAGCTAAAGAATTTAGCGCACAAAGTTTGCAAAAGGAGTTGTACGAAAGCATAGCAAAGGATATTTGGCAGAAACGTGAAGAGTTTCTTCAAACAGGTAACGGTCGCTGTATTTATACTGCAGAATTATTAAATGCATTGGATGATGACGTTTCTTCGGCTGTAGCTGCAGTTCTTGAAGAACGTGGAGATAATAGTATTAGTAACTTTTATTACAAGAAGAGTTATTACGAGAAGGGTTATGACGGGAAAGCGAAAGAGCATAGAGAAGCAATATTATTCGCAAAATTTCAAGAGATACAAGCAGAAAAAGCACTAAAAGTTGCACAGACCAATTCCACTGAATTTAATACTACGCAAAACAACGAAGCAGCATCTAAAGCAAAAATTAATTATTGGAAAGCACAGTTAACCTTTCGAGAAACCATTTATAACTGTCGGACCTCCAGAGATCCTGGTGATAATAAAGCCACAGAAAAATTACAGGCAGTCAAGTCTTTGCAAAAATTTGTAGGGGACGAAATGCATGTTGATAACACAAATGGAACCATTGTTGTTAATCCATCACTTTTAAATACCCGTTCTGATGCAACGGATGGCAAAACTGGGGAAATTCGAAGCGCAATGGATGCAATGCGCAGTGAACAGTTACGCGATAAACAGTATGGTATTGCTAAAAAATCAGATTTGGGAAGAGAACGTGATGCCGCAGCAGAGCGGTATACAGCAAAAGCACGTGATCATCTGAAGAATCCTAGTGAAGAAAAAACGAGCTTAAGGAAATTGCAATTACAAGAAATCTATGCGGACTTGAAATTTCGTCGAGCGGATTATGCTGAAAGAATTCGTGATGGGCGAGAATATGGGACTTATGCCCTGTGGACGCTCAAGGAATTTTTTGCTGAAAGGAATTTATTCGGCTACAGCGCCGCAGATTCTGCCAGTGAAAAACTCAAAGCAACGGAAAGCATGATTAAGCAAGTCGAAGCGCTGCAGCGCCTTTTGACATCAACAGAAGCAGAAATTCGGTCCTTCGACAACGAACATGGGGATGCTGCGATGCGGGGTTCTCTTGGTGAGTTAAATAAAAAATTACAGGCACTAGCCGCCGTTGTGCTTCCTGGGGTAAACCATCGGGTTTCTTCAGTAGCAGCAGCAATTCCTGTTGCTCCTGTCACAGTTCGAACTGAACAACAGCCTACGCGCGAAATGACTTCAGGTGATCTGATGCCGGGCAACAACCTAGACCAAGATTCTAGTGGAACACCGCGCGCTGGAACACCGCTTGATAATGAAGATCGATCGCCGCCGAATGTTTCTAAAACAGCAACGCCTGACGGTGAAGAAACACCTGTCGGAACCCCTCCTGTTGCTCCTGTCACAGTTCGAGCTGAACAACAGCCTGCTGCGCCTACGCGCGAAATGGCTTCTGCTAAGGCTCTTGACGCAGAGGGCGTGAGTCGTTTCATTGATGACATCATGGAGGCCTCGATCGCAAAGCGCGCGATCATGGATAAAATAACAACAGGCACGTCAGGTGATCTGATGCCGGGCAACAACCTAGACCAAGATTCTAGTGGAACACCGCGCGCTGGAACACCGCTTGATAATGAAGATCGATCGCCGAATGTTTCTAAAACAGCAACGCCTGACGGTGAAGAAACACCTGTCGGAACCCCGCGCGGTAATACATCAAGTTTTTTTAAAAGTGGTAGAGCAACACCTACAGTTACATTTGAAAGTCTGTGCGCACAACTTAAAGAAAAAGAACGTAACGGAGAAGTTAAGCAAATAGACCTCTCAGCGAATACCAATATTACGTGTCAAAGTCTTGCTAAAGCTGAGGCACTTTTAGAGATGATGTCTGACGAAAACCCTGAAATCATAGTTTCTAATGCAGCGGTAACAGTGAAAATTTTCTACAACGACACCAATAGTAACCGTGTAGAGATAGGGTCTGAACGCGTTACAGCAGCAAGAAGCGCAGGTTCGAGTAATGCATTTGACTATTAGTTAATAACTCTTTTGCTAGGGCGTTGAGTTGTTTCCCAATGGTTGCATCTCAACATCTGGCGCGGGTCGTTTGAGTTGTGAGTACCGCTGCTGTAGAACTTGTTTAGTAACTTTCTCTTGCTTCAAGTACTGTTTAGTTTGTTCTTCAGGAGCAGCAGTATATAACTTTTTACGTACTTCTGAAGAAGGCCCACAAACCGTTATCGAACATATAGTGATTAAAAGATTGCGTTGTTGAGATGGGTCGTCAGCAATTTGTACGCATTGTGTTTGCAATATAGATTGTAAATTGGCAATAACTGTTCTAACAAATGAATCCCCACTTGCATTGTACAGATTTTCATTATCACCCAGAATTTCCCACGTAGCGTCTAAATACCGATTTTTAAGCACTTCCCATCCCTCCGTAATCGGACAAGGAATTGCGCGTTGAGTTTCACTACCACCGGCTGCTGATGAAAATAATCCACCACGGCTTGGCGTTGATGGCGCAGCGGCGGGTTTAGGCAAAGTGTTTAATAGCGTCAATTTCTCTTCCATTTCCGATTTATGAATTTGAAAGTAAATTCGTAAGTTGTTGGCAAAGAGAGTATGTGTGACGTTTGTGCGTCCTGGTAGTCGGTGCAAGTTATACGTATACGTTTCCTGTAAGTACTGTAACTCCTCTGGATTCTCAATATTGCCCCACTGGCGTACAGCAGCATCAATAGGTTCTTTAAACATCGGAATTGAATAAATGACTTTACGCAATAAATGCGTAGAATCGAGACGCAAAAGAATAGTGCAGATCCATACAGCAAGTCTGCGTTGTGAGGTTGCTTCTGCAAGAGATTGATGTTCAAGATCGTTTAATTCAGCGAGCAAAACTCGTTTTCTATTGTCACCAAGTAAATTATTTTCTCCTGGTTGATACGCCTCAACACTGCATTTCAGGACGTTATGAAATTCTGTCCAATCACCACCAATAGAATTTTCAAAAATCTGACTAAAGTCGAAATGATGTGCATCGCCACACTTAAACTTCAAGTAGCCTCGGCTTGGTACTTTAAGCGTCTCTTTGCCATGTTCGGCGTTTCCTAATTTCTCCTGAGTTAATTGTTCGGCAATTAATGTAATGATCTCTATTGAGAGTTGTCCTTCCGAAATCATCGATGCTCGCCGATCCAATGGTTCGCCAGTACATATTAATATTCTTTTACACAGCGCTGAGTTAGGATTGGCTGTCACGGCACAAAATAATAATTGTGTCTCATTGAATTGTGAGCCATTTAATTGGCGTAATATTTTTTGCAAATGCTTTGCGCGATAAAAGCCACTCTCACCTGAATTCTTGCCTAACTTTTTTTTATTGTATGAAATTATGTATTCATCTACTGCTGTTATCATGTTGCGAAGCAGAAGATCAGGTGAGGGAGTAGTTTGGGGATATTGCAGACATGCCAGCCTGCTTTTTTGATCAATTGGTTTTTCTTCTAACGCCATAGCGATTTGCCATACATAAAAAGAAGAAATTTGATTGCTCAGCATGAATTCATGTAATTTTTGTTCGGACCAAAAAGATCTAATTGTATCTTTATTCTCATCAGTTGAGCCGGATCCTCGGAGGAAGGAGTTTGTATTTATTATTGCATCTGAAGCCTCTTTAGGAATTAATGATAAAAGAATTGCTTCGCGTAACTTGGTAGAATCAGAAGCAAATACAATGGCAGCACACAAAGCTATCTCGTCTTTTTTTCTGTATTCTTCCGTATAGCTTGCATCTCTACATTCCTGAATTCTATCTAGCAGCGATGAAAAGCGTCGCGCCCTCTCTCTTCCGCGTTCATCCGGGTTTGTATTTACATATTCTGCAAGCGCAACTTTAATTTCAGAAAAATTTAAGGCATGAGCGGGATTTAGATTAAAGCTGTATTCGTCAGGCTTTGTTTGCTTAAGTCTTGGCTCAAGCGCATATTCTGGATGTTCCGAGCGAGAGATAGGTGGTTGTTCGCTCGCATTTTTAAACTCTGTTTTAAAGCATTCCGCAGTCGTACGTATATGCAAAAAGACCGCTTTTTTTAATGCTTTTGAGCTTGTGTACTCAGCAAAAATATAAAGTAATTTAGATAATTCTGCCGGTGTTCTACAGTTTTCTAAGCTGCTATAGAGATTTTGCGCGCGGAGATAACCTGTGTGTTTTTCTTTTGGAATTTGAGTGGGGATTTTTATTTTAGTTTTGAAGTCTGAAATTATAGTGGAGTCATCTCCAGCAATAGATTGCACATAATCAAGCACTACTTTTTGCAGTGCTTCTATATAATCTCTTAACTCATTAGCGGTAGGTGCTTGCCATTTTTCTGAGGTTAATCTACTTTCTTCTTCTTCTAATTCATATTGCGAAAGATCATAGTAAGATTGAAATTGTTGCGCCAATTGTTGTGGTGAGAATCTTACATGATTAGTCACTGGTTTTAACTGTTCAAATATGAAATTTTTCAGCTTAACGGAATGAGTTAAACAACAAATAGCGCAAAATATTTTAGCGATTTTTTGTGCAACATCTGGTGTGTATTCTACTGCTTGCCCTGCAGCCGCTCCCTCATTGTCACTGACTCCCGCTAAAGATTCTAAATCATGCAACGCATTTTCAGCGCGTAATTTACCTATGTCGCCACCGACATTGTTTGAACGGTAATCTGCTAGGCCAGCGCGCAATGCATGAAGCAATTGTCCAAAATTCACTGACTTTGACATTAGAAGGCCTTGGAAGCCTTGATCTGGCAGCGGCACTTCCAATCGACTCATCCACAATTCTTTATTTGTTCCCGTTACATCGTAATAATTTTCTGCTTTGTCTGTTAAAAATTTTACATATGCTTTTTCAACATCATCCTCAACGCCAATCGCTTTCCAATGGCGAAATTCAGCATAGGCCTTTAAAAAGGCTGTTTTTAATTCTTTTGATCCGTGTGATATAGTGATTGGGCCAATGTGTTCTACATTTTGAGAAAAAACAATGGCGTCAAATATAACGATTAATTTTGCTTGACTGTCAGATGGATCCACTGTGATTTGCCTTAAATCAGCATCACTTATTTCTTCTAACATTCGAAGAATTCGCGCTTTTCTATGAAATCCCGATTGTGTTTCATTGGGTTGGTAACGTTGAGTTGCTGCGAGTAATGCGTTTTTAAGCGCTACCCAATTCTCAGGTTGAACACAAGGATTGTTGAAGTGATCGTGCCTTACTTGCATTGCGTTGTCTGCGAGTGCTTCAATTTCCAATGGGCATGGCAATAAAAATAATGTTTTTAAAGTGAAGAATTTTTCTTTATCGATAAATGCACGTATTTGTTGTCGTGGTGCTGCTGCTGTTAGAGTGTCTGTTGAAGTATTAGAATATTTTCCACAAGCATCTATTAAAATATGCCGTATTTTGTCTTTTTGGAAAATGTTAACACTTCTCCAATCATGGGTATCCCAAGATTCAGCTAAATACAGGGAATAAATGGTGGTTATAATGCCATTTTTTCTATCCGGATCAGTCTTGTTTAGAAGAGATGAAAATGTATCTCGATATCGCTCAAGCATTTCCCGCACTCTTGTGTCCGTTCTTTCAGGAACGCTTGATGATGTCGCAACTTCTTCTGCCGTGCCTGTATGAACAGTAGTAAGTTCAACGTCTTCTTGTTCAGCGGTGGTTGTCGGTGCGTTGGGCTCATTTATTGCGTTAACAATACAGCTAGCCAATTTTGCCCAATCAATTTGACGCAGCAATTCTACTTTTCTCATAAAAATAGGCCCTATAATTCCATTCAATTATAGACCAATTTTAAACTATACATCTTAAGGAAAAATGAATTGTAGGGTATACTTAAAAAATATTTAAAAACAATGGATTGTATAACTACCGATTGATAAACCTTTACTTATCGATCATAAAATCCCTATAATATGATTAATAAATTATGGGTTTATTCATCATGTGGAACTGGGAAAACAAAGAATGGCCAAAATTTCAATGGGAATCTGAAAAGTTGGTGCGTGCTGAAAAATTATTTATCGAAAATGCGGCGATCGGAATTGGTGTTTCACGACATCTCTCAGATGAGGATCGACAAACGATATTAATTGAACTGATGAGTTTAGATGCGCAGGACACATCAGAAATTGAGGGTGAATTTTTAAATCGTGATAGCATCCAATCCTCAATTCGAAAAGCGCTTGGATTAAGGGTGGATCGTACGCAGAGCATGCCCGCTGAAGCCGGTGTTGCCGAAATGATGGTGAGCTTATATCGAGAAACACACAATCCACTAACGGAATCACTGTTATTTGATTGGCATAGTATGATAATGAATGGTCGACGCGATTTAGATTGTGTTGGCGCTTATCGTAAACATGCAGAAGCCATGCAAATTGTTTCCGGCCCTGATTATGCACGCAAAATTTATTTTGAAGCACCGCCCTCCAAGCGAGTTCCCAAAGAAATGCGCCTATTTTTTAAATGGCTTCAGGACAATTCGTTAGGCGCAGTTACACGCGCGGGTATTGCACATTTATGGTTTGAAAGTATTCATCCATTTGAAGATGGCAATGGACGACTTGGACGCGCTATCGCTGAAAAAATATTAAGCGAGAGTTTGTCTGTGCACACATTTACCATCGTGTCCAAAATATTGCTTAAATACCGCAAAATGTATTATTCAATGCTTGCCAGTGCGAGTAAAAAATTAGAAATAACAGATTGGTTGTTGTGGTTTGCCCGCATTGTCATAGAGTCGCAAAAAAGCACGTTGGCTTACATCGAATTTATTATTCAAAAAGCAAAATTAATGGATCGTTTGCGGGGTCAGTTAAATGAACGGCAAGAAAAAGTATTGTTGCGCATGTTTCGTGAAGGCCTCGAAGGATTTGAAGGCGGCTTGAGCGCAAAAAAATATATGCAATTAACCGGTGCAACAACGCCAACAACGACACGTGATTTGCACGCATTGGTGGAAAAAGAAGTGTTGCGGCGACAAGGCGAGCTTAAATCAACACGCTATTTTCTGGCAATTAAATCATCGCATGTTAAAAAAGTCACACGCGAAGATATTCTCTAACACTCAATCACATTCACCGCCAATCCACCCAACGATGTTTCTTTATATTTCGTACTCATGTTATTGCCAATTTCACGCATCGTGTTGATCACCATATCGAGTGATACGGTATGTTCACCATCACCCGCCAACGCCAATTGTGCTGCATTCACAGCTTTAACGGCACCCATCGCATTGCGTTCAATACACGGAATTTGAACCAAGCCTTTTACTGGATCACATGTTAATCCTAAATTATGTTCCATGCCGATTTCTGCTGCATTTTCCACTTGATAAATTGTGCCGCCTAAAACAGCAGCCAATGCACCAGCCGCCATTGAACACGCTACGCCAACTTCACCTTGGCAGCCCATTTCAGCGCCAGAAATAGACGCATTTTTTTTATATAAAATACCAATCGCGCCGGCTGTTAATAAAAAGTCACAGATTTTATTCTCATCATCAAAATAAAAACGCTTCATATATTCTAATACCGCAGGAATAATGCCTGCCGCACCATTGGTAGGTGCAGTGACAATGCGATGTCCCGCCGCATTTTCTTCATTCACCGCAATGGCATATAAATCCAACCATTCCATCAACAAAGTGCCTTGCGTTTTCGGATCACCCGCTTTAATTAATTTTTTATATAAATTGGGTGCACGTCTGCGGACTTTTAATCCGCCTGGTAAAATGGTGAGTTCAGTAGTGCATCCATTGTGTATACTGTTAGCCATCACCGTTGCAATATGAATTAATTTTTCACGAATTGTTTTTTCATCCCGCCACGATAATTCATTTTTCATCATCAGTTCGGCGATCGTGCAATGTTCTTTTTTGCAATGCGCTAATAACTCTGCTGCAGAATTAAATTGAAAAGGGAGTGGGTGTGATGATATCGCCGAAGGATTTTGCAATTGTGTTTGTGACACAATAAATCCACCGCCCACAGAATAATAAATTTCTTCATGAACAATTTTTTTATTTTTATCGTAGCTGATAAATGTCATGCCATTGGGATGATGTGGCAATACATGCTCATAATCAAAAATTAAATCCTGATGATTGTCAAAATAAATTTCACGCTTGCCAAGCAACAATAATTTTTGAGTGTCAATTATTTTTTCGACGCGTTCATCAATAGTGAGAGAATCGATCGCATCAGGCAATTCACCACAAAGTCCCATTAAAATGGCTTTATTTGTGCCATGACCAATACCGGTAAATGCGAGCGATCCATGTAAACGTACGGTGACTGCAGCAACGGTATTAAATTCAGCAGCATTATGTTGTTTTATAAAATCATATGCTGCACGCATAGGGCCGACAGTGTGCGAACTGGACGGTCCAATACCAATTGAAAATAATTCAAAAACGCTGATTTCCATTCTATACTCTAGGCGAGGTTGGTTGTGATGGTGCCGTGGGTATTCTGTCCTGCAGTGCTCTCAGAACTATTTCCATTTCACGGTATGACGTTGCACCGCCCATGACTCGGTTATAAAGATGCGGGCCGCGTCCTCTTTCGGTGTTTAAAATTTCGATAGCCGTATTCAACATTTTCTGAGTAGGGTGGAAATTTGTATCATCTTCAGGTTTCAAAATCTGCTTCGTCGCGTCTTTAATTGCTTCCACCACGTCTTGATACGGTTTTGTCTTGCCCTGACCTGAAAAGAACCCCATGCCGAATAGCCCCATCTCTTTTGTGAGGATCGTGTCATTATTCGCGGCCTGAAGCATCTCATGGAGTTTTGTAATCTTTTCTTCTAAAGTTTGTCCGTATTTTTCTGAGTTTATATGTAGCACATTTGCCACTGCATTTTTCAATCCCCATGCGTGACGGAGTTGCGCAGCCTCCGGTGTTATTGCATAAGAGGGCTCATCGGTGCGTGGCGTGCCCCTCTTAAGAAGATCTATTGCCATACCAATCTGTTTAAATCCATCAAAAGGGGCTGAACCTCCAGCGGTTGTAGTGGATGCTGTTTTACCATTCTTCAATGTCATTGCAAGTTTTTCAAAGTACTCAGGACTTTTGTTGTATTCCACTTGTAATGATGTTGTTAGATTATTAAAAATCTCGACTTTTTTCTCCGGGAAATTCGCATCGGTTACACCCTTAAACAAAGTTACGAGTTCTGGATAGCGAAAAACTCCTTCTCTGGGTACCTCGCTGCGTATGCCATTTAAAGTCAATTGGTCAAACTTCTCCTGATGGCACAGAATGGCCAATGCAGTTATAAGGCCGGTTGATGAGTGAAATGAGGCGGATGACGGCATTCGATGGGAAAGTGTGTATCTCCCCAGAGGAAATCTGCTTAAAAATCTGATAGAACCGTCATCTTCGTCAGTAATGCCTTTGCCTCTTGGCATGATGCACACATGCACAGGGTGTTGCTCCATCATTTTTGTCCATGGAGCCTTATTATTATCGTAATTAGAAAGTGCGCTTTTCGCTAAATTGGTGTCCACAATCAAACAGAGGTTTTTACCTCTATTTTTTTTGCAAATATTGGAAACTGCCTCTGAATAGTTTGTGTAGCGTAGTAGTAGTTCGTTTATATGATCGCTCTCTTTTTCAATAGTTATGGTTATTTCAACTGGTAGTATGGTTTTTTCACGCAGTAGTTCGCATTCTTGTAATTTTTGTTTTACTTGAGGGATTAGTAGCTGCCATAACGCATCATGCTGTTCGTATTGCAGCAATCTCGGTTTTTCTACTTCAGGAAGCAAATTTCTCTTCACTAGCGCGTAATGAGGCTCCTCCGTACTAGGTTGATAACGCCAGTAAGATCTTAGTAGTGGTAGTACTCTTATGCTAAGTACTATTTCAAGTGCTCCGTCTTCCATGTGACGACTCGATTCCTGAAGGTCGCTTTTCAGTTTGTCTACATAACTAACTATGCCGCTCACCAACATTTCGACGTGATACGGAGTCGGTACAGTAGTGGTGAGGGGCATAATAATGACCACATTTTTTCTACTCACAACGAGTCTCCACATGAATTAAAATCGACCATTAAAACATGCCATGGCGATTGCTGCAATCTAGACCACACTTTTTGAAAAATTTGATTCAATGCAACCAGAAAACACTTGAAATTACCATTATTTACAACCAAAATGGTACTAAATAATCCATTATTTACAACCAAAAATTATTAAATTAACCCCTATTGGCGACCATTATGCTAAGAATTGTTGATAACTATTTGAATGATTGGAAAAATTCAGGTGAACGACAATCTCTGATTATTCGAGGGGCTCGCCAAATTGGAAAAACCACTGCCGTTCGAAAGCTCGGACAATCTTTCGAACATTTTGTTGAAATTGATTTTGAAAAAATGCAGCAAGCGCATGCCGCATTTTCAACCGATTTGGATCCTAAGCGCATTATCAGTGATCTTAATTTTTTGACACACAAAAGCATTACACCCGGAAAAACATTGTTGTTTTTAGATGAAATACAAGCTTGTCCACGCGCTTTAACATCGTTGCGTTATTTTTATGAGCTCATGCCGGAACTCCATGTCATTGCTGCAGGATCGTTATTGGATTTTGCGATTGAACAAGTGGGTATACCCGTTGGTCGAGTGCAATTTTTACATATGTATCCCATGACGTTTCAAGAATTTTTGTTAGCGCAAGATGAGACATTTTTAATCGATCACATTATGCAACACGATCTTATGCAACCTTATTCAAACATCGCACATGAAAAAGCATTGCGGTTGTTTGGAGAGTATATTGCCATTGGTGGGATGCCAAAAGCAGTCGCTTCATGGTGTGAAAAAAGAGACTATACCGCTTGCATGACTATGCATCATGATTTAATCACAGCATACAAGCAGGATTTTGAAAAATACGCGAAAAAATCGCAGATCAAATATCTTGATGTTGTTTTTTCAAAAGCGCCTTTTCAATTGGGGAAACAATTTCAATATAAACAAATCAGTGAAGCCTATCGTAAACGTGAATTAGAACCCGCATTATTACTACTTGAAAAAGCCAATATTATCACAAAAACAATGCAAACCAGCGCACAGAGTCTTCCATTAGCAGCACAAACAAACCCTGAATGTTTTAAAATTAATATGATCGATGTTGCTCTCGCGCAAACGATACTAGGATTAACATCGGAACAATGGATATTTGACATTAACGCAGCTTTTATTAATAAAGGCATGATCGCAGAAAATTTTGTAGGACAAGAACTATTGGCATATTCAAATCCATGCCAAGAAAATCATTTATATTTTTGGCGGCGCAACAAACATGGCAGTGAAGCGGAAATTGATTATGTGATTGCGCAATCAGGGAAAATTATTCCGATTGAAGTAAAATCAGGAAAAGGCAGCACATTGAAAAGCACGCATTTATTTTTAAATGAGCATCCGCAAACACCTTACGGCATACGTTTTTCAACGCAAAATTATTCTCTGCATGAAAAAATAAAGTCATATCCATTGTATGCAGTAATGCGCGCGGCTGCTGACTGGTCGCGTTTTCATCTTATTGATAAGTAATTCCCATGCGTGAGGTGTTGTTTCAACATGAAAAAATTTTTTAGTCGTCGATTGATTGCCATTCTATTTCTCGGCTTTTCTTCAGGATTACCTCTGGGATTAATTTCTTCCACGCTGCAAGCATGGTATACCGTGTCAAACGTGAGCTTGGTTAGTATTGGCTGGTTAACATTGGTGGGGCAACCGTATGCGTATAAATTTTTATGGGCGCCGTTTTTAGACCGTTGGATGCCGATAAAATTAGGGCGTCGTCGCAGTTGGATTTTTCTGATGCAGTTCGCATTGGGAATCAGTTTTGTGGGTATGGCATTTTGTCATCCGGCAAAAACGCCTCTATTTCTCGCGATTATTGCATTTTTGGTGGCAGTGTTTTCATCGACACAAGATACGGCTATCGATGCGTATCGAACTGAATTATTAAGTGATGAAGAACGCGGCTTAGGTGTTTCTGCCAATACCATTGCGTATCGTATTGCGATGATGGTTTCAGGTGCGATTGCGTTAATCATTGCGGCAAAAATAAATTGGCATGTGATGTATTTATTAATGGCAGGATGCTTTTTCGGATTAATGTTTATTACAAAAAATGCGCCCAATCCTGTGGAATTACAGACTGTACCCACAACGCTTCAAGAAGCGATGATCGCGCCGATGCGTTCTTTTTTCACACGAAAAAATGCAATTTTAATTTTAATTTTTATTGTGATTTATAAATTGTGTGATGCGATGGCATTATCGCTGAACACGACATTTTTAATTCGTGGTATGGGATTTAGTTTGATGCAAGTGGGGGCGATCAGTAAAACCGCAGGAATCATCGCATTATTATTCGGTAGCGTGTTAGGCGGTTTTTTAATGCGTTATATCAACTTATATCGCGCATTATGGATTTTTGGAATATTGCAAATGAGCTCAAATTTATTGTATGCATGGCTCGCATGGTTTGGTAAAAATAGTTTTGTAATGGCTGTTGCGATTTTCGGTGAAAATTTTTGTGGTGCGCTGGCAACGATTGCGTTCGTTGTTTTTCTCATGAGTTTGTGTGATCGACGATATACTGCAACACAATATGCTTTATTTGCAGCGGTTTCTGCGTTGGGCAGAATTTTTATTGGACCGGTTTCCGCTATTTTGGTGCGGCATTTAGGGTGGATTGATTTTTATATTGTGTCGGCGATTATAGGCTTGCCGTCATTAGGAATTTTGTTTTATCTTATGCGGTACGCAAGAATTAAAGAATTTGTCTTCGTTGATTCACGCGCACCCTACCGGGATGCGCTTCTGTAGCGCTTCGGATTCTTGCTATACCGGTATGCGCTTCTGTAGCGTTTCGATTTTTGCTATGTGCTCGTTGCGAAGATCTACAGTAGCACACCCGGCAGGGTGCGCGTTTTGCAGTGAGCCTAACATCTAGTGCAATATTTAGTTCCTTTCAAACGTATACAGCACATCCGCCCCATTCCCCAGCGTGCTCGAATCCGTCTGCACCGCCCAATGTTTCGTAAACAAATAACGCATTTCAAACACATTGACCGGATCCAACAAGCCAATACTATAACGCACATATAAATTACGCGTGAGATGTTTTCCAACGACAAATGCAGATTGTCGATTCAGTGGATTACCGTTGCTTTCACTCGCTGTCTCTGATTCAACGCCCATTTCACTTAAACCCAAGCCCGATTGAATTTGCGAGGCGATATCTTGCTTGCCCAGTAAACCCTGACTGGAAATATTCATAGCAGTAATAGCGCGTAACAAAAAGTCTGTATTTCCAGGCGTATTGCTCGATGTGCCATAACCCAAAAATATATATGACAAGATATCGGCTTGCGATAAATTGCGATTTGAGAAGAATGTAATGACAGGCGCTTTGACAGTGCCGTGCAGTTCAACACCGACAATTAAATGATCGCTTGAAAAACTGGACATCCCATTATTATCAACGGTAGAAACAATTTTACTGGCTCTTAAATCAAGCGTGGGATTATTCAATAAGCTATCGTCATAACTGACATAAGAATTGGGTTCAACCGTGAGTGTTTGTCCATAGGTTGTGAACGTTCCTTTACGCACAAAAATTTGACCCGTTGCAAACATGCTTTGATTCGGTTGTTGTATTAAATGTCCTGAACCACCTAACAACGCATTAATATGAAACAAATCGATCGTATGAACATCGTCGCCAATATTAACCGCCACGTTCGTGTTAACCGCCCAGAATGGTTTGGGTGTATAAGTGACATTGTCGACATAAACAATATCATGCTCTGGCAACGCCGTTGTTATTTTGACATCGTTGGGTTGAATGGTGCCTTTGGGTATCGTGATATTTCCCGTGACACTGATATTTCTATTTTGAATCAGTGCTTTTAAATCGGCTGTTACAAATAAAGTGTATTGATCGGTATGCATGATTAACGCATTGTCTGATGTCAGCGATAATTGTGCGGCAAGGCCCTTCGATAAATCAATTTGACCATCCAAGTGAATGGGCTGTTGTTGTGAATACGCCTGCGCATTTAAATCAATGAGGTGACCATTGCTTGTAATGGATGCGCCAATGTTATTTAAAGTGATATGTAATTTGGGAATAACAATATTACTTTGACTTAAATTCAGCGATCCTGTGACATCAGGATTTGCCAGTGTTCCCTGTATTTTTAAATCAGATTGAATATGACCACTGGGAATACGGATATCAGGCACCAAAGCACGCAGCCAATTCAAATGGGTAATATCAATATCAGCAGAACCATTTAATTGTGATTTCGTAAAATTCCCCTGAAAACACGCATTTCCTATCGCATTTGAATGCAGGCACAGTGGGGCAACGGTCATCGCATTTTCAGTTGCAGTGAGCATCGCGGGTTTTCTTAATTGCCATGAATTGTAGTGATCCAACGCAATGGATAATTGACTAAGCGTACCAGTCCATTTTTTCAGATCTTTTGTGTGACCATCCAGCGCCAACTGAATTTTTGTGTGATGAAAATTAACGTGTGCAAGTAATGATTGTTTTTCAAAATTTCCGATCAGTGAAATCTTTGCGTGTCCATTCGGTGTTTGCACATGCGCTATTGTTGACGTTGTAAAATGATTGGCACTATTACCCGTGCTCTGGATGTTGATTGACAAAGGATTTACCCATTGCGGATTGAGAAGCGATAAATTGATATTCTTCGCCGTTAATAATCCATTCCAGGATAATATTGCTCCCCAATTTATTTGCAAGTGTGCATCCATCGATCCATTGAATAATGAATGATGAACGGTATGAATCACTAAAGCATGTTGATCACCAGTTCCTGCTAATTCTAATCCCGTATGATCACCTTTGATTGAAAAAAGCAGCGAATAGTGTTCTGGATTACCTTGAAGCGAAAATTTAACAACGCTGGGTTCTGGTTTATCAATCACCGTATCAAATAAAAGATTCCATTTTTTAGCGGTAAAATCTGCGTTAAACACTATTTTTTCAATGGTTGTCTGCGTGGTAAAATTGCTGATTTGGATGTGCGAGACATTGGCGTGATCAATCTTAAGATGAAACGGCAGAATTTTATTTTTGAATGACGTAATAAATTCATCCAATGCGAGTTGCGTTGTCTTTTCACCCCACTGATCATGAGAAACTGTTTTTTTATCTGTTTCATAACGCAATTGTTGAATATCAATTTGACCAATATGTAATTCGGATTTTAATAAATCGAGTGGATGCCAGCTCACATAGAATTTGCCGACATCAATCGTTTTATTTTTATCGTGGTAGTGTAAACCGTCGATAGTGATTGGCCCGATAATAATACCCGATATTTTTTTATAACTGATTTGCGCTGGTAAAAACTTTACTGCAACATCGATACTGAAACGCAACCCCATGGGCGTTAATAAAAATGCCAATGATGCGATGATTACAATAAATAAAATTAATACTGTTCTTAGCAGTGTTTTTATCATATCGGCGTTCCCATCGTAAACTGCACAGACCATGGATCATTCGATTGTGTGAATGCATCTGCAATCGTTAATTCCATCGCACCAATCGGTGTCACCCATACAATACCGGGACCTGTACCCACATTAATGTGATGAAAAATATTTTGATTACCCACAACGCCAGCGTCGACAAATGCAGCCAAATAAAAAGCACCTTTTATTTTTTGTTGCACTTCAGTGCTTGCAACCACCAAATTTCTGCCGGGGCCAATAGAATTGTAGCCATAACCACGCACACTGCGTGATCCACCTGCAAATAATTGTAATGATAATGGTAAGCGAATTAAATTGTTGATACTGGTGTGGCCAATATCAGAGCGAAACAATAATCGTGTGTGTGTTTTTGAAATGGTATAGAGCGTATTGATATGCGCCACAGCCTGAAAAAAATTCGTTTGTGATAATACATTTTTATCAGCGCCTGTTAATTCCGTTTCAATAACTATGCCTTTACGTGGTTTTGTTTTACTGTCTGTATTTGTGTATTTTGTTTCAAGCGTTGGATATACAAGCTGAGTAGAAGTGAAAGGTAAATTCACAATATTGTATCTTTCAGTTAAATACGCCAATAACAGCGAATTTCTCCAGTGTCCTTTTGTCATTGTATAGCCGATACCAAATTTCGCATTATGTGCATTCCCCGTAGATTGCTTCATATTACTAGCACCCGCAGCAATGCTGAATTGATCGGTTGCTGGATTAAATCCTGGAATAATATATTTTGCTGTTAAGCTGCTGTCATGTTGTGAAGCGCGTAATAATGTGTGAAAGCGATGTCCTTTGTTGCCAATGCGTCGTATCGAGAATCCCAGTGTTCCGCGTACGCCAGTATCAGTACCGTAACCTAAGCCTAATGTATAAGCGCGGGCTTTTCGTGGAATTAATGCCACATGGATGGGTATATAGCCATCAATCGCTTGCCTGGGTTCTGGTTTGATAATGACTTGATTGAAATAATTTCCTGCGACAAAACCTTCTTGTGTCGCTTCTATTTTTTTAGCATCGTAATATTGCCCTTGTTTATATTGAAGAAAACGATGCAAAAATTTTTCATCAAAAGGTGTTTTTGAAAAAATCGTTGGTCCAAATCGATAACGTTTTCCCGTGTTAAAAATAATAATAATATGCGCATAATATTTTTTTAAATTAATTCGAATTTGGCTTTTAATCATTTTTGCGTCGAAGTAACCCAATTGCGTTGCAATATCGTATAAATTTATTTTTGCTGTTTCATATTGTTCTGTTTGTAATGCATGATTGCGTTGAAAAGGTAAATGATTTAAAAAATGCTGAAATGCGGGATTATTTTTCCCTTCGCCTTGAATATCAATATCGATCGCTGTGATAGGTAACGCAGGGCCGAGTGTAACAGCGAATGTGGCAAGCCAACCACGCGATGTTTTTATCAGTGATGACTGCACGTGACTTTTAAAATAACCATAAGGCGTGACTGCATTTTTTATGTCACCGGGTGCTTTTTTCATAAAGCGGTGTATTTCTTCCGGCTTAATGGGAACATGCAAACCACTGCGAAGATTGAGTAACGTTAAGATGACATTTTTTTTCACGACATCATCATCAATACCAGTGACTTGATATTTCAACGGAGAATACAGATGCACTGCTGCATAGGCATTTATAGCAAATGTCATGCAGACGGTGATAAGGCAGAGAATGTGTACAAATCGTTTTATCATGTCATTGATTATACCCAAATACCTATTGATTTCATGCATTAATCCACCTAAAGTGAGTTCGCACTCTCACACTCACGCTGACACTCAATATGAACATCGATCAAACCGCCTATCTTACGTTCACTCGCCAGGAATGGTTGAATTTTCGCAGTGATATGCCATTGACGCTCACAGAAGCAGATTTGAATGCTTTGCACGGGCAGATGGAAACGGTATCACTCGAAGAGGTGGCAGACATTTACTTACCGTTATCGCGTTTGCTCAGCTTATATGTCACCGCAATGCAATCCTTGCATCTTGCCAGCCAGAATTTTTTGGGAAAACCAGAGCCCAAAGTACCGTACATCGTCGGCGTTGCCGGCAGCGTGGCTGTTGGAAAAAGTACATCCTCTCGTATTTTGCAAGCATTGTTATCACGATGGCCCAATCATCCTTCTGTTACCGTTGTGACAACCGATGGATTTTTATACCCCAATAAAATGCTTGAAGCGCAAGGATTAATGAATAAAAAAGGCTTTCCAGAAAGCTACGATATTAATGCATTAATGACATTTTTAATTGATGTGAAGTCGGGCAAAGACAATGTAAAAGCACCGATTTATTCGCATAAATCTTACGATGTGATTTCGGACGAATGTATTACCGTCAATAAACCGGATATTTTAATTCTCGAAGGTTTAAATATTTTGCAAACATCCGTGCAAAAACCTGGGCAAAATCCTGCAGTTTTCGTATCTGATTTCTTTGATTTTTCCATTTTTGTTGATGCAAAAACCGAACATTTAAAACAATGGTATGTGGATCGCGTCGTGAAATTTTCACAAACGACATTTCGTGATCCAGGCGTGTATTTTCATTATTTATCGAAAATGAGTGTTGACGAAGTGACTCGCTTTGCGCGGCAGGTTTGGGAAGAAATTAATGCCGTCAATTTGGTACAAAATATTTTACCGTGCCGTGAACGTGCGCAATTGATTTTGCAAAAGGGCTTAGATCATAGGGTTACGCAGGTGAAATTAAGGAAATTGTAAAAAACTTAGCTCTTTTTGATAAAGTCCTAAGACCATCTTAATATTATTGTGACATACTGCTTATTTAATGAGATAGAGTCATTTGATAGAGGTGTACAATGCGGCATGGGAATGGAGGCAGAAAGATTGAGCGTACTGGCTCAAGAATCAGATCTGTATCAAGAATATTGGCCATGCGAATTGAAAAGGATAGCCGTCTCGTTGATATCGAACAAGGCGATGCTGTACATCAAGTATTTGTCCATTATAACGGTTCTGATAAGAGAAATAACTGTCACATCAACATTGGAAAACAAATTGCCAGAGGACAACAAGGTGCAGTGTATGAAGCATTGGTTCGTTACAATGGTCCTGATGGTTTAGAAAAACAACTGCCCTGTGTTGCAAAACGTATTTTCAATAATAATAATGATGATGATGACAATCATAATCAAATACCCGCAGAATTTATCATACACCAAAGCGTAACGCGTGGGACTACTTCCAGCAAAGAATCTGGGGTGCTATCAAGTTTGGGTATACATTGCGATTCCGAGGGTAATTATTTTGATATTATGCTTCTGGGTGATAAAGATCTTAAGGCATATTTACCGAGCATTGCTCAGCTGCGTGTTAACAATCCCGAATTATTTCAGCATGTTCTTATGGATATCATTGAGTCGATAGGCAGAGAATTGCATGTGTTTTCTCAATTAGAATTAGTGCACGGAGATCTTAAATTAGAAAACATAATATTTTGTAATGGTTGGCGTGTGATTGATCTTGGCGTGACGGAAAGTTATGCTGTTTTTTCAGCGTCACAAGGCTTCAGAGGATCGTTATTCTATACAGCACCAGAATACTTCGCAGGTGATAGAGCGCGTCCATCTGCGGTAGATATTTATTCATTCGGTGTTGTGTTGCGAAAATTGCTGGGAATGCCAGCATTGTTTCCCGGATTTCATGAAACTGAACTATTTCCTTTTATGGAGGCTAAAAAAGCGGCGTACATGAAAGCAGCAAAACTGGAAGCAAAAATACAAGCAGAATCAGCAATAGACACAGAAACCTCGGTTAATTTCGCGCAAGATGAGTTAAGAGCACGTATTTCTGAATTTGATGACGTGATTGATTGCATAGAATTTATGTGTGATGCGATGTGTTATCCGTTCCCTGCTTGTCGTCCTGATTTAGATACTTTAAAATTCGCATTTGCTCATCTTCAAGATTTGTTGAAAACTGTTCCGGTTGCGACAAATGCGGTTTCTGATTTTTATATAGAGCTACTTCATCCTTCCCTCAGTGATGTTGACCAAAGTGATGCTGACTCAAGTGATGGAGACCAGTGGCCTCAAATGATGCAAGTGCAATCTGGTCTTGGGGAATCTCCAGTGGGCATTTCGCCAACAACGCCGCCGCAGAAAGTATGGCCGCAACAATCATCGACGGCATTAGCGGCTGCCTGCGATGCTCCTAGTGACGGACGCGCACAAGGTAGTGTTGATGGCTGGTCGTCAAGCGGCCAATCGCCGAGCGGTTTTCGGAGTTCTTTTTTCGCATCACAGCTCGCAAATAATGTAATGCCTGGAAGCCTAGGTTCCTGTCAGCTATTCATGGAGCAAGTAGCACATCTTACCCCGTAAAAAATTGATGCCACTACCCAAACGGAATCGCCGAGAGTTGCGCAGTAATAATCGCATTTTACGAGTATCAATCGTTTATTAATTCCGTAGAATAAAACCCCTATTTAAAAGGGGGTTTTATGCGTTTTACAATGATTGCCATTTTATTTTTTTTCTCGATCAATAGTTTTGCGTGGGATAGCGTTGGTCATCGCATTATCGCGCAAATTGCTTACGATCAATTAACACCGCAAGCGAAAAAAGCAGTCGATGGATTGACCAATGTGATGTTTCATTCACGTTATCCCGAGAGTCGTTTTTTAAAAGCGTCTACGTGGCCTGATCAAATTAAAAGTCAAACCACGCAATATAATGCCTGGCACTATATTGATTTACCGTTTGATAGAAGTGGGGGTGTAAGCGACCACGTAATAGCTTCAGACAATGTAGTATGGGCGATTTTACACGCTGAAAAAATTGTAGAAGATAACAATGAAAGCCAAAATCGACGTGCCAAATATCTCAGTTTTTTAATTCATTTTATCGGTGATATTCATCAACCGATGCATTGCGTTACGCTTTACAACACGCATTTTCCGCAGGGCGATCAAGGTGGAAATTTATATCCGATTGTCTCACCCATTGCGACCAATTTGCATGCATTATGGGATCGAGGGCTGGGGTTGTTTATCAGCCCAAAAGGTGAGTATCAATTTCATTATGATCAAGTTGAGCAAATTGCACGACAATGGATGGCGCAATATCCAAAAAGTTTTTTTGCCGTACAATTGCAAGCAACAACACCACAGCAATGGGCAATGGAAAGTCATCAAATCGCTGTGACGTTCGCCTATTCTTTACCGATCGATGCAGAGCCATCGCAACAATATATTCAGCAGGGTCAAACGATTGTGCGTGAGCAAATTGTGTTGGCGGGTGATCGATTGGCAATGGTGTTGAATCGGGTGCGATTAAAAGCATAGGTTGTGCAAACATTGAAACAGCGCGTTCGATATGACTGCAACCACAATGAACTATCAAGCGAGTGGGAACTTG
>Ga0207016_1002_pt2 | contig 54805 bp, 57 predicted proteins | sample Alteio_BWMinCont_54_FD_153469 | JGI IMG/M metagenome (GOLD analysis project Ga0207016, IMG submission 153469) | Enriched cells from forest soil in Barre Woods Harvard Forest LTER site, Petersham, Massachusetts, United States -... | ecosystem: Environmental > Terrestrial > Soil > Temperate forest >...
AAAACCTGTGTTTTAGCAAGCACATGTCCTTTGATTTTATGCTCAACCGTTTCGCCCGTCATGATTTGATGGGCTTCCATTCGTTTATCCAACGCATATAATTCTATAACAACGGGGTATGCGTTATGCGCAAAACAAGGCGGATGATAATTTTTTTGTCCCCAACTATTCACATTAGGTCACGCCATCGAATCATTATCGCACTATAAAATTTCTCACGGACACTCGGTGGTTATTGGAATGATGCTAGCAAATGAATTAAGTTATAAACAAAAAATGCTGAATAAAACCGAGCGAGATTTTTTAAATGATTTATGCCCCGATTTGCTTGATAAAACAATTTTACACTGTTTGAAAAGTATAAACCTGGATAGTATTATCAATTTTATTCAGAAAGATAAAAAAACAATAGGTGAGCGTATTTATTTTGTGTTAATTAAAACAGCGGGAGAAACGTGTTTTGAAAAATTCAAATTAGACAAAAAATTACTTTCAGCCATTCAAGCAGCGGTCATTGCAATAATACAGGTATAAAAATGAGACGATCTTTTTCTTTTTTAAGTAGCGACGAAAAATCGGAATTTATATCATCTCTTAAACAGTTTGTGGCTGATTTGGCATTTGTAGAATTGAGCGACATTGGGTTTTCAACAGAAGATATGCGAACTTTAGAGCAACTTCTTATGCACTTTATCAGTGTCGCCAGTGTGAATAATGAAATTTTATCCAAGGGTGAAAAGATATTTAACATTAAATCAAAGAATGACGCCATTGAAAATAAACCAGACGAAGCGCTCAACACTCTTTCTGTAAGCGAAGCTCGGGTGACTGCTGAAATACACAGAGAAAGAAGTAGAATCAATATTCATGATATTGACTATAATTTAGCTGCACTCGCTTGTTTTGGGGAGGATGGGCTTAACAAGGCCGCATTCATCTTTGGGATTTCCTTGTTTTTAAACCATCAAGAACATATCCAGCAACAAGAAAAATTGATACAGGATGCCGTAGCAAGTATTGTATGTGAAAGAAATAGACGCGGCGATGATAGATTTATTTTAAATCTCATGTTGGTGAAAGAAATTTTTAATGAGATATTTGGCGTTTTGTATAGAAAATTAATACAAATAACTGTAGAAAAAAATGTAACGTTTTATTTACTATCACCAACAAATATCTCGCTTCGTTGCGATCTATTTCAAACACTCAGAAAGATACTTCATACCTTTGGTTCAAAACGTGGTATGGAAGCAAAAGAGTACCGCTATTTTCATTCGTTTCGCTGTAACATTATAGATTGTGTTTTAGAGCATGGCAGTCACTCTGTTCCGACCGCTGATCCGCGTATGATGTCATATGTAAGAAAAGTAATGCTTAATGAATGTAAAATTTTACTTGATGCGATTGATGACTGTGAGACCGTAAGTGGTTTAGAAGATAAAATAACTCAATTTTTAGCGTTGAATAAACGCGGAGAAACTGGCGAAAAGATCATTTTAAATTTACAAATAAGGTTATTTGAATTAATGCCATCAGATGTTAAAACCAGACTGCATCCATTAATGGTTTCAAACAACGCCTATATAGCAACTGTAACCAGCCTAACCCCCTGTTAATACTTCTTTAACGTACATTGTTTATAAGAGTACTCCCAAGAAACAGACTTGATAACCCAGTTTAAACAACTTGTGGCTGTGATCTATCTATTTGATAATTTGATATATAATTAAAATATTAACGCGTTAATATTTTTTTAATGTATCACGCTTATACTGTGTTTAAAATTCATAATATAACGGGCGTGAAAATGCTAAAACGAAAAAAAGAAATGCGAGAGATAACTGCTGGGATTTATAGAAGCCGATTGCCACAACGACCAGAACAACAAGAAGCGCGAAAATTGTCACAGGAAATTCTACGTCGTGTTGACATGGTTAAGGCGAGCAATGTTCCAGGTGGAACGGAAGAAGATGTGCAAAATATTGCTAAAAGGCAACTCTTCCCATTCTGGCGGATAATTTTTTATAATTTTGACAGTATGCATATTGCTAATGAAACTATGTGCCACTTTTATGTTGATGAACAGAAAGGATTTTATGAAGCAACGCAGCCGGAATGCGATCCACACACTGGAGACCTTCTCATAACGAAAGATCAAGTGTATTTTATCCAGAACTTACTACCTGTTTTAGCTGAAAGAACAACTAATCACATTGTCTTTTTTGCAATTATGAAGCACAAATACTGTGATGACAACATTAAAGCATTACTACTTCAAAATCCCGCCACACCTGCTAGAATTTTACAAACCATTATTAAACAAATAAAACCCAGTGATGATGGGGCGGTGCATGGTCGGAATATCACAGTGTTACGTAATTTTTTATCGGATCCAAGAAGATGTACAGGGGATTTATTGGTGCTTGCTCAGCAACAATTATTTTTTCTATCTTTTCGATATGCGGTTATGTATTGTATTGCTGAGCATAGTACAGGTTCGTATTTTTCAAATACTGATCCACGCATGATGCCGTCCAGAATAATAGTAACGCCTGCTGAATGTGTAGGTTTGCAAACAACGGTGAATGATTCTAAAACTGTGGATCAGATACAAGAGGCAATAACTTTGTTTTTAGATTCAAACAACACTCAACAACAAGATTCTATAGAGCTGGATAGCCCTATCATTTGTAACTTAAGAACCCAGTTAGGTTTATTGAGGCGTGACCCACGATGGTCTGCAGCATCTCCAACCTCGGCATATCTCGACACAGCAGCTGCTACTAGCCCAAACATCCCTTAACCAAAACCTGTGTTTTAGCAAGCACATGTCCTTTGATTTTATGCTCAACCGTTTCGCCCGTCATGATTTGATGGGCTTCCATTCGTTTATCCAACGCATATAATTCTATAACAACGGGGTATGCGTTGTGCGCAAAACACGGCGCATGATAATTTTTTTGTCCCCAACTGTTCACGCCTTCATCGTTATGATTGATATGATCATTGCTGTCGTTGGGTAATTCTTTTGCGCTCACTGGTAAATTATAGGTGATCCAATAATAATGCGTTTTTCCCGATGATTTTTGTGGTTTTTCGTCTTTGATGATTAACGCAAGTGAACTTGCCTCTGGTGGCACACCAGACCATTTTAATTCCGGAGATTTTGTATTTTGCACGCAGGCCTGATCTTGAGCATTTAGAAACGACGCATGTAAACGCATGCGTGATGTTAATCCCGAGTCATCCCCTAAAAGATATGCCATCATTGTTAGTGTATCGAACATAGCTAAAATCCGTTTATAATGCCCGTCACATGATTATACGGGAGAATGAATTGAAAACACCACCTGCTGATATGCTAAATGCCGCAAAAACCGCGCTTAAAAATGCTTATGCGCCTTATTCTTGTTTTGACGTAGCCGCTTGTGTACGCGCTGAAAATAACGAAATATTTACGGGATGTAATGTTGAAAACATCTCTTTTAGTGTAGGATTCTGCGCAGAGGTTGGTGCAATAGGTGCATTATTTACACAAGGACAACGTAAAATTACCGAAGTGCTTGTGTTGGTCAAAGACGATAAAATTTGCCCGCCTTGTGGCGCTTGCTGTCAGCGATTGTCGGAATTCGCGTCACCGAATACGCTGATTCATCTGTGTACTTTAGAGGGTAAATACGAGTGTAAAAGCTTGATGGAAATTTTGCCTTATGCTTTTGGACCCCATAAATTAAAGGAAAAACAATGACACAATCTGCTATTGCTGCTGCAAAATTTATTGCACAAAAAGCACCTGGATTTAAACCAAAATTAGCAATGACACTGGGATCTGGTTTGGGTGATCTCGCCGATTTATTAGAAGACGTTGTTAAAATTCCTTACGGTGATTTACCTGATTTCCCGCCGTGCAATGTTGTGGGTCACGCCGGCAATTTATATTTGGGAAAATTAAAGGGTGTGCCCGTTGCCTTTTTACAAGGCCGTGCGCATTACTATGAAGGTGTTTCAAATGTGGTTGCAAAAACATATATTCGCACGCTGAAATTAATTGGTTGCGAATCTATTTTAATAACCAACGCTGCAGGTTCAATGCGTGATGATATTGCACCGGGTGATTTGGTATTAATTAAAGATCATATTAATTTTCAAGGCGTGAATGTGTTGTGTGGTCACAATGAAGATGATTTTGGTCCTCGTTTTATCGGCATGGATGATGCGCATAATCCCCAATTGCGTGAAAAATTATTATCCATCGCGCATGAGAATAATATTGCTTTAAAACAAGGTGTTTATTTTGCAGTACTGGGTCCTAGCTTTGAAACACCTGCGGAAATTCGTGCGTTTCAAATGATGGGCGGTGATGTGGTTGCGATGTCTGCTATCAATGAAATTATCACAGCGCATCATTGTGGACTGCGTGTTGCGATGATTTCCGTTGTGAGTAATATGGCAGCGGGATTAAGCACACAAAAAATTAGTCATGAATTAACATTGGCAGGTGTGAAATTGGCGACAGACAAGTTGAAGCAGTTGGTGTTGGCGTTTGTGGAGACGTATGCGTAGAGACGCGATTTATCGCGTCTTAAATCTATGACCCACTTCATGGTTATTCACATATCTGAGACGCGATAAATCGCGTCTCTACGCCAAGTGTGTGCATTTTAATGAACACATATAATTCCCAACACTTTTTGAATCATGTCATCAATAATTTTATCCGGATCTGTAGAAAATGTTTTCGCATATCGATTGGCAATAATAGCGCTTACCGAACACGCCTTGTGACCCAATATCCGCGCTAAACCATAAATTGCCGCGGTTTCCATTTCCAAATTAGTCACCACTTGATCTTTAAAATGGATTTTTTTTGCCATTGAAAAAAGATCATGCTCCATTAATGGTGCGCGCAATTGTCTGTTTTGTGCACCATAAAATCCAGGGCAAGTTAATGTGATGCCAGAAAAACCGATATTTTTTTCAAGCAATAAAGCAATTAATTCACTTGCGCCAGAAGCAACATACAATGATTGCAGTGCAGGTAATTGTGAAAAATGTTCACGCGAAATTTGCAATAATTGTTTTTCATCATCGCTATTTTCCCATTCGTAATATGACAGTAATCCATCAAGACCAATTGCAAAAGAAGAAACAAGCAATGAATCTACTGGCACATTTTCTTGTAAAGCACCGCTGGTTCCCAATCGAATAATTTGTAAGGTACGATGATCTTCTTTGATCAATCGTTTTTTTAAATCGATATTCACGAGCGCATCTAGCTCATTGATCGCGATATCAATATTGCCACCACCAATGCCCGTGCCAATAACCGTTATACGTTTTTTGCCAATGGTACCGGTATGTGTGATAAATTCGCGTTTCGATTTCTGCGTATCAGTGCGATCAAAATATTTTGAGACTTGTTTTACGCGATTGGGATCACCGACTAAAATAATGGTGTCTGCAATATCTTCTGGTAACAAATTAAGATGATAAATACTGCCATCAGTATTTAAAATTAATTCAGATTCCATGAGGTAGTGTGTCATGAACACGCACTTTTTATGAAGAAAAAAGGGTGGTTTTTACACCACCCTTTTTTTTGGCAATCCATACCAACGTGTTCTGTCCCTAGAACCTTTCCCTTGAAGAGAACTTTCCGAGTTGTTCTTGTTCCACAGAGCAATTATCCATATTGCTCAGTAAGAGTCAATTTATCAGGTTGAATACTTTTAACAAGCCCATAAGTAAATGAGACAAGAGATGCTGACAGGCATATAAGCAATATCTCACAAAAATTCGTGTTTATATTTCTTAAAGATCGCCCGCGAGTGCTTGCAATACAGTTAATGCAACGACTGTTGCTGTTTCTGTGCGTAAAATGCGCGGACCTAGTGACATCGCTATAAAATTTTGTGAAAGTGCATTTTTAATTTCTGTATCACTAAAACCGCCTTCGGCGCCAATGGTCAGTAATATATTCTTTGAACATTCATCAACGGATAATTTTTTATTACCTTGTCTGGGACAACAAATTAATTTTAAGGCATTATTTTTCTGTATCCACTGCGAAAATAAAATAGGTGAATGCACTTTTGGTACAACACATCGCCCCGATTGTTCCGCAGCAGAAATAGCGATGGATTGCCAATGTGCCACACGTTTTTCAACACGGTTTTCAGATAATTGTACTTGGCAGAATTCTGTCAACAAGGGTGTAATTTCAGCAACACCCAATTCAACGGATTTTTGAATCGCATAATCCATGCGTTCACTACGTGAGATTGCTTGACCCAAATGAACCGATAAATCAGTCTCTGTTTTTCGCTCATAGAATGCACCGATTTCTACACAAGCTGTTTTTTTATTAGCAGAAACCAATGTCGCATCAAATTCACCGCCATCTTGACCGTTAAAAATAAAAAAACGTTCGCCGGCTTTTTTTCGCAATACCTGCAACAAATGATGACTTGCGCTCGCATCCAACATGACAGTTAAGCCTGAACGTAAGTCACCCGTATGATAAATTCGAATGCGGCGCATATTAATTATTTTTCTTGGTTGGCCGTTTCCAGTTTTCAACAACCGTTTGTTTCGCGCGTGTAATTGTCAATTGATCTGCAGGTGCATTTTTAGTGATGGCAGAACTTGCGGCGACCGTTGCATTTTCACCGATTTCTATCGGTGCAACTAATGATGTGTTAGAGCCAATAAATGCGCCGTCGCCAATTTTTGTGGGCCATTTATTAACGCCATCGTAATTACAGGTAATAGTGCCCGCACCAATATTCACATTTTTGCCAATGGTGGCGTCACCCAAATACGTTAAATGATTGGCTTTGCTGTTTTCACCGAGCGTTGTTTTTTTAGTTTCAACAAAATTACCCACTTTTGATTTTGTTTTTAAGACAGTACCAGTGCGCATGCGGGCAAAAGGTCCCACTTCACAATCATCGTCAATAATCGCGCCCTCAATAACGCTGTTTGCAAAGATTTTTACACGCGCGCCTAACGTTGAATTTTTAATAAAAACATTGGGGCCGATATCGCATCCTTCACCGATTTTTACAGTACCTTCGAGAATCACATTCACATCTAATTTTGTGGATGGTGCGATGCTGACATCGCCGCGAATATCCAAACGTGCAGGATCCATAATCGTTACGCCACTATATGCTAATGATCGTGCGCGTTCTGCTTGATAATAACGTTCGAGCGTTACTAATTGCCATAAATCATTAACGCCGCGCACTTCATTTGAATTTTTTGCAATAACGCCACGTAGTGGTACGCCATCTTCAACAGCAAGCGCAATCATGTCGGTTAAATAAAATTCTTTTTGTGAGTTATTGTTTGAAACGCGTGGTAAGCATTGTTTTAAAAATTTTGCGGGCGCTGTCACGATGCCGGTATTAATTTCTTTGATGGCGCGCTGTGTGCGCGACGCATCTTTCTCTTCGATAATCGCAACAATATTATCTTTGTGATCACGCACAATACGACCAAAGCCGGTGGGATCTTCTAATACGGTTACCAATAAACCAACGCCATTTTTCGGTGTTTCATCTAATAGTTGCCGCAAGGTATGCTCTGAAATAACCGGTACATCGCCATATAAAACCAATACATTTTCGTTATCATCGCAAGAAGGTAATGCTTGCATGACCGCATGCCCAGTGCCTAACTGTTCTTTTTGAAAAACCCAATGAACTGGCAAGTGTGGTAATGCTTCTGGTAATGCTGAACCACCATTACCGTAGACGACGTGAATTTTTTTCGGATGTAATGATTCGGCTGTTTTTACAACGCGCTCTAATAAAGATATTCCGCCCAAAGGATGCATAACCTTAGGCAGTTTGGATACCATTCTTTTTCCTTTCCCTGCTGCGAGAATGACGACGCTTAATGTCATGGGTGCCTCCTGCTTAATGCATCTTTTTAAGTTTATCGCGAAGCGTACTAATCGCTCTCAGCTGCGCTGCAGCTTCTGCCAATTCTGCCAATGCGCGTGAATATTCCATACCTTCTATTTTTTGTCGCAATATTTTTTCTGCAGATAATTTTGCGCTTAATGCGGCAGCTTCATCTAAATCATCAGCGCGTAACGCAGTATCTGCTAAAACTGAAATGACATTCGGTTGAATTTCTAACATGCCGCCTGACATATAAAATACTTCTTCTTTACCATCTTTTAAAACAGCGTGAATTTGTCCTGGTTTTAAAGTGGTTAATAATGGCGCGTGACCAGGGTAAATACCTAATTCACCGGCAGCGCCTGTCACGGAGACGAATCGCACTTCGCCGTGAAAAATGGAGGCTTCGGCGCTGACGATGTCGAGGGTGATAGTTTTCATGGTTATTATTTTTGCTCCAGCGTCTTGGCTTTCTCAACGGCTTCTTCAATCGATCCCACCATATAAAACGCTTGTTCTGGCAAATGATCATAATCACCATTTAATATGCCTTCAAAACCTTTTAACGTATCTGATAGAGATACATATTTTCCAGGCGCGCCGGTAAAAATTTCCGCAACGAAAAATGGTTGTGATAAGAAGCGTTGAATTTTACGCGCACGTTTTACAATTAATTTATCGTCTTCGGATAATTCATCCATACCTAAAATAGCGATAATATCTTTTAACTCTTTGTAACGTTGCAAAGTGCTTTGTACGCCACGCGCAACGCGATAATGCTGATCACCCACAACTAACGGATCCAATTGACGGCTGGATGAGTCGAGTGGATCAATCGCAGGATAAATACCTAGCTCGGCGATTTGACGTGACAACACAACTGTTGCATCTAAATGCGCAAATGTAGTTGCAGGTGATGGATCTGTTAAGTCATCAGCAGGTACATAAACCGCTTGGATTGACGTAATTGAACCTGTTTTTGTAGAGGTGATACGTTCTTGTAATTGACCCATTTCGAAGGCGAGTGTGGGTTGATAACCTACTGCAGAGGGCATGCGACCTAACAACGCAGATACTTCAACGCCCGCTAATGTGTAACGATAAATATTATCAATAAACATTAATACATCGCGGCCTTCATCGCGGAATTTTTCAGCGATGGTTAATCCAGTTAAACCCACGCGTAAACGATTACCAGGTGGCTCATTCATTTGTCCGTAAACCAAGGATACTTTATCCAATACGTTGGATTCTTTCATTTCATGATAGAAATCATTGCCTTCGCGGGTACGTTCGCCCACACCAGCAAATACAGAGTAACCGCTGTGTTCGACCGCAATATTACGAATTAATTCCATAATGTTGACTGTCTTTCCAACACCTGCGCCACCAAATAAACCGACTTTTCCGCCTTTGACAAACGGGCAAATTAAATCGAGTACTTTAATACCGGTTTCTAAAATTTCTGTGCTGTTCGCTTGATCGGTAAATGAAGGCGCTGCGCGATGAATGGGTAAATATTCTTTTGTGTCAATCGGACCTGCTTCATCAATCGGTTCACCTAATACATTTAAGATGCGTCCTAATGTTTTTTCACCGACAGGAACGGTGATGGGTGCGCCGGTATTTTTAACATCTAATCCACGGCGTAAACCTTCGGTAGGACCCATTGCAATGGTGCGCACAACGCCATCGCCTAATTGTTGTTGCACTTCGAGTACGAGATTTTTTTCATCAACGTGCAATGCATCATAAATATTGGGAATAAATGCGCTTGGAAATTCGACATCGACGACGGCGCCGATGATTTCGATGATTTGACCTTGATTTTGACTCATAGTTTTATTCCTCAATATGTACAATTACACTCGTTCATGCATGATATGACTGCGGGAAATACCGAGATGCTCGTGGTTTACTTGGACGTATCATTTTTCACCCTCGCGGAGGTTGCAGAGAAATTTTCATTTACACGACTGCGCTCGGGAGAAAAAAGACACATCCAAGTTCCCACTCGCTATCACGTTGTTATCTTCGGCAGCCATATCATCAATCATTCTCTCAGTGTTTATTCCAATGCCGCAGCACCACCTACAATCTCCGCGATTTCGCGTGTAATACCTGCTTGTCTTGCTTTGTTGTATGCCAATTGCAATTCTTTAATAATTTCTTTTGCATTATCTGTTGCGTTTTTCATTGCGATCATTCGAGCAGCTTGTTCGCAAGCAATATTTTCAATGACCGCTTGATATACTTGTGATTCGATATAACGAATCAGCAATTGGGTTAATATTATTTTTGCGGAATCCGGTTCGTATAAATAATCCCAATGTTTGTTGATATCATCTCTTGTTAAAAATTTTTCTTGATCCGTTTTTTCATTGGGCATTTCTTTTTGAAGTGGTAACAATTGTCGCACAAAGGGTTTTTGAATCATGGTATTTACAAATTCATTGGCGCAAATATAAACGCGATCCAATTGACCTTCGTCAAAGCGATCTAGCATTATTTTCACAACGCCGATAATATCTTGCATAACTGGTTTGTCGCCGATGTGTGTGACAGAACCTAAAACATTGGCACCAAAATTTCCGAAAAAATTTTCTGCTTTTCGACCAATCACGCAAACATCGGACGGAATATTTTGATCGCTGTATTTTTTCATTTCCATGAGTGTTTTACGGAATAAATTCACATTTAATCCACCACACAATCCGCGATCAGTGGTGACAACAATAAATCCAACACGTTTTATTTGTTCACGGTGTTGCATGTAAGGGTGTTGGTATTCAGCATGCGCCGCTGCAACATGACTAATCACACTTCGAATTTTGGCAGCATACGGACGCGACATCGTCATGCGCTCTTGTGCTTTGCGCATTTTGCTGGCTGCTACCAGTTCCATCGCATGTGTAATTTTTTGCGTGTTTTTGATGGAGCCGATTTTCGTTGTAATTTCTTTAGCTGTCGACATTCTTTGCTCTGTTATTTTCGTAGAGACGTCGATTTATCGCGTCTCAAATCTTTGGTCATCACCGATGCCTTAATCGCAGATCTGAGACGCGATAAATCGACGTCTCTACGATTAAATATATGTTTTCTTAAAGCTATTTATCGCATCCGTCATCTTTTTCGCAACATCATCATTAAATTCCGGTTTCGCATTAATCGATGCAATTAATTCTTTTTGTTGGTCATTCAAATACGATAATAATGCCGCTTGGAAATCAACAATTTTTTTCACCGGAATATCATCCAACAAACCTTTGTCTAACGCGAACCATAATATCGCCATTTGTGCGACTGATAATGGCGCGTATTGTGGTTGTTTTAATACTTCCATCGTGCGTTGACCGCGCTCTAATTGTTTGCGCGTCACATCATCCAAATCAGAAGCGAATTGTGAAAATGCTTCCAGTTCACGATATTGTGCGAGCGAAATACGCACTGCGCTTGCGAGTTTTCTAATAATTTTTGTTTGTGCGGCACCACCGACACGTGAAACAGATAATCCGGCATTAACAGCAGGGCGCAAACCTGAATTAAATAATCCGACATCTAAAAATATTTGTCCGTCGGTAATTGAAATCACGTTGGTGGGAATAAATGCGGATACATCACCGGCTTGTGTTTCAACAATCGGTAATGCAGTTAAAGAACCTGTTTTTCCTTTTATTTCACCGTTTGTAAATCGCTCAACATATTCGGCACTGACGCGTGATGCGCGTTCTAATAAACGAGAATGTAAATAAAATACGTCGCCAGGATACGCTTCACGACCTGGCGGACGACGCATCAATAATGACACTTGACGATATGCCCACGCCTGCTTGGTTAAATCATCATAAATAATAAGTGCATCTTCACCGCGATCACGAAAATATTCGCCCATGCTTGTGCCCGCATATGGGGCGATATATTGTAATGATGCTGCATCGGATGCATTGGCACACACAATGATTGTGTGTTTCATCGCATCATGCTCTTCTAATTTGCGAACCACGGTTGCAACAGAAGATGCTTTTTGTCCGATCGCTACGTAAATACATTTAATGCCAGAATTTTTTTGATTGATAATGGTGTCAATTGCAATCGCAGTTTTACCGGTTTGACGATCGCCAATAATTAATTCACGTTGACCGCGACCAATCGGTGTCATCGCATCGATTGATTTAATACCTGTTTGTACAGGTTGCGTCACTGATTGTCTTTCAATAACGCCAGGTGCAATTTTTTCAATCGGTGCTGTTAGTGTTGTTTTTATCGGGCCTTTTCCATCAATTGGATTGCCGAGTGCATCCACTACGCGACCTAATAATGCATCACCAATGGGTACTTCTAAAATACGACCCGTGCAACGAGCCGTCATGCCTTCTTGCAAATGCTCATAAGGTCCCAGCACAACCGCACCGACAGAATCGCGCTCTAAATTAAATGCAAGACCAAATGTATCGTTGGGAAATTCAATCATTTCGCCATACATGACATCGCTTAAACCATAAATACGAACCACGCCATCTTTTAAACTAACGATAGTGCCTTCCGTATGAATTTCAGGTTTGATATCGAAATTTTCGATACGCGAAAGAATAATATCGCTGATTTCAGATGGTTGAATGTGTGGTGTTGTCATATGTGCGCCCTCAATCTCTCTAACGCACCTTTTACGGTGCCGTCTAATACCCAGTCATTTGAGCGAATCAATAATCCACCCAAAAGACTTTTATCTATTTTAAATTCAATCTCACATTTTGAATTAAATTGTTTTGATAATTTTTCTGTTACATTATTTTTTTGAAGCGCATCCATTTCAAATGAAGAGGTTACTGTTAATGCAAGACAGCCTGATTCTTTTGCACAAGCGTCTTCAAATAATGAAGAAATTTCTGGCAGCATGGCTAATCGTTTTTTTTCTGCTAATAGTTGAATAAAATTTTCAATCGGCACAAATCCATTGCTTGATCCATTGCCGGATACAGCATGCAAAAATGAATCCAATAAGTCACTGAGTTGTTTTTTGGTGTAGGTTGGATTTTTTAAAATCGATTTTATTTGCGAGTCTTGAACAACAAGTGATAATTGTTTTAGCGCATTCGACCACATCGACAATTGATTGGCTGTTTTTGCAGCTTCAAACGCAGCTTTTGCGTAAGGTCTTGATGCAGAGTGAATGGTTGTCATAGAGCGCTCATCATTTCGGAAACAATTTTATCATTCGCGCTTTTGTTGATTTCATGTTGCAATACTTTTTCTGCACCCGTAATAACCAACGAAGATATTTCTGTCATTAATTTTTCACGCGCTGATTGATATTCTTGAGCGATATCTGCTTTTGCAATGACTAACAAGCGATCGCCTTCTTCGCGTGCGCGCGCTTTGGCTTCTTCAATAATATGGTTTGCACGATGATTGGCTTGCTCGATCATGTGCCCCGCTTGCACTTTTGCGTCAGTGAGCATTTGCGCAACGGTAAGTGCAGCTTGCTCTAAATCATGCTTACCTTTTTCACCCGCTGCTAATCCAGCCGCAATTTTTTCACGGCGTTCATCCATGGCTTTCATTAATGGTGGCCATACAAAACGCATGGTGAACCAGACGAAGACGGCGAAGGTGAGCATTTCGCCGAAGAGGGTTAGGTTTATGTTCATAAATAAACTCCGCTATATATCCAGAGACGCGATAAATCGCGTAGATGTGAGACGCGATAAATCGACGTCTCTACGAAACGCCTTTCGCTGCCGCTACCATTTTCACCGCTGCTGCCAAAATCGGATTTTTCGCAAACAAGAAATACAAACCGATAACAACCGACACCACCGCAAACGCATCAAGCAAACCCATCACGACAAACATTTGCATACGCAACATATTGGTTAACTCAGGTTGACGAGCAACACCTTCTAAAAATTTTCCACCCAGCAAGCCCATGCCGATGGCAATGCCCAGTCCGCCTAAGCCAATTAAGATTGCGACCGCGATGACGGTGTAGCCTGAGACTGATGCGATAAGATTTTCCATTACTATTTCCTCGTTAGTTGATTGTTAATGCTTTTCCGCCGCCATGCTTAAATAAATGATCGTCAGAATCATAAAAATAAATGCTTGCAACGTAATAATTAAAATATGGAAAATTGCCCAAATTCCGCCTGGTAACCATTGAAACCACCATGGCAATAATGCAGCAATTAAAACAAAAATCAATTCACCCGCAAATAAATTGCCAAACAATCGAAACGCCAGTGAAAAAGGTTTGCTAAAATCTTCAATAATGCGAAAAATAATGTTGATCGGAAAAAGCCAAATGCCGAAAGGTTTTGTCAATACTTCTTTGGTATATCCGCGCAACCCTTTTATTTTTATGCTGTAAAAAAATATTAAGAAAAATACCGACAATGATAATGCGAATGTTTGATTTAAATCCGCTGTGGGTACAGCACGAAATGCAGGTGCGCCCATCGCTTCTGCCGCGCGCGGCAATAAATCAACCGGAATTAAATCCATAAAGCTCATCAGGAAAACCCACGCAAAAATCGTGAGTGATAAGGGCCCGATTAATGCACTCTCGCCATGAAAAACATCTTTGACTGTGTTATCAACTGATTCAACCGCCCACTCGACAAAATTTTGCAAGCCACTGGGCACGCCTGAGTGTGCTTTGCGTGCAACGTGATAAAAAATGGATAAGAATAAAATACCGATGACAATGGAAATGCTCAGTGTGTCTAAATCAAATGAGCCACCACTGCTGTGCCAATAATGCAGGTGATGCTCAATGTAAGCTGCGCTGGTTAATGATTCGCTTGCACTCATTCTGAAAAAACATCCCAAATAAAAAACGGGATGCACAGCACATTCCCGCAACTTCATACAACGGATAATGGCGGCGAGTATAATGGGTTTTACCTGATACCGCAACGGATTCAAAGGGATGCCAAAATAAAATAGTTATCCACAACCTTGTCATGCATTCTTACAAAGTTATCCTAAGAGTTATCCACAGGTTTATTGGTGTGTATTATTCGCCTATTTAAATTAAGCTAAACGATAACTCTTTGTCTTGTGTCAAAAAAACGGCTAAGATGCGTTATTTTTACAGATTTGTTGATTCAATGGGTTGCGACCATAAGCTCATTGAATCGAACAGTTTTAATGGCTAACGGTAGAGTTATCCACATTGCAAAGTACATTGGTATTTTCCTAATAATAGTACGATGCGTTTTATAACACATTGAAACAATTTAAAACTTTGGAGATTTAATATGAGTCGAGCAGAACAAGCGCTGAAATTGAAAGATGAAGCGGATGGCTTGGCCAAATCATCTCTTGTGGGTGTGTCAGAAGACGATGCCATTGAGGTATTCAGAAAAATTGCAGATCTTTATAAGAAGTCGGCACGTGTTGTTGACAGACGGCCGTCTTTTTTCGTTATGAGCCATATAAAAATGATTCTTCGAGGGTCGTTTTCTATGCTCCAGACTCAAACAACAACACTCCTCACGCTGAGCCACGTCCTGAAGCGGGGGTAGTCGAACCAACCAGTCCCCACAATTAATACTTTCTTAATAATTGAATAGTACGATGCGTTTTATAAGACATTGAAACAATTTTGAAAAATATTGGAGATTTAATATGAGGCCTTCGGCACGTGTAATAAGTCAAGCGAATGAATGGATAGGTTATGCAAAGAAAGCGAAGGAGTTGAGAGATCAAGCTGATAGGTTGGCCGAAGAAGTTGCAAACGACGAACCAGATAACTTTACGAGATTTGAAGAAATTGCGTCTCTTTATCATGAGTCAGCAGTGGCAGAAATGACTGCTGCTGAAAAAATGAAAGACATCAAAGAAAAGAACGTCACTCCAGGCGACGCAGAGGATCGTTATCGTGGATATATGAAGTGTGCAGCAAGCACCCATATGATATCAGCCAAGTATTACCTACTCATGGGAAATAATGAAAAAGCGATAGAGCAATATAGGATGGGGGGGATATATTCCGTAGGATACATATGCCCAAAATGGCTATCTCATTGTGTGATAGCGAGATATTTAGGCTTGAAGGATTGTCATCAGTAAAGGGTTCCCCAGCTGCAAGCGCTACTCAGGACTTGTCTTCGGCGCGACAACAACCTGCTTCTCTTGGAGAGCCATCTTTTTTTCATCGTAAACCATATTTTCGTCATGAACCATATAACTATAGCGAGGATTCTGCGACCATCTTTTTGACTGAGCCCCAAGCTTTTAGGTAACGGTACTCGCCACTACTTTCAATGAAATGAAGTAGTGGGTGAGTCACGTCCTGAAACGAGAATGGTTGAACCAATCCATTCTCGCAATAACTAATTACTCGTATTCCCCGTCTTAGTAACGGTAATACCAGGACCCGCTGCACCATTGTCTAACCGAATATTCACACCGCTCGTTTTGCATTTTACTTGATAATAAGTAATTGCCGAACCGATAGCGGCGCCAATGATTAAGCAAATCAATGTGTTCACAACACAACCCATTTTCATAAGAACTCCTGTTTGAGTAACTATAACATCGAATTTCCCGAAAATTATGATACCATTTCGTGCTTCATTTTGGATAATAAATCATGAGCCTGCCTAAATCCGTTAAAACCATTACATTATTAGCATCGGCAGTCGCCGGTATCATTGGCTCCGGCTGGCTGTTGAGTCCGCTTGCAACTGCAAAAATTGCAGGACCCGCGGCGATTGTCGCGTGGATCATCGGCGGTATTTTAATGATGATCGTCGCAAGTACGTTTGTGATTCTTACGCGCAGGGTGACCATCACGGGCGGCACGGTTCGTTTTTTTCAATTAACACACGGACATTTTGCTGGATTTGGATTTTCGTGGATTGCGTGGCTCGCATGGGTTGCGGTTGCGCCGATTGAAACAATGGCTGTGATTCAGTACAGCACCAATTATTTGCCGAGTTTGATGACGCACACAGCATCACCTGTCTTAACAGCCCATGGATTATGGGTTGCAACGATAGGCATGATTATTATTGGATTGATTAATGGCATGGGGATGAAAACCTATGAGCGCATTAATTATATTATTTTGGCGATTAAATTAATTATTCCGATTGGCGCTGCATTATTATTATTTTCCGCACATTTTCATATGCAAAATTTTACAACAGCTTATGGCTTTATGCCGTTTGGATTAAAAAGTGTTTTTGTCGCATTGCCACTTGCTGGCGTGATTTATTCTTTTATTGGATTTAATCCCGTTGTGCAATTAGCGGCAGAAGCAAAAAATCCAGCACGTGCGATTCCTATCGCAATTTTCGGCGCATTATTTATTTGCATGATTATTTATGTGTTAGTGCAAATTGCATTTATTGGCGCATTACCTGCTGATAGTTTGTCGCATGGATTCAATATGATTTCTTTTGTCGGCGATAAAGGACCGTTCGCAGGATTATTAACTTTATTTGGTTTTGTATTTTTTGTAAAAGCATTATATTTTGATGCGATCGTTTCACCGTTTGGCACTGCATTGGTGCAATCAGTTGCAACATCGCGCATCACCTATGCGATGTGTCAAAATCACTATTTTCCTAACTATTTCATGAAGCTTTCTAAAAATGGTACGCCGGTTCGCGCATTAATATTAAATATGATTATCGGTTTTTTATTTTTCTTACCATTTCCGAGTTGGCAACATATGGTGGGATTTTTGGTGTCTTGCTTGGTGTTGGGTTATGTTGTGGGACCATTGTCATTAATGGTTTTAACACAACAAAAATCAGAGTCAAAAAAAATTATGCATGTGCTGTGTGTGATTGCATTTATCATTTGTAATTGTTTAATTTATTGGTCGGGTTGGACGATTGTTTATAAAATTATGATTTTATTTATCATCGGTTACATTATTTTAGGCATTACATTTTTAAAAAATAAAGGATTTGCCTCGCGCGAAAAATTAAATTTTAAGCGGGGTTGTTGGGTTATATTTTATTTAATCGGCATTACGTTAATTAGCTATTTTGGCAGTTTTGGCGGCACAAAATTAATTCCGTTTGGAATGGATTTTGTGGTGATTGCGATTTTCAGTGTTTGCATTTATGCGCTTGCATTTTTCTTAACGGCAGAAAAACAAGATAAAATCTCGCTGCCAGTGATTTAAAGATCGTTACTTCCCACCACGCGTTTTTGAAAATGGCGTTTGGATTTTTCTAATTAATTACGCGGCGCACACCCCATAAATTATTCAAATAAAAACAAGATGTAAGAACGCGATAATCGGCGCCTTGATAATGGCTATCGGTAATTACCCAGTCACCCACTTGAGGTTGCCAACCCGTTGGACTAAGGCTCGTTGGGCAAATATCATCCGGTGCAATTAATGAGGGATTGATTTGACCGGTGCCATATCCCACTTGTTTGCCTGTCCACATCACCACGTGCGTGACTTCGGAGCTGCTGCCATCTGGATTGTTGCTATTACCACGCGGATCCACGCCACCACCAGCGATATAGAGCAAATCACCCGGGTTTAATACAGTAGACAATTGATTTGCGGTAACGGTGATTGTGAGTCCTCCGCGACTGTCGATTGCTGAAAGATAACCGCCATGACCCGCACACAAAGTAGGCTTATTTCCCCCCGTATAAGTGACCGCGCTATAGGGATCAACCGAGCCATCTACACACACCAAAGCGCCGGCTCTGTCAGAATTGGTTAAATACACGCCGGTGTAATTTTTTCCTGCTCCACCATAGGTGCTGCTATTATTTTGGTTTTGTTGATTGGGCGACAAGAAATCATCAAAACAGTTTTGATTGCCTGGGCAACCCACTTGTCCTGCTTGATAATTCGTCTTGCTATCAAACGGAATTCCCAAGGCAGTGTTCGCTCCAAATGCGAAATTATAAAGAAAAGCCGTATAATTACTGCAATCCATGCCATACCACATTTGATTGTTGTTCACCCAATTATTCGCTGTTTCAGAACCAATACCGGTATAGTTCCATCGCGCTTCTTGTCCGTAATAGGGTGTTCCAGGTGCAATATCAGTTACTGGATTGCAATAACCTCCTGCGCTACCCGCAGCACCACGACCAGCAACAGGCGTTGCCCAATCTGGATTGTAGTGATGGCAATAATTTAATTTTTGCGCGATCCAGTATGTTGCAGCTGCAACGATACGTTGTTGTTCCCAGCTGACTTGTGCTGACGTGGATGGCGCAGTCGTGGTCACGCAACTGGCTAAATTAGGATTGGATGGGCTAAGAGATAGCGTCGTGCTTCTTGCAGGTCCCCACGCAGTTCCGTCACCTTGAGATGCGTCCGTTGAATCTAAAGGCTGCGCCAATTCATAATTAAAATTCGCCGTATTGGAATTGCAATCTTGTGGAATTGCTTGTGTGGTAACGGTGACATTCAATTGATCTGATGGTGACGGTTGAACACAATCAACGCCCACACCTTGAACAGGACACACAATGGGTCCCATAGAAAGTCCGGTTCCAAGACCACTGCTATTCAAATCCACTTTCAACAAACAGCTTGCACCTGGCGCTAATGAAAAAGGATTGCTGCAGTATTGTGAATACGGCAAAGAAACTGGCGTAGTATCCGGCGTTGCACCGGCCGGCATTAATGTCAAACCAATATCAGCAAAAGTCCTGTCAATTGTGCTTGTCGTATTATTAGTGATTTGATAAACAGTCGCGGCTTGTTGACCGTTAATTAATGTGGATGGTGGCGCAAGATTGGGTGATGCCAAAAAAATCGGTGACACACCTGCCAAACAACATGTGCTAAAAACACTGGAAATACCGGTTAAAATAATTTTTTTCATGTGTTTTGTCATCCTTAACAAATAGCGCTGATCTGCAATAAAAATTCATTGCTGGTGAGCGCACTATTTTGCAATGTGGTTGTGCCCACTTCTATTGGCGTTGTACCTAAGCTCGATTTTCCCAAATCAACATAACGATAACCCAAACCTATTCGCATATGTTTACTTGCATCGATATCAACACCCAATCCCGCCATATACGTAAAATTATCCACTGTTTTATTGGCAAACGGTGGTGACATGGGAACAACAGCAGCACCCCCTGAGAAATAATAAGGATATTCCGCATAACTGCTGGATGTATTAAATGCTTCGCCAAGCCCTACATCCACATAAGGATGAAAAATGCTTTTAACAGTACAAAGCAGTTTTGTTTCACCTAACACACGACGACTGGTTAAGCTGTATTGATATGCCGAATTATCCATGGCGGAACTACCGAATTGATAAATATCGCCACTCGGTTGAAAAGCATAATTTTGATAATAACTAACGCCAAGCTGCCAAAATACATTCTGTTTCACATTAAATTCAGCACCGAGAAAAAGTCCACCCAAAAATTTTCCGTCAGATGAATTGGTGCTGACATAGGTATTAAAAATGGATGACGGAAAATTAATGGTGGGGTTGTTCTGAGTAAAGCTGGCGCTGTCGACACCGAGTGAAAGTGTTATTACTGGTTTTACATGCGCCATTGCCATCGAAGAAAACAATAAAGCGGTTAAAGAAAGTGAATGAATAATTTTAGGCATAGAAGTCCATTTCTATTTTATAATTACAGGCAGATAGTAATTTATCATTCTTTTAAATGAATTGCGATTTTTTGTAGAGACGCGGGTGCAATTAAAAGCGCAGGTCGTACAAACGCTGAAACAGCGCGTTCGATATGACTGCAACCACAATGAACTATCAAGCGAGTGGGAACTTGGATGTGTCTTTTTTCTCCCGAGCGCAGTCGTGTAAACAAAAAATTTCTCTGCAACTTCCGCGAGGGTGAAAAATGATACGTCCAAGTAACCCACGAGCATCTCGCCAATGATGCAGTCATATCGAACAAGCGGCTAAAAGAACACATTTACATCCGTCCGTTCATGCATGATATGACTGCGGGAAATACCGAGATGCTCGTGGTTTACTTGGACGTATCATTTTTCACCCTCGCGGAAGTTGCAGAGAAATTTTTTGTTTACACGACTGCGCTCGGGAGAAAAAAGACACATCCAAGTTCCCACTCGCTATCAAGTGATTGTCTTCGGCAGTCATATCATTGATCACTCTCTCAGTGTTTGCACAACCTACACTTTTAATCGCACCCTAGAGAGGCGATAGATCAACGTCTCTACGAAAGATACGCCAACAATTTTTCCAATTCTTTTTCATTGCGATATTGAATAATGACTTTTCCGCGACCGCTCGCATTTTGCATCACATTCACTTTCGCGCCGAATTTTTGCGTTAAACGCTCTTGCAGTGTGTGCAAAATCGTTTTTTGTGGGGGTGATGAGCGCGTATCTGATGCGCCGCTCATCATCTTTCGAATGAAATCTTCTGTTTCGCGCACCGATAATCCGCGCGAAACAATACTGTCTGCAGCGAATGTTTGTTTTTCTTCATCCAATATTAATAACGCACGCGCATGACCCATTTCCAATTTTTCAGTTTCAACCAATCCGCGCACATGCGCATTTAATTTTAATAAGCGCAAAATATTGGTGACATTGGTGCGCGATTTTCCAACCGCATCAGCAACCGCTTGATGCGTCATATTAAATTCATTCATTAATCGATTTAATGCACCGGCTTCTTCCATGACATTTAAATCGCGACGTTGAATATTTTCAATCAATGCCATCAGCATCGCATTTTCATCAGAAATATCGCGAATAATAGCGGGAATATACGATAACTCTGCCAATTGCGCAGCGCGCCAACGACGTTCACCCGCAATAATTTCATACTGATTATTTTCAATCGGACGCACAATAATCGGTTGAATTACACCTTGCGTGCGAATAGAGCTTGTTAACTCTTCTAATGCTTCCGGCGCCATTACTTTGCGTGGTTGATATTTCCCCGGTTTTAAAGCATTCATCGGCAATTTTTTTAATTGACCATCTACTGAAGGCGAAGGTGTTTCTTCAATATAATCAACCGATGTTTCTGGCGTTTTTAAATCGCCTAATAGTGCACCTAATCCGAGATCGCTCAATCCTTTACCGAGACCGCGTTTTTTTATACTCACACTTCCACTCCCACAGTTTGCTCTTGTCTGCGAATCACTTCACTGGCGAGTGCTAAATAAGCAATCGCACCCTGTGAACGACTATCATATCCTAACGCAGTCATTCCATGACTGGGCGCTTCGGCCAAACGTACATTGCGCGGAATAACAGAATGATAAACTTTATCACCAAAATGCGCGAGTAATTGTTCAGACACCTCAACCGTTAATCGCGAACGTCCATCGTACATCGTTCGCAATAAGCCTTCTAATTGTAAAACAGGATTTGCGGTGCGACGAATTTTTTCAATACTAGACAGTAAACTGGTTAAGCCTTCGAGCGCATAATATTCGCATTGAACAGGTACTAAAACGCTGTCACTCGCCACAAGCGCATTCACAGTGAGCATGTTTAACGAAGGCGGACAATCGATAATAATAAAATCGTAATGGGTTGCGATGGTGGCTATGCATTTTTTTAATTTTTGCTCGCGATCTGTTGATTGCAACAGACGCACTTCTGCAACAGTTAAATCGCCATTCGCCGGCAACAAAGAAAAACCCCAACGTGTTATGACCGTAGCATCAGCAATTTCTGTCGTGCCAAGCAACACTTCATTTAATGACGCAGAAACAGTTTGTTTGTTAACACCACAACCCACTGTGGCACTGCCTTGTGGATCCGCATCGATTAACAAAACACGCCGCTTAATCGCAGCCAATGATGCGCTTAAATTGACACTGGTTGTTGTTTTGCCAACACCACCTTTCTGATTAGCCACCGCAATTATTTTTGTCATGACAATAATTCTTTAAATGTAAGTTAATTAATTTTCATTATTCATAATAACCAGTGATCGATGTCCATCAACGCCAGGCACATTTAATTCAATGGTTCGATGCGGCTGAATAATTTTTTCTTGCGACACATCTGATTTCATCATCAACAGTTTCCCATTTTTTACGAGCAAATGTTTGGAAATTTGCACCAAATCATCAATCGAGGCCACCGCGCGAGCAATCATTGTATCAAAGCAATGTGCTGTTTGATATTCTTCCGCGCGACCATTGATCACGCGTACATTTGTCAAGCCCAATTCTCGCGCCGCTTGAGCAATAAATCGCGTTTTTTTACCCACACTATCAATCAATGTGAATTTTTTTTCGCAAAAATAAATGGCGAGTGGAATGCCTGGCAATCCCGCGCCGCTTCCCACGTCAACAATATTGTCACCGGTTAAATAAGGCACAACAGACAAACTATCAAGCAAATGATATGAAATCATTTTTTCAAAATCTGTAATTGCAGTGAGATTGTAGGCTTTATTCCATTTTTGTAATAAATGCAAATAAGCGATGAGTGTTGACTGTTTTTCTGCTGATACCGCTAGATCCATTTTCAAAAGACCAAGCCGCAATTTTTCGTTCTCAAACAAATTCATCAATGAATCTCTGTAATTAATCTTTGGTGTAAATTCTGCCTTAGCACGGACTATCCCCCCTTTTTTTAAAAGGGGGGTTAGGGGGGATTATGGGATTACTCCACCGTCTTATCCATCAACTTCACCCGATGCGCCTGCGGTCCATCATGCCCCATTTCTTGCACGAAATGCACAGGCATTCCCACACTGAGCTTATGAAAATCAGGTTGCGACACGTGATTGGCATTGAAATAATATTCCGTACCATCTTCGCTTTCAATAAATCCAAAACCATCACCATTAAATAATCGCACGATTTTGCCATATATGAGTGGTTGATGATTTTTGCCATTGCGCATATCTTTGACATATTCTTCTAATTGTCGCGTCACATCATCAAATGCAGTCCGTATCGAAATATACAGATCTTCTGCTTCATTATGTGTTGTCACGACTTCACGTCCTGGCACAGCGATGTTGACACGCGTATTGTGCAAATTGCCACGGTGTTGATTTTTATTTTCAAATTCAACAACAACGTGGCAAGACACGATGTTATGACAAAATTGATGCAATTTATCGATTTTTTCTTGGATGTGTTCTTTTACGGCTTCTGAATGGGGTAAACCACGGAATGTGATTTGCGCTGCTACTTGCATAAATTCCTCCTTTTTATATTACCAGCAAAATCAAATCGTTACAGAACGGACTAAATTCCACTCTTAGATGAGTTAAGATAATTATAGTGCGTATTTTTGAAAGTGTTATCATATTTTGATAATAAAAAGGAACGAACAATGTCAAGATTGCTCAGCGATTCAGATATAAATATGGTGAGCAGACGAAATGAAGCGATTGCCCGACTTGATATTACACTCGCCAGTTTTGATTCCCCTGACTTTATCAATAATGATTTAAACACCGAGCAAGAGCGTCAAGCGCATGAAGATAAAATTATTAACTCATACTTATTTTTAAAAGAAATTGGCGATGAAAATGTAGATCGTTATAACAACCAACTCATAAAATACTACCCACATTATTTAAAATATGTTGTTTATCGCGAAAAATTGACCGGATCAAACGGCGAACGAAAATTTTTACGCTATAATTTAATCGAAGCGTTTTTTAAACACTCGGGTATTAATCCCAATGTTGAATCACTTCAAGAATTGAGTGCAAATCGTCGCGCAATCAGCGGTGGATCTTCATTTTTTCATTTTTCCTCTAGTGATAATCACTATTTTAAAAAATATTGCGAGGCTGAGTGGGCAAGAATACCGTTGGAAACATTGCGCGCGGCAGGTTGTATTGAAAGCACGATATGTGAGCGTGTAAAAAATATCGTAAAAAGTAGATACTCTAATGCGCACGATCAAAACGATCTGCAACAACTTGAGAAATTATATTATATCTCCGAATTAATTTTACAATCGCAATTTAAAAAAGCAAACACTGAATTTATGACGCTTAAACTTGTGTGGCCAGAGATTGCTATTGATGACCTGCATGATGCATTGGAGATATTAAAAAATGAAGCCATAGATGAGATTGCTGGTAATGGAGAATTAACTGGTGAAAAATATCGGCGTTTTTCGGGTTTTCTGTCATCTCGGCTGTATAATGACCTGGATAGTCATGTTAACGCGAAGGTGTGGTCATTTGAAAGAGGAATATGGCTGTGTGGATTATTTGAAAAAAATAAAGACATATCAGATAGCTTCGAATTAAATAAATTTTTAAAAAAAATAATGAATGGGTTATTAGAAACACCTGCAGAATTAATAAATATTGATTCATTGAGATCATTGCAAAACTGTGTCGGAAAAAAAATAATTTGGATGGGTAGTCGACAATCATGGCGCGAAGCGTGTTCTCGTCTTGCTGTGTGTGATTCAAAGACCGTTGAAGCAGTATGGCATGCAGTTCGCGCTATTATTCTAAAAGCATCCTTAGTGGAAGCATTTAAAAACACTGATGTTAAAAAGCCTGATATCCTTGATTTGAAATTGGTAAATAACATTTCTTGCGCTGTTTTCCACATTGATTTTTCAAAAACTGAATTAGAAAATATACTACAAAATGCATTGTCATATTCAGAAATTAAGCAAGCTGCTTTTGCTAAAGAAGTAGGCATTAAAAGATTTAAAGAAACGCTTCTTTTTTTTCCTGATCTGCATATCAATAATCATTCTGTGAATACCGATAAATTAATGGCGTTGCAGAATTTACAAAAACTCGTGGTTCATCATTTGAGGCACATGGAAGATGAGCGCTCAATTTCAGCCGCTTTTTCAGGGGTGATTAATCATTTAAATCAAATTGCACAGCAATTCCGAAGAGAAGGTGATGGCACGAATAATTTTTTAGATCTCATTGTGGAAACCAGAACGTTGGCAATACAAAAGCAACATGAGTGGCGAGAAAAATTGTCACTGACTTTTTCTACCCATTCGCAATGCGATGCAACTCGTCAGGATCATGCTGCTCAATTATTGAGCATGTCTGCATAACAATCACAACAATCTATTAATAAAACCTTAATATCTACTTGGTATTGTATGACGGCGCAATGTTTTGCGTCGTTGTAATGGGTGTGTCAGAATATGCCCGTTTTTAACTTCGGTGCGGCACAGTGTTGGGATTTGGACGGTTTTGAGGAGTAAAATCTAATGTTAGTATTGACGCGTTCCGTTGGTGAACGATTGTTTATCCAAGACGGTGAAATAAAGATTCAAGTGTTGGAAGTGAAGGGTAATCAAGTGCGTATTGGTATTGAAGCGCCAAAACACATTGCTATTCATCGTGAAGAAGTATTTGAGCGAATTAAAACAGAAGGCTCAAATCAAAAAGAAGAAGCGGCTTAAACTTCAGAAATGCCTCGTTGACCGGCTATGAGTATTTTGTCGGCTGCGCGTTTTGCGAAGATGCCATTACAAACAATACCTGTAATGTTGTTGAGTGTTTCTTCTATTTCAATTGGGTTGGTTAAATCTAATTGATGCACATCGAGAATAATATTGCCATTGTCTGTGGTGAATCCTGCGCGGTATTCAGGCATCCCCCCTAATTTAACAATGGCTCTGCCAACCAATCCGCGCGCCATTGGGATGACTTCAATGGCCAATGGAAATTTCCCCAGCACTTTGACTTCTTTTGATTCATCTGCGATACAAATAAATTGTTTTGCTGTGGCAGCACAAATCTTTTCGCGCGTCAGTGCACCACCACCGCCTTTAATTAAATATTTAAAACGATTGAATTCATCGGCGCCATCGATATATATCGGTAACATATCGACAGAATTTAAATCATAAACGGGAATGCCATGCGCTTTTAATCTTTTTTCGGTGTCGAGTGAGCTTGCCACCGCACCTTTTATTTTGTGTTTTATGGTTGCGAGCGCATCAATAAAATAATTCACTGTCGAGCCAGATCCTACGCCCACAAAATTATTTTCTGAGATATATTTTAGTGCGGCGTTGGCAGCTTGGATTTTTAATTCGTCTTGGTTCATAGTTTTTTAGGATAATGAATTTATAGATTAAATACAAATGTATTTTTGCATTCGCATTCGCTTACGCGAAAGCTTCTAAACTTTATCACTGGCACAAACCATCAGCGAGTACGCGCTAATGATATAGTTTAGAAGCACTTGCGTTAGCAAGCGCGATGAAAGAATCACCATTGTTCTACTTGCTTTCGCACTCACTTACATGAGCGCTTCTACACAACATCACTCGTTCCATAACTGTCCTTCATGCGATACGACAAAACAAACGCCACAATTAAAAACAACGGAATGATTAATAATGCAATTTGATAATCTCTGACGCTGTAATGCACAATCAGATGATCGCTTGATAATAAATTTAAGCAATACGCAAACAGAGGCTGAACAATCATACCACTGACCATGACACATGCATTCATAAAACCCACCGCAGTTGCAGTGAGTCGCAATTCCACCAAATCACTAGCAATAGCAAAACAAGCAATTTCGCAGCTTGAAAAGAACGCAAATAAAAATAAAAGCGTTGCCAACATCCAGTGTGATAAGTATTGCGGAAATAAAATCACCGGCATAAATGCAATAATCGACGCTGCACAACCATACAACAATAATTGTCGACGTGATTTCAATTTCTCAGATAAGTATCCATGAAAAGGAGATCCCACAAACCAACCTAAGAAAATCATGTCAATATAATAACTCGCTGATTCCGCATTAATATGCATGGCCTTTTGAACATAAGAATTTCCCCATTGCTCCGCCAATAAAGACAATGATAAATATAATGCACACCCAATAAATCCCGCTTGCAATACGGTTTTTGATGACATAATTCGTATTAGCGAATGGCCCAATAATTTAAAATTCAGTGGTTTTGATTGCTCAACTTTATTACTAAATTCACGTTTATCAAAAACGCAAAATAAAAATAGACCAATTAATATTGTGCCTAACCATAAACTATCGGTAATGACTGGATGCCAGCCCAAATGATCCACAATCCATCCCATGACTGTTTCGCCAAACATAGCGCCCAACATACCCAGCGACGTACAAAGCCCCACAAAAAGAGAAAAATACTTTTTTGGCAGCCAATCAGCTGCTAATTTTAATGCGCCAACAAAGGCAAATGCACTGCCTATGCCAATTAAAAAACGGGCCATGCTTGCGACAAAATAGGAATGCGTGTATCCAAAAATGCCTGTGCCAAGGATACACATCATAATCGCTGTAATTAAAATACGCCGCGCACCAAAACGATCGGTAATTAATCCAACCACCAATTGCAAAGGTGTGTAAGCCCAATAATACATGGACGCCAATAATCCTAATCCGCCATCACTGATTTCAAAATAAAGTCGTAATTGTTTGACCATGATGCCGGGTTCGATACGTAATAAATATTCATAGGTATAAAAAAGTGCTGCCAATGAACAGACGAACCAGGCGAGAAAAAGTGAATTAGCGTGTTTTGAAATTAATTTTTTCATGAAATCCCCGATTGTGTCAGCAACGCATCCACCGTTGGTTTTCTGCCGCGAAATGCGATAAATACATCAAGCGGATCAATCGCACCACCACTTTCTAAAAATGTTTTTTTGTATTTTTCACTTAAAGCGAGATCAAAAATCCCTTTTTCTAAAAATAAAGAGAAAGCATCGCACGCCATCACCTCAGCCCATTTGTAGCTATAATATCCCGCTGCATAACTGGATCCAAAAATATGCGTAAAACAATGGGCAAAACGATTAAATTCAGGCGCTTGATAAACAGCTATTTTTTTTCGAACATCATTTAAGATATCTTGCACGCAATGAGGATTATTTTCGTCAAATTCAATATGTAAACGAAAATCAAATAATGCCAATTCCAATTGTCTGACCATTTGCATTGCCGTCTGAAAATTTTTCGCGCGGTCCATGCGTTCATATAAATCATTTGGCAGCGCGGCATGTGTTTTATAGTGCTTCGCAAAATAGGCAATCGATGGTTTTTCCCACGCCCAGTTTTCATAAAATTGGCTCGCCACTTCAACAGCATCCCAAGGAATACCGTGAATACCGGATACATTGGCAACATCAATCTTTGTGAGTATATGTTGCAGCGCATGCCCGCACTCATGAAACAATGTCACCACATCATCATGCGTAAATAAAGCAGGATCACTACCAATCGGCGCATTAAAATTACAGGTAACATACGCACCAGGTAATTGCGTGTCGCCATTACTCAATCGTCGACGCGTTGCACAATCATCCATCCATGCACCACCACGTTTGTTTTCCCGAGCATACAAATCAAAATATAAATGCGCTTGCAAATGACCTTGACTGTCTTTTAATCGAAAACATTTGACATCTTTATGCCAAACATCCGCATCCAAATTTCTTTCAAAAGTGACGCCATATAAACGTTGCGTGATATCAAACAAGCCCTGCAATACAGAAGGTTCTGGAAAATAAGGACGACAATCTTCGGGTGAAATCGCATAGTCTTTTTGACGCAATTTTTCAGAAACGTACGCAATGTCCCATGCTTGTAATTTTTCAATGTCCAATTCTTTTTTTGCAAAGTCAGATAATTTTTTAAATTCTGCGTGGGCACCATTCGACGATTTTTCGGCAAGCTCATTTAAAAACGCTAAAACCTCATCTGTTTTTTTCACCATTTTGGTCGCAAGTGAGTATTCGGCATAATTGTTAAAATCCAATATTTTCGCCAACTCAAAACGATTTTTTAAAATGGATACCATCGTTTTGCTGTTGTCATATTTTTCATCACCTAATTCAGATGCGCGCGTCACATAAGCGCGATAAAATTCCGCGCGCAAATTTTGTGAATCCGCATGCCCCATGATTGCCAAATAATCTGGCGCTTCTAGCGTGAATAACCAACCCTCTTGATTTTCTTTTTGTGCATTGTTTCTTGCGGCCGCTTTTGCATGTTCTGGAATGCCAGCCAATAAACTTTCATCGAAAATATGCTTTTTAAATGCCATGGTGGCATCAAGACAATTTTCTTCAAATTGATGCATCAGTTGTGATAATGATTTTGTGATTTCTGCAAATCGCTGTTTTTTGTCGGACGATAAATGCACGCCGCTCAATTTAAAATCTCGCAAATCATGTTCAATGGATTTTTGTTGCGCTGGATTTAATGTTTTAAAATAATGACTGTTTTTAATAGATTCTATCGCATGAAATAATTTTTCGTTGTGCGCAATATGTGTGTGATAATCAGACAATGCGGGAAGACAGGCATTCATCGCATCACGCAAACTAGGCGCATTCACAACAGCGCTTAAATGTTGAATAGGTCCCCAAAATTGATGCAGCGTATTATTTAAATCTTCTATGGGCTGACATAAATTTTCCCATGTATAAACTGAATTTTGATTTAATAAACCTTCAATAGCATCCAGATTTTTTTTCAGTAAACCATCCAGATTTTTTTTAGCGTCAGCAATTTGAATATGACTAAATGTGGGAAGCGTACAAACAGTGGTCATGAATTTAAAGCTCCGAAACAAATCAATCTAGAGTTGATTGTGCCGCTTGAAACGAATGAATGCAATACAGGAAGCCTGTACACTCTTCCGCATTCGCTAGCTGGATTTGAATCAATAAGAAAATTTTTTGTCGTTAACAGAAATAGAATTGCTTGCATGAAACAGGCCTATCATTGACCGATGATACGTCAACCATAAGAGAAACGTCTTATCTCGTGATCTCAATCAGCGCCAATTAAAGTGACATCTGCGCGCCACGGTGGATCCTTAAAAAAATCAATTGGGTTGGTAACACGAATGCCATTTTGTTCAAAAGGACGTGATAAATTTCCAACAATTTGCACCGTTTGTTTGGGTTTTAACAATTGTTGATAATATTTTAATGATGATGAGATTTTTGTATCATTTAATTTTACTTCGATTAAATCAATTACTTTATTGTCGATTGTCGTGACAAAATCAATTTCTCTGTCGTCACGATCACGAATGTAATGCAAACCACAGCGATGTCCAAAATAATCTTCCATAAAATGCAATCGTTTTAATAAATGCGTCGCCACCAAATTTTCTAAACGAACTGCGGCATCATCAACACAATCGGCATTATCATAAAAATAAACTTTGGCAGGCTTTTTAATGGCGCGCGGAATGTTTTTGCAATAGGGGTAAATGGGAAATAATAAATACATGCGCTCTAATAAATTCAACCATGATTTTGCTGTTTTTGGCGCGACTTCTAAATCGGCTGCCAAATTGGAAAATGAAATCATGCCGCCAACCCGTTCGCGCAGGCTATCTGCAAATAATTGCAATAGTTGAATCTCGCGAATGTTTTCAAGATCGCGCACATCTTCCCGAATAACACGCAGAAAACGTTCGGTGCGCCAACGTTTTGCTTCGCGAATATCCGCATTAATAAATGGTTCTGGAAAACCACCCAGCGTCATCAAACGTTCATATGCTTCAACTTGACTGATTTTGGTGGGATGCTCATCAAGGGTAAAGGGATGTAACCGCCAGTAATGATATCGTCCCATAAGTGAATCGCCACCGCGACGATATACATCTAGTCGCGCACTGCCTGTCACTAAATATTGTTGATGCACTGGTTTGGTATCATAAACACCTTTGATCCATCGTTTCCACCGTGGATATTTATGTAGTTCATCAAATACAACCAATTGTTCGTCTTGCGACCAAAGGTGTTTCAGAATAATTTTACGATCACCGTCTAAATCCAAATTCAAATATTGGCTTTCTTTGTAATGACGACAGATATTTTTACTGAGTATGGTTTTTCCGACCTGGCGTGGACCACCAATAAAAACCATCTTCTTTTTTAAATCGTCGAGAATAAAGGATTCGATATAGCGTTTCATGGTGTCATTATCGGCGGTTATGGGTGTCGGCAGAAATGACCTATAGTCACAATTTGCCTCGGCAATTTAGTAGTATAGGTCATTTCTGCCGATTTTACAACAAGACAGAGAAAGCTGCATCAGTCATAGAAGTTCTGCCTGGCACCGTTGGTTAGCCGCACCCGCCCGACGTCGCCAAAAACTCTACAATATGATTTTCAAGTGCAATATACGGAAAACGGTTTTCAGGAACGTTGTTTATCATAATGACAAAAGACAACAATCCATGATGTTCCGTTTTTACAAATCCCGCGAGTGTGGAAACACCGGTCATTGAGCCTGTTTTTGCATGCACACGATCACCGCGCGCCAACATTGGCATGCGCCACGCTAAGGTGCCATCAACACCAGCGATGGGTAACGCGGGAATTAACGTGGTTCGCAGCATCGCATTATGATCAATGTAATTTAATATTTCAGCAAGATCACTGGGTGTTACTTTATCGTATTGTGATAATCCGGCACCATCAACCAATCGCAAATGATTTAGATTAATACCCGCATCATCAGCAAAAACCAGCTTTTCTGCTTGTAAACCATTTTGCCAAGAACCAGGCGCATGTAAATAATGTTCACCCATTTTTTTGAGCAATGTATCAGCATATAAATTGTCAGATGTTTTTAATAAATGAACAATCACTTGTTTTAAGGGTGCAGATAAATGCTCGGTGAGTATATGTGAATTAAATGGCGTTTTTTCCGCCACTATTTGGCCATTAAACTGTATGTCGTGCTGTCTTAACAATTCGCGAATTAAGCTTTCTGTAAACATAAACATATTGCGTACGGCAATTGAACGACCTTGTGTTCCCGCGTGACGCGCCAAACATCCTGTCAGCAAATATTGATTACGTTCATTGCTTTTAATTTCGAGTGGACAATTGGCTTCGTAATAATTGGTTGTTCGCATGTCATTTATAAAAGTAGCGGAACCAGGTGGTAAGTGCGGAATCAATCTGGGTCTTTCGCCGGAACGCGTAGGAATAAATGTTAAACCAAATTTATTGCGATTAATGACAATAGTATCGAGTGGCGCAGCAAAATCTGAATTGAGATCACTCCACAACCAGCCGGCGGGATAGGGGATATGATTAAATGCGGTATTATCAATAATAATATTTCCTGCAATTCTATCAATTCCCATTGCGTGTAATTTTCCAACGAGCGCAATCATATTGCTTTCATTGAGAGACGGATCACCATTAAATTGAAAAATTAAATTGCCATCTAAAACGCCTTGATGAATGGCGCCTGTTGATAATATGCGCGTGGGAAAACGATAGTTCGGCGTTAAATTGATTAACGCCGCAGAAACGGTGAGTAATTTTTGCGTGCTTGCTGGCGAAAATAATTGATGGGCATTTCTTGAAAAATAAACGTGTCCCGTATTCATCGATTGTACGATAACGCCAATGTGCACCGCTGGGTTTGTATAGGACAATAATTTTTCCAAACCCAATGGAATGGAGTCGCAGCGATCATATGACATCGCCGCTGAGGTAAATGCGGTTAATGCAACAGAAATACCAATAAGAATTTTTTTTACAAAAGAGGGCATTGCGACAGTCTCCGTTATACCAGATGAATCCGTGAATGATTTGCTATGGTGTTTGGTGTAGCGTGAAATAATACACGACTTCCTTGTGTTTTCCACCAAAGAAATCCACTCAGGCATAATGCGAGCATGATCGGCGCCATTATTTTTTTTTGAAATTTTTTCTTGTGCGTATTATTTCTTAAGTAAATTTCACGTGGCTTCTCAAATTTTTTTAAAGAAAGCATATTTATTTTAGAAATTAATTCTTGATAACCTGCCAAAATGATTCGAATGGTGACTGATTTATTGGCTTGTTGCTGACTTAAATGACAGAGCGCATCTAAAATCGAAGTGGGCAGTAGATGAGCCTGCTCCACCAACAATAAGCAAGTTTCTTTGCGCGCACGCAAACAATCTATAATGCGATTTAATGCGTCATTTAGGTTGCCTGTGGTGATTCCATCGAATTGCACCGCCCAATGTTTTGAAAGCAGTTCTGTTAAAACAGAAGGTTGTAAATTGGAACGTCCTTTTAAGCGGAGCACCATCTGATTGGGACTGGAAAACGAAATAGCTTGTGTCAAAAGGGGTATTTTGCGACCACCTGTTGTGCCTAGAATAAGCAGCATGGGGTCAGTTGATTGCAGAAAATTTTTAAGCTCATCCGTGTCTCGCATATGTAAACATCCTGTTAAATTAAAGATCTTTTTATCAGTACTTTGTAAAATATGCAACTTGCCCCCCTTGAATTCTGAATATCCACCACCATGTTAGGCTGCATCGGATTCATTAAGGCCGATGAGAAATTATTTCAAAGTAATTGAGGAGATGAAGTGTGAATATTCGACCATTACATGATCGTGTTGTGATCAAACGTTTAGAAGAAGAGCGTACATCTGCTGGTGGAATTGTTATTCCAGATTCAGCGACGGAAAAACCAGTGCGCGGAACTGTGGTAGCTATTGGTGCTGGAAAAATGTTGGTTGATGGAAAAGTAATTCCATTGGCTGTTAAAAAAGGCGACACCGTTGTATTTGGAAAATATGCTGGCACAGAAGTTAAGTTGAATGGCCAAGATGTTATCATCATGCGCGAAGAAGATATTATGGGAGTTATAGAATAAGCGCAGAGCCCCGCGTGAAGCGAAGCGTAACAAGGGTATTTTTTAGAAGAACAACAAGAGGTTATTAAAATGACTGCAAAAGATTTAAGATTCGGGCCAGATGCACTCCATGCAATGGCAAGTGGCGTAAGCAAGTTAGCAAATGCCGTAAAAGTAACATTAGGACCACGTGGTCGCAATGTCGTTTTAGATAAATCATTCGGCGCACCCACCATCACAAAAGACGGCGTGAGTGTGGCAAAAGAAGTGGAATTGTCAGATCGTTTTGAAAACATGGGCGCGCAGATGGTAAAAGAAGTGGCGTCACAAACATCTGATTTAGCGGGTGATGGCACAACAACAGCGACCGTTTTGGCAGAAGCGATTTTGTTAGAAGGTATTCGTTCGGTTGCAGCGGGCATGAATCCGATGGATTTGAAACGCGGTATCGAAAAAGCTGTTGTATCAGTGACTGAAGAATTGAAAAAGATTTCTAAGCCTTGCAAAGACAACAAAGCCATTGCACAAGTGGGCACAATCTCTGCAAATTCAGACGAATCGATCGGCAGCATCATTGCACAAGCGATGGAAAAAGTGGGCAAAGAGGGCGTTATCACGGTTGAAGATGGTTCTGGTTTTGAAAATGAATTGTCTGTTGTGGAAGGTATGCAATTTGATCGTGGTTACTTGTCGCCTTACTTTATCAACAATCAACAAAACATGAGCGCAGAATTAGAAGCGCCTTATATTTTAGTAGTTGATAAAAAGATTTCAAACATTCGCGAAATGTTGCCTGTATTGGAAGCGGTTGCGAAAGCGGGTAAACCATTATTGATTATCGCAGAAGATGTAGAAGGCGAAGCATTGGCAACATTGGTTGTTAATACGATCCGTGGCATCGTCAAAGTAGCTGCTGTCAAAGCGCCTGGATTTGGCGATCGTCGTAAAGCGATGTTGCAAGATATTGCGACATTAACCGGTGCTAAAGTGATTTCGGAAGAAGTCGGCTTAACATTGGAAGCTGCGACTGTGCATGATTTAGGTACTGCAAAACGCGTTGTCGTTACCAAAGAAAACACCACGATTATCGATGGTTCTGGTGATGGTAAAGAAATCAAAGCGCGCATTGCACAAATTCGTGCAGAAGTGGATGTGACAACATCTGATTACGATCGCGAAAAATTGCAAGAACGTTTGGCGAAATTGGCTGGCGGTGTTGCTGTGATCAAAGTGGGTGCTGCAACTGAAATTGAAATGAAAGAAAAGAAAGCGCGCGTTGAAGATGCATTGCATGCGACACGTGCCGCAGTAGAAGAAGGTGTTGTTCCTGGTGGCGGTGTTGCTTTGATTCGTGCTTGTCGCGCAATCAGCGGTGTCAAAGTTGATAATGACGATCAACGCGTCGGTGTTGAAATTTTACGTCGCGCATTGTTAGCACCTTTACGTCAAATCGTGAAAAACGCCGGTGAAGAAGCAGCGGTTATTTTAGCAAAAGTATCAGAAAACAAATCCGATAGCTTTGGTTATAACGCAGCAACTGGCGAATACGGCGATATGATTGAAATGGGTATTTTGGATCCTACCAAAGTAACGCGTACTGCATTGCAAAATGCGGCTTCGATTGCTGGCTTGATGATTACCACGGAATGCATGGTAACTGAAATGCCGAAAAAAGAAGAACATAACCATGGTGGTGGCGAAGGCGGCGGCATGGGTGGAATGGGCGGTATGGGTGGAATGATGTAATAACAGAAGCCCGCGCGTAGATTCGCGTTTGTTGCGATCGTCAATGTCGTGATTTATAACGCGAATCAAGCAAGGGCGCTAACCCATAGAAAAAACCCCGCAAATGCGGGGTCTTTTTTAAAAATCAATGTCGGTTGATGTAATATCAATCCTACTCTCTACAAAATAATTTTGTCAATTAAAAGTACTAAACAAGTCTTTCGGGTCATTCAATTGAGGAATTAAATCCATAGAAGCGCCCATATTATTCTTTATGGCCATTGCATACATGAATTTTAATATCGCAAAATCTTCAATCGCGAACCCCACCGAGTCAAATAAGGTAATTTCTTGATCGGATTCACGTCCTTTTTTCTTTCCTGTCACCAATTCCCACAACTCGGCATAAACAGACGCCGAATTACCCATTTGTTGAATTTCACCCTCATGCAGGGACTGCTGTAGATACTCAACCACAATTTTAGCGCGCGATAAAATGTCTTTATCACATTCTGTTTTTCCAGGACAATCACCACCAATGGTATTGATGTGTAAGCCTGGTTGCAGTGAATGGATATCTAAAATTTTTGCTTGTTTTTTTGTTGCTGTTGCCGTTGTAATAATATCCACATTTTCAACAACACTTTTTGCATCATCACAGGGAATTAATTCAAAACCCTGATCGCGTAAATTATGATGAAATTTCTTCATCGCATTTTGATCAATATCAAAATATTTTACGGTTTGAATATCAAATAATGCTTTTTGCGCCAGCACCTGAAATTCAGCTTGTGCACCTGTGCCGATAATACCAATCGTTTTTGAATTTTTGCGTGCTAAGTATTTTGCTGCTAATGCACTCGTTGCTGCCGTTCGAAATGCAGTTAACAACGTCATTTCAGAAATTAATAAAGGGTAGCCTGTTTTAAGATCTGCTAATAAACCTATGGCAACAACGGTTAATTTTTTTAAATCCGTATTTTTGGGATGGCCATTTACATATTTAAATGAATAGAATTCGTCATCGCATATTGGCATTACCTCAATAACACCTTGCTGCAGATGCACCGCATGCCGTGGTGATTTTTGAAAATGTTCCCAACGTGCAAATTCATTTTCGATGGCAGTTACTAATTCAGAAAAAAAGTTTTTTAATCCGATGTGTGAAATTAATTTTTTAATATCAGGGATTGTTAATACTTTAACCATATTGCCACCATATCATTCCAGGCTTCACCACTGTTAACTTAAACACTCGCAAAAATCAGAAAAACTCTAAGCGTGGCGTTTTCGCTGATAATATAGTTTAGAAGCCGCGCGTAAGCAAATGCGAAAGCCTGATCAATGAAAAAATATAGGATATTCAAATTGTTTGGCAGAAAATGCATTTTATATTGAGCTTCGATCAAACTTTCGCATTTGCTTACGCGCGGCTTCTAAACTATATTATCAGCAAATATGTACAGTTCGGCGTTTTTCTGGTTTTGCGAATGCTTGAGTTAATGGCAGTGAAGCCTGGCACGGCAAGGACAACACATGCATAAAAATAAAAAAATATTAATCACATTGCTATGCGCCTGCATTTTCATGTTCGCATTTTCATTTGCATTAGTGCCATTATATAACGTGCTGTGCAAAACACTCGGCATTAACGGCAAAACAAATGCAACACGCATAGATAATAAAAACGCTATTGATTATTCACGCTCGGTTACCATCGAATTTTTAGCAACCACCAATAACAAATTACCCTGGAATTTTTACCCAGAAACCAAAACCATTAAAATCCATCCTGGTCAAAACACAAAAATATTTTATGACGCGCAAAATAATTCAAGCGATGTGATCACGGCACAAGCGGTTCCCAGCATTACACCCAGCATCGCCGCAAAATACTTTAAAAAAATAGAATGTTTTTGTTTTCGAAAACAAACATTGCAACCGCATGAAAAAATCAGAATGCCAGTGATTTTCTATTTGAATCCTTCATGCCCAAAGAATATTCATGAGATCACATTATCATATTCGTTGTTTCAAGTGCGTTGATCTTTTGTAGAGACGCGATAAATCGACGTCTCTACGAAAGACCGCGAATTATTTCAAAACTCGAAGTTTTTTAGAAATAGCGTTTGATACTTTCTTCCGTTACGTCTGATAACGTTTCAGGTTCCCACTGCGGATTTTTATCTCTATCAATAAGCGCAGCTCGGACGCCTTCATAAAAATCATGATTTTCCAGCATAATACGCGCAATATGTAAATCCATCGCAATGACTTCATCAAATGATTTATTTTTTGCAAGATTTAATTGGTGCAATGTGACCTTTAAACTGGTTGGTGAGCGCTGTAATAATTGCGTGATGGTTTCTTGTGACCATTCGCTATTATCATTTTGCAATGCATTCATGATTTCTTCTATGCTCGAAAAACAAAAACAAGCTGCAATTTTTTCAAGGGGTAGATCGTTAATATCATCAGGCGTGCTTTGAAATGAATTTATAATTTCAGTGACTCTATTAAAATCATCCGCAGCAAAATTTTCTTCAGTCAATCTTTTTTCAATAACATCAAATTGATCATAAGGCACAACCTGATTAATCAATTTTAATCGCAATGCATCAGTTGCGCTAATGGCATGACTGGTTAAACCTAAATAAACGCCAATAAAATATGGTAAACGGCTTAAATAATAAGTCGCACCAACGTCAGGAAAAAATCCAATCGTGGTTTCAGGCATTGCCCATCGTAAGGTGTCTGCCGCAACACAATTCGATCCTGGAGTTGAGATACCAATGCCACCACCCATCGTTATACCGTGTATTAATGCAATATAAGGTTTCGAATAATGAAAAATCATTTTATTAACGTCATACTCGAGTTGAAAAAATGCGTTGATCGCTTCACGCTTGTCTTTGTTTTCATAAACCGCACGAATATCGCCACCGGCACAAAATGCTTTTTCACAGTTGGATCGTACTAATACCGCTTTAATTGCAGCATTATTTTCCCATTGCGTTAATTTTTCTTGTAATTGCAAAAACATATCGTAACTTAAAGCGTTGAGTGCTTTGGGACGATTAAGGGTGATAATGGCGAGGTTGTTGTTGGTTTCAAATAGGATGTCATTACTCATGGTAATTTCCTTATTTTTTGCGCGCTTGCTAACGCAAGTGCTTCTAAACTATATCACCAGCGCGTGCTTGCTGAAAGATCGTGCCATGTAATATATATCTGTATTACGTACTGTCGCTGGCATGTGCTCTCCGAGCTTATCGTTGGCACACGCTCTCCGATATTTTGCGCCAGTGATATAGTTTAGAAGCTTTCGCGTTAGCGAATGCGAAATTAAACTACCGGCATCGCCTTCATTAGTTGCTGAGTGTAAACATTTTGAGGAGATTTTAGCACATCCTCTACAAACCCATATTCCACAATTTTACCTTGATGCATCACAGCAACACGATGCGCAAGATAAGCAACCACCGATAAATTATGTGTAATTAAAAGATACGATAATTTTTTTTCAACCTGCAATTTATCCAGCAAAATTAAAATTTGTTTTTGTGTCGTTGCATCTAACGCACTCGTTGGTTCATCTAAAATTAATAATTTTGGTGATAAAGTTAAGGCGCGAGCAATACATATGCGCTGACGTTGACCACCCGAAAATTCATGTGGATAACGCCATTTTGAATCTTCTGGCAATTCCACTTGTCTTAAAATATCGTCGATAATAGGCGCAGCACTTTTTTTATTACGCGCTTTTTTCTGAATTAATAATCCTTCGCATAAGCTATCAAAAATCATCATGCGTGGATTGAGTGCCGCATAAGGATCTTGAAAAATAATTTGCATATCTGATCGAGCGCGTCTTAATTTTCTAGCAGATAAATCGGATAATGATTTATCGCCTAGAATGACTTTTCCGTCTGTATTTTTAATTAATTGCAAAATGGCTTTTGCCGCCGTCGTTTTTCCAGACCCTGACTCGCCCACCAATGCAAGCGTTTCCCCACAATGAATATCAAATGAAATATCATCCACCGCTTTTATCGTTTTTTTATAATATAATTTTAAATGATCAACGGATAATAATTTTTTTTCTTGCGTTGTAATATCACCTATTTTTCTAGGGTTTTTCTTCAGTACAGCATCTAATAATTGCTGGCTATATGTTTCTCGTGGTTTTAAAAAAAATTGTTTCGCCGTATTTTGTTCAACAATATTGCCTTGTTTTAATACCGTAATATCATCTGCAATTTTCGAAACAACTGATAAATCGTGGCCAATAAATAATATGGCACTTCGACTTTCTTTTTTCAGCGTGCATAATAAATCGAGTATTTGCGCCTGTATGGTCACATCGAGCGCGGTGGTGGGTTCATCTGCAATGATAATGTCAGGTTCTGCAGAAAGCGCCATGGCAATCATTGCGCGTTGTCGCATACCCCCTGATAATTCATGCGGGTAAGATCGATAACAACGCTCAGATTCAACAATGCCCATTTGCTCTAATAAAAATAATGCGCGCGCTTTCGATTCTTTTGGATTAAAGCATAAATGTAACCGAATGGTTTCATATAATTGCTGACCAATGGTTAATACAGGATTAAATGCGGACATGGCATCCTGAAAAATCATGCCAATATGTTTTCCACGCACGCGTCGCATTTGTTTTTCGGATAGATCCAATAAATTTTTATCACGGAAAATGATACTGCTTTCCTGTGTTACACGTGCCGCTTGCGGTAATAATTGTAAAATAGAAAGAGCAGATAATGTTTTTCCGCTGCCGGATTCTCCGACCAGTCCCATGCAACTGCCGCGCTGCAAGGATAATGCAAAGTTATTTAATACAGGATGCGTTTGAAATGATATCGACAAGTTCGATATAGATAGAATATGTTGCGCTCCCACTCCCACTCCCACTTATTTGCGTATAACCCCAGTTTTTTTCGCGGCAGCCATTACTGCGGCAGCAACAGCAGGCGCAACATTGGTATTAAACACACTGGGAATAATATATTCGCGTGACAATACCTTTTCGTCAACACAGTTTGCAATGGCATATGCCGCTGCTAATTTCATTTCCGCATTAATATCTGTCGCATGACAATCTAATGTACCACGAAAAATACCGGGAAAAGCGAGTAAATTGTTTATTTGATTGGGGTAATCACTACGACCGGTTGCCATGATAGCGACATGTGGCAGCGCGATTTCAGGCAGGATTTCAGGGTCAGGGTTTGCCATCGCAAAAACAATGGCATCCTTGTTCATTTTCTTTAAGTCATCCACAGTTAAAATATTTGCGGATGATAATCCCACAAACACATCCGCACCTTTAATCACATCATGTATAGATCCTGTTTCATGGTTTGGATTGGTAAGCGCAACATAGTCTAATTTTGTTTTATCCAAATCAGTGCGTGCTTTGTGTAATGCGCCTTTACGATCACAACCCACAATATTTTTTACGCCAATATCTAATAGCATTTTTGTGCATGCAATACCTGCAGCACCCACGCCATTGAATACAATTTTGATGTCACCGATTTTTTTGTTAACGATCTTTAGTGAATTAATTAATGCGGCCGTCATCACTGCAGCTGTGCCATGTTGATCATCATGAAATACAGGAATATCTAATTCTGCGCGCAATCTGTTTTCAATTTCAAAACAACGCGGCGATGAAATATCTTCTAAATTAATAGCGCCAAAACTCGGCGCAATAATTTTTATGGTTCTGATAATTTCTTCTACGTCTTTTGTGGCAAGACAAATAGGAAATGCATCGACATTGGCAAATTTTTTGAAAAGCATCGCCTTGCCTTCCATCACAGGCATTGCGGCCAATGGACCCAAATCACCCAATCCTAAAATAGCAGTGCCATCACTGACCACAGCAACCATATTTTTTCGAATCGTTAAATTAAAGGCTTTTTCAGGTGACTCATAAATGGCTTTACATACACGCGCTACGCCCGGTGTGTACACCATGGATAAATCATCACGATGATTGAGCGCAATTTTAGATTGAATCTCTATTTTCCCGCCCAAATGCATCATAAAGGTGCGGTCAGACATATAACGTAATTCAACTTCTTTTATTGCAGATAATGCTTTGTAAATGGCTTGTGCATGATCATCATCATGCGTATTAATCGAAATATCACGGGTAATTATGCCATCGTCAGTTTTCACAATATCAATTGCGCCGATATGACCATTTAATCGATTAATGGTTGCAATGACTTCAGAAAATGCATCTCCTTTTTGCGGTAAATTGAGACGAATTGTGTAAGAATTACTTGCGTTAATAATCATAAAAACCCTGTATTGCTTTATTTCATTGAACCGTAGATCATATCTCTATACTTTTTTCAAAGATGCGAACTTATACATGTGTTCGCTCATGCATGATATGACTGCGGGAAACACTGATTTGCTCGTGGTTTACTTGGACGTGCCATTTTCCACCCTAAGGGAGAGTACTTTGTGAAAATTGACACAAGGTGCCCGTTTTAGGGTGAAAAAAGACACATCCAAGTTCCCACTCGCTATCACGTTATTATCTACGGCAGTCATATCATCAATCACTCTCTCAGAGTTCGCATCTTCCAAGTGTAATCGGTATATTACAAATTGAGGATATGATCACATGACAAAACCCACTGTCAAGAAAAACAAAAATACATCGTCAAAAATGATCATTTTAATAGCATTATTAGCAATGGTTGTACTAATTATTGGATGGCACTTACTTTTGCCATTATTGGGCATTTCAATTGCAATTTCTGCAAGCTTATGGGGTGTTGCGGTCGCAACCATTGTGTTGATCTGTATTGCGACATTGTTATTTTTTATTTTTACAGGAATCGGTATTTTTATTCTCGGGATTTTTGTTTTTGTTTGGACAGTGTTAGCCATCGTGTTATTTCCACTGCTGTTTCCGATTTTAATTCCGGTATTGTTATTAATGCTGGTTATTGGCCTCATAAGAAGAAGAACGTGATGTTTTTTTTAATTTGGATTTTGATCGGTGTCGTTGGGCGTTTGATTATTCATATTCCTGATGTGACACCGCTGACTTCGCTTTGCCTGTTATCGCCTACCGTTTTTTCAAAGCGACAATCATTTTTTATCGTGTTTTTACTTTTGGTTTTATCAGATGTTTGTTTGCATTTTTTGTTTCATTATCCTGTTTTTGGATCGTGGACTGTGTTTACTTATTCAGGTTGGATGGGAGTAACATTGCTTGGATTGCTTTTTTCAAAAAAACCAACCTGGCTTCGCGCATTTTCATTCACAATAACCGCATCACTTATTTTTTGGATATGGACTAATTTCGGCACGTGGTGTGCAACACATCTTTATTCGCATAATATGCAAGGTTTGTTAGATTGTTATATTGCCGCAATACCGTTTTTGAAAAATAGTATTTTGGGGTCATTGGTGTGGACGGGTGTATTGTTTTTCTTCTGTAACTACCGCGGCGTCTTTCGCCCAAGTCAACTATTTATCATCAACCGTCAGTAACTCTTTATTACCACCGAAATTCTTAGATAAATTAAAAGCCAGTTGGAAGTTGAAAAGTATGTCACAATGTGACATACTTAAAATGTATTAGGGAATCGTATATGAAAATTTATAAGCACCGTCAGTTCAATAAATGGATGAAGCAAGTAGGCTTGGTAGATCAGAATTTGAAAGATTCAGTAGTTGAAATCATCAATGGATTGGTTGATGCCGATTTAGGGCGGGGTGTTTTAAAAAAGCGGATTTCATTACCTGGACGTGGGAAAAGCGGCGGGGCAAGAACAATTGTTGCTTTTAAAATGGATCATAGAACCCTATTTATTTATGGCTATGCAAAAAATGAGAAAGATAATATCTCTAAAAGTGATGAGGAACAATTGAAGCAATATGCAAAAGTATTGCTCGGTTTTACAGATCAACAAATTAAAAATGCCCTTAAAATGGGTGAATTGATAGAGGTGGTGTGACATGGTCAGCAAAATTGAAAAATTGGTACAAAATTCTGCAAAAAGTTTGTATGACGCTGGTATTATTGATGCGACTACTATGCGCGAATTTGAATTAATAAAGACCAAAAAAATTAAAAATTTCACGCCAAAACAAATTAAGCAATTGCGTCTGAGTTGCAAAATCAGCCAAACTGTTTTAGCAAAATTGATCAATGTCAGTCAATCTGCCATTAAGCAATGGGAAATGGGTGAAAGACATCCCAGTGGTCCAGCAATTAAATTGCTAAACTTGATTGCCGACCATGGAATTGAAGCGGTGATTTAAATTGCGAATAAAACAATAAATCGGGTTGACGCTTGGATTTATGACATGATGCAGTAGCTGTCTTTTTCAGTAATAATGGCGTCCATTTTTATATCCCATTCTTTCGGAATAATCTCGTCCACCTTTTGAAATTCATACGCCAATCCCATTAAAGTGGGTCGTTGGCCTTGTGATAACTGTTTCGTAAATTCCAGCGTACGATCATAACAACCAGCACCACGCCCCAATCGATTACAATACTGATCAAATGCAACCAGCGGAATTAGCATCAAATCTAATTCAGCCGGAGAAGCAGGAGATTGATTCAAAACAATCGGCTCTAAAATACCCAATTTATTTTTCTCAAATTGTGTATTTGAATCGATTAAATAAAACGCCAGTTTATTTTTCTCTGAAAAAATGGGCAAATAAAGCGATTTTTTTAATCGCTGTGCTTCTTGAGCAATAAAAGAAGTATCGACTTCGTTTTCATCTGGAACATAATAAGCAATATGTTTGGATTGTATGAATGTTGGATGACGAATTATTTTTTTTGCAATAATAGATGATGTGGTTGCAACTTCATCAGTCGATAATTGCTTACGTTTAGTGCGAATGTTTCTTCGAAGATCCACTCCCACTCACGCCACTCCAACCTCTTCCTTCGCGCCTAAAAATTTTTGAATACGATGCTGTAATGATTTTATTTGCTCATGCATCACATCGATGTATGCATTTTTTTGATTTTTATATACGTTTAACTCACGCGCAATATTTAATGCAGCAACAATCGCGAGGCGTTCAGTATTATTGGATTGACTGGTTTGGTTTATTTTCCGCATTTCTTCGTCTAAATATCTTGCTGATTCTTGTAATTGCGCTGCCTCAGCCGCTGGGCATTTAATTTGATAAGTGCGACCAAAAATTGAAATTGAAATTGCGTGATCCGTATTATTCATGACAATTCTTCCTTTATTTGCTTGATGATTTGTTTTACTTGTTTCGTTGTGCGCTCATTCTTGTGTTGTAAACGTGCGCGTTCTTTGATGTGCATTGCCATTTTTTGTCGCAACGATGCATTTTCAAATTGCAGCGTTTCAATCACATGCATCAAATGATCTACCTGTATTTCCAAATGATCAAGTTCAGTTGTATTCATTTTATCTTCCTTGATTTAAATATTACAACGCCATTGTCTCTTTGCTCAACCATTCTCGCACATCCAATGGTAAATCATCCGCAAGCAAATTAAAAATTGTTTGGTGGTATTCATTCACCCAGGTAATTTCTTGCGATGTTAACAAATTAACATCAATCAGTTTTCGTGCATAAGGTACCATGGTGAGATCATTCAAACCATAAAATGGACCGTGATTTGTTGCAGACTTTTCTGCTGAAATTTTTTCAACAATCTCGCATAAATTTTCAATACGAATGCCGTATTTTCCCGTGAAATATAATCCAGGCTCGTTGCTCACAATCATTCCTGGTTTTAATGCAATACCTGATGCCCCATATCCAATGCGTTGTGGACCTTCATGCACGCATAAATAACTACCCACACCATGTCCTGTGCCGTGACCAAAATCCATCCCTTCTATCCACAACGGCATGCGCGCGAGGGTATTAACATGTTCACCGCACGCGCCATCAGGAAATGGCACATGACGCAAAGCCAAATGACCCTTTAATACCAACGTAAAATGTTTTTTTTCATCGCTTGTGGGATTGCCCAAATGAATGGTGCGTGTGATATCGGTGGTGCCTTCAAAATATTGTCCACCCGAGTCAACTAACAATATGGCTTGATCGGTGATGGTGTGTTGCGTTTCTGGTGTTGCCCGATAGTGCACAATGGCGCCATGATCTTTGAATCCACAAATGGTTGTAAAACTTAAATCTTTACAACGTTTGTCTTCACGACGAAATTTTTCCAATTTTTCTGCAGCAGTGATTTCATTAATGCCGTCACGCCAATGATTTTCCAGCCAATGAAGAAATTTCACAACAGCGAGCGCATCAATACGGTGTGCCTCATACATACCGGCGATCTCAGTTTTATTTTTAATTGCCTTCATTAATGAAATGGGTGATGGCTTTTCAACTAATATGGCCTGATCCAATTGTAATTCTATCCACCAACTGGCGGTAGAAGGATCAACCCATGTTGCGCAGGTTAATTGTTGCAATGCATCTGCAAATTGATCATACGGTTGCAGCGTAATATTTTGTGCCGAAAAATAAGACAAATCAGATTGTGCTATACAATTTAAATGTACAAATAATTTGGCATCGTGCGGCGTTACAATGGCGTAGCTGATGACCAATGGATTAAATGGCACATCATTGCCGCGGATATTAAATAGCCACGCAATTTCATCTAATTGTGAAATCACCAATGCTTCAGCAGCGGATGCATTCATCGCATCACGTACGCGTTTTAATTTTTCTGACGCTTGATATCCTGCATATTTTACGTCAAACACACGCACAGTATCGGCGTGTAAAGGTGGATGATTTTTCCAAATCGCATCAACCAAATTGTCTGGCACCGCTGTTAAATCACTGTGTACACGCGATAATGCCGCAGACCACTGACGGTGTTGCGCAATACTAATAACACGGGGATCAACGCCCACCGTGCAATTTAAAGCATTATCACCCAGCCATGCACTGACAGGTGCAGAAACACCTTGTATTTGTTTCATCAATTGAAATGCACGCGCATCCAGTTCTTGTTCTGCTTGTAGATAGTAGCGCGGATCTGTCCATAAGTAGGCTTTTTCCAAGCCAATTAATGCTTCGCCGTAAGATCCGGTAAAATGGGTTAACCAAGCGCGACGCTGCCAATGCTCCGGAACATATTCATTATTGTGCGCATCGCGGGTGGGCACATAGTAAAAATCGATGGCTTTTTCGGTCATTAAATGACGAAGATTTTTAAGTTTGTCTGATGTCGAAATCATATTGGTCCACACTCACTGCTCACATTGATATTGTCATTATGCTACCATAGCCGCCATGATAGAAAAACCAAACATCGTTATCGCAGGTGCGGGCCTCGTTGGTTTGAGCTTCGCGCTGTGTATGAAAGCGCGTGGATTGTCGATTCAAATATTAGAAACGCATTTGCCAGAGATCATCACGCAATCACAAACTGATTCACGACCGATTTCATTATCATTTGGCAGTGTTCGTATTTTAAAGGCATTGGGTGTGTGGGATGCTTTAGAAAAAGTGGCGTGTCCAATATTATCTGTGCATGTGTCAGAACAAGGACGTTTTGGCACAACCTGTTTTTCTGCGCAAGAGCAAAACGTTCCCGCATTGGGATATGTTGTGCCATTTGCGCAATTGCAATCTGCGCTTTATCGCGAAGCCGCATCACAACCTGATATTGAAATAACATCAATTCAATCTATTCAAACCATTCAAACTGATGAAAATGGTGTGATTCTTGAAATAAATTTGAGACACGAGAAATATAGACCCAATGCCAATTTATTTATCGCCGCCGATGGCACTTATTCAAAGTGCCGAGATCTATTGGGAATTTCACACACTGAAAAAAATCATGGCGATGTGGCACGCATCTATCAATTGCAATTATCTGAGAATCATGATCACACAGCGTATGAACGATTTACAAAACAGGGCGTGCTTGCAATTTTATCGCTCTATGAAAAAAATAAAGCGCAATTGGTGTGGACAATCACGCCGCGCATTGCGAAAAAAATAAATGATTGGGATGATGAAAAAATATTATTATTTTTGCAAGATGCTTTTGAAGGGCGATTAGCAATTTCCAATGCTAAAAAATCTGCAGAATTTCCGCTAAAAACAATTATTGCCGAAAAGCAAATCGCACCATCAGCTGTTTTGTTGGGTAATGCAGCACACACGATATATCCGGTTGCTGCGCAGGGATTTAATTTGGGATTACATGATGCGGCTTTGTTAAGCGATTGCATTCGTAGAGACGCGATTTATCACGTCTCTGATCTACAAAAATATGAAACGCAAGTAAGCGCTCACCAACAAAAAATATTCTGCATCACCGATCAACTCATCTCATTATTTGATTTGCCTTTAATGGGTGGTCTGCGTGGATTAGGTTTATTCACCACCGATTTAATGTCGCCACTCAAAAATAATTTAGCCAAACGCACGATGGGTATTGCAGAAAAATTGCCGCGAATACTGAGACGGTATGAATGATCAAGCAAACAAAGAAACGCTGCACTTACCGCAACTTCTCGCTGTATGGTTTAGAAGCCGAGCGACAGCGAATGCGAAACCATCAGCGAAGATAATAATCGGATAGATGAGATGAACAATTCAATTACAATCATCGGCGCCGGCATCGTCGGATTATCGCTCGCCGCATTATTAGCAAAGCATGATTTTGCGGTTTCTGTTATCGAAGCAAAACCATTTGATTTTACCAGTAATCATTTAACAGCGCGCGTCAGCACCATTCATCTAACCTCCGCCAAATTATTAAAATATCTTGGCGTAGAAAAAGTATTAGAAGATTCTGCGCCCTTGTATGAAATGTCAATTTGGGATCACACACAAAATGCGCATTTACATTTTGATAGCCGCGATGCCGGTGAAATCCAAATGGGCTGGGTTGTTGAAAATCGCGCAATCATAAAAGCATTATATGAAAAATGTTGTGCCGATAAAAATGTAGAAATCCTTTGTCCGCAATCGCCCACAACAGCATTACTTGAAAAAAATAATTTAATTATCGGTGCTGACGGCGCGCATTCTTGGGTACGACAACAAATGCCCATCACATTAAACACAAGACCGTATTTTCAAAAAGCCATTATCACAGTAATCCAATCAGAAAAACCACACAACAATATTGCCATTCAAAAATTTTTAACAACAGGACCCATTGCATTATTACCTTTAAAAAACGCACATCACACTGCATTGGTTTGGTCAGCTGATGACGCCATCAGTGATGTACTGATGCAAAAAACAGACGACGCATTTTCAAGAGCATTAACTGAAGCGCTGGATTTTAAGTTTGGAAAATTAAACAGTATTTCGCAACGCTCACAATGGCCGCTGATCATGCAACATGCCAATGATTACGTATCACAAAATTTTGCTTTAGTAGGCGATGCTGCACACACCATTCACCCATTAGCAGGACTTGGTGTTAATTTGGGATTGATGGATGCCGCTTGTTTAGCGCAAACCTTAATTGATGCGCGTGACAATCACAAAAATATCGGCGATTTAAAAACATTGCGTCGTTATGCGCGTTGGCGAAAAGCAGATAACGCTGGAGTGATTGCCACTATGCGGGGACTAAAAGACATATTTGCAATTGATACCGCATCGTTTAATATAGCGAGAAGCTTTGGTGTGAATACGATAGATCGATACACATCAATTAAAAATCAATTGATGCAAATGGCGATGGGAAAATCCAATGATTTACCGGCTTTTTTGCGGCATTAAATGCAATTTTTCATAAAGGAATATGAGATGCGTTTCCTTCTTAGAGCTCTTGGTAGCGCTGCAAAAGAAGCTTTGTCATTAGGTGATAATAGCGAAACCTCTAGAAATGAAATTCTACAACCCCCAGTTATAATTCAAATTCCATCAGACATTCGTATTGATCCTGACATGGCTGCAATAATGCCCGGTGAGAAGTTATTGAGTTATATTGGAACTCTTAGAAAAGAAAAAGAAAGAGAGCGTGCTATTGCGCAAACAGAACAGCAGCCCGCGTCGCCCTGTGTGTCTGCGCGTCGCACGCCTTCTGGTTTTTTCTCGCAGGCGACAGTCGCGGCACGTCCCGCGGAACGACAGCATTTGCCGTTGTTGGATATTGAGGGTGCTGTAGATGTACCGCGTCAAGTGACTGAACAACAGGTTTCTAGAACATGTCCATCACCTGAAAATAGAGAAAGCAAAGCGGTTCTAGGCGGATTATTCACGCCTTGTGTTTCTCAAGAGCGATTGGCACTCTTGTCTGATCGGGATTGGGAGTTTATAGAGAGTTCGGAAGACTTATTACCCGGTATGATTGAAGAAGAAGACGGCTGTGTTTTTGTATTGTAACCCATAAGGAGTGTGGTATGCGTGGCAACGGGAATGGCAACGGGAATGGACATCGTAGTTATCATAACAGGCGTGCTCGTGGTGATAATAAGTATCATCCTGACAGCAGACCGGTAGAAGATACGGATATGACTTTGCAAGATTTGACGAGAAAAGTTAGAGAAGCGGAAGAAAGACTGGCAAAAGCGCCGGAACCGAAAGTGGCAGCGGCAGACGGAGCAAGAGCGTTATCGTCGCGATCACCATCACCAGTAGATGCAACCCAGAAACGGGTAACACAATCGAGTAGTCCAAAATCGCCAAACTCTTTTCTTTGGGTGCAAGCACCTGTGAACGATCAAACACCTAAGAACGATCAAGCACTTGAGGAAAAACCAAAAACTCCCTGGAGCTGTTCTGTCTCATAAGAGAAGTGGCTATGAGTGGACTCGAACCACTGACCCCAGCATTATGAATGCCGTGCTCTAACCAGCTGAGCTACATAGCCAAAATTGAATTGGGGATTTTGGCTACTTAATTAAATCTTGTCAAGCTTGAATGCAACACTTAGACTCCAGCAACTGGAGAAAAAGTGATGGGCAAGCAATTTGGTTCTGTTTATTTGATCTTGGGCACCTGTATCGCTGCAGGCATGTTGGGTTTGCCCATTGTAACTGCAGAATTTCATTTTGCGCTCACAGCGATTATGTTAATTTCATCATGGCTTTTAATGTCTGTGGGTGCTTGGTGTTTATTACAAGTGAATATGACGATGCCGCGCGGCGCGAATTTTATTTCGATGTCGCAAGCAACGCTTGGACACATTGCAAAAGTCATTACATGGTTTGCGTACCTAATGTTATTGTACGGCTTAATTTGCGCGTATTTAGCAGCGAGCGGTGATTTGCTGCAAACGTTATTGCATAACATGCATCTCTTAGTTCCCCGTTGGTTTGCCACGTTATTGGCAACGCTTATTTTAGGCAGCGTTGTTTATTTGGGGATTCGTTCTGTCGATATCACCAATCGTTTTTTAATGAGCGCAAAATTTATTATTTGTTTTTTATTGATTGGTTCCGTTATTCCCTTCGTACATTTGCATCAATTGGTGCCAGGAAATTGGCATTTAAATGGTGCTGCATGGTTAGTCGTTATTACTTCATTTGGGTATGGAAATATTCTGCCAAGCATTCGTGATTATTTAGACAACGATAAAAAGAAAATCATGCGCGTGTTTTTTATCAGCAGTTGTATTCCCATCATTTTATATTTTGTGTGGATCACTGTTATTCAAGGCGCATTGCCGCGATTTGGCGTGCATGGTTTGAGTGCGATGAATAATGCACCGAATACCAATTCATTGTTGATGAGCGACATTGCGGGATTAACGCATTATGTGATGATTAAAACGATTAGCGTTGCGTTTATTTCAATATGCTCAATCACTGGGTTTTTAAGTGTTTCAACATCATTATTGGATGCGCTGACAGATGGATTGAAGCGTAAAAATAAGGGTGGTGAACGAATGGCTGTTGCAGCGCTGACATTTCTACCACCTATGTTAATCGTGATTTTTGACCCGGCGATTTTTATTCATGCGTTGGCGTATGCGGGTGTGTGTTGTTTGTATATTTTGGTGGTGTTACCGGTGGCGATGTACATGAGGCAGCGGTTTATTTGTCATCATGACAAATAAATAGCTATCGCGACACAAAAATAGCTATCGCGACACAAAAATCGGTATTGTGACAAATAAACTCGTAAAGTGACATTATTAGGGTGACAAATAGATTCTATAGTGACACTACATAGTGACAGAACAATGCCAAGAAATATTAACACACAAGAATTCACCGCAATTTTAGATATTTTAGCAGCGCACAATGAAGTTTCTATTTCTCAATTAAGTGCGCTATTACCCATCACTCTGAATAAACGTACGTTGCAGAGACGTCTGGAATCACTGCTCGATCAAAAAAAAATTATTGCTCAAGGCACTGGCGTTGATCGGCGATACCGGTGCGCGACGAACAATAAAAGCAGGAGGGTAGAGCACGCCATAAAAAATACTCGTCTCAATAACGCCCTATTACAGAAAATTAAACAACCGCTGTCGCATAGAAAACCCGTTGGATACAATCCTGATTTTTTAATGTCATACGAGCCAAACACAACTTTTTATTTAACGGAAAAAATTCGCACGCATTTGCGGAAAATAGGCCAGCAATTTGAGCAAAAGTTAGAGCCGGGCACTTATGCTAATAGAATCTTGCATCGCCTGCTCATTGATTTATCGTGGAACTCTAGCCGGCTAGAGGGAAACACTTATTCACTGTTAGAGACAGAACGATTAATTGCATTTGGCGCTGAGGCATCGGGCAAAGACTTTATTGAAACGCAGATGATTATCAATCACAAAAATGCGATCAAATTCATGGTAGAGCACATCGCAGAGTATGGCTTAAGCAAATATTTTATTATGAATATACATGCCTGCCTATCAGATGGCTTGATCGCCAATCCATTCGCTCAAGGGTATTTGCGAAAAATCGCCGTGGGAATAGGTTGTAGTGTTTATACACCCCTAGCAATCCCGCAGCTAATAGAAGATTATTTTTTAATGATTTTAGAGAAAGCACAAAAAATAAAAGATCCTTTTGAGCAAGGATTTTTTTTGATGGTACAGTTGCCTTATTTGCAGCCATTTGAAGATATTAATAAACGCACCTCAAGAATGGCTGTTAATATCCCATTAATTCAGCATAACTTTGCGCCACTTTCTTTTGTTGATGTACCGAAAGATGATTATATTGCTGGATTGCTCGCAATATATGAATTAAATAATATTTCGTTATTGCGGGATGTGTTTGTGTGGGCATATGAGCGTTCCGCGCCACAATACAAATTAGTGTATGACATCATAACTGAGCCCAATGTGGTTATGATGCAATATGGAAAAACTTCACGCGAATTAGTGAATTTGATAGTCACTAAGAACATCCATGGAGGAGAAATAATCAGCACGATTGACCAATGGGCTAAAAAACACGTAGAAGTGAAACATCAAAAAGAATTTATTCAGTGCGTCGAAAGAGAAATAGCGAGTTTGCACGAAGGCAAGATTGGTAAATACGATTTTTCTCGTGAAGCGTTTTTTAAGTGGGAGCAGAAATAAATCACACATTAAACCGAAACAAAATCACATCACCATCTTGTACGATATATTCTTTACCTTCTTGCCGCCATTTTCCCGCTGTTTTCGCGCCCGCTTCACCGTTATATTTAATATAATCCTCATACGCAATCACTTCCGCGCGAATATAACCGCGTTCAAAATCGGTGTGAATCACACCCGCTGCTTGCGGCCCTGTAAATCCTTTTTCAATGGTCCATGCACGCGCTTCTTTGGGACCAACAGTAAAGTAGGTTTGCAATCCGAGTAATTCATAACCCGCACGAATTAAGCGATTTAATCCGGGTTCTTGAATACCAACGCTATCCATAAATTCTTTTTTTTCCGCATCGGACAAATCAATTAATTGTGATTCGAATTCCGCGCAAATCATAACGATTTTGGCATTTTCTTTTTCAGATAACGCTTTGACGCGATTGTAATAATCATTGCCATTTAATCCAGACTCATCCACATTCGCCACATATAACACAGGTTTTGCTGTGAGAAATTGAAATCCTTCTAAGAATTTTTTTTCTTCAGGTGTTAATGTTAATGCACGAATGGATTTGCCTTCGCTTAATTGCGCTTGTGCGCGTAGTAATAATGCATCGATTTCTTTGGCATCTTTTTCGTTATTTTTAACGGCTTTTTTGGATTTTAATAAAGCTTTCTCAACAGAATCTAAATCTGCTAACGCCAATTCTAAATTAATCACTTCGATATCAGACAGTGGATCAATTTTTCCAGCGACATGCGTGACATCATCATTATCAAAACAACGCACCACATGCACAATCGCTTGTGTTTCGCGAATATTCGCTAAAAATTGATTACCCAATCCTTCGCCTTTTGAAGCGCCCGCAACAAGACCTGCAATATCGACGAATTTTACCGTGGTAGGAATGATATTTTGCGATTTTCCAATAACCGCAATTTTTTCCAACCGTTCATCAGGCACAGGGACAATACCAACATTCGGTTCAATTGTACAAAATGGAAAGTTTGCCGCCGCAATACCTGCTTTGGTTAACGCATTAAATAACGTTGATTTGCCTACATTCGGTAAGCCGACAATGCCGCATTTGAAACCCATA
>Ga0207016_1006_pt1 | contig 54777 bp, 48 predicted proteins | sample Alteio_BWMinCont_54_FD_153469 | JGI IMG/M metagenome (GOLD analysis project Ga0207016, IMG submission 153469) | Enriched cells from forest soil in Barre Woods Harvard Forest LTER site, Petersham, Massachusetts, United States -... | ecosystem: Environmental > Terrestrial > Soil > Temperate forest >...
AATTACAATGTGCCACCTGCATATACCAATGGGCGTTTTGGAAGCCAGGCAGTGTGTAATGTAACGAGAGACTTTTTTGAATTTTATTATCCTGACCCTACTGCAAGAAAAAATGCTATAAATTTTCTAGATAGTATTCCCAGCGGAGATTATGTATCTATTACTAATCTTGGCGCTACTACCAATACTTCTTTTATAAGCGACTGGCAATCCGATCAGGCTACATTAGGAGCAGGAAATGATCTTTATCATAAACTTAAAGCATTAGGCTTTACAGATATAGACAGCTTTACACAAAATATTCCTTTCTTATTTTTCTATCAAAAAAACGTGAGTGGTTTTACGCCAAAGCAATTTGTAGGGACCGATCCCACCAGTAGAATAAATCAGGATTTTACGCTGTTATCAAGACTAGATTCAGGAACGATACAATCTCCGGTATTTGGCCCCGCTAAAAACTGGACAAGCCTGCATTGGAGAGGCAAAAGCATAGATCCTACTGCAAGTGATCTGGCGCAGGTTCAGGTGTATGGCGTTAAAAATGACGGTTCACAAACCTTACTCACCACAGTTTCACCGGCAACGGATACATCGCTTTCCTTTATTAGTGCAGCAACATATCCATACTTGCAATTAAAAATGCTTAACTCAGATGTACAATATGCAACACCCAATCAATTACAATACTGGAGAATAAATGCAGATTATGTTCCGGAAGGAGCTATCGCGCCTAATATTTTATATACGCTGCAGGATACTATTGCCTACGGACAAAAAATCCCTGTGGACATTGCATTTAAGAATGTTAGCCAGGTTTCTTTCGATAGTGTACAGGTATCTTTCATAATAACGGATGCAAATAATGTAGCCCATACTATCCTGATCCCGAAAGAGAAAATATTGATATCGGGAGATACCTTATCGATCCGGGATACGCTTGATTCCAAGCTGTACCCGGGTAGTAACACCTTATACGTAATGTTCAATCCAAATAATGATCAACCTGAACAATATTTGTTTAATAATTTCTTATACGCAACCTTCTTTGTGGCAATTGATAATACCAATCCATTGCTGGATGTAACTTTTGATGGTGTTCACATTTTGAATAAGGACATTGTATCGGCCAAACCAAATATATTAATTAAGCTAACAGATGAAAGCAGGTTTCTTGCGATCACTGATACAAGTTCTATGACCGTGCAGGTTCAGTTTCCGTCATATTATAATGGTAGTAGCAATAGTTCTGTAACACCACCTTTACGAACCTATACTTTTGGAGATTCGATGCGCTTTATTCCGGCAGACCTATCTCGAGGAAACAATGTTGCCAGTATTGAATTTACGCCTTCTTTCCCGATGGATGGGACCTACCAGTTAATTGTAACGGGTAAAGATCCTTCGGGTAATCCGGCAGGAAGCCTGGCATACAGGGTAAGCTTTAACGTGATCAACAAAGAGATGATATCAAACCTGTTGAATTACCCTAACCCTTTTACTACTTCTACAGCATTTGTATTTACGATAACGGGTACACAAATACCTCAAAATATGAGGATCCAGATCTTAACCATAACAGGTAAGGTGGTAAAAGAAATTACACAAAATGAATTAGGCCCGATACATGTAGGAACTAATATTACAGAGTATAAATGGGATGGAACCGATAGATACGGGCAAAAATTAGCAAATGGTGTTTATCTGTATAGGGTCCTTACCAATTTAAATGGCAAGTCTTTGGATAAGTATACCGGAGTAGTGGCAGAGCCATCAAGTGAGGACGGCAAAATTTCGAATACAACAATAACCGGCGGGCTTGGCAGTACAGATCAATATTTTACAAAAGGCTATGGAAAAATGTATTTAATGAGGTAATTGGCCCCACTTTACGGCTGCACCAATAATTTATAACAGTATTATATTAGTATTGAATTTGTGTATAGGCAGCTATTAGCTATTTTTGTATATAATTTATACTAGCCTGCAAAGATCTCGGAAAATATTAAAGCAATTTGTTCTGACAGTTTTACTACTGTTGGCACTTATTTATATTACGCTTCATTTAACGCCCGTACAAAACTGGATCGCTAGAAAAGTAACTACTACGCTTTCTGAAAAACTACACACAGAGGTCAGCATTCAAAGTATTGGATTTCGTTTTTTTGACAAGTTTGAATTGGAGGGTTTATTGATCAGGGATCTTCATAAAGATACACTCTTGTATGCCGGTGCTGCCAAAATAAGTATTACAGATTGGTTTTTTTTAAAAGATAAACCCGTTTTAAAATACGTAGGTCTGGATAATGCAGTTGTAAATATGAATCGTAAAGATTCTGTATGGAACTATCAGTTCATAGCAGATTATTTATCCGGTGCCACGAAAGATACATCTACAAAACACGGTGGAGGAATTGATATCGACCTTAAAACGCTGGAACTTCAAAACGTATTCATCAACAGCATTGATCAATGGAAAGGTCAAGATATGCTGACTTCTGTAAAAGAGCTAAATCTCTCGGCAGATAATATCGATCTCACAAAGAAAAAAATTGATCTGAATAATATCACGATCGATGGAGGAGCTTTTGCTATCAAAGAATATACGGGCTTTCGCCCTGATGCTGATATTCCTGTTGATATTATCGATACAACCCAGGCCTATAAATGGAACAATGATGGCTGGGTCGTAAATATAAAGGATATTAAACTTACAAATAGTGTCTTTGCCAGCGATAACCAAACAGACAGGCCTGCCTACACAGATCATTTTGATGGGTTGCATTTGCGTTTCGATTCCATTGCCGGCGATATTGACAATGTACATTTTGAAAAAGATACGCTTACATCTGATGTGAAATTAGCCAGCACAGAACGCAGCGGTTTTAAGGTGAAAAAGATGCAGGCGCAGATGAAATTTACGCCGGAATTACTGGAGTTCAAACAACTCGATCTTATTACTAACAGAAGCAGGCTCGGAAATTATTATGCCATGAAGTATAACAACTTTACGGATGATATGAATAGCTTTTTACATAAAGTAACATTGTACGGCAATTTTGATAACTGTACGGTGAACAGTGATGACCTGGCTTTTTTTGCTCCCGAATTAAAAAACTGGCACCGCACTTTTGCTGTTAAAGGAACTGCTAAAGGAACGATAGATAATTTAACCGCTACCAAGATGTTGATCAAAAGCGGCAACACAATTATTGATGGCGATATTACTTTAAGCGGCTTGCCTGATATTGATAATACTTTCATCGATTTCAAATCAAAAAATCTGCAAACGAATTATGCGGATGTTACAACGATCGTGCCTTCACTAAAACAGATCACTTATCCTCAGCTGAGCAGATTAGGGAACATACACTACAAGGGGAATTTCACAGGCTTTATTAATGATTTTGTAGCATACGGTACTATCAATACTAATTTAGGAACCGTTACCGGTGACGTTAATATGAAATTCCCTGTGGGAAAACCGATCATCTATTCAGGTAAAATAGCAACGGGAGGTTTTCAGCTCGGACAATTTTTAGACCTTACAGAATTGGGAGCAATCGCTTGTAATGGTGACGTTAAAGGGCAAGGACTTAATACAAGAGACCTGAAAGCAAATTTCGATGGAAATATTAGTTCCATCACATTTATGGGCTATCCTTATAAAAATATACAACTGAATGGGGATTTTGATAAAAGATTATTCAATGGAACAGTGAGCGTAAATGATCCAAATCTTGAACTGGATTATCTTAAAGGAACGATCGATCTGAATAATGAAGAGCCTGTATTTAATTTTGATGCGAATCTTTCTAAAGCGGATTTTAAACAATTAAAACTGACACATGATAATTTCTTGTTAACGGGTCATTTTAATTTTAATTTTTCGGGTAGCAATATTGATAACTTCTTAGGTTCGGCAAAAATTTATAATGCTACTTTATTACATGAGAATAATCCTTTGTCTTTTGATTCTCTAACGCTTCATTCAAAAATAATCAACAACGAAAAGTTTTTGACCGTTCAATCCAATGAGATGGAAGCAAGCGTTACAGGTAAGTTCACGATACTTGAATTACCTGATGCCTTTAAGCTTTTCTTGAATCACTACTATCCGTCTTACATTAAAAAGCCAACCTACGCTTTAAATGATCAGGATTTTAGGTTCATGATCCAAACAAATAATATCGATAATTATGTACAATTAATAGATCCTAAATTACAAGGGTTTAATAATACTGTTATAACAGGGGATCTGCGGTTAAAAGAGAATGAATTAAATATAAATGCGGCTGTGCCTCAGTTTGGGTACAATGGAAAAATGTTTAATAATATCAGATTGATAGGACATGGGAATTTAGATACACTCGTTGCAAAGGTTGACGCATCTGATATAGCGATCAATGATAGTATACACTTTCCTAGTACCAATCTTGTTTTTTCTTCTCACAATGATATCTCAAAAATAAGTCTTACTACAAGCGCAACACAAACGTTAAACAACGCTTCATTAAATGCGCAGGTGCAAACAATGGCAAATGGCGTTAAGATCGATTTTCTTCCTTCATCATTTGTTATAAACGACAAAGAATGGGACATAGAAAAAGATGGGGAATTGATAGTCGGCCCTTCTCAATTGATCGCCAGTAATATAAAATTATCACAAGGGATACAGCAGGTAAATATAGCAACAACACCATCTACTACAGTACCTAATACGAATGATATATTGATCGGCGTAAAAAAAGTAAGTATCATTGATATTACACCATACCTTTTTAAAGATCCAAGATTAGAAGGCTTATTAACGGGCACTATCAAAATAACAGATCCTTTTGGGAAAGCAATTATCGATTACGATGCAGAAGCCGAAGAACTAAAAGTGAATTCAGACTCTGTCGGTGTTGTAAACTCAAAAGGAAGATATAATATGGCTACCGGTGTTGCAACATTTACTGCAAAAGGTGATAACGACAGGTATCAGTTCAATGTTGATGGAAGTTTTAATAGTCATGATTCAACAGCCAATCAAACCAATATTGTGTTGCAAACAAATAAATTTGATCTGGCCCTTCTCAATAATTATTTGGGAGACATATTTAGTAACATCACCGGCGTTGCCAATACTTCCAATATGAAAATTACGGGCAGTACGGATCATCTTTTGATCACCGGTACAGCTTTGGTTGATAGCGGATCTGTAGTAGTAGGGTATACACAGTGTAAATATAAATTTAAGAATACTTCAGTCAAATTTAATCCTGATGAAATTGACCTCGGAACCATTCATTTAACGGATACATTGGGCAATACTGCAACAGTAAGCGGTAAAATATACCATACTTTTTTTGATGATTTCTCATTTGATGATGTTCGTTTTCAAACAAAAAAATTACTGTTACTGAACACAACAAAAAAAGATAATTCGCAATTTTATGGCAAGGTGATCGGAAGAGGGACCATGTCTTTAAACGGGCCGCTTACTAATATGGTAATGGATATTGACGGCGATCCTTCTAATAATATTGCAGACAGCAACCATATTTATTTACTGACAGGAAACAGCGTAGAAAATAGCGGAATAGATTATATAGATTTCGTTCAGTACGGCAATAAAATGAAGGATAATACTAAATTGAAATTATCAAGCAGTTTATTAGTTGATATGAATGTTACCGCAAATCCTTCTTGTAAAATTGATGTGATATTGGATGAAACAACGGGCGATGTTATTAAAGGACAGGGCAATGGAAAATTAAATATAAGAGTAGGAACAAATGAACCTTTATCTATAAGAGGCAGATATGATATAACGAAAGGTGAATACACTTTTAACTTTCAAACATTCTTTCATAAATTTTTTACCGTAAATAGCGGAAGTATAGTTTGGACAGGCGATCCTTACATGGCGAATGTTGATATGGTGGCAGAATACCTGGCTAAAGGAGTTGATCTCACAACACTTCCATTAGCGAGCACAAATACACCAAAAAGTGATGTGATCGTATTGGCTCATTTAACAGAGACCCTGTTAAAACCAAAAATAAATTTTGAATTTAAATTGCCCGATTACAGTGGTGCCGGTAATGATTTTTCCGTATTGAAAAGTTTTGACATATTTGCCGGTGATGAAAATGAGATGAATAAGCAGGTTACGTCTGTACTGTTATTCAATACATTTATTAGTACGGGCGCAAGCCTTGCTGGTGGCGGTTATTCAGTGTTAACGAATACAATTGGCGGTGTAATATCCAGTGCGTTATCAAGTTCATTTAATAAGATCCTGCAAAAAGTATTGAATAATAATACCGTGTCTACGTATGTAGATATTAATTCAAGTTTAGCAATAGACAATCAGTTGCAGGGCGCAGGAAAAGTAGGCGTTACTAAAACTTTTTTGGATAACAGGCTAGTGGTATCGGTTGGAGGTAATCTTGATTATAATAATCCTAATGGCGCAGCAGCTGCAACACCCAATGGAAAATCCAATAGCTTTTTATTAACGCCCGATGTGATCATCCAATGGATCTTAACAAAAGATGGAAGGATAAGAGTTGTAGGTTTTAACCAAACTGATTATGACCCTATCGTTGGGGAACGAAACAGAACAGGGTTAAAGCTCACCTACCACAAAGATGCAGACAAGCTGTTAAATATATTGAAGCGTAAAAAAGAAACGCCTAAAAGTGACCTCAGAAGAAGAAGGCTGGATGACAAAGACAGCAACTCCGATTAGCCATTATTTTTTATGCAATATGGTATGTCCTAATTTATCCCTTTTAGTAGTAAGGTACTTTTCATTATGCGCATTTGGTTTTATTTCAATAGGCACAGTATCTACCACTTCTAAACCATAGCCCAATAAGCCTGCGCGTTTGCGGGGATTATTGCTTATCAATTTCATTTTATTGATACCGAGGTGACGTAATATTTGTGCACCAACACCGTAATCTCTTTCATCCATTTTAAAACCTAATTCTAAATTAGCTTCAACAGTATCTCTGCCTTGTTCCTGTAATTTGTATGCTTTTAATTTATTCAATAAGCCAATACCACGGCCTTCCTGGTTCATATATAATACTAAACCTTTGCCTTCAGCTTCTATCATTTGTAGAGCAGCATGTAATTGATCACCGCAATCACAGCGCAGCGAACCTAAAATATCTCCGGTAACACAACTGCTATGCACTCTTACTAAGACAGATTCGTCTTTTGTCCATTCGCCTTTTTTTATGGCAAGATGTATCTCACCTGTGGTAATTTGTTCAAAAGCTATTAGTTCAAACATGCCATATTTAGTGGGCATCTGTACACGCACTTCTTCTTTTATCAATGTTTCTTTGCTGAGTCTGTAGGTGATCAGGTCTTTTATAGAAATGATCTTAAGATCGAATTTTTTAGCGATCTCCATTAGTTCAGGAAGGCGGGCCATACTTCCATCTTCATTCATGATCTCTACTAATACGCCTGCTGGTTCAAAACCGGCAAGTCTGGCAAGGTCAATCGTCGCTTCTGTATGTCCTGATCTTCTTAAAACACCACCTTTTTTTGCTTTTAACGGGAATATATGTCCGGGCCTTCCCAAAATTTCAGGCGTAGTAGCCGGATCGGTCAGTGCCTGGATAGTTTTAGCCCTGTCATGAGCCGAAATACCCGTAGTACAGCCATGGCCTAAAAGGTCAACACTGATGGTAAAAGCTGTTTCATGCAAAGCTGTGTTAGATTGTACCATTGGTGTAAGCTCCAATTCGTTGCAACGTTCTTCAGTAAGCGGTGCACAGATCAATCCACGGCCATGTTTGCTCATAAAGTTGATGATCTCAGGCGTTACTGTATTGGCTGCTATAACAAAATCACCTTCATTCTCTCTGTCTTCATCATCCACCACAATTACCATTTTGCCATTCTTAATATCTTTAATGGCACTTTCTATACTATCTAACATATTGATTATTTATTATGCAAAGGTAACAAGGTTTACCCTCAATTTTAAAGGTAAACGATTATGAAATAGGGAAAATGTTATCAGCACTGAATCGTAGGTTTTGCCGTAAAAGTTGCTTTTTAGCTATAAGTATTAGATAAAACGTTACTATCCTTTAGGGAACAAGGTTTTCTTGCCAAACATAATTTGTTAAAGTACCTTTTACAAAATATATTTACCATACTAATCCTAGGCCCTTTAAAAAATCCAGCTAAATAAACACTATTAACAATCATTAGTAATGAAGAAAATTGGAATTTTATTCGGAAAGGAAAGAGGTTTTGCAGATGCTTTTATCGAAAAAATAAATAGTAAAAAGATCAAGGGCATTAAGGCGGAATCTGTTTACATCGAAAAAGTAGAGCATGGAGAGGGTAGCGGTTATGCTGTTATCGTAGATCGGATATCACAAAAAGTTCCCTTTTACAGATCCTATTTAAAAAATGCAGCTTTACACGGAACAGCTGTTATCAATAATCCGTTTTGGCTAAGTGCTGATGAAAATTTCTTTAACAATGGCCTGGCTACAAAGATAAAAATAGCTGTTCCTAAAACGGTTATCCTGCCTTCAAGAAACCTGCCACCGGGAACAACAGATGAAGAATTCTCTAACCTTGCCTATCCGTTAGATTGGGATAAGATATTTCAATACATAGGTTTTCCTGCTTACATGAAGCCGTTCTCGGGCGATGGCAATCAAAAAATATATAAGATCACACACATGAATGATTTTTTTGCAAAACATGCAGAAACAGGAGGCCTGGTAATGATGCTACAGGAAGAAATTATTTTTGAGGAATATTACAGGTGTTTTTGCATTGCAGGAAAACATATCCGTATCAACAGCTACGAGCCAAGAAATCCATACGGGTCAAGATATGCTGTTGACTTTAAACCGGATTCGAAAAAGATAAAAGCATTGGAAGATATGATATTGCGCATCAATAAATATTTGGGCTATGACTTTAGTTCAATTGATATCGCTATGCGCGATGATGTATTGTATGCGGTTGATTTCTGTAACCCTGCACCGGATGTAGAAAAAGAAACGGTCGGACAAGATAATTTCGATTGGCTGGTTGAAACAGCCGCCACTTATGCAATTGATAAGGCGCAAGATCAAAAGAACGGGAAAGATAATTTAACCTGGGGCGAGTACATTAGAAAAAGCGCTTCATAACTGATGGCAAATATTTCATACAAGCAATTTACACTGGGCGTTGAGGAAGAGTACATGGTGATCGATCCCGCAACAAGGGAACTAAAAAGTCACGAACAAAGAATTGTACTGGAAGGTCAAAAAATATTTAAAGGAAAAGTAAAGGCCGAAATGCACCAGGCCGTGGTAGAAGTTGGTACCGACATTTGTAAAGATGTAGACGAAGCCTTTGCCGACGTATCTAATTTACGCAAAACAATCACAAACATAGCAGGCGATCTTGGATTATGGATAGGGGCCTCGGGCACACATCCTTTTAGTCATTGGCAAAGCCAGTTATTAACCAACCATGTTCGGTACAACGAAATTGTAAATGAATTACAGGAAGCTGCACGCAGTAACCTGATCTTTGGTTTGCATGTACATATTGGTATGGAATCGCGCGAGATGGCGATTCATATAGCCAACAGTGCAAGGTATTTTTTACCGCATATATATGCATTAAGCACCAACTCTCCTTTTTGGGAAGGCAGAGAAACCGGTTACAAAAGTTTTCGCAGTAAGGTATTTGATAAATTCCCGCGCACAGGGATTCCTGACCATTTTGAAAATATTGAAGCGTATGAAAGTTATGTAGAGCTTTTGATAAAGACCAATTGTATAGATAATGCAAAAAAAATATGGTGGGATCTGAGGGTGCATCCCGATTTTAATACAGTTGAATACCGTATTTGTGATGTGCCGTTAACAGTGCAGGAAACCATTACCATTGCAGCGTTATTTCAGGCTATCAGTGCTAAGTTGTATAAATTAAGAATGCAAAACCTTAATTTTATTTCTTACTCCCGTGCACTGATCAATGAAAATAAATGGAGAGCCTCTCGTTATGGGATCGATGGCAGCCTGATCGATTTTGGAAAAGAACGTGAAGTAGATACAAAAGTATTGATATACGAGCTGCTTGATTTTATTGATGACGTAGTGCCTGAACTGGGAAGCAGAAATGCGATCGATTATGTACACAAAATAATGAAAGAAGGTACAGGTGCGGATAAACAATTGAAAATATTTGAACAGACTAAAAGTCTTGTCAACGTAGTTGATTATGTTCATGATGTTTTTTTAGATTAATAAGAATAGATAATTAATTGCAGCATGGCTCGTAAAGAAAAAAAAATAATACGCGTAGCAATTTTAGATTTGTATCAAGGCATGGCAAATGAAGGCATGCGCTGTATACGTGATATCCTTAAGTTGTTTGCCGATAAGAATAAAGTTGAAGTTGTATGCGATGAGTTTGAAGTGCGATTAAAGAATGAAGTGCCTGATATGTCTTACGATATATTTATCTCAACAGGCGGCCCCGGCAGCCCTTTGGATAGTGAAGGCAGCGAATGGGAAACAGCTTATTTCAATTGGTTGAAAGAAGTAATTGAGTGGAACACTACCATTAAAGCAAAAAAACATACATTCCTCATTTGTCATTCTTTTCAATTGGCCTGCAGGTATTTTGAAATTGGAAATGTTTGTAAAAGAAAGAGCACTGCATTTGGTGTGTTTCCTATACACTTATTGAATGATGGTAAAAACGAACCGGTATTTGAAGGAATGAAAGATCCGTTTTATGCCGTGGATAGCAGGGATTACCAGGTGATACAACCCAACGCAGAAACTTTTTGGAAAACACCGGCAACTGTATTGGCTATTGAAAAAGACAGGCCGCATGTGCCTTTAGAAAGAGCGATCATGGCTGTAAGGTTCAATAAATATATGATCGGCACACAGTTTCATCCCGAAGCGGATGCCGTGGGGATGAGCATGTATTTGCAGACCGAAGAAAAAAAGCAAACAGTTATTGAAAATTACGGCGAAGAAAAATGGCGCAGCATGATCGATCAGCTCAATGATCCCGATAAGATCATGATGACCAATGCTCATTTGCTTCCTAATTTTTTGAAGATCGCTATTGATGTGATGATGTGATGATTTGAAGATGTGGTAATAAAATATTTTTTGACCGTCATGTTAGCAATCATCACATCTCCAAATTTTCAAATTACCAAATCAGTTTCATGCAAAAAGAATTACGCCAACAATTCAATAAAAATTTCACAGAAGAAAAATATCGTGCATTTATCGATGAGATAGATCGCCTTCACCCGGGCGCATTGGATTTCAGGTTAGCGGAAACTCCTGTATTTGTACCAGCAGCATTTACAAAAAAGATATTGGAAGCAGGAGAAGAGATCATTGATGTGTTGGTTGATGAACGGTTCAAAAAATTTACTGAAAATGCTATCCCTAAAGAATTTATTGTTGCCAATGAAAATAACCATGCTCATTTTTTAGCATTGGATTTTGGTGTTTGTGAAAATGCGGCAGGTGAATTAGAGCCGCAGTTAGTGGAAATGCAGGGCTTCCCTTCTTTATTTGCATTTCAGATACTGCTGGATGAAATTATGCGCGTATATGCTTCTATTCCCGCAACACATAGTAGCTATCTAAATGGTTACACAAAAGAAAAAACACAGCAGTTATTAAAAGAAATAATTGTAGGAGATACAGATCCTAAAAATGTGATCCTCTTAGATATTTTTCCTGATAAACAAAAAACACGTCTTGATTTTTATTGTACGGAAGATATGTTGGGTATCAAGGCTGTCTGCGTAACAACATTAGTGGCTAAAGGCGATCAATTATTCTATGAATATAATGGAGAGCAGATCCTGATAAAAAAAATATTCAACAGGCTTGTGTTTGATGACCTGCAGGAACTGAAAGGCAAAAGCATTATCGATATTACTTATCCATGGGATGTTGAATGGATATCGCACCCCAATTGGTTTTATCGTATCAGTAAATATACCTTACCCTTTATACGAAGCCAATATATCCCTCAGACATATTTTTTGCATGAGATAAAGGAACTGCCGGCTGATCTGGAAAACTATGTGCTGAAGCCATTGTTCTCTTATGCGGGCATGGGTGTTATCATTGATGTAACAAAAGAAGATATTGATAAAGTGACCGATCCGGAAAACTGGATACTGCAAAAAAAGGTAAAGTATGCTACAGCTGTTGAAACGCCGGATAGAAATGCAAAAGTAGAGATCCGGTTATTTTATTTTTGGAAAGATGAATGGGAGCGGCCGGTAGCTGTACATAATTTAACAAGGCTCAGTAAAGGAAAAATGATCGGTACACGTTACAACGAAAATGAAACATGGGTTGGTGGCAGTATATCCTATTTTGAAAAATAAAAAAATAAAAAAAATAAATTTTCAATTTTCAATGCTCAATGTTCAATACTCAATTAATGAACATCAAATAATTTAAGAGCTTTGAATTGAACATTGATAGTTGAACATTGAGCATTGAACATTTTTCTTTCGGAATAAAAGAGCCCCGGATCACTCCGAGGCTCTTCATCTCAATTACCATCAACCCTGTAAAACTTATTTTGGCATTAAAACATGATCGATAACGTGGATCACACCATTGCTTTGATTTACATCTTTAATTGTAACATAAGCTACACCGCCTTTTTCGTCTTTGATAGCTAATTTATCACCGTCCATCATGATCCATAATGAACCGCCTTCAACAGTTTTTAATTCTGCTTTACCACCGCCGTCTGTAATTTTTTTCATTAGGTCAGCCGAACTCCATTTACCTGCAACAACATGATAAGTTAAGATCTTAACTAGCATTGCTTTGTTTTCCGGTTTAACTAAAAAATCAACTGTTCCTGCAGGTAGCATATCGAATGCTTCATTAGTAGGAGCAAATACTGTGAAAGGACCTGCGCTTTCTAATGTTTCAACTAAGCCTGCAGCTTTTACAGCAGCAACCAATGTTGTATGGTCTTTACTGTTAACAGCATTTTCAACGATATTTTTTGTTGGATACATTGCTGCGCCGCCCACCATTACTGTTTGGGCGAATGATGCAGAGCTGAATAATACTGCTGCTGCGATTAATAACTTTTTCATTTGTTTTTTGTTTTAGTTTTAGTGTATGTTTTAACTGTATTCAATTACGACAAATGAAGAAGGATGGTTTTTTAATTTGAAAATATTTTTTGATGAACATAGAATGTAATACCGGCAAGGGTTTTAGGTTATAAAAAATAAAAATGCCGGCTAAACAGCCGGCATTTTATGTATAGCAAATCTCTTTTTTATAATGTAGGTTTACCCATCACCACCATTTGATCCATTGTAGGAGCAGGGCTGCCGCCTTTCTTTTCTATTGTGATAGCAAAGGCATCAACCTTGCCAAAGCTTTTCATTTTTTGTATCTTGAATTTTTGTCCGTTGGTAGCCGTTACGATCATACCTGCATCAACCGGTTTGCCATCAACAATGGCCCATAATTGTAATTGTTTATCTGATGGTACATCCGGCAAATTGCTTGGGTCGATATATACCTCACCGGTATTTTTCATCCAGAATATTTTTGCCACAGCGTTTGGTGCTACACCTATACCATTCAAAACAACCGGTTCGCTGTATTTACTTTGCACAACACCCATATCCTGCTTCATTGATTCATTCGATCCTTTCATATCTTCATTACGCTGTTGTAAAGAAGCCAATGATTGTTGTGTCTGGTCTAAATTTTTCGCCGTCTCGTTAACCTTATTGTACAATGATACATTTACAATGGCACTACTAACAAAAAGTATGATTGAAGCTGCTGCCGCATATTTCCAAAAAGGAGCCACACTGCGTACGCTATTATTAAACGATACTACTTTAGCTTTTTTATCTGGAGCGATATGCGACAATACTTTTTCTTTTATAGCAGCAGCCGGCTGTATCGCATGAGCCTGAGCATACAATTCTAATCCTTTTTCGATAGCAGAAAGTTCTGCAGCTACTTCAGGATGTAGTTTTGCCCATTGTTCTATCTGCATGGTTTCTTCTGCCGAAGTTAAACCTGTAGCATATAGCTCCAATAAACCTGATGATATGATGTCGTTTGCTTGCACTCTGTTATAACATTTTTCTTAATTCTATAATTGCCGTTCTCATCCGTGTTTTTACAGTACCCAACGGTATGCCTATCTCTTTGGCTATTTCTTCTTGTGTGTAACCACTGAAATAAGCCAGGTTGATAATGGTTTTTTGTTCGGGTTTGAGATTTTCCAGATTTTTCCTTAAGCCGATGGTATCAAACCTTTCTGCGCCCGAATAATTATTAGATAAATTACTTACGGAATTTTCATCCGTAGAGATTTTTTGTTGCTTTTTATAATTTTTACTGCGTAAAGTGTCGATGGTAAGATTACGTGTGAGGTTGATCATCCAGGTGAACAAACGGCCTTTAGAACTATCGTACTGACTGAAATTATCCCAGATCTTTATGAAGGCTTCCTGTAGAATATCTTCTGCCAGTTCTTTTTCTTCCACCATTCTATATATCACACCATTTAAAGCCGGAGCGTAATTGTCATATAAATACGAGAAGGCCTGCTGATCTCTTTGTTGGAGCGATAAGATCAATTCTTCTTCACTATATTTTCTTAGTAACTCCACTAATCGTTTGGGGTTTGGGTAACCGAAAATAATGGTTTTTGATATAAATATCAATTTAATATTACACGATCTCTACTTCGTATACCGGACTAAATAAATATACTTTGCCCGTTTTAATTTCTACACATCTGTAACGTTTACGTACTTTTTCTTCTTTTCTAAATACTCTTTCACCTTTTATTTTAAACAGTGTCCCTTGCGGCAAGGATTCTATCAAAAGAGAGTTTTCTTTTTTCGTATCATACTTTCTAAGTACTCTAAGTAAACCATCATCTGCACAACTACTGGCTGCAGGATTTTTAAGCGTTTGCAGTAATACCTTTTCTATGTCTGCTGGGAATATTTTTTTTAATAAGAATTGGGCCAGTATTTTACCGTATTCGGTTTTCCATTCGGTACCATGTGCCGATACTCTATGGCCAAAGCGTTCGTAAGTAAATAAATGAGCAAGCTCATGCAGTAATGTTATTAAAAAAGAATAGGAGTTTAAATTTCCATTAACGCTGATACGGTGATTTTTATCTGCGAAGGAATGGCGGTAATCGCCTAAAATACTTTTTCGTTCCCGGGTGATCGTTAATTGTACTTTATAGTGGTGGAGATAATATGCCACTTCTTCATAAGATCCGGCCGGTAAATAAGATTGTAATTGGTTTAGCGGGGCTTCCTGCTTAGGCATTTTTCTGATTATTCAGTTTTAGCATCACATTGACTTCTACCGTTAAATATACAAAATATAGAATTATGCCGGCAAAGATGGAAGCTGTGCTATAACTGTCTCTGAAAGAAAGAACGTAAATAAGCACGGCAATGACGCAGATAAACATTCTAATCATCATCACGCCCATCACGCTTCTTATAAAAACATGGGGATTGCTGTTCTGTAAAGCCTTCGATTGAATAAAAGTGGTAAGGATGCCCAAAACAAAGAATAAAGTATTGGCTATCAATAATACATTTTTATCAAGCCCGAATTTGGTCAATAAAGATCGCACAGATAAGAACAAGATCGAGAACAGTATATATACTATAAAAAGAGGTACTAATTTTTTGAGAGCCATGCTTCTGTTCAACTGCTGTTTTAAATGCAAATTTATTGGGTACTAACCCGTTGCTATCATTCCTTCTTTTACTTCATCTTTCAATCCAATGATCCTTGTGGTACCCGCACCACCCATATGGCATTGTCCATTGAATATCACAAATGGTTCTACATGTAATTTTCCTGCATAAATATCACCCGCAATAACAGCTTCTCCGCGAAGTTGTACCAGATCATTCACTTTTATAGTGCCAATAACTTTGCCTAATATATCTGCCTGCTCACATTGTATACTGCCTTGTACAACGCCATCAGGACCAATTAACAACTTTGCCTTTACAGTAATATCGCCAACGAGCATGCCATCAATCCTTATATCTCCCAGGCTTTCGATATTGCCGGTAATAATAGTGCCATTACCAATAATGGTAGTGTTTGTGCCTTCATTTAGAGAAGCTTTAAGTTTTGTGTTAAACATACAAGTTAGTTTTAGCGGTGTTATGTATATAGTTAAAGTTAGGGGTTTGTATGCAATTTCGGTTATTCCTTGCTGTTAGTCATCACTATTATCAGTTTTTGGTAAATTAAGTTGGGTAGTATCCTTGCTTGTAACGTTCCCACTTAAAACTTTGGTAATAGCATCCAGGTATTGTTGTTTGTTTTTTAATTGATTTTCAATCGAATCTGTCCTGATCTTCAATTTTCTGTATTCCGCCACCTGTTTTACATCTCCATAACCCACGCCGGGCAAATAATATTTTATAGGGGTGAAAATGATTAATGCTACGGTTATAATGGTAAGAAAAACAAATGTACTGCTCAAAAAAATGTAAACCGTTAGCCTGCTTAAGCGGAATTTGATAACTTCCTCATAAGTATCCTCATTCATCACTACCAACCTATAACGGTTTCGGAGGCGTTTTAGTGTGCTATTCGCATCAAGTTTTACCATATTTTTTTGATTGGATGTTAAAATTAATAAACACAGGCCATTATACTCTTTAATTGCTAAAAATAACCGACATTTAACCGTGCTATATTAACCTTTTGTTTCATGTTTACGAGGATATTCCCCAAAATCTTATCGGTATTTATTCTAAGCAGCTTTTTCAATATTGCTTATAGCCAACCAAATTGGGCGCAACACCTTGTAGATAGCCTTAAAAAACCTGCCAAATTTCAAGATCACCAGCTGGTTTCCGAGAAAATGCTACCCAAAAAGCCAACCCTTGTACGTGAATTTATTGAAAATACTTTTACCCATTATAATTATTATTACGACGCTAATCTAAAAATGGATCTAATAGTTGAAAAGGCCAAGGCATACCAAAAGGACGACTACACAAAATTACTGGCTTTTTACCCTTATACTTTTGAGAACACCATATCTCAAAAAAAAGACCTGGATTCTGTTATTTTAAAAGCGACTGCCGGAATATTATTACATGACCTCAGGAATGACTGGATCGATAACATGTATTTATTACTAGGCAAAGCATATTTCTACCGAAAGCAATTTGATTCGGCTGCGATCACTTTTCAATTTATCAATTTTAATCTGTTTCCCCGGCATCCACGAAATAGTGATGAAGATCAGGTTGTGGGAACGGTAGATAATTCTATCAGTGGAAATTTATCGATCGCCACTAAAGAAAAACCAAATGTTTTACAAAGGGCAACAGCGCTGCCTCCAAGTAGAAACGATGCATTGATTTGGCTGGTTAGAACATTCATTGAACAAGGAAGGTATTTAGAGGCAGGCGGTGTTATAAATACATTGCAATACGACCCTAACCTTCCGGACAGGTTGCGTCCTGCGCTGGAAGAGGTAGATGCATTTTTATTTTTTCAGCAAGGCAATTACGATAGTTCGGCGGTGCATTTAGAAAAAGGGTTAGATAATGCAGATGATCTTCAGGATAAAGCAAGATGGCAATTTTTATTAGCACAGATGTACGAGATAACACATCAGTATGATAAAGCCTCCACCTATTATAACAGGGCTGCAACAAATACTACCAATCCTTTGCTGGATATTTTCGCTGATCTGAATAATGCAAAAATGTTAAAGAACCAGGATTCTGCACAATTGGATAGGGGTATCGATAACCTCTTGCACATGTCAAAAAAGTATAAGTATGAAAACTACCAGGATATAATTTATTATTCTGCCGGGCAATTGTCAATGGAAAAACCGGATACTTCTATCGCTATAGCTTATTACACAAAAAGTTTATCGCTCAATAAGGGCAATGCACTCTATAAAAACAAGGCGCTAATTGATCTGGGAGATATCGCGTTCACCCGTAAACAATACCCTCAGGCGTATAACTTTTATGATAGTCTGCAAACCGGCGACAGCATGAGTATGTTAGATGAAAAATTTGCACGCGCGCAAGAGCGGGCAAAAAATTTGGCCAAGATCGCGGTATCAACAATTATTATTGCCAGGGAAGATAGCCTGCAGCAATTAGCTGCAATGTCTCCCAAGGATAGAGATGCCGCGGTAAAAAAAGAAGTGAAAGAATTACGAAAAGAAAAAGGAATAAAAAATAAAAAAGACGCGTACTATGATGATGTAAGCGGAAGTACGGATATCAGTTTTAATAACAATACCAATCAATCTGCAGATATCTTCGGAAGCAATGATAAAGGCGATTGGTATTTTTATAATGCTACACTAAAAGCCGGTGGGTATAAAGATTTTAAAAGCAAATGGGGCGATAGAACGAATACGGATAACTGGAATAGAAAAAGTGCAACAGCTAATAATAGTGCTATCTCAGGATCACTTAATCCTGATGATACATCGGCAGTTGTAGTAGGGGTTGTTGATACCACGCAAAAAGTTACACCTCCTCCGGATATAAGTTATAAGGGCCTGATGTCAAATATTCCGTTAACAAGCGACAAGATGGATGCGAGCAATAGCTTGTTGGCGAAAAATTTATTTAAGCTGGGTAAATTGTACCAGAATAACCTGGAAGATTACAGCAATGCTGTAACAACATATGAAAGATCGTTACGGTTATTTCCGGATAGTTTGTACATGGGTGAACTTTATTTCGATCTTTACTATTGCTATCATAAATTGGGAGACACCACAAAAATGGCCTTCTATAAAAATTTATTGGTAACGGTTTTGCCGGATAGCCGTTCAGCTGAATTATTAACAGATCCTAATCATGCAAGGCCATTAACGAATAACTCGGTAGTATCGGATAGGTATAAACGCATTTATGATCTTTTCATTGAAGGACAATTCGATTCTGCCATAGCAGAAAAAAACAATGCGGATACTTTGTTTGGAGAAAATTATTGGAGTCCGCAATTGCTGTACATCGAAGCCATTTATTATATTCAATATAAGTGCGATGATAGTGCGGCCATAAAAGACCTGCAATACATTACCAGGTTCTATCGAAGAAACCTGCTTGCTCCCAAGGCGCAAAATTTAATAAACGTATTGAGGCGAAGAAGAGAGATCGAAGATTATCTTACTAATTTACAAGTGACACGTGCTACGGAAGATGAAACGGTATCGATCCCTGATAATACTGTTGCGACTGTGCAGCCGCAGGTGAAAAATATAAATGACAGCAGTGTTAAAAAAATAGCACCACCTGTTGCAATAAAAGATAGTGTGAAAAAAGCGGCGCCTGTACCTGTTCCTTCCAATCAGTTCTCTTTCAACGAATCATCGCCACAGCATGTAATAATGGTGATGACAAAAGTTGATAATACATATACAACCGAAGCGAAAAATGCATTTTCACGTTATAATGATGAAATGTTTTATGAAAGGCAATATACCATCGATAAGATCAGCCTGGATCCCGATCACACCATTCTCGTATTCTCTAAATTTACAGATGCGGATGCTGCATTACAATATTTTGGTAAAATAAGCGCGGCGGCACCGAATGAAATATCTTGGTTAGAAGCAAATAAATATTACTTTGAAATTATATCAGAGGAGAGTCTGCAATTATTAGAAAAGAATAAGGATCTTACGGGGTATAAAAAATTGTTACAACTAAAATATCCGGGTAGGTTTAATTAATATAAGAGTCTATAAAAAAATATCGTATGACACGTCCAGTAAAAATTCTGTGGATCATTTTTCTTAGCGGCTTGCTATTCGTAGTGCTTCTTTTTGTTGCGGCGGATGTAGGCGTATTTGGCAAAATGCCTTCTTTAACGGAATTGGAAAATCCTGACGCGGATCTTGCCAGTGAGATCTATTCAAGTGATGGATTGCTGATGGGTAAATATTTTGCAGAGAACCGCACTGAAATAAAATATGACCAGATATCACCCAACATCATTCATGCATTAGTAGCAACCGAAGATGAACGTTTTTACGATCACTCTGGTATCGATGCCAAAGCGGTAGCAAGGGTTTTTCTTAAGCTCGGTAGAGATGGCGGTGGTAGTCCGATAACGCAGCAGTTAGCAAAGATGATGCTGAAGCAAGGGCATGGCGGCTTTTTAAAAAGAAGTGTAGATAAAATTAAAGAATGGATAATAGCTGTAAAGCTCGAACGCAATTTTACAAAAGAAGAAATTATAACCTTATACCTTAATCGCGCACCCTGGGGTTATAATTATGGGATAAGAAATGCATCACGTACGTATTTTCAAAAAGAACCCGCAGACCTAAGTGTTGAAGAGGCCGCTGTGTTAGTAGGTATGCTAAAAGGTTTTGTATATGATCCTATCCGCCATCCTAAAGCATCATTGAACCGCCGCAATACCGTTATTCAAAGAATGGTGGATTGTAAGGAACAATATTTAACACAAGATGAAGCGGACAAATTGAAAGCAATGCCGCTTGTTACCAACTTTAAAAAATCGGATGATGATGTTGGTATAGCGCCTTATTTCCGCCAGGTATTGGCAGATAGGTTAAAAGACTGGTGCAAAGATCACCGCAATCCAAAAACAGGAGAGAGCTATGATCTGTACAGAGACGGATTGAAAATATACACAACGATCGATTCAAAGATGCAGGATTATGCAGAGCAATCTGTGATCGAACATATGCCGATCATCCAACAAAAATTAAATGCGCTTTTAAAAACCAATGGCTCTAAAATGTGGAAAGGGCACGATAATGTTATCGATGCCGCCATGAAAGAAAGTGACCGTTGGAAAAATATGGAAGATGATAGCATTAGTGAAGATGAGATAGCCGCATCGTTTACAGTGCCGGTAAAAATGAAAGTATTTGCCTGGAACGCTGCAAGAGAATTAGATACCGTGATGACGCCAAGAGATTCTATCAAATACCATAAACAATTAATGCAAACATCTTTTGTTTGTATGGATCCAAGAACAGGCGAAGTAAAATGCTGGGTGGGGGGTATCGATTTTAAATGGTTCAAATTCGATCACGTAACTGCACTCAGACAAGTAGGTTCAACCTTCAAACCATTACTATATACATTGGCTGTGCAGGACGCGGGTTACACACCACAAACATTGGTGCCTGGCGGTACTATCTGTTTAAGCGGTAAATGTATAACCGGCGGCGGGGGTACACTGGCCTATGGTTTAGCGCATTCAAAAAATCCTGTGGCTTACAGATTGATGTCTGTTATCGGTCCGGATCGCCTGGTGGAATTTGCGCACACTTGTGGCATTAAAAGTTTTATTCCCGATGTACCATCCATTGCATTAGGTACTGCAGAAGTACCTATGCTTGAAATGTTACGTGCCTATACCATGTTCCCAAATAAAGGATATAATACAGAACCGATCTTAGTGACACGCATCGAAGATAAAGATGGTAATATATTGCAGGAATTTGTACCTGAAACAAAACAGGTTATCAGCGAAGTGGATGCTCATACTATGGTTCAACTTATGGAAGGTGTAATAGATTTCGGAACAGGCCATTCTTTAAAAAATTATAATATTCCGATAATAAAGGCAGGCAAAACAGGTACGACCAATGATAATACTGATGGTTGGTTTATCGGCTATACACCAGAATTATTAGCTGGGACCTGGGTAGGGTGTGACGATCAATTTCTTAAAATATATTCCGGCACGTCAGGTGGTAATGAAATGGCGCTGCCTAAATGGGGGATTTTTATGAGCAAAGTATATGCTGATAAAAAATTGCCCTATGGAAGAATACTTGAGTTCCCTATTCCAGCAAAGGACTTGAATGATCCTAATTATGCTGATAAATTACCTGAGTCAATTTTTAAAGAGACAGATAGTACTGGGGGGTATCCCGAAGATCAGGGTAATGGCGATGCAGGTGATTATGCGGATCCTTCATCCAACGACTATGGAACAAGCGATGATGCAACAAAAACAGATGTTAAGTCTAAAGCTGTTAAGGATACGGGTAAAGTGAAACCCAAAAAACCGGTAAGCAATGCACCAAAAAGTAATAATGATTTTTAAAGGCATAATTTTCTATAATAATTTATAGATAACAGAAACCCGGATTCGTCCGGGTTTTTTATTGCCTTCTGGTAGTGTCTTAGTCTACTTGGGCTCATATTTTAGATGTGTTTTAGCGGTTAATATTAGGGCTGTTAATTCAATTCCTAATCATTTATTGGGCATTGTATTTGATGTTTTATCAGTAGTTAGTTATATTATTCCTAGAGAATTATAATTTTAGACATATCGAGGACTGTTTCTACAGCCCTCTTTTATAAAAAATGGTATCATTTTTTTGCATGGTATGAATATTGTGATCATGATATAGTAAACTCGATCTTCGTATCGTAGTTTTGGTAAATACTCAAGGGCTGTTTTCACAGTCCTTTTTTTTAAAACGGGATTACCTCGCCAATGCGGGACGTTAGCGCTTATCGTAGGACGACACACGAACATAATTGACATAAACTTAAAAATATGAGAAAAGTAATTGCAGCAATCAATATGACACTTGACGGGTTTTGCGACCACACAGCAGGAATTCCGGACGAAGAATTACATCAACATTACTCTGAACTGTTAGACAATGCAGGTATAACTCTATATGGAAGGACGACCTACCAACTTATGCAATTCTGGCAAACACTACTAAAAAATCCATCAGGAGAAAAATCAATGGACGAATTTGCAGTAGCAATAGATAAAATACCCAAAATTGTTTTTTCGCATACGCTGAAAGATACGGAATGGGAAAGTGCTAAATTGTCAAATCAACCTATTGAAGAAGAAGTTTCAGAACTCAAACAACAATCGGGCAAAGACATTTTAGTAGGAAGCCGTAGTTTAATTATTCAGCTAATGAACCTTAATTTGATTGATGAGTTTCAGCTTTGTGTTCATCCTGTCGTAGTAGGAAAAGGTCTACCATTGTTTGACAAAATAAAAGACAGGACAATTTTTAAACTTTTAAGGACAAAAATATTTGGTTCAGGGGCAATCGTGCTTTATTACGAGCCGGCACGACAGTAAACAACGAACCGTTACAACATTTTTTGCAAGAGCAGGTGGCGTTATGTCGGCGGACGATTAATAAAATTTCAAACTGTGCCACTATCTACCTTTTTATAATGTAAAGAAAGTCGTATACTTGTGATCATGAGAATTATATTTTGTTGTTGCATTTTATTTTTATTGAATGGATGTTGTCACACTCATTGCAACACAAATTGTGTTGTTACTATGGATGGGTTATTGAATAAGAACCGCGACAGGGCATTTATTGTCGATAGTTTTGCGGATGAAAAAATAGTGATCTTAAAAGATAAAGGAGCCGATACTGTAAATGCCGGATGCTATTCTTTTTATGAAAGCGGTAAATTAAAATCGTATCAATTTATTATTGATGAAGATACAGCAGATTATACCGAAGAATACGACACATTAGGCAACATAATAAATACAGAATGGAAGCCGTTAACACAAACGATCATTAAAAGAGTAAACGCAGATTCCGTTTATTTAACGATGTACTTTTTTGCATTAAATAAAGAGTATCAATCCCTGCATATAAAAACAAGTAGTAACCAGGATTTTACAATCGCACTTACCGATGATACCCTACGCTATAGCAATACTAAATGTGCTTCAGTTGGTATTAGCAGTAAAAAGCTGGATGAATTGACGGCGTATTGGGATATTAAATATAAAAATATTTGTACCGGTAAAACAGTACTATTAAATGATTCAATTCCATTGTTTACTACCGATGATTAAAACAGTGTATGCTATATAATTATGATCCTCTTTCTGATTGAATGATCGTTGAAAGACTAAAGCTTTCTCCCGGCCCAAGTTTTATAAAATTATTAAAAGCATTGGCAGCTTCTACACAAACAAAAGTTTTATAGCCATCGGGCGACATATCACTCATGGTTTTAGTAACATCTGCGCCGGGGTTCCATACTACGGTTGTTTTACTTCCGGCCTTGCCAACAGAGATCTTTCTTTTGTATCCCTGATCATTTATTGTACAGGTTGCAGTATGATCAAGATAACGGCGGTTTTCTTCTTTAGTTATCGCTACTAATTTTTCTTTTTGTTGTATACCTGTATCGATCCCTGCAGGAAAATAAGTAGCATCTACTAATCCATCGATCGTAATGTTGCTGATATCGCTAATATTAAAATAACTGTGTAAGGCATCTGAATACTCAAAAGCTTTTTCATCATTATTAATGCAGCGCAATGTTAATTCAAGCTTGGTATCAAGTGTTACAATTATTTCCGCGGTAAAAGAGAAGGGCCACAATGCTTTTGTTGCAGGCGAATCTTTTAATGCCAAAGTAATTGACAAGTAGCCTTGTGGCGATGTGTTCGTAGTTTTTACTGTCCAGGTTAAAAGCCTTGCAAAACCATGTTGCGGTTTTTTACTGTCTTCAGGATTTGGTCCGAACCAAGGAAAGCAGATCGGAATACCGCCTCTGATGGCTTTACCTTCCTGGAATAGGCTTTTATCACTCATCCATAGAATATCAGCCTCTCCTTTAGGGATATAACTTAAAACCTGCGCTCCGTATAAAGATATTGTTGCTGTTGCATATTGATTCGTTAAAGTAACGATCGGCAGGTCGCCCTTTGTAGTAGAAAATTCAATTTGTTTTTGATGGCCAAACTGTTGGTTCAATGCGGTAATTGTCATGTTACTTTATTTTTAAAAGAGCTGTAAATTATAACAAATATGGTTACAAATTAAACTGCTTTCGCTTATTAATTTTAGCAGCAGTACATTTGCAAAAAATATCGTTTGGCAAGAAGAGTAACATATAGAAGTAAATATGCTGAAGCAACGGGCGAAAAGCTGCCTAAGCGTGAGCGCAGGGATATTATTCCGCTTGATCCGGCGATACAATTGCCCTTTGCTGAAGGGAAGGTTTTATTGATAGATAAACCAATCCACTGGACCTCCTTCGACATGGTGCGTAAATTGCGCGGCATGTTGCAGATAAAAAAGATCGGTCATGCCGGTACATTAGATCCTTTGGCAACCGGACTTCTAATTATCTGCACAGGAAAATTCACAAAAAGTATCAATGATTATGCGGCACAAGAGAAAGAATATACTGGCCAAATCACATTAGGAGAAGTTACAGCTACTTACGACTTGGAGAGTACACCTGAGCAACCAAAAGAATATGCGCATCTTACCAAAAATGAAATAATTGCGGCTGCCGAAAAATTTGTTGGCGAAATAGAACAGCTGCCACCAATGTATTCGGCAATAAAAAAGGATGGCGTTGCTTTGTATGAGCTGGCAAGAAAAGGAGTGGAGGTAGAATTGAAGGCGAGAAAAGTAACCATCTATCAATTTGATATTACACGGATTGAACTGCCGGTAGTTGAATTTAAAATACTATGCTCAACGGGAACGTATATACGTAGTTTAGCAAATGATCTTGGCGCAGCTTTAGGTTGCGGTGCCTATTTAAGTGTTTTGCGCAGAACAAGAATAGGAGCGTTCTCTGTAGAAGATGCGGTGCCGGTAGAAGATGTACTAACTAAAAAGGATAACTGAGCCCGATAGAGAAATTGAAATTATTATAGCGCCATATCCTGTCCTCATCATTTTTGCCTCTAGTGAATATTTTTTGAAATGCATCATCAAAACCTATTGATGGTGCTTTCCAGCCGTTGTTAACTTCAGCATCTTCGGGGCGTTTAAACCTGAAGCCAAAATCAAAACGGATCAGAAAATAATTAAAGTCAAATCTGAATCCTGTTCCAAGATCAACACCCAATTGTTTGTAAAGAGTACTAAGTCTGAATTGCAAACTATCGGCACCACTAACATTATTGAAATTCCAGATGTTACCGACGTCAGCAAACAAAGCACCTCTTAACATTAATGTATTAGGTATAATAGAAATTATATCATACCTGTATTCCGCATTAAATTCCAGCTTAATATCCCCCGTTCTGTCATTAAGGCTTGTATTGCTAGTATACGCATCCAAAGGCCTTGCACCTGGTCCGATCCCTCGTATTGGCCAACCTCTCATACTATTAGAGCCCCCACTAAAATATTGTTTAAAGAAAGGCAGCGTAGAATCCTTACCTATCGGTACACCAACACCACCGAAAGCATGCAATGCCACCGAAGATTTTCTATAAGAGATAAGATGTGTGTAATCAATATCATACTTTACAAATCTGCGCAGATAGTTTTTAACGAAACCTATCTGTCCTAATATCAAGCCTGATTCTTCAAGATTAGTTTTAAAAATATGTTGCCTGTTAATATGCTTAGCGTTAACTACAGTTGAAATATAACTAATACTACTACCCATTACCAATGCCGTATTATATGCATATTTTAAATAAGGAACACTATCGAGATCGCGTTTAAAACTATCTGATTCATTATATAGGTAAGAAAATTCAAAATCTAATGGCTTAAATGTCCATTTATGATTTTGGCGATTGCTCCATTGATAGCCCATTGCGATGCTTAAATTTTCCTGATTAAATAACTGAAGACGTTTTACATATGAAACACCCGTATTAATAAATGATTGTTGAGAAGCCAATCGTTTTCTATTCAAATATTTAAAAGGAGTAATAAACTTCGGAAAAAGAAAACTATTACTAAATCCATAATCTGTTGAATTAATAACGTTCCCGCCATTTTGCTGTGCTTCCAGATCAAACTCGACACCTGCATGTATTGCATTGGTCATCTTTACACCTCGCTTGCCTAAATTTCTGTCCTGAAGAGAGATGTTTCCATCTAAGCCAAATAAGTTCGCGCCAGGGGTATTTGTATTATTGGTTGAATAGCTGCTTTCAATATTTGCTTCAAACCCATATTTTTTTGCGGGCGTTAATTGTACGATCATATCCAGCTTACCCACGCTATCCGGCTTGCCCGTGGTATCTTTCAGATCAACGATCGTGATATTACTGCTTTGCCAAACATTCGTTTGCTCAAAATTATTCATCGTTTTAGAATAAATATCCTGACTATAAACGTTCCCCGGCTTTATCAACAATTGCCTGGTGATAAGAGAAGTTCGGAATAATTGTTTATGGTACCGGATAATATAATGGCTCTTTGTTTTTACTTCCGTGTAACTGCTATCATTGGTAGCATCAGCGCTTGTATAATCCGGGTAGATGTAAATATTGCGGATAAAATATTTTCTCAAACGTAAACTATCCGTGGTGGGGTTTAAGCCTATATCTAATTTAATAGTTGGCTTATTTCTTTCTTCATTTGATTCAGCCAATAAGCGAAGATTTTCGAATGGATCAGTAGTGACTGTTGTTAACGCAGCGATCGTTGTATCGCCTTTTACTTTTATATCGTCTGACGTAAATTTATAAAATCCATAATTGCGGTACAACTCTACCAGGCGGCTGCTTTCACCCAAAACATTTCCTTTGGTAATAGGTTCGCCTTTTTTTAAATAAGACCTGTTAGCAGATTTAAGCGCCAGATCTTCCAGCTCCGGTTTTTTAAAAGAATAGCTTACTGTATCTATTAATGTTGGCGGACCTGTTACTACTGTATAATTAACTGCCACTCTTTTTTGAACCTCCGTTCGCCATGGCCAATGACGGGCGCTTAAAGTTCTTTTTCTCCTGGTAAGGGTATCGGCAATATAAGAAGCAGAAGAATTGTAATAACCGATATGCAGCATTGAGGCTTTCATATTTCTTGCAGAAACACCTGAATTGCCGCTATCATATGCCGGAGGATTATTAATAACGTGTATAACAAAAAAGATATCGTTAGGGATCATTACCGAGCTGTCATCCAATTGTGCCAGCAATCGTTGTTTTAATACGCCTTTTTCTGCAGGAGTAAATTTTCCTCCCTTAACTTCGATGGTATTTTTGTAAACAAAGGGCTTGCCTCTTTGGTGTTTTCTAACAACGGTACAGGAAGACAGCAATACTGTAATAAAAAGCATATTTTTAAAATAGTATAAGAGTCTTTTTCCGGCCATTATAGTATAGAAAGTATAAATTTAAAGTAGATGTTAAGTAAATCTCAGGTCAAATATATTCAAAGTTTACACCACAAAAAATTCAGGGATCTGGAAGGGGTATTTATTGCTGAAGGGAATAAGGTGGTTTTGGAGCTTTTGGAGTCTGGCAGCTTCGTTTGTGAGCAATTGATAGGTGAGCAAGAATGGCTACACGACAATGAAATGTTGATCAGAAAGCATTTTGCAGGAGACCTGCAGGATGTGAAGGATTTTGAATTGCAGAAAGTGTCGGCATTGAGCACGGCTTCCCAGGTATTGGCTGTTTTTAAGAAGATGAAGCCAAAAGAAACAGTTGTTAAAGGCCGCGTAACATTATTGTTGGATACGATACAGGATCCCGGGAATTTAGGGACCATCATCAGAATTGCAGATTGGTTCGGCATTGCCACGATCGTTTGCTCTGCAGATACAGCTGATCAATATAATCCCAAAGTGGTACAAAGCACGATGGGGAGTTTGGCAAGAGTTAATGTTTTATATACTGATCTTTCAGCATTCATACGATCTAACAAGACAATAAAAATATATGCCGCCGCATTAAATGGAAAAGATATCAGTTCCCTAAAAGGATTGAAAGAAGGCTTTATAATCATCGGCAATGAATCAAAAGGGATTAGTCCGGAATTAATGCAGGCTGCAACAGAAAAAATAACGATCCCGAAAGTTGGCAATGCAGAATCATTGAATGCTGCCGTAGCGACCGGAATTATTTTATCGCATCTATAATAATTACACGCTGGTGCAAATTTTATATGCGGTAAAAGAAAAGATGATAAGAACAACTAAAGCCAAAAGATCGGCATAGACTTTCCCCGTCTCGCCTTTATAATAATTTATAAACAGGTATGTCAAATTAAATAGCATTGGCGGGATAACGATAACGCACCAATAGATATAACCATTCTGCTTTGTGTACGCAAAGCTTTTATCTCCCTCACCAAAAAACATAAAAGAAAATAATGCGTAGCCGTAAAAAGCTGCTGTACAATAAACGGTCTCGACCAATAAAATTTTTACTAAATGTACTATCGCAGGCTTAAGATCTTGAATATCCATAAATAAAGTTTTATCTGAATTGAATTGCTTTTACGGGTTTTATTTTTCTGACCAACAATGTTGGGATGATCAATGTAGCAAAACAAATAGCTAATGTAACAACATCAACTAATACAACCTGCCACCACACTACCTGCGCATGTGCCGCACTCATATAATAAGCTTCCTCATCTAATTTTATAAAGCCTGTTTTTTCTTGCAGCCAGCAAATGCCAATGCCTAATATGGTGCCAATGATAATTCCAGCTATCGCGATAACAGAAGTATTGTATAGGAATATTTTTTGAACATCCCAATCACTTGCGCCAATGGCTTTTAGTATGCCTGTCATTCTTGTTCTTTCTAAAACGATGATCAATAAACAGGTGATAAGATTTACAACCGCAACAATGATCATGATGCCTACTAAAATAAATTTGATCCTGTCCTGTAAGGCCAGCCAATCAAAAATGTTCGGATAAATATCTTTGATCGTTCTACTATACCATCCCTGTGGCAACTGATCATAAATAACGGAATTAACAGTGTCGATATCTTTGTAATCATTTAAAAATATTTCATATCCGCCTATCTGATCGCTTTCCCAATTGTTCAGGCGCCTTATCATTTTGATATCACATAGCGCAAAATTTTTATCATACTCATCGATCGATGTTTTGTAAATGCCGCTGATCCTTAACCGCCTTGGAGAGGGCGTTCCATCTTTTCGTAAAAAAAGTACATCGGTGCTGTCATTTACATCCACTGCCAATTGTCTGGCTGTGTATGCCGAGATAACAATATCCTTGCTATATGAACTATCCTTAAATATGGGCCAGGTACCTTGCTGCAGAAAAGGTTGTAATCTTGAAAAATTAAAAGAGCTGTCAATACCTTTTAACAAAACACTTTCAATTTCGGTATGGTATTTTATGATGGCAGATTTAGTAGCATACCGTTCAACACTTTTAATCTGCGGGAAGCTGCGTAAGTAGGATTCAATGGTATCATTTGCAGTAATGGGATATTCTTCTGCGATATTCGACCTGTCGTCCATGCTTTGTTGCACACGGATATGCCCCCAAAAACTAAAGACCTTGTTGCTGATCACCTGTTGGAAGCCATTAACAAAACTTAGTGAAATGATCATAATAGCTACGCTGATGGCGGTTGCACCAACAGCTAACCGTATAATGAACCGCGAAAAGGTTCGTTCACTGTTTAATGCTATTCTTTTGGCTATAAAGGCTGAAATATTCAAACAACGTACATTTGTTATCTTTCAAAAGTAAATATTTTAATAACTATATGAATCATTTTAAATATTTAGTCTTAATCGCCCTTTCATCTTTATCAATAACCACTGCTGTTATTGCCCAGGATGATACTTATTATAACAATATCCGTACGGTAAGGTTTAATCCTGTAGGTAGCCAATTAGCTATGCCGGTCATCAATCTTAATAGCGGTGATAAGCTTAGTCTTAGTTTTGATGATATGGATGCCGATATCAAAAATTACTATTACACTTTTCAAATGTGTGATGTTAATTGGAGACCGGTTGATATGAGCCAGTTCGATTACCTGACGGGGTTTACACAATCGCAAATAACCAATTACAGTTTTTCTTATTTAACAACGGTAAGCTATACGCATTACCAGATAGCGCTTCCTGAAGAAAGCATGGTGCCAACAAGATCCGGCAACTATTTGTTGAAAGTTTTTTTAGATGGCGATACATCGAAGCTGGCCTTTACAAGGCGCATGCTGGTATTGAATTCAAAGGCGACGGTGTCAGCATTGATCACGCAGCCGTTTGGTCCGCAATTCAAATCGAATCAACGTATACAATTCACGGTTAATATCGGCTCACTCAATACATTCAATACGGGACAGGAAATAAAAGTAGTTGTGCTGCAAAATTACCGGTGGGATGTTGCACAAGGCAGCGGAATAGCACCAACTTTTATACGAGGCAATAATTTAGAATATAATTCAGAAAACATTTTTGTGTTTCCCGGGGGGAGAGAATGGCGCTGGTTAGATATGAGAAGCTTTAGTTTACATAGTGACCGCATGAAAAATGTTAGTTATAAAAAAGGAGAAATTCCTGATATTACGCTTGTGAGAGATATTGACAGATCGAGCTTACCGTATCTTTTTTATACAGATTACAATGGCTTATATCAGGTAGCTACGCTTGATAATATTAGTCCGGGTACACAGGCTGATTATGCCACTGTTCATTTTAGTTATGCAACGCCTGATCTGCAACCATACCCCGATAAGGATGTTTATTTATACGGACAACTAACAAATTATCGGTTCACGGATTCTACCAAATTGAAATTCAATCCGGATAAAAATCAATACGAGATCAATAAATTCATGAAGCAGGGTTATTATAACTACGATTATGTTTTGGTTGATAAAAAAAATCCTGCAGTAATAACGGATACTAATGGTAATTTTTTCGAAACGGAAAACAATTATACCGTATTGGTATATTATAAATCATTTACCGATCGCACGGATCAGCTGATAGGGATCACAAATTTTGACTCAAGGAACGCGCAAAATTCGATCGGAAATTAGTTTTTTTTGGAAGAATTCGTTTTAAGTTTAAAACTAAAAACTTTCTTTGTATCTTTGCAGCGGCAAGTCTTATACGGCCAGCTCCTGTTGAACTCCCCCAGGACCGGAAGGTAGCAAGGGTAGATGGTTGAGCGGTGCGATGTAAGTAACTTGCCATTTTTATTTAATATTTTAGGTTTAATATAAATTGATGCCCAGTCTGTGATTGGGCATTTTTAATTTCAGAATTAGCTAGTATCTTAGCGGTCGCAAGAGCGTTTCAAGCCATAATTAATATTGTTATGTTATATTGGCATAACAAACCAATTTGAGCATGCTTTTTGCACCTTGTAAAACATTAAATATTCAATCTTAAATATTATATAATGAAGTTTTTTATAGACACAGCCAATTTGGCTCAAATTAAAGAAGCGCAGGATCTTGGCATTTTGGATGGTGTTACAACCAATCCAACCTTAATGGCGAAAGAAGGTATCAAAGGTAAAGCCGCAGTAGAGCAACACTACAAAACAATTTGCGAAATAGTTCCTAACGGAGATATTAGTGCGGAAGTTGTTTCTGTTGATTTTGATAATATCATTAAAGAAGGTAAAGTACTGGCTGCTTTGCACAAAAATATTATTGTAAAAGTACCAATGATCAAGGACGGTGTTAAAGCGATCAAATGGTTCACAGATAATGGTATTGCAACAAACTGTACGTTAGTATTTTCTGCAGGCCAGGCGATCCTTGCTGCAAAAGCAGGTGCTAAATATGTATCTCCGTTCATTGGCCGTATTGATGATAGTGGTTGGGATGGAATGGAACTGATCCATCAGATCCGTCAGATATACGATATCCAAGGTTTTAAGAGTGAGATATTAGCAGCATCTATCCGTTATCCAAATCATATCATTAAATGTGCTGAAGCTGGCGCAGACGTTTGTACATGTCCGTTAGAATCTATTTTAGGATTATTAAAACATCCTTTAACCGATATAGGGTTAGCTAAATTTTTAGAAGATGCTAAGAAATTTGCATAAACAATAAATCTTTTAATTATCGAATCCAACTTTTATCGAAGTTGGATTTTTTTTGTCTGAATTGGGATTCGTCGGATTAAAGGATTAACAGGATTGAAAAAAACAATTCGCTGCGATCTTCGCAAATCCATCAATCCACAAATCTGACGAATCCAAATTCAGACGATCTTAATTAGAGATACCCACGCGTTCTTTATTATGTCCCGCAGCTGTAAGTTCATTGATCATGAACAAAGCAACATCGCCTGAATAAATCTTATTAGTATTTATAGCTGGCGGGTAGGTAGCATTTGTAGTAAAAAGCCCTGTAGCACTTTTGTCAATGATCTCCGGACAACAAACCAGTGTCCAGTTCAAGGAAGAAGCTTTTAATAATTCATAAGCTTTGAAATGTTCTTCGCTCACAGGAAGTAGCGCGGGTGGAAAATCAGTATCGCTAAATAAATAAGTATCATCCGCTGCGTTTAAGATACCAAAACCACTAACAGCAATAATGCGTTTGACATTAGCCTTATCCATTTGCTTGATAATATTTTTCATACCAAGTGAGCGAGATTTATCTGTACCATCTGTACCCCCGTCCAATGCAGATAATACAGCGTCACTTCCTTTAATGGCTTTATAGACTTCATTTTCATCGAACAAAGTACCATGAATCAATTCAAGGTTATCGTCTTTAGGAAGGTCTTGGGTAAAAACATTTCTACCATAGGCTTTTACTTTGTAACCTTTAAACAAAGCTTGTTGCACCAATTGTTTTCCAACCGATCCTGTAGGTCCGAATATTGTTAGTTGCATATTTTTGATTTGGTGATGTGATGATTTGGTAATTAGATAATCAGCAAATGTTGTGCTAATAAAATCTTCACATCTCCAAATTACCAAATCATCACATCATTACCATTTATTATTTGTTCCATACATCTTTGTATTGCTCTTCATTTTTGGTAAAGACAGATTTTACAAAAGGGCACAAAGGGAATATTTTTAAGCCTCTTTCTCTGGCATAATTAACAGCTGCATCTATTAATTGATGACCCACATTTTTGCCTTGCAACACATCATCTACCTCAGTATGTTGAATGATCATTAGCTTACTATTGGGCATTGAATAGGTCATTTCTGCCAATGGCTTATCATCACCCATTACATAAAAAGAACCCTTACCATCGGCTTTTTCTTCATGTTGTATCAGCATTTGAGCAATTTTAACTGAATTTACTAAAATAATTTTTTTATTAATTAAATCTACCACATCTTTGTGTTAACAAATGAAAAATCGATATACAAATAACAATAGTTGGTGGTGGCAAGCAATTTTTTAATTGTGTCGCTTAACTATTGGTATGTATTATAAATACTTTAATGAGCCCCGACACAATTGTGTTGGGGCTTTTTCTTTTGTCAGAACGAGAACATAAAATAACAATGAAAAAAATAGAAATAACAACCATATCAAAAAAGATCTTGGCAGATGTGTACACGCCGGTAGGGATCTACCTGCGGCTAAGAGATAGGTTCAGGGATACGATATTATTGGAAAGCACAGATTTCCACGCGGGTGAAAACAGCTATACTTATATAGCCATCAATGCAATAGCGGGGATTGAGATCAGCAATATGTCTGTAATGGAATTCAAACTTCCTAACGAAGCGCCGGAGAAAGTAAAATTCGCTGATCCATCAGAAGTACCGCAACAGCTTTGGAATTTTATGCAGCGTTTTGACATTAAAAAAGTAGCAACAAAACCTGTCAATACCGCACAAGGATTATTTGGTTACACAACATATGATGCCGTTCAGTTTTTTGATACGGTGCAATTGGATAATCCGCGTGGCGTGAATCAATCATCACAAATTCCGTTGATGCGATACAGGTTATATCAATATGTTATTGCGATCAACCATTTTAAAGATGAATTATACATTTGCGAGAACAAGATAGAAGGAATTAAAAGCGATGTTGAATTGGTAGAGACACTGATCAAAAGCAAAGATGTTCCAACATTTCCTTTTAAAACAAAAGGGGAAGAAACATCTAATTTGACCAATGAAGAATATGTTGATATCGTTAAAAAAGGAATTGCGGGTTGTTTAAGAGGAGATGTGTTTCAAATAGTTTTGAGCAGAAGATTTCAGCAATCATTTACCGGTGATGAATTCAATGTATACAGGGCTTTGAGAAGTATCAATCCTAGTCCGTATTTATTTTATTTTGATTATGGCGATTATAAGTTATTAGGTTCTTCACCCGAAAGTCAGGTCATTATCCAAAACGGAAAAGCGATCGTACATCCCATCGCAGGAACTTTTAGAAGAACAGGTGATGATGAACAGGATAAAGCACTTGCCGTAAAATTGCAGCAAGATCCAAAAGAAAATGCAGAGCATGTGATGTTGGTTGATTTGGCAAGAAATGACTTAAGCAGGATGTGTACGGAAGTTGAAGTAACACAATATAAAAAGATCAATTTCTATTCTCATGTAATTCACATGGTGAGTGAAGTGGTGGGTAAGGTCCCGGCTGATACCAACCCTTTTAAATTATTAGCAGTAAGTTTTCCTGCGGGTACATTAAGCGGAGCGCCTAAATTTAAAGCGATGCAGCTGATCGATAATTTTGAGCCGACTGCAAGAAGCTACTATGGTGGAGCAATTGGCTTTATAGGCTTTGACGGCAGCTGTAATCATGCGATCATGATCAGAACTTTTTTAAGCAAGGATAATACATTGACATCGCAAGCAGGCGCAGGTATCACAGTAGCAAGTAAACCTGAAAGTGAATTACAGGAAGTAAACAATAAATTAAACGCATTGAAACAGGCTATTGAATTAGCTTGTACGCTTGATGCTTAACGCTAAATGCTTATTGCCTTCAGCGTTAAGCATTCGGCCTTTAGCCTTCAGCTTTCTTAAACATTAAAATTATAAAAGTGGCAAAAATATTAGTATTCGATAACTACGATTCTTTTACATACAATTTGGTTCACCTCGTAGAAAAGATCATGCACCAAAAAGTGGATGTGTACCGCAATGACCAGATCTCTTTGGAAGACGTGAAAGCGTATGATAAAATAATTTTATCTCCTGGTCCGGGTGTGCCAAGCGAAGCCGGTTTGTTATTGCCGCTGATAAAAGAATATGCACCAACAAAATCCATACTGGGTGTATGTTTGGGTCATCAGGCAATTGGAGAAGCTTTTGGCGGCACGCTAACAAACTTAAGTTCTGTGTACCACGGTGTAGCAACGCCTATCAAGATCATCAATCAAAAAGCGCAGGTCTTACAAGGATTAGGTGATACCGTTGAAGTAGGAAGATACCATAGCTGGATCATTGCCAATGAAGGTTTTCCGGCAGATCTGGAAGTAACGGCTACAGATGAAAATGGGTATGTTATGGCTTTGCAACATAAAAAATACGATGTGCAAGGTGTGCAGTTTCATCCTGAAAGTGTGTTAACTCCTAAAGGAGAACACATGTTGAGGAATTGGCTGGGGAAATAATCTGAACCATTGATTAAAGTTGATTCTATTGATTTAATTGATTTGTAGAATGCAATTGGTTCATTATAATAATAGAAATGAAAGGAAAATATTTTGATCTGAAAATCATATAAATCAGATTAATCACAAGGATCAACGGTTCAGACTATAATAACAATGAAAAAGATATTAAACTATTTATTCGAACATAAAAGCCTTTCGAGAGAACAGGCAAAAGAAGTATTACTCAATATTTCTAAAAGCATATATAGCGAAAGCGAAATAACAGCTTTCATAACGGTATACCTTATGCGTAGTATTGCCATCGAAGAACTACAAGGTTTCAGGGATGCGTTAATGGAGCTTTGTGTACCGGTTGATCTAAGTGCGTATGATGTAATGGATATTGTTGGAACAGGCGGTGATGGAAAAGATACTTTCAATATTTCAACACTCAGCTGTTTTATCGTAGCGGGTACCGGAAATAAAGTTGCTAAACATGGTAATTATGGCGCATCATCTATCAGTGGTTCATCAAATGTGATGGAACAGATCGGATATAAATTCAAAAACGATGTGTCCGTACTAAAAAAAGAAATAGAAGCATCGAATATTTGTTTCCTGCACGCGCCTTTATTTCATCCCGCATTAAAAGTTGTTGGACCAATCAGGAAGGCTTTAAAAATAAGGACATTCTTTAATATGTTAGGCCCCATGGTTAATCCGGCCCTGCCGAAATACCAATTGGTAGGTGTTTATAGTTTAGAAATGGCCAGGATATATAATTATCTGTTGCAACAAAATGCAGAAGCATTCACAATTATACATAGTCTGGATGGCTACGATGAAATATCTTTGACGGGCGACACAAAAGTTATTACCCAGGCAGGAGAAAAAGTAATGACAGCAGAACAGTTAGGTAAAAGAACAGTGAAAGCAATTGATATCCAGGGCGGCGATACAGTAGAAGCATCTGCAAAAATATTCATGGATATTTTAAAAGGAGAAGGTACTTGGTCGCAAAATGCGGTGGTACTGGCAAATTCAGCAATGGCACTGCAATGCACCGGCAAGTATGCAACGTATGAAGAATGTTATCAACTGGCAGTAGAAAGTTTAGAAGGCGGCAAAGCTTATGCAGCATTGCAAAAATTAATCAAAGTAGCGTAATGAATATTTTAGATACAATAATAGAACAGAAAAAGATCGAAGTGGCTGAAAGAAAGCTAACGTCTACCATTGAGCATTTAAAAGAAAGCGCTTTTTACACTCGTCCTGTTTTTTCGTTGAAACAATTTTTATTGGATGAAACCAAGACGGGTATCATTGCAGAGTTCAAAAGAAGATCTCCTTCCAAAGGAATTATCAATGATAAGGTTGATGTAGAAGAGGTGACAAAGGCGTATACGCAATTTGGTGCCAGCTGTTTATCGGTTTTAACGGACGAGTATTTTTTTGGCGGCTCTACAAAAGATTTGAAGAGAGCGAGAGTAAACCATATTCCTATTTTAAGAAAAGATTTTATCATTGATGAATACCAGATAGTAGAAGCAAGGGCAATGGGCGCCGATGTTATCTTATTAATAGCAGCTTGTTTAACACCACAGCGTGTTAAAGAATTAGCGACCTTCGCAAAAAAATTACAACTCGAAGTTTTGCTGGAAATTCACAATGAAGAAGAGTTGCAGCATATTTGTGACGAGACAGAAATAGTGGGCGTAAACAACAGGGATCTAAAAACATTTACCGTAGATATTAATCGTTCAATTGAATTGAGTAAAAAAATTCCGGCAGATAAAATTAAAATTGCCGAAAGTGGTATTCACGATATTGAAACAATTCTTATCTTCAAGAAAGCTGGGTTCAAAGGATTTCTCATTGGAGAGAACTTTATGAAACAGCCGGATCCAATGATTGCATTTGCTGATTTTGCCAACCAATTAAAACAATCAGTTTAATGAGATTAAAAGTTTGTGGTATTACGCAGGAAGAACAGATGATGCAATTAGCCGATGCCGGCGCAACTTTTGGCGGGTTTATTTTTTATCCCAAATCTCCCCGCTACGCATTACGTACCATGACGACCGGTCAAATTAAAAAAGAGAACAATATCAATAAGGTAGGAGTATTTGTAAATGCAACGGTGGATGAAGTATTACAAATGGTAGATGAGTGCCGCTTACATATCGTTCAGTTACATGGAGATGAAACACCAAAATATTGTGAGAAGATAGCAGATTATATTTCCGTAGTAAAAGCTTTTCGTTTAAGTGAGACAGATAACATTGGCTACCGGATACAGGAATATATGAACGTTTGCGATATGTTCATGTTCGATACAGAAGGTGTTGGCTATGGCGGCACAGGCAAAAAATTTAACTGGGATATGCTGAAGGATGTAGTTGTAGGCAAGCCTTATTTTTTGAGCGGTGGTATTGAGCCCACAGATGCTGAAAAATTAAAAGTATTTGAAGAAAAACCCGAAGCAAAAGCATTATTTGCTGTAGATATCAATAGCAAGTTCGAAATTGCACCGGGTATTAAGGATATGGCACTCATTAAAAAATTCGCACAAGAAATAAAATAACAAATATGAATATCAAAGTATGTGGCATTACACAAATGAAACAATTGCAACAGTTGGATGGCTTGAACATTGATTTTGCAGGGTTTATTTTTCACAAAGATTCTCCGCGTTATGTAGGGGATAAAATATCTAAAGATGAATTACAATCCGCCGATTTTGATGTTAAAAAAGTAGGTGTGTTTGTAAATGCTACTTATGACGAGATAATGGATACGGTAGAAGACTACGGTTTAGATATAGTGCAGCTGCACGGAGATGAAACACCGGAGTTGTGTGAGCAGTTATTGGAAGATGTTGAAGTGATAAAAGCATTTAGTATCAGCGATGATGATGAAATGTCGATCGATGAAATGATCGCTGATTATGATGAAGTGTGCGACTATTACTTATTCGATACAAAAGCAGGTGATGCGATCGGCGGAACAGGAGTAAAATTCGATTGGAAAAAGATCGCTAAGAGCAAAATAGAAAAACCTTTCTTTTTAAGTGGTGGTATCAGCGTTGATGATATTGCAAAAATAAAAGCATTTAAACATCCTGATTATTTTGGTATTGATGTTAACAGCAAATTCGAAAAAAGCCCGGGAGTAAAAGATATGGCCCTGCTATTGCAATTGAAGCAGGGATTAAAATCAAAATAAATGATCCTCGTAAGAACAGCTACCATACATGATCTGCCGGCAATGACCGTTATTTATAATGATATTATAGCTAACACAACAGCGGTATACGATTATGAGCCTCATACGATGGAGATGCGCGAAAAATGGTTCGCCACAAAACAAGAACAAGGCTTTCCCATATTTGTAGCAGAAGAAGATAAAGTGATAGTAGGGTTCAGCTCTTTCGGAACATTCAGGACCTGGGCGGGGTTTAAGAACACGGTAGAAAATTCAATTTATGTAGCGGAAGAACACAGGGGCAAAGGAATTGGCAAATTATTATTGCCTCCATTAATTGAAGCAGCCAAAGAATTAAAATTGCACGCGATCGTTGCAGGTATCGACGCAACTAATAATATCAGTATCGAATTACACAAAAAATTCGGTTTTATAGAAGTCGCACATTTTAAAGAAGTGGGCTACAAATTTGACAGATGGCTTGATCTGGTGTTTTTAGAATTGATCGTGTAATGTTGTGTTTTGTCATTCAGAGCGAAGCGAAGAATTTAATTCATAAATTATATGGATCGTTACTATTATGTTTATATTCTTACTAATATTCATCGTCAGGTTTTGTACATAGGCGTTACTAATGATGTTCGAAGAAGAATATTTGAACATGAAGAGGATTCAAAGGGAGTAAAGAAAACATTTGCTGGAAAAAACAATTGTGTTCATTTACTTTATTGGGAAAGTCATGAATATATAAATAATGCAATAGCAAGAGAAACAGAGCTTAAAGGCTGGAGCAGAGAAAAGAAGTATAAGCTAGTTAAAACAATGAATCCGGAGTTGAAATTCTTAAACGAAGAATTATAATTTCTTGTCATTCAGAGCGAAGCGAAGAATCTTATCTTTAAGTAATCATCCTGTTATGCATGGATTAGATTCTTCGCTTCGCTCTGAATGACAAAACACAACGATGCTTAATTAATAACAAAAAGATGACAACAAAAGAAAATATATTCTCTGTCGATGCACATGGTTATTACGGAGATTTTGGCGGGGCATTCATTCCGGAAATGTTATACCCGAATGTGAAGCAGCTGCAGGATGAATATTTGAAAATAATGTATGATGACGCTTTTCAAAAAGAATTTCAATATTTATTGAGGGATTATGTTGGGAGGCCTTCTCCTTTATTTTTAGCAGAAAGATTGAGCAAAAAATATGGCACTTCTATTTATTTAAAAAGAGAAGATCTGAACCATACCGGTGCACATAAGATCAACAATACGATCGGACAAATTTTATTGGCGATCCGTTTGGGCAAGACAAGAATTATTGCCGAAACAGGCGCGGGACAGCATGGTGTAGCAACGGCAACGGTTTGCGCATTGAAAGGTCTGGAATGTATTGTGTACATGGGCGAAAAAGATATTGAGCGTCAGGCGCCGAACGTGGCAAGAATGAAAATGTTAGGAGCAACGGTAATTCCTGCAAAGAGCGGCAGCAAGACTTTAAAAGATGCAACCAACGAAGCGATCAGAGACTGGATCAATAATCCTGTTGATACACATTATATAATTGGCAGCGTTGTTGGTCCGCATCCTTATCCGGATATGGTAGCACGTTTTCAAAGTGTGATCAGCGAAGAGATCAAAAAACAATTATTAGAAAAGACCGGAAGCGAATTGCCTACGCATGTGGTAGCTTGTGTTGGTGGCGGTAGTAATGCAGCAGGTTCGTTTTACCATTTCTTAGATGATCTTTCTGTAAAGCTGGTAGCAGTTGAAGCAGCCGGACATGGCCTTCACAGCGGGGCAAGCGCGGCAACAACTCAATTAGGAACACCTGGTATTTTACATGGCAGCAAAAGTTATGTAATGCAAACAGAAGACGGACAGGTGATAGAACCACATAGTATCTCTGCAGGATTAGATTATCCGGGCATCGGCCCATTACATGCGCATTTATATAAAAGCGGTCGTGGTATTTTTATGAGCGCAACCGATGACCAGTCGTTAGAAGCAGCATTTGAATTAGCAACCTTAGAAGGAATTATTCCTGCATTAGAATCAGCGCATGCATTGTATGCATTGAATGAGATCAAATTTAAAAAGGATGATGTAGTGGTAGTCTGCTTAAGCGGAAGAGGCGATAAGGATATGGCAACGTATATGAGTGCAATGGAAAAAAGTAAATAACAATATCCAAAACCCAAAAAACAAAAAAATGAAAGCGATTAAAGCAAGCACGATAAATTATATAAGCAACAAAGCCCCCTTTAGGGGGTTGGGGGTTTCTCTTCTTATATTGTTTGCTTCCTGCAAAGGTGGTACATACATTAACCATGATCTAAAAGCAGAAAGGATCGGAGACTGCTCTGCTACATTAACGGCTTGTACACTAACAGAGAACTCTTTTGGTGAACATTATGAATTTAATCGTTGTTTGATCGAAGGTTTTAATACTGATGATTATTTAATAGAAAGAAAGGGAGATACGCTGGTATTAACTTTTCCAAAAGAGAAAAACGACGAACCCAAAGCATTGTATAAATTGAACCTGGATATACATGCCAGCCCGAAATATAATTTTATAAAATTAGGTACAGAGGTCTTACAGATCAGTCCGGTAAATTAATACAATGAGTAAAATACAAACGCTTTTCAAAAATAAAAATAGCAAGGTCTTAAATGTTTATTGCACGGCGGGCTATCCTGAATTAGCAAGCACGGTTACGGTAATGAAAGCATTGCAGCAAAATGGGGCAGACCTGATCGAAATTGGAATGCCCTATAGTGATCCTTTAGCTGATGGCGAAGTGATACAAGAAAGTGGCAGCAAGGCTTTAGGTAATGGCATGACGATCGCGGTTTTATTCGACCAACTAAAAAATTCAGCAAAGGATATTACAGTACCTGTTATATTAATGGGCTACATGAATCCTGTAATGCAATATGGCTTCGAAAAATTTTGTGCTAAAGCAGCGGAAGTCGGCGTGAGCGGATTGATATTGCCCGACTTACCGATCTATGAATTTGAAACACAATACGGCGCCATCATCAAGAAATACGGATTAGATTTTGTGTTTTTAGTAACACCTGAAACAAGCGAAGAAAGAATAAGAAAAATCGATGCATTAACAACAGGTTTTATTTACGCTGTTTCCTCTTCCTCAACAACAGGTAATAATAAAGCCATCGCCGATCAGGAGCCTTATTTCAAAAAGCTGCAATCGATGAAACTGACCAACCCGATCCTGGTTGGGTTTGGCATAAAAGATAAAGCAACTTTTGGAGCCGCTTGCAAGTACACAAATGGTGCTATTATCGGCAGTGCCTATATAAAGGCCCTTGCCAATACAAAAGATATCAACAGAACTACTAAAGAATTCTTAAATACCGTTTTAGGGTAAGGCTTCTCCCCAAAACCAACTAAATTGCAGTTTCAATTATTTTGCTATGAAACGGATCCTTCTATTATTGCTTTTAATGCCTGCCGTAATATTTGCACAGGTTAAACCAAAAGCTGCACCGGGTTTTACGATCAGCGGAACGGTAACAGGTTTTGTCGATGGGGCAAGCGTAACTTTATTGAACGGGCAAACAGGCGCTCAATTAGATCAGACCACGATCACGAAAGGAAAATTTTCTTTTAAAGGAAATATGGATGATGCGGATTTTAGGATATTATTATTCAATGGGCAACCCCCTTTTGTTACGCTCTTTTTAGATAACAGCAATTTAAAAGTTACAGGAGATAGAGGTACAATGGATCACGCGGTTGTTACAGGGTCAGCGGTCAATAAAATTTTTAATGAATACAATACCGCAATAACGCCTTACCAATATCTTTTTGCAGACGATGCACCTTATGATTCTGCTGCAATACAAAAGGCTGCGGATATCAGCGAGAACTTTGCAAAAAAATATCCTAATTCTACTATCTCTGCATTGGCCATCATTCGTTTTGACCAGGTTACGCAAGATTATAAAACAGCAGAGCAATTATACGATGCCTTGAACGCGACTGTTAAAGCAACAACGCTGGGTAAATACCTGGCGGCTCAGATCAATCAGGAAAAGAGTACGCCCATTGGTATGATCGTTCCGGATTTTACACAGGCGGATACTGCAGGTAATCCGATCTCCTTATCTTCTTTCCGCGGTAAATATGTGCTGATTGATTTTTGGGCAAGCTGGTGCCGTCCCTGCAGGGCAGAAAATCCAAACGTAGTGGCAGCGTACAATAAATTCAAAGACAAAAACTTTACTGTGCTAAGCGTATCCTTAGATCAGGCAAAACCGGCCTGGGTAGATGCGATCAGGATGGATGGCTTAACCTGGCAACATGTAAGCGACCTGCGCGGCTGGAGCAATGCGGTAGCACAACAATTCGGCATAATGACCATTCCTCAAAATATTTTAGTAGCACCTGATGGAACATTGGCAGGTAAAAATTTACGCGGACCAAAACTGGATAGAGCGCTAAGCAGATTGCTGAAATAAATTTTTTGTAACCCGCATTTGTATTTCAATTGAACTTCAGTGGCGTCGCACATTTCAGCGGCATCTCTTTATTAAACTTTTACCGAAGCGAACGTTGTTGGTCAGGCGAGGTAACTATATACCCGTTAGACCATGTTGAGGAAAAAAAATTAGCTTTCTGTTTTTTCAAAATTTGATAGGCTCCCGCTATCTTTTAAATCCATTCCTTTTTTATCTATTATAAAGACATAGTCTTCTCCATGACCAAATTCGTATTTCCATAGAAAGTTTTTAACAAGAAGATATAATCGAGTTAAATTTTCATCGGATATATCTCTGTTTTCATTTTTTACAACATTCTTTATTTCACCACGAATATCATTTACTCTTTGTGGAAATGTAAATGTATGTAAAATGGCATCAACATAATGCCTTGCTTCATCTGTGATTTCATATTTAGCCATACCCAAATGTAATAAAAGGCTGCATAATAGCAGCCTTTAAATAAAGTCCTTTACATCTGTCTAACAGGTATATAGTTACCGCCGCCGACCAACAACTGTGGGACCTTTATTTACCTATACAGCCGAAATCTATTCGATTAAAAAATACTGATTTCCCATTATTTGAAATATATAGATCCAATTTATTTCTGTCTTTATATACTGTATCAGATTCCTTTAATACATTGAATAAATTGGTCGTATCAAATACAAGATTCAAATTAACAGTATCATTTGAATTGAAATTTTTGATGAAAATCATTGGATAGGAATGTTCTTGAGAATCGATGTATTTTTTTATTACAACTCCGTTAATGTAGAGTTTTTTGAAATCTTTTAGTTTATTACATTGGCTATCATTATATGATGGAGTAAAAAAATAAACCCAACTAAAAAAGATAACGAGAACTATTACACTTACAATATTTTTATTCATGGCTTGAGGATATATTTAAAGATAATAGAAAAAGGTTGCTAATGTGGCCATTTAACTGTTTATCCCTCCTTTTCACCAATCACAAATTTATCGGGTATTAACCAGCTGCCTTCTATACAACTGCACTGTATTCTCCAATCCCAAATAAAGCGCATCACTTATTAAAGCGTGTCCAATAGATACTTCCAATAACCCGGGAATATTTTCAGCAAAGTATTTCAAATTCTGCAGATCAAGATCATGCCCTGCATTAATACCTAAGTTTAATTCGTTGGCTTTTTTTGCAGCGATAATGTAAGGCTTAATAGCAGCTTCTTTATTAGCGTGATATTGTTTCGCATATCCTTCAGTATACAATTCAATTCTATCAGTTCCCGTAGCGGAAGCACCTTCTACCATTTCAACAACCGGATCAACAAATATGGATACGCGGATATTTGCTTTTTTAAATATGGCGATCATCTCTTTTAAATAAGCCGCATGCTTGATCGTATCCCAGCCGTGGTTAGATGTTATTTGTCCTAATGCATCTGGTACCAATGTTACCTGCGCGGGTTTGTTGGCTAACACCAGGTCTACAAATTTTTGTTCCGTGCAATTGCCTTCGATATTTAATTCTGTGCTGATCACTTTCTTCAGATCAAAAACATCCGCATAGCGAATATGCCTTTCATCGGGCCTCGGATGAACAGTAATTCCCTGCGATCCAAAACGTTCAATATCCAAAGCAGTTTTTACAAGATCAGGATTATTACCGCCCCTGCTATTACGTAGGGTAGCAATTTTATTTATGTTGACAGATAATTTGGTCATCCAATTTTTATTTAAAATTAGCATTTTTCCCGCTATTAATTAGTCGCCTTAATTTGTCATTCTGAGCGTAAGCGAAGAATCTAATTCACAACCAGTACTCTTTAAGATCAAAGATAAGATGCTTCGTTCCTCAGCATGACAAAGAGGAGATGAATTACTAATTATGAACTATATTAGTATAAAAATAATCATCCCAAAACAATACTCCATAATCATTCTGCGTGAAAGGCAATTATTGTTGCGTGTGTTAGCGCTTTGGGTAGTAGTGAATGACCATGATCTATATGAATTAAAAGAACAAAGGCCCTTGATCATTCCTGCAGATAAATTACCCGTGAAGATCATCGTAAAGAACGGATTTCATTTATCAAAAGCATTCATTATAACCAAACCTTTGACTGAAAATTTCTTTATAGACATTGGCTGTGAAGCAGATAACGAAAGGCTTTGGGGAAGCATTTTAACAAGCTTCTTACTTTTTGTAGTATTTAATGCTACGAAATTACAGGTGTTTTTAATAATGGCCAATTTACCGCTTTTGTACCTGGTATATAAATTCTTTCTAAAACCAAAGCAGTTCATAACCATCGAAAAACTGGTCAGAAAAAAGAAACCGGCACCCAATAAAAAAGGGAACCGACGGTATCAGTTCCCTTAAGTAACATTTTAATGTTGATTATTTTTTTGTGCTATCAGTAGCAGCTTTATCGCTTTTATGACAACAAGATTTATGGCAACATTTTTTCTTTTGTGTATTGCCCGCAAATGTTACGCCTGTAATAAGTAATGCTGCTGTAGCTAATAAAAATACTTTTTTCATGTTTATTTAGTTTAATTGTTATAATGATCCAACCGTAAATTTAGTACAGAAACACAGCAATCAATGATCGCGATTGTTAAATTTAGTCCGGTTTTATAAACTGAATATTGCGTTTAATACCTTTCCACTTGCTGCGTTTTAATGGCGATGATCGGAAGATATGCTTGAAAGATTCTTCGGTCAGGTCTTCCCAATCATTGGTGGAAAAATTCAATATCTCAGGAATAGGTTTAAAATTGATTTCATTGGTAGGTTTTGAAAACCTGTTCCACGGGCAAACATCCTGACAAACATCACAACCAAACATCCAGTCGTTAAATTTATCTTTCATGGCCTTAGGTATCAATGCCTCTTTTAATTCGATCGTAAAGTAAGAGATACACTTGCTGCCATCGATCACTTTATCAGGTAAAATAGCGTCAGTCGGACAAGCATCAATGCATCTGGTGCAAGAACCACAATAATCTTTTACGTAAGGCTGGTCATACTCAAGCTCAAGGTCAACGATCAGCGTAGCGATAAAAAAGAAAGAGCCTGCTTGTTTATGAATAAGGTTCCCGTTTTTCCCGATCCATCCTAGTCCGCTTCGTTTTGCCCAGCTTCTTTCTAAAACAGGTGCGCTATCAATAAACCCACGCCCTTCCACTTCGCCGATATTTACCTTTATATGCTGTAATAAAGCGCGTAGCTTCTCCCTGATCACTTCATGGTAATCATCTCCGTAAGCGTATTTGGCAATTTTTGGTGTATCAATATTTTGCTGTTCGGCCGGAAAATAATTTAAAAGCAAAGTAATAACGGATTTTGCCCCCGGCACCAATTTAGTAGGATCGATACGCATATCGAAATGGTTCTCCATGTATTGCATGGTACCGTGCATGCCTTTATTTAACCAGTTTTCCAATCGCCTGGCATCTTCTTCCAATTGTACAGCCTTGGCAATGCCGCAAAAATTAAAGCCCAAGGTTGCAGCGTAATTTTTAATAATATATGTGTGTTGTGCGGTAGTCATTTTTTTAGTGACACCCAACTTTTTATTGTAGTTAGCAGTATATGTGTGTGGGCACCAAATGATGGAATGAACATTAAAATTACTTAAGAACAAGGATTACGCATATTTTTTTTATGTAACATCAATTTAAAAAAGAAAGGCTTATTTTTATTTTTTATAATATTTCTAATCTTACACTATGAACATTAAGTTTTCAACTGTATTAATTGCCATTATTTTTTCAGCAATTGCAGTATCAGCACAGGATAAATGTCCTGTAAAATTCGGCCATATAACTCCTCAGGATTTTGATATTTCCCCTTATCATGTGGATACTTCCGCTAATGGAGTTATCATAGCAGACGTAGGGTATAGTACTTTTGAAACGAACAGCAACGGAGGGTTCTCACTTTTATTCAAGCACCAAAGGCGCCTTAAAATAATTAACAAAAATGGCTTTGATCTGGCGAACGTTGTAATTCCGTTATATTTTAAAGATGGCCGAGGGGAACAATTGGAAAGTTTGGAAGCCGCTACCTACAATCTGGAAGATGGAAAGGTCGTTAAGACAAAACTTAGTAATGAAGCCATTTTTGATGTTAAAGAACAAAAGAATTATATCAAGAAAAAATTTACGATGCCAGCTTTAAAGGAAGGTTCGATCGTAGAATATTCTTATACAATAAAATCTGACTATATTTTTAATTTTCAATCCTGGCTTTTTCAGGGAGATTATCCAAGGATCTGGAGTGAATATGAAGCAGACATACCAGAGTTTTTTAAATATGTTATCCTCGCACAGGGATATGAGGCTTTTTATAAAAAAACAGAAGTAACGCATGCAGAATCTTATACGGTACATTCGGCAACTGATATAACTAACACGACTACTTTAAATGGCAATGCGATCGATCATAAATGGGTAATGCGCAACGTGCCCTCATTAAAAGAGGAAAAATTTACCACTTCAATTAATAATTTTATTGCTAAAATAGAATTTCAGTTATCATCTGTACAATTTCCAGATCAGTTTCCACGAGATTATATGGGAACATGGGATGGGACAAGTGACGACCTGTTAAAATCAGCTGATTTTGGTGATGCACTGGATAAAAATAATGGCTGGCTGGCTGATGATATAAAATTTATTACGGCAGGGACTACAACAGATATTGAAAAAGCCAGAAACATTTACTATTACGTAAAAAGCAACATTAAATGTTCGACAGATGAAAATGATATTTGGTTGAATAAAAGCTTAAAAGACGTGTTTAAAACCAAGAGTGGCAATGTCGCAGATGTTAACCTCTTATTAGTCGCTATGTTGCGCCATGAAAATCTTCTGGCTGATCCGGTTATATTAAGTACCACAGAAAATGGGTATACCAGTCCGTACTATCCTAAAATATCCAAATTCAATTATGTGATCTGTCAATTGCAGGTACAAGGGAAAACATATTATCTGGATGCAACAAAATCTTATTTAGGCTTTGGAAAATTATGCGCAGATAATTATAACGGCCATGCACGTGTTATTAATAAAGAGGCAACTCCGGTTTATTTTATGGCAGATAGCTTAAAAGAAAAAAAAATGTCTATTGCAACAATTACATTTGACTCAGCCAAATGGGTGTGTTCTCTAGAATCTGATCCGGGTTATTGTGAATCAAGCGATATTCGTGAAAAGATATCCGACAAAGGAAAAGATGAGTATATCACAAAAATTAAATCCATGTATACAGATAACGCGTCTGTTACAGATATAAAATTTAAAGACCTGGATAGCAGCGAAAAGCCTTTGCAGCTAAGTTATAAAATAGCCATTGATGGAGATCCATCTAGCAATATTATTTATTTTGATCCAATGCTTAAGGAAGGACACGATGAAAATTATTTCAAATCTGCCGTTCGCAAATATCCTGTTGAAATGCCTTACAGTATTGATGAAACTTATGTTATGAACTTATTTATTCCAAAGGGATATGTAGTTGATGAATTACCTCAATCAACAAAAGTTTTATTTAAGAATGAAGACGAAGGTTTTTTTGAATATAGGATTGCTCAAACAACATCGACGACTGTGAGTCTATGCTCACATATAAAACTCGCACATGCAATATTTACTCCTGCTGATTATGAAACATTGCGTGATTTTTTTGATGTGGTTGTAAAAAAACAAAGCGAACAAATTGTATTTAAAAAGAAAACACCGTAATGAAAAAATATTCCCGCTTATTATTGAGTACCTTTTTGTTGTATAGTAAATTACATGCCCAAAATACCAATTATGATGTACAATTGATAGCGCCTGAGTTGCTTACTCATGCTAATGCTATCACCCGGACTCAACAAACTAAACTGGTAATAAAAAATATTGGGAGCGCCACTGTGTATTATACATCAGCAATAACCATACTTAACGAAGCAGGTGCCAATTATGCCCGCTTTGAAGAGTTCTACGATAAGTTTCAGACAATTAGTGATATAGAAGGCGAATTGTACGATGCTCAGGGGAAGAAAATACGATCGATGAAAAAAAATGAGTTGTTCGATGGCGCAGCTACGGATGGGTTTTCTTTAGTAGATGATGCGCGTGTTAAAACGCATGATTTTTCCGCAAGCGTTTATCCTTATACTGTAGAATATACGTATACGGTTGAAATGAATGGTTTAATGTTTTTGCCTTTATGGGAGCCCGTGCAAGGGTATAATTTTGCTGTTGAAAATAGTGAGCTTACAGTCGAGTGCCCATCTACTTACCAACTTAGGTACAAATCTTTTGATTATACTACATCACCAACCATTTTATCTGCCAATAACAATATCACCTATTATTGGGCTGTTAAAGGGTTTGCTGCTATTACCAAAGAAAAATACTCACCTTTATTGAAACAGATAACACCCTCAATACTTTTGGCACCTACGGATTTTAAATGGGGCGACTATACGGGTAATATGAATTCATGGAAAAATTTGAGTAATTTTTTCTATCTGTTGAACCAGGGGCGGGATGTATTGCCCGATAACATAAAACTGACAGTACATCAATTAACAGATAAAGTAACTGATACGGTCAGTAAAATAAAATTGCTGTATGAATACCTACAAAAAAATACGCGCTATGTAAGTGTTCAATTGGGTATTGGTGGCTGGCAAACTTTTGACGCGGGATACGTAGCAAAAAATGATTATGGCGATTGTAAAGCGTTGAGTAATTATATGCATTCTTTATTAAAAGAAGCAGGTATAAAATCTAATTGCATCCTTATCAATGCCGGTCGTTTTAACACCTATCTCGATAATGATTTCCCTTCTGCTCATTTCAACCATGTAATTGTTTGTGTGCCGATGGCAAAAGATTCAATATGGTTAGAATGCACCAGTCGTACATTACCGATGGGCTATTTAAGTGGATTTACGGCAGACAGAGAGGCATTGTTGATTGATGAAACGGGCGGTAAATTGGTGCATACACCGGTATACAAAATGAGCGATAATTTACAACAAAGGAATATACAAGCTACTGTTGACGAAAATGGCAATTTGAGCGCAACAGTAAATACCCGGGTAAAAGGAATGGAAGAAGATCACCTACATGGGCTGATCCACGAATTATCGAATGAAAAAATAGGGGAGTATCTTAAAAATAATATTGACCTTCCTTCGTATGACGTTACTACATTTAAGTATACAGAAGATTCTTTATTGGTGCCATCAATTTATGAAAAGCTGGAGCTTACCGTAAACAATTATGCACAGGTAACCGGCAAGCGTTTATTTATCATGCCTAACCTTCTTTCCAAAGCTGATACAAAACTAAATGTAGGGGATGAGCATAAAACAATCATTAAATTACCATATCAATACGCGGATGTTGATACGGTCGAAATCCAGATGCCTGCAGGATACACACCAGAAAGTATTCCTGCTGATATTGTAATAGATACTAAGTTTGGCAAATATTCCGCCTCTGTAAAGGTAATAGGTAACAAACTGCTGTACTATAGAAAATATCAACAAGCTAATGGCGATTTCCCTGCAACCGACTATGCAGATCTTGTTGCTTATTTTGATAAGATATACAGGTCGGATCATGCTAAAGCGGTTCTGATAAAAAGCGATTTACAAAATAATTAATTGTCCGTTATCCATTCGCCCGTTTAGGCGTCAACTGCGTATTTTCTGCATATTCGTACACCCACCTGCCATCTTATTATACTTATAGCAAGTGTCTACTTTGCTAAAATTCAGGCTTTACCGGCCTGTAACAATAGCAGTAAAGAGGCAATTAGCCTGAATTTGCGGCAGAAGCACCTATATTTATAAGACATATTTTCTGAATTACTTCTTTGGAGTATGTTTTGCAGCTAGAGTGTTATCAATCAAACTAAAAGAACAACTAAACATATGAATTTAAACAATTTTACCATAAAAGCACAGGAAGCAGTAGCTCAGTCGCAGCAGCTGGCTTTTAATAACCAAAACCCAACTATCGAAACAGAACACTTGCTGAAAGCGTTACTGAGCGAAGATGATTCTGCTATCGGATTCTTATTGAAAAAGAATAATGTGAACGTAGGCTTTGTAGAATCTAAGCTGGATGAAAGCATAAAAAAATTACCAAAAAATCAAAGCGGCGAACCGGCTCAAAATGTGAGTAGGGATATGAATAGCGTTATTCTAAAAGCAACCGCAAGCTTGAAATCTACCGGCGACGAATTCGTTAGTGTAGAAAATTTGCTATTAGCCATCTTACAAGGAAATGATAATAGCGCTAAATTATTAAAAGATGCGGGCCTTACAGATAAAGGCTTGTTAGCAGCTATAAAAGACCTGCGCAAAGGCTCAACCGTTTCTTCTCAAACACAGGAAACACAATTCAATGCCTTAAATAAATATGCAAAGAATTTAAATGAAATGGCACGTGCAGGAAAATTAGATCCTGTTATCGGCCGTGATGAAGAGATCCGCAGAACATTACATATCCTTTCCCGCAGAAGTAAAAACAATCCCATATTAGTTGGTGAACCGGGCGTTGGTAAAACTGCCATCGCCGAAGGCTTGGCCATGCGTATCGTTAACGGTGATGTGCCGGATAATTTAAAATCAAAAGTTATTTATGCTTTGGATATGGGCCAGCTGATTGCCGGCGCTAAGTACAAAGGCGAATTTGAAGAAAGATTAAAATCGGTTGTAAAAGAAGTATCTGAAAGCGATGGAGATATTATTTTATTCATCGATGAGATACATACCTTAGTTGGTGCAGGCGGTGGCGATGGCGCCATGGATGCGGCAAATATTTTAAAACCTGCATTGGCAAGAGGAGAATTGAGAGCCGTTGGTGCAACAACATTAAGCGAGTACCAGAAATTCTTTGAAAAAGATAAAGCATTAGAACGCCGTTTTCAGAAAGTAATGATCGATGAACCGAGTGTGGAAGATGCGGTCTCTATTTTGCGCGGATTGAAAGATCGTTATGAAACATACCATCATGTACGTATCAAAGATGAAGCAATTATTGCAGCGGTAGAATTATCGCATCGATATATTACCGATCGTTTTTTGCCGGATAAAGCCATTGACTTAATTGATGAAAGCGCTGCCAAGCTTCGCTTAGAAATGAATTCTATGCCGGAAGAATTGGATAAGTTGGAAAGACAGATACGTCAATTGGAAATTGAACGCGAAGCGATCAAGAGAGAAAATGATAAGGATAAATTAAAAGCACTCAACACAGAAATATCAAACCTTTCTGTAGACAGAGATACGTTCAAAGCTAAATGGCAACAAGAAAAAGAAATAGTTGAAAAAGTACAGGTTGCCAAAGCACATGTTGAACAATTAAAATTAGAAGCAGATCAGGCCGAACGTAATGGCGATTACGGCCGCGTAGCTGAAATACGTTATGGCAAAGTACAGGAACAGGAAAAGATCATTGATGAACAAATGCAACAGCTCGATGAGATAAGCGAAAAACGCTTATTGAAAGAAGAGGTTGATGCGGAAGATATAGCACAAAGTATAGCAAAAGCTACGGGCATTCCTGTATCAAGGATGTTGCAAAGTGAAAGAGAAAAATTATTGAACCTCGAAGATGAGCTGCATAAGAAAGTAGTGGGACAAGAAGAAGCGATCGAAGCAGTAAGTGATGCTATTCGCAGAAGCAGGGCAGGTTTACAAGATCCTAAAAAACCGATCGGTTCATTTATTTTCTTGGGTACTACCGGTGTTGGTAAAACGGAATTGGCAAAGGCGTTAGCGAATTATCTATTCGATGATGATAACATGATGACGCGTATCGACATGAGTGAGTACCAGGAAAAACATTCTGTGAGCCGTTTGGTTGGGGCACCTCCGGGATATGTTGGATATGATGAAGGCGGCCAATTAACAGAAGCCGTAAGGCGCAAACCATACAGCGTTGTGTTGCTGGATGAAATTGAAAAAGCACATCCTGATGTATTTAATATTTTATTGCAGGTATTGGATGATGGCCGCTTAACGGATAACAAGGGCCGTGTGGTGAATTTTAAAAATACCATCATCATCATGACAAGCAATATGGGTAGCCAGATCATTCAGGATAATTTTGAGAATGTAACGGATGCCAATAAAGATGAAGTAGTGGCATCAACAAAATCGGAAGTAATGACCTTGTTAAGGCAAACGATCCGTCCTGAATTTTTAAACAGGATCGATGAAGTGATCATGTTCCAACCATTGATGAAAAAAGAAATAAAAGGCATCATCACCATTCAGTTGGATAGCCTGAAACAATTGGTGGCGAATAATGGTATCCAGTTAGAGTTCAGTGATTATGCGTTGGATTACCTGGCAGAGAATGGATATGATCCACAATTTGGTGCAAGGCCGTTAAAACGTTTGATCCAAAAAGAAATAGTAAATCAGTTAAGTAAAAAAATATTGGCGGGAAATATTGATAAGACCAAGCCTGTGTTAGTGGATGTTTTTGATGGAACGGTCGTTTTTAGGAACGATGTTCAAACACCAACACCACATAAGGCTGAAAAGGTTAAATCTTAAGTTATCCACATAAAAAGGCAAATGGTGCTAAATGTAAGAGATTGATTATCAATCTAAATTGTGTTAAAATTGTAAGAAAATACCAACAGGTATGGAAAAACGTCTGAAAAATGTTACCTTTAAGCCACTTGCCTCTCAAATTAGATGACTTTTCTGTAAAAAAACACCAATCATTTC
>Ga0207016_1007_pt1 | contig 54480 bp, 51 predicted proteins | sample Alteio_BWMinCont_54_FD_153469 | JGI IMG/M metagenome (GOLD analysis project Ga0207016, IMG submission 153469) | Enriched cells from forest soil in Barre Woods Harvard Forest LTER site, Petersham, Massachusetts, United States -... | ecosystem: Environmental > Terrestrial > Soil > Temperate forest >...
GAAATGGCAAAAACACATGAATTGCTCGTGACGTTAGAAGAAAACGCCATTATGGGCGGTGCCGGATCTGCAGTGAGTGAATGTTTATCTAAACATCATTTGAATCCGAAAATACTGCATTTAGGCTTGCCTGATGTCTTTGTAGAGCACGGCGATCCTGATGCGCAATTGGCGAGTTGCGGGTTAGATGCGAAGGGCATTGTGCAAAGCGTGAAGAACAAAATCATTGCTCATAAACCAAAATCTGTAATCCCAAATGATCAACCACATCCAATAGCTTCATCGCAATAGAGTTAGGTTTTCGCACACCTTGTTCCCATTGCTTCACAGTATTTGGACTCGTATTTAAATAAGCCGCCAAAACTGGTTGGCTAATATTAAAACGCTTTCGTAATTTTTTAATTTGCGCCGGCGTATATTCTTTTACTGGCGGCAAACAGAGCGCATCGAATTCAGCCATTGTTTTCGCATCAATAAGACCTGCGCGATGCAAACCCACTGCTGAGTTATGCACAGTCTCCAATATTCTGTTAGGTCTTTTCTTTGGCACGCTATGTGACTTCATATAATTCACCTGCTTTAATTGCGTCTTTTATTCTAATTTCTGAATATGACAAAAACTGTTTTGCTAACGTCTTCAAAGCATCCAATTCCTTTGGTGTAATATTTTCAGTTTCGTTTTTCGAAAATCCATAAATAAAAAATGATCTGTCTTCTGCAATAAACGCCACAATCACTCTTGCTCCACCACGCTTACCTTTACCAAGCGCAACCCGCTGCTTATACAAACGACTACCTAAACTTGCCATGATCTGTCCTTTTTCCATATCACCAATAACAGAGCGCAAATCCTGATCGCTTATTCCTTCTTTTTTAGCCCACTTCATAAATGGGCGAGTTTTGTATATTTTCATTGTATCCATACCTCTATGAATTATACCTCAATGAGGTACATTTTTCCACATTTAATCGACAAATTTTTCATTATCTCAATCAAGAAAAAAGGGGGGTTATTTACCATGATAAAATCCATTAAAAGATTGTTTCAATAATTCGAATGGGCAATGAGAGCGACTCGCGAATAAAAATAGTATACAATTCAGATGTCCACCTATCCTGACAACATCACTCACGCTACTACTATGACCTCACACAAAATCTCAGACGATGAACGCAAACAATTCAGGGATGCTGTATCGCATGTAACACTCTCAAAACAAGCAGAACTGCCTGAGATTGAAAATACCAAAACAAAAAAACCCGAAAAAATAAGTACTCAAAAAATAATTAACAAACCCCGCACTGCTTCACCCGTCGACAAAATATCTTCTTATCTCAATGATCACCAACCTACCGTTCAAGGCGAAACCATTATTTCTTTCGCAAAATCAGGTGTACAACCAAAACGGGTGAGTCAAATACGACAAGGGAAAATTCGCATCGAAGCAACGTTAGATTTGCATGAACACACCAGCGATGAAGCAATCCATGCGACTGAAAACTTCTTAAAACACTGTCAAAATAATGGTTTTCGCACCGTGTGTATTATTCACGGAAAAGGCATTTATTCCAATGACAATAAGCCGGTCATAAAAAATTTATTGAATCATTATTTACGACAACATCCGCTCGTGCTGGCATTTCATTCAGAAAAAAAGAATGCGGGTGCGTTGATCGTGTTGCTGAAAATATAACTTTATCTGCAATAATTCCATACAGGCGTTGCCATCATACAACTAACACCCGAAGGTAAATCAAATATCACGCCAGCTTGTTTGCCACCATGAAAACACAGATTCAGAATAATGCCGTACAACCCAATCAACTGTCGATTTATTTTAAATGGCATTGCAGGAGAATAATAATAAGTAAAGCCATATCGATCATTTTCACCATCAGGAAATAAGATTGCTTCAATAGGCGCATGTGCAGCAGAAGGATTTTCAATAACAGCCGTTGCTGATTGTTTTTCTGTTGTTAATGTATAAGAAAATTTTGCATGGAGCGTAGCGTAGCCGAGTACCGCATCACATTCTGGATTTTGTCCCGGCAACAATGTGAGTGATTTTGAAAAAAAATGGGATGTCGAATTGAAATGATAAGGCATTGCACTTGCGTAAAAACAAATAAAATTCGCGAAAAACACACTGATTTTCAATAAGTTTCTCATCATTTATTTACCTGCGTTTGATATCATTTACTGAAATAGCAATTTCCTCTGTCAATTTATTTTGTATCTGCATGGATTGCACTTTCCAACCATGCCCATAAATAATTTCCAATGTCGCTGGAAAATAATCATCTGTTTTTAATGTAGCGTAATGCGCCAACATTTTCTGCCATTTTTGTCGCGATAATAAACCGCGTTGACGATTGATGTGAATATTGGTTGCACCTGCGCTTTTTAAATCTTTAAACAATTGATTTAAATCATCGTAAGCGATCGTGATTTCTTCACGATCAACCACGGGGTCTGAAAAATGCAAAGATCGCATCCAATCACCAATATCATGCATATCTGTAAACGGATGCACATGAAAAAATTGATCAGCACTTAAAAAACTATTATTCAATTCAAACAACGTATCTGGACCTAAGCTCGTAAATAACAACAGACCTTCATCACGCAACACGCGAGCACATTCGGCCAACAACTGCTGCGGTTGTGGTGAATGCAATAAGGCAAAATGCACGATCACCAGATCAAATGAATTATTATCATAGTGATTTATCGCGGCAAAATCATGCGCTGTTTTTAAGAGCGCTGTCGGATAACGTTCTCGACATTTTTTTTCGGGATATTCTGTATGCCAACCCACATTTAAAATTCGCTCGGGATTGATGCGAATAAAGTCCAGCCTTTCTAACAGCCGATCTGATATTTCATGACAAATGTGGTCACTTGGCAATAATTGACCCGCGATACGCTGCTGTCGTTTTAAAAGCGCTGTTTCATCGATAAATGAAGTGTTTTTCATAGGCTGTAATCTAACACACTACGCTCATTTATTGGACTATTATTTGAAATTGATGTACATTTTGTTCAATGGTACATTTTTCACGGAGTGGATTTATGTTACGAAATACAAAGGAAAGTTACGGTTCGGTATCGAAGTTTTTTCATTGGTTAATCGCGTTATTAGTTGTCATTATGCTCTGCGCGGGTGTGAGTTTTAGTTATTTACCCAAAGGCAATCTTTTTAACACAATCATGTTTATCCACAAATCAACTGGCGTAACGATACTGGGATTGATAATACTCAGATTATTGTGGCGCTGGATAAACCCATTACCCCGATTACCTATGGAAATGCCTTTTTGGCAAATAGCTGCAGCGCGCTGCGTGCACTTTTTATTTTATTTATTACTCATCGCAATGCCCATCACTGGTATTGTCTTGACATTAGCTGCCGGATACCAAGTGCCATTTTGGGGGATTGCCCATATTCATTTGGCCATTATTATAAAATACAAACCATTGGCGGAGTTAATGGATGCTTGGCATGAATATTTAGCGTGGACAATTGCGGCATTTTTAGTGATTCATACGCTTGCTGCATTAACACATCATTACGTTAAAAAAGACAACGTGCTGCGTCGGATGTGGTTTTAAACACGGTATTGCAGCATTTTTTTAACCTGCTACGATGCACAAAAATCATTATTTTGTAGCAGACTATGCTTCCATTATTAAAAAAATTATCTGGTATCATTTTTCCAATATCGTGTTTATTGTGTGATTTCCCTTGCGACAATCAACACGCCATTTGCACGCACTGCAACAAAACACTGCCACACTACACAATAAATCCTAACGATAATATTTTTGCATTATTTCATTACGAAACACCTATTTCAGAACTCATTTGGAAATTAAAATTTCACGGTGATTTATCAATCGCACATTTATTTTCAACTGTCTGGATTGATTTTATTAAACAACAACACACATTCACATTGCCTGATTTAATTATTCCTGTACCGCTGCATTTTTCTCGCTTAAAACAACGTGGATTTAACCAAGCACTCGAAATTGCCAAACCCATCGGAAAATATTTCCACATTCCTGTCGATACAAAATCCTGCGTTCGCATTAAAGACACGCGGCCACAATCCAGTCTACCCGCACAAAAACGCAAAAATAACGTGAAAAATGCCTTTGGATTATCCTATTCAATCACTGCAAAACACGTCGCCATTTTAGATGATGTGATAACGACTGGAAATACTGTCTCAGAAATCACTCAGTTACTGCAAAAAACAGGGGTTGAAACCATTGACGTGTGGTGTTGCGCGAGAGCGACCCTGCATTAGACTTGAAGTCTATTCTACTGTCGATACACATCCTGCCCAAAGTGCGCATGACCCTGCGTATCAACCCAAGTCGTAATATACGTAATATAAATCGGCATCGGATTTTTTAACTGTATGTATTTGGTTTGATTTGTCGACAAATATTGATTCACCAATTCTGCATTTAAATCGGTATTATCCGCATAAAAATATTCAACCAACGCTTGGGGATTTTCCAAGCGAATGCAACCTGAACTACGTGCACGATCACTTGATGCAAACAAACCATTGTCTGGCGTACCATGCATATACACATCTTGATCATTGGCAAAAATAAATTTAAATCGGCCCAATGGATTCACATTGCTCGCCGGCGCTGTCACACGATAATGAAAATTATCAAGCGATGCTGTTTGCCAATCAATGGTTGTAGGATTTATTTCCGGCGCATCTTTACTGTAACTCGCATACACATGCATATCATAATGTTCTTTCATGTAATTAGGATTTGCGCGCATACCTGGAAATACATCTTTTTCTAAAATCGTTTTTGGCACTGTCCATGTGGGATTAAAAACAACGGTCGTGACCGTGGACGTTAATTGCGGCGTAGGTCGTTCTGCACGCCCGACAATCGCTTTCATCTGCAACACATCTTCACCATTCGAAATTAATTTCATCGAATAACTTGGAATATTCACTTGAATATAACGGCTATTTTGATCTTCGGGATATTTTGCCCATTCATTCATGCTTTGCACTAATTCGTGATAACGCGTTGCGGGTGTGATATTTAACGCATTTAATGTTGCTTGATCAATCATGCCGGTTGTCTTTAATCCGTTATCTGATTGAAAATCATCAATGGCTTGCACTAATGCGGAATCATACAGCGTATTCGTAGCATCGATATTGGGCATATCATGCAACGCAATTAATCGTTCGCGAATAATGGGAATATGATTATCACGTCTGCCGTGTTTCAACGGCACATCCATTTGTATCGGTTCCCACGGCATTTTTGCAGCAGCGGCATAGACAGGTAATGTTTGATAAATCCGCAATGCAACGCGATTCGTTGTATTAGGCGCAGTTGCTGACGACACTGATTCTGATGACATGCGGTGCGCGCAACTTGCTAATAAAAGCGCAGAAGAAAAAGTGAAAAATAATTTGAATGATTTTTTCATGTTAAGCATCCTTATATGTCCCACAAAATAACATCAAGATAATATTTCATTGCGGGATCTAAAACGCAATAATATTGATCATCGCGCAAATAAATCAAATCTTTTTGCATTAAAATTTCTGCCGATTGCTGTGCACTCGATGTGGAAATTTTTAATGGCGCCACAAAACCAACCGATTGAATTTCTTTTGCAGGTGCTTTTGCAAGCGCTGTCAGAATTTTTCGTTGATTGAGGCTCAGCGCCATCACATCGTGACTAATCATTTGTCGTTGTGTTTTAACATAGGTGTGCCACACGTTATTAACATCGTCCACTGATGGCAAATGCGCTTGATCCCACAATAATTGACACAATGCATTCATATAAAATGGGTGCAACTCTGTATGATCAAATATCCGCTCAATTACATCCATTGGAATTAATTTTTTCCATTTAATTTTAGATAAATGATGCAAATGATCGATATAAACCTGTTTTTCCATACGCTCAATGTTGATTACTTGGCATAGAAGATATAATGGACGACCACTATCACCAAACATTTGCTGCAATAATCTTCTATTACTCCCAGAAAACACATACACAATATTTTCGCTGCGTTCAACAGCATGTCGAATCGATGCCTCAATGGAATGATAATTTTTCAACTGACTAATTTGTTGAAACTCATCCAAAAAAATAACTGCTTTCTTTTTAAAATGTTTTGCGGTTTCATCTAAGTTCAGCAAGGCATCGGTAATATCCTGCAAAGGTGATGCGGTTAGTTTCAGAATCAACTTCTGACCAAATGCACCCAGCGCAATTTCAGGTTTCATTTGTTTGAAAATCTGCATGAGCTTTTCTTTGGCGCGAGAAAGATTGGGCAGCAATTCAATCGCCAAACGCCCCACCCTATCCACAATCTGATCTCGAACATAGTCAATGCTATAAGCGGCCAAAAGATCCACGGCGCATGAATGCACTTTCATTTCACGCGCTACTTGCATCACCAAGCTGGTTTTGCCATACCGCCTTGGCGCCATCAAAACCGTATGCCTATTAGATTTTATTCTTTTTATCAGTGCATTACGTTCAATCACACGATTGACAAAAGCGTCACCTAGCGCAACGCCTTCAGGGAAAAACTTGAGTGAATCCATAATCACACCTTGAGCCATCACATAAGGTTATGTGATGGTAGTATATGTGATACAGAAGGATGGCGTCAACGCTTGCTTAACAACTTAGCGTTAACGCGAAGATAATGGATATTTTATTTCTTTTTTGGAATATACAAATCCGTCACCGTGCCTTCAAACACTTCTGCTGCCATCATAATGGATTCAGAGAGTGTTGGATGCGCATGAATCGTTAATGCGATATCTTCCACATCAGCGCCCATTTCAATTGCCAATGCGATTTCACCGATCAATTCACCGGCATTCACACCCACAACCGCACCACCAATCACGCGATGTTTTTCATCGAAAATGAGTTTCGTAAATCCTTCTGTGCGATCAACAGATAATGCGCGACCGGATGCAGCCCAGGGAAATACACCTTTTTCAACTTTAATATTTTGTTCTTTAGCTTGTGTCTCGGTAACACCCACCCATGCAATTTCAGGATCGGTATAAGCAACGGAGGGAATACATTTCGCATCGAAATAATGTTTTTTACCGGCAATCACTTCAGCGGCTAATCGTCCTTCAGCAGACGCTTTATGCGCTAACATTGGATTTCCCACGATATCGCCAATCGCATAAATGCCTGCGACATTCGTTTTCATTTGTTTATCGACAGCAATAAATCCACGCTCATCAACAGTAACGCCCGCGATTGAAGCACTAATTAATTTGCCATTCGGACGACGACCCACTGCCACTAAAATACGATCAAAACGCTTGGGATTTTCTGTCGGTGCTTTATCACCTTCAAACGTCACCCATAATCCATCTGTTTTCGCTTCAACTTTTGTCACGCGCGTTTTGAGCATGATGCTTTGATAGCGTTTTTCAAGGCGTTTATGTAATGGCATAACGACATCGCGATCAGCGCCGGGAATTAATTGATCCATCATTTCGACAACAGAAATTTTTGCACCCAATGCGTGATAAACGGTGGCCATTTCTAATCCGATAATACCACCACCTAAAACCAATAGTTCTGCATCGGATTTTTCCAATTCTAATGCGCTCGTAGAATCTAAAACGCGCGGATCTTCAGGCACAAACGGTAATTTTACGGGTAATGAACCTGCAGCAATAATGCAATTGTCGAAAGTCACTTCTGTTTTTTTATTATCATTTGTCACAATGATTTTTTTAGAATCTGCAAAAATACCTTCGCCTGTCACAATTTGCACGCCACGTTGTTTGGCCATCATCGCCAAACCACCCGTTAATTTTTTAATAATAGAATTTTTATAATCGCGAATTTTAGCAATATCCAATTTTGGCGTGCCGAATTCAACACCGTGCGCTTTCATATCTGCGGCATCATCAATCACTTTCGCCACATGCAATAATGCTTTAGATGGAATACATCCCACATTCAAACACACGCCGCCAATCACGTCATAGCGTTCAATGAGAATCACTTTTTTCCCTAAATCTGCCGCACGAAATGCAGCAGAATAGCCGCCAGGACCACTTCCCAAGACAACAACTTCAGCGTGTAAATTTGACATATTTATATTCTCCAAAATTAAATCCCCCGACTTGCTGCGAGCCTCTGACACCCTCTTTGAAAAAGAGGGTCGGCATTGCGCAGCAATGACGGGGAGATTCTTTATAACAATAACGTTCTAATATCCGACAAACACTGCGATAAATATACCGCAAATCGCGCACCTTCCGCGCCATCAATCACACGATGATCATACGACAATGATAATGGCAACATGAGTCGCGGCACAAATGTATCATTTTGATAAATGGGCTTTAATGCGGATTGTGAAACACCTAGAATTCCCACTTCAGGTGCATTAATAATCGGCGTAAATGCCGTGCCACCAATGCCACCTAAACTCGAAATAGAAAAACAACCGCCTTGCATTTCCATCATTGTTAACCCTTTTTCACGGGCTTTTGCGCTGATGGCTTCTAATTCTTTAGCCAAATCAAAAATACCTTTTTTATCGACATCACGAATCACTGGCACGACCAAACCATTCGGCGTGTCGACAGCAACACCAATATGAAAATATTTTTTGAGAATTAATTGTTCGCCAGAAGCATCGAGTGACGCATTAAAATTCGGGAATTTTCGGAGCGCAGACACAACTGCTTTCATGATGAAAACGAGTGGTGTTAATTTAAAGCCTTTTTTGATGGCTTTATTTTTATTTTCTTGACGGAATTGTTCAAGCTCGGTGATATCGGCTTCGATAAATTGCGTGATATGGGGAATGGTTACCCAATTGCGGTGTAAATTCGCGCCGGATATTTTTTTAATTTTTGATAAAGGCAATGATTCAATCGTGCCGAATTTTGAAAAATCAACGACGGGTAATGGCAATACAGAAAAGCCTGCATTTCCGGTATTTCCGCGAGATAAATAATTTTTAATATCGTCTTTGGTGATGCGATTTTTTTCGCCGGTGCCTTTGATTTTTGAAAGATCGATATCGAGTTCGTGGGCGATTCTGCGAATGGAAGGACTGGCGTGAGCTTCGCGACTTTCGCTTGCTTTTGCTTCCGGCACCCTATTATTTTCAATGCTGGTAGATAATGGTGCATCTGCATTACTTACTTTTGTTTCAGACTTTTTATCAGGCTGTGCAGTAGGCGCTGTGGTGGATTTTTTTTCTGGCGCTTCACTCGCACTTCCACTCACCGTACAAATCACCGTTCCTTCAGAAACTTTATCGCCCACTTTAATTGAAATTGATTCTACAACGCCCGCCTCTGTCGATGGAATATCCATGCTCGCTTTGTCACCTTCGAGCGTTGCCAAAGGTGTATCAATTGCGATGGTATCGCCGACTTTAATTAATACTGCAATGACATCGACTTGATTCGCTGTGCCGATGTCGGGGATTTTAATTTGTTTACTCATAAAATATTCCTAAAGAATAAAACATTCAGCTTCGCATCTCGATCAGAGACGCGATAAATCGACGTCTCTACACTGTAATCGGTTCTGCACGATTCGCATCAATATTTAATTTTTGTCGTGCCGCTATTATTTCTGGTTGATTTAATTTTCCTTCGATAAATAAAGCATATAAAGCGGTGTATGCAATCATTTTGGCGTCCACTTCAAAAAAATCGCGCAATGCTTCACGCGTGTCGCTGCGACCAAAACCGTCGGTGCCGAGCACATAATAGGGCGCATGAATGGCGGGAGCAATTTGATTGGCGTTCATTTTTAAATAATCGGTTGCGGCGATCACGGGCGCTGTATTATTTTCTAAACATTTTTCGACGTAACATAGCTTAGGTTTATCGGTGGGATGCAATCGATTGCAACGATCAGTCGTTTCCATGTCTTTGCGGAGTTCGTTAAAGCTGGTGACACTCCAAATATTGGCGCTGACTTTAAATTCTTTTTGTAATATTTCTGAGGCTTTAATCACTTCATTTAAAATCGTACCCGAACCAAGCAGGTTCACACTCACATTCCCGCTCACACTGAATGAATACATGCCTTTGAGAATACCCTGCTCAGCACCGTCAGGCATTTTTGAATGATGGTAATTTTCATTCATGAGATTAATATAATAAAAAACATTTTCTTGATTGTCGTACATACGACGTAAGCCATCTTGCACAATTACCGCTAATTCATACGCAAAAGCGGGATCATACGTCACACAATTGGGCACCATGCCAAACATAATATAATTATGGCCATCTTGATGCTGTAGACCTTCGCCTGCTAATGTGGTGCGGCCTGCCGTTGCGCCCAAAATAAATCCGCGTGCGCACATATCACCCGATGCCCATACCAAATCACCAAAACGCTGAAAACCAAACATCGAATAATAAATATAAAACGGAATCATTGGCACATGATTCGACGAATAAGACGTTGCTGCGGCAATCCACGCTGACATCGCCCCCGCTTCCGAAATGCCTTCTTGCAATAATTGTCCGCTTGAGTCTTCGCGATAATACATCAATTGTTTTTTATCTTCAGGTTGATAAAGTTGACCGAGCGGCGAATAAATACCAATTTGTCGAAACAATCCTTCCATCCCAAATGTGCGCGATTCATCGGCCACAATCGGTACGATACGCTCTTTGATATGCGGATCTTTCAACAATACTGACAAAATACGCACATATGCCATTGTTGTAGAAATTTCACGATCACCAAAACCCTCTAAAATAGGCTGAAAAGTCGATAATGCAGGCACCATTAATTTTTCACAAGCAGGATAACGCGCAGGCAATGAGCCACCCAATTTTTCACGTTGGGATTTTAAAAATTGCATTTCAGGCGAATTTTTTTCAGGCTTGTAATAATTTAATTTTTCAATATCTGTCTCTGATAAATTTAAATGAAAGCGATCGTGAAAAAATTTTATTTCTTCGGGCGGTATTTTTTTTGTTTGATGCGCGACATTTAATGCTTCACCACTTTTACCCATGCCAAAACCTTTGACGGTTTTTGCTAGGATAACAGTAGGTTTGTTGCTACTTGCAACAGCAGCAGCATACGCAGCATAGACTTTTTGTGGATCATGTCCGCCATCTAATAATTGCGCTTTTAATTGTTCATCTGACAAATCAGATACCAGTGCCAATAATTCAGGTGATGTGCCAAAGAAATGTTCGCGAATATAAGCGCCATCGCCCCCGGATAATTTTTGAAATTCACCGTCGACCAATTCACTGATGCGTTTTGCAATTAATCCTGACGTGTCTTTTTCAAATAAAGCATCCCAACCACCGCCCCAAACCACTTTAATCACATTCCAACCGGCGCCACGAAAAACGCCTTCGTATTCCTGAATGATTTGACCGTTACCCCACACAGGGCCATCGAGTCGTTGTAAATTACAATTAATCACAAAAATTAAATTATTGAGCTGTTCGCGCGCAGCAATATTTAATGCACCCAATGATTCGGGTTCACCTAATTCACCATCACCACAGAAAATCCATACGCGACGGTTTTCTGTATTCGCAAGTCCGCGACGCTGTAAGTATTTTAAAAAGCTGGCTTGATAAATCGCCATCAAGGGACCAAGACCCATAGACACAGTTGGGAATTGCCAAAAATCAGGCATTAACCACGGATGCGGATAGGATGAAATGCCGTCTTTGGAAAACTCTTGACGGAAACCATCGAGTTGTTTGCCCGTGAGCCGTCCTTCTAAATAGGCGCGCGCATAAATACCGGGCGAGGAATGTCCTTGGAAATAAATTAAATCACCTTCATGATCATTTGATCGGGCATGAAAAAAATACTGAAAACCAATTTCAAATAAAGTGGCGATCGAACCAAAACTGGCAATATGACCACCCAACTCTGACGATATTTTACCGGCACGCATCACCATCGCCGTCGCATTCCAGCGCATATAATTGGTTAATTTTTCAAATAAGGGAATATCTTCCGCCGGCATGACGGCTTCAAGATTTTTAGGAATGGTATTGATTAATGGCGTATTAATACTATCGGCAGCGGATAAGCTGCGTGAATTCGCATATGCCATCAACGTTTTTAATAGAAACTGAGCGCGATCCGTTCCTTCAAATTCAAGCACAGAATCCAGGGCATCCTTCCATTCTTGTGTCTCTTGCGGATCACAATCCTGATGAAGAAATTGCTGTGGATCACTCATGGGATTCCTTACTTATTAAATAAGCTGACCATTTCAATAATAGCATGATGGTCATATTTTATGCACGACGGTTGATTCTGATTATGCGGTTGAAAGATAGCATGAAATAGGGTGTGCGCCAATCTTTGGTATTACGGTGTAGGTATGGGTGTGGGGGATTGTGCATCTTCCACGTTCACCGCAGTATGTTCAACTGTGCCATATTCATTATGCTGTTCGGCGGCGCCAAGAAGACCCTCTTGTTGGGGGATCGTCTGCTTGTTACAGCAAGCTCGCGCAAGCTTGTGGATTCCCGAAAACACCAATGGGACGGCTACTACCGCTAGAAGAATCATTAAAAATATAAAATCCAAATTCTTTTTTATAACCGCAGGATCAGAAAAGCATTTCAACCATGTTAATGTTTCACCAACACCATACATCAAGCTGCCGTCATGAAGAGCCACCGCTTCGTTTGTTGTCGCATGATTATGCAAACCATAAAGCGCTTTCTGTAATATCTTACTCCATGGACTGTTGTTGTCACAGGTAGAACCACCCAATGTACTGTTCACAGCACCGATTTGACCTGGAGCTCCGCATAAATACAATGCTAACCGAAAATATTCGAAAGCGTTTATTGCAGAGGTAGAATAATTAGAACCGTTTATGACAAAAGCGGGATGAGTAGGATTGGGGGCTGGGATTTGAGTATTGCATTTCATAAACTGTACAGATGCCGCGTTCGGATTGCTTAAAAGACCAGAACAGTAGAAAAAACAAAGCGCTTCTGGTTCTGAGGAAAATGGCGTATTTACACCTTTGGTGTCTAACAAGTGCGGAATAAATGGATCAGCAGGTTTAATAACAGTAACAGTGGCTCGTAGTGATTCATAAAAACCCGCGATAGATGCAAAACCAAACAAAAAATATAGAGCGGATATCACGCAGTCATTTTTGCGACTCATTTTTATCTCGTATTGATTATTGTTGTCACAAGTATATCGATCTTTTCTTAAAAAAAAATAGGGTGTGTGCAGCAGTGTATTAGCAGTGTAAGATTGAACATGAGCTATGAATATTTATTTGGGATAATTGTATGTTAATCAACTATTTTCTTTATGCCTTCATTGCCTTGTTTCCCATGGTGAATCCCATCGCCATGTCATCGGCCTTTTTTAGCCTGACGAAATATACAACTGATGCGAATCGTAAAAAATTGGCAACGTTGGTAACGCTCTATGGCAGCGCATTATTGTTGGGCACGCTATTAATCGGCCCCTATTTGTTGCGCTTTTTTGGTTTGCAAGCGGCGGATATTCGCGTTGCAGGCGGGTTAGTTGTTTTTTCCATTGCATGGCGGATGTTAAATCCACCGGAAGAAAAAAAACCCAAAGAACCTAATGGCGATGACATTATGTCACTGGCATTTTTTCCATTAACCATGCCGCTCACCGCGGGCGCCGGCAGCATTGCCATTACGATTGCGTTGGCAACGCAAGCGCATCAAGCAAGCAATATGATTGACCGCTATATTGGTATCGCATTGGCAATTATTGCGATTTTTGTTTTGGTATTTTTTTGTTATCGCTATGCGGCGACTATTTTTAAAGTGTTGGGGAAAACCGGCAGCACTATGGTGTCGGCTTTATCTGCTTTTATTTTATTGGCAATTGGTGTGTCGGTAATTTGGAGTGGTGTTCAGTTGTTTATTGAGGGAATAAAATAAAGTCCTCTGCAAAACGCACACCCTGCCGGGTGTGCTACTGTAGATCTTCGCAACAAGCACTGCGCTAAAATCGAGGCGCCACGGAAGCACACCCGGCAGGGTGTGCGTTTGCAGATCACCCAATCCAACCACCCACAGTAATCAACGCCATAATCACTAACCATATTAATAGTGCACGACGAACCAAAGACATCACATCCGAATCAGATTCCAATGCTGATTCCCCAAAGATCACCACTTGATTTTGACTATCAGACACACTTTGAAACAACTCCCTCATCCATACTTTAATAACTGATCCAAAATTACCGGCCAATGCAAATGTTAAACCCAACACACGAATCGGCACCCAATCAAGCACGCCCTGCGTTAATATAAAATATTTGTGAGCGGGTAATTGCGCGCGCAATGTGGCAACAACAACATAAATCACCAAACCAACCGGCCCCAAAACAAAATACCACAGCAATGGCGCAAATATCTTTTGATAACTATCTAATAATAAATCAGCGTGAGGTATTTCAGTGGTAGGCGTCTTCTTTAGAATAGTCACATCAACGCAATACCACAGTAACAAAAGACTCAAGATTAAATATCCCACGTGCCCTAAGGTGTGATACACAATCGTGAAAAGCAAACTCATGACAATGACGATGGGCAATACCAATAATAATACGGTAAAAAATCCATGTCCCGATGCAAGTTTTGAGAATTTGTCATTCATCATCCATTGAGTGTATTTTCCGGCCCAATGGAATGTATATAGCGCGCTGCTCAAATTTAAAAACCACTGCGTGCTCAGGCACGCCAAAATGACAATGAATGACATATATTCTCTCCCTTGAAAAAAAATCTTACTCTTTCGAGTTTGTTTCCAATTTATCGATGCGATGCCAGATGACTGTTTTGCCAAACAAAGGAACACCTACATAACCACGCACTTTCAATGCTTGTCCGCCGTTAATTACCTGCATATTGGAATGATACACGTCACCGTTGCGAGGATCCAGAATCGTACCCTGCGAACAATATCCTGCTTGGCAAATCATATGTTGAACGATGGTTAACCCCAGAATCGGTTTATTTTTTTGGTCACCTTTGCATTTTAAGCAAAGTACCTGAGCATTATTGCTGGATGGCGAAAAAATTTTTACGATTTTACCAATATAAAATTGTCCTGCGGGTTCTATTTGGATTACCGAAGAAGGTTTATGTGTTTTACCATCGATCGTTTGCCAATATCCTGCCACGGATTGCGCGTTTGATTGTCCCGCTGCGAAAACAAATGGTGAAAACACAACAAAAAATAAACCGGTCCCAATTAATTTAATTAAAAAATTTACTCTTAACATCCTATTTCACTCCTAAATTAATAAAAAATGCCCCATAAACACTATCACACACACAAAAATATTCAAAAAAATGATTAAAAACACAAAAATCGATAAAAAATGATCAAAAAGTTTGATCTTATTGATTTTCATTGTAAAATAAAAGTGTCGTTTTTTTAAACTAAAATTTTAGGGAGAAATAGAATGCCAGCAAAAAAACGCAAAACAGCAAAAAAAGCAAAAACTACAAAAAAAGTAGTTAAGAAAGCAAAAAAAGCAAAGAAAGCAAAAAAAGCACCTGCTAAAAGAAAAGCTGCAAAGAAAAAAACTGCAGGTAAAAAACGCAGAGGCCGTCCAGCAAAAGCTAAGAAGTAATTAACAGCTGATGCTTGAAAAGCCGCTCAGTGGTTCTCACTAGCGGCTTTTTTGTTTTTAAGGAGTTAAGGATTCACCTTCGCTGTCGCTCGGTTTCTGAATATATAGTGCGAGGTATACTCACACTAACACTCACAACGCCTTCGCTTGATCCACCAATTCTGTCAGCGCGGTCGCAGATAACAAACCCGATTCCGCATATACGATCGCACGATTTTTAATAATCATCACAAAGGGCACCGATCGCACCGCAAATTCTTCCGCCAACGCTTTTTCATTTTCAATATTCACACTCGCAAAAACCACATCGGGATAAGCCGTTGCAACCGTCGACATAATATTGCCAAATGTTTTGCATGGGCCGCACCATTGCGCCCAAAAATCAATAACCAATATATTATGTGATTCAATCAGTTGGTCGAAGTTGGCGGAGGTGAGTTCTTGGATTGGCATGTTGATACTCCTGTCATGTTATCGTAGAGACGTCGATTCATCGCGTCTCTGATCTTTGGCCATGCATCTGAGACGCGATGAATCGCGTCTCTACTTGATAGCGTGCAATATCCGTTGTTGCACGTCACTCGGCGTTCCAATACCATCGACGGAATGAAACTTCGGCGCATCACTATCACCGCTATTGCTCCAATCCCGATAATATTTTAATAACGGTTGTGTTTGTTCATGATAAATCATCAATCGTTTCCGCACAGTGTCCTCGTGATCATCGAGTCGCGCTATTAACGGCTCATTCGTCACATCATCCACGCCTGCATTTTTAGGCGGATTAAAAATGTGATGATAAACACGGCCTGATGCGGCATGCACCAATCGTCCGCTCATCCGCAAAATAATATCCTCATCCGGAACAAAGATATTAATCACATGATCTAATCGCACTTTTTGATGTCGCAATGCATCGGCTTGTGCAATCGTGCGGGGAAACCCATCAAATAAAAATCCATGACGACAATCGGCTTTTGTAATACGCTCTTTCACCAAATCAATAATAATATCATCGGAAACCAATGCGCCCGCATCAACCGCTTGTTTCACGGTTTGTCCAAGCGGTGTGTTATCTCTCATCGCAGCGCGTAACATATCGCCCGTAGAAATTTGAACGATGTGAAAATGTGACACCAAAAGCTGCGCCTGTGTTCCTTTGCCAGCACCGGGTGGCCCTAATAACATGAGTCGTGTATTCAAGATTTACCCCAACCTACTTGTAATGGGCGTAATGTAACATGAACCCTGCTTCAAATCATCTGATCACACGCGGCAATATTTCCCATCACCTCGCGTAGACGTCCTGTTCGTAAAATAATAATTTGCGCGGACGATCCCTTTTGCCCGCACACATAAAAACTCCCTTGTTGACCTCGTGTAAATCCGTCGGATCGCCATCTTAACTGACGTGAATCACCCAACGTGCTTCGCCAATATAAATGAAATCGCGCCGGCATTACAGGCAATTGCCGCAACACCCGCTGATTTTTTTCATCCATAATCAATTGCCCGTTTTGCCAATGCGTGCCACAAGTTTCATCTCCATTATTCGGACAAAAAGTAATGGTTGATTGTGATGTGATAGCTGCATTGCGCGCAAATTCCAATGCATCAGTGAATTGATTAACAAGCAGGGATAATTGATTTTTATAAGTAAAATGCCGATAGGCGCTCGTGGCGGAAAAAAGTAATATCACTGAGAGTGAAATGACGATTAAACATTCGAGTAAGGTAAGTCCGTTATTGTTGCTCATAGTCGGTCAGTTCATGCATGATATGACTGCTGTAGATTCTGATCTGCTCGTGGTTTACTTGGACGTGCCATTTTTCACCCTCGCGGAGGGGGCAGAGAAATTTTTTGTTGGCACGACTGCGCTCGGGAGAAAAAAGACACATCCAAGTTCCCACTCGCTATCTAGTTATTATCTTCGGCGGTCATATCATCAATCACTCGCTCAGCGTTGGTGTTTTCGTTTTTGAAGTGTGGATCATCATAATACGATTGGAATTATTATCAATACCGTGATTTAACCTCGTCTTTGCTGGGGCATGTGCGTTTACGCGCAATCGATTGCGGTAATTTTTTATTGTCTGATTTAATCTTTCGCTCGACTTTTTTGACATCTTCTAGTGGCGGCAAATTTTCAGGATAGATATTTTTTCGTTTTAGTAAATTGCGCACATCCGCATTATTTTTAACATGTTCGTGCGTAATAAGCGATTCGCTTTTCAAGTTATCGCGAACAGTATTAATTGTCGTAATTTCATTAATGAAATCTTTTGCTTTGATTGTAATAGTCGGCAAAAAATCAGCGAGCGCTCGATTATCAGGGATCTTTAATTTTTTTTTCATTTGTTGTGTTGTATTACCACCAAACAGCGCTTTATCTCCCTTGCTGCGAATACGCCCAAATCCCTGCGCATCGATACCACGCTCAAATAAAATTCCAGACAACTGTTTTTCAGATTGAGATAATTTTTCTCGTGCTTGCAATCGTTCAACTTCAGAAATACGCTGCTCAATAATTTCTTGCTTGCGTGTTTGCACTGCAAAGTAAGTTTGCGCAAACGCAATTTCATCTTTTTTTGAATCTCCATTTTGCGCAATCAAATAACAAGCGTAACGCGTCAACATCATATCATCAATTTTTCTTTGTCCACCATTGCCAACAGGGATCATTTTTCCGACGTCGGAAAAATGATCGGAAACCCTATATTTAGCGTTAAAACACGCATCCTTCGCTTTATCAATCACTCTTATAAAATTTTTCCAATCCTCGTAACCCAGTAATTTTTGCAAATCACGCGCATGCCAAAATTCAATATTATTCTCACTTCTTGCAGCGCTTTCAAAACCTTTATGCAACAAAGTTATCTGTCTTTTTTCCATATTAATTGCCTCGCAGCTTGTTTACTACGGACATCGTAACCAAACTAAAAATTGAATCAATACCGTGATTATTTCAGAACCCGCGCCTGCGTAATCGTATTGCGCGAAACAGATATAACTTCAATCCGATAATTACCAATGCGAATACAAACAGCGGTTTTTGGAATAATTTCCAAATGATCGATGATCAACCCGCTTAACGTGCGCGCTTGATTGACCGGCAAATGCCAGTCCGCTAAACGATTTAAAACACGCACACTAATACTACCATCCACTAACACACTGCCATCTTTTTGTGTCGAAATAAATCGCTCCGTTTCCACTGCGCTCATCGCAAAATCACCCGCAATCTCTTCCATTAAATCACGCAACGTTAACATGCCTTGAATATCGCCATATTCATCCACCACTAATCCGACATGTTGTTTTTCTTGCTGAAAATTCAATACTTGTTGATGCAATAACACACCTTCCGGAATGAAGTAGGCTTCTTGCATTAATGACAATAAATCCGCTTGATCAAAATCAGATTTACCTATCATCACGAGCGCAGCTCGCAACGTTAACATTCCTTTTATATTGTCGATATGTTCATCATATACCGGCAAATATGCATGCGAACTACTTAATAATCGGGAAACAATCATGTCCCAATCCCACGTCAAATCAATACCGTAAATTTCATTTTTCGGCACCATCACTTCTTCAACCGTTAATTGCTGTAAATCAAGCACGCGCAGTAACATTTCTTGATAATGCAATGATGTTTTGCCCGTTGCTTCAAAAACCACAGAACGCAACTCTTCAATCGACAATGTTTCCATTTCACTTTTACGCACACGCACACCGAACAATCGGAGCGCGCCATTGGCTAACAAATTCACAAGCCAAACCAACGGATAACAGATTTTCAATAGAAAAAATAAGGGGGTGGATACGCTCAATGCCACGCGTTGTGAATATAATGCCGCCAATGTTTTCGGCGCTGTTTCTCCAAAAATTAAAATAATGAATGTCAGCGCAATCGTTGCAATCAACGCCCCCAAATCACCATACAAATGAATTGCAATCATCGTTGCGATCGCAGACGCTAAAATGTTTGAAAAGGTATTGCCGATTAAAATCATACCGAGCAAACGATCGGGTCTTTCTAATAGCTGCAGTACTCTAGAGGCTTGTGCATGTTTTTTTCGAGACAAATGGCGCAGACGATAGCGATTTACTGCCATCATGCCCGTTTCGGCGGCGGAAAAAAACGCGGCGAGCAAGATGAGAAAGATTAGTAGCGCGATGAACATAACTCGTAACTCCCACTTCTAAACAATATGATATATAATTCCACCCAATTTAACATCCCAACAAAGGGTTATATGCCATGTTCAATCAATTAACCGACCGCCTTTCCACAACCCTCGAAAAATTACGCGGTATTCATCGTTTTACTGAAGAGAACATCAAAGACGCCATTGACGATATTCGTCGTGCATTGATCGAAGCCGATGTTGCGCTTTCTGTTATTAAAACGTTTATTGAAAAAGTCACCGCGAGCGCGATTGGTCAAGCCATCATTAAACAAGTACGTCCTGCTGATGCCTTTATCAAATTGGTGCAAGATGAATTAACGCTTGTTTTAGGCGGTGAAACCACCGACATTAATTTACGCGCGCAAAAACCCGTGATTATTTTAATGGCGGGTTTGCAAGGTTCTGGTAAAACAACTACGACGGCAAAATTAGCAAAATATTTATCGTCACAGAAAAAAACCGTGATGGTCACATCGGTTGACGTTTATCGCCCTGCCGCGTTAGATCAATTAGAAACGCTCGCAAAACAAATTGAAGTGGCGCATTTTCCTTCGACACCTAAAGACAAACCGCTCGATATTGTAAAACGCGCGATCGATTCAGCGAAAAAACAATTCTTAGATATATTAATTATCGATACCGCGGGTCGTTTGCATATTGACGATGCAATGATGGATGAAATTTCACAGATCAGCCATTCTGCAAATCCCACCGAAACACTGCTCGTAGTTGACAGCATGACCGGTCAAGATGCAGCGAATGTCGCAAAAACATTTAATGAAAAACTCGCATTAACTGGCGTTATTTTAACAAAAACAGATGGTGATGCGCGCGGTGGTGCTGCATTATCCATGCGACTCATCACAGGCAAACCCATTAAATTTATCGGTACCAGTGAAAAAATGGATGGCTTAGCCGTATTTCATCCTGAGCGTGCTGCATCGCGTATTTTAGGCATGGGCGATATCGTCAGCTTGGTGGAATCGGTGAAACAAAAAGTCGATAAAGCCGAAGCCGACAAAATGGCGAAAAAAATTCAATCCGGCAAACGATTTGATTTTAACGATTTTTTATCGCAATTAAATCAGATGAAAAAAATGGGTAGCATGCAATCGCTCATGGATAAAATGCCTGGCTTTGCAAAAATTCCCAAAGGCGCAGCGGGCATGATGGATGATAAAGTGATTGTGCAAATGGAAGCGATTATTTTATCGATGACGCAAAAAGAGCGTCGTTTTCCCGCATTAATTAATGGTTCACGCAAACAACGTATCGCAAAAGGTTCTGGCACCACATTGCAAGATATCGGAAAATTATTAAAACAATTTGCGCAGATGCAAAAAATGTTAAAACGGTTTGGCGGAAATAAAATGGAAAAACGCATGAAGCAATTGGAGCAATATCGGGATCAATTGCCGCCGGAGTTGTTAGCGCAGATGCCGAAGAAATTTTAATGGGGCTGGGGCTGGATCGGGAATCGACCCAGCACCAGCCTCACAGAACCTTCAAAGAATTCGCGCGGATCACGCTTCGGATTTAACCCTTTTGCACGTTTATTTGCGGGTTTATTTAAAGGACAGAAAAGTGTGTATGCCATACCCATCGCAAAAATAGCAGTCGTCATATTCGCCGCCAATTGCATAAACTCATTAGAAAAAAATGGACACCATCGAGGATTAGTATTTGAAGCAAAAAATTGAAACATTAATGCTGACATATAAAGTTCTTGCAAAACATTTTCATGACGCATATTCGCATTCACCATGCGATAGTTTGCTTCTATCAGAGCAGATGGTAAAAATGCGCAACCCAAATTCGCAACACGCATATAAACAGAAGACATCCACAAAAAAATCTGTGCAATGCCACGATAACCCGCATTTTTCATCTCTTTAATCAGATATTCTTCGAGTAGATAATTGACAAACAGAGGCAGTCCTACATAAAAAATTAACTCCGCCAGTTTATCAAGTTGAGGAGAATTTTTGGGATAACTCATAGTGACAATCTCTCTAAAATGTACATATAACAGCTTATAAAACAACCATCGAAATGCGCGCGGAGTATACAATAAAACTAATCCTTCACAACAGTGGAAAATTTACGTAGAATGTCGGCCTTACGTAAATTCCAAAGGAAATCGATCATGGTTGTTATTCGTTTAACGCGGGCTGGTGCCAAAAAATCCCCTTTTTATCACGTGGTTGTTACAGACTCACGCAAACCGCAGGGTGGCCGTTTTATCGAACGTGTTGGTTTTTATAATCCTATGGCACGTGGTCCAGAAACCACTTTGCAATTGGATCAAGAGCGTATTGGTTACTGGACGGGTTGTGGCGCAATCGCATCTGATCGCGTAGCACACCTATTAAAATCTGCGAAAAACAATACTGCAATCAACAAACCAACACCTAAAAAATCTGAATTAAAAACAGCACAAATCGCAGCGTCACTCAAATCCGCAAAAGCAAAGGCGAAAGCGGAAGCTGCAGAAGCTGCTGCACCTGAAGAAGCATAGATCTTACTACAAAGCGCGCGGAAGAAGCCGAGCGTAAGCGAATGCGAAACCCTGTGCGCAGCAATAAGCCAAAATTAACTCCGGCAGCAGATGTGTCTCACAAAAAAAATCTCATCATCATCGGCCGTATCGGGGACGCCTTCGGCGTCCACGGTTGGTCGCATTTAACCTCCTACACCGATCCCCACGATAATATTTTTCACTATAAAAACTGGCATATCGAAACACGTCCCGATCATTTTGAACCACTGAAACTCGAATCTCATAAAGCCCACGGCAAAGGTTTTGTTATCAAAATCGCGCGGTGCGAAGACCGTGATCAAGCCCTATTGCTCAAGGGAAAAGCGATTGCTATCGAGCGTGCGGAATTACCTGCGTTAAAAAATGATGAATATTACTGGTCTGATTTGATTGGTTTTAATGTAACAAATACAAAAGGTGAATCTTTAGGCACGATCGATCACTTATTTGAAACAGGTTCAAATGATGTCATTGTCACAAGCACAAATCATTATATTCCCTATTTGAGTAACGTCGTAAAAACAGTGGATTTAGAAGGGAAAATGATCGTTGTTGAGTGGGAGTTGTGAGTGCGCTTCGACATCATCACCCTCTTTCCCGAAATCTTTAACGCCTTAAAATCCGGCATCACCGGTCGCGCGATCGAACAAAAAATCATTGAGGTACACTGCTGGAATCCACGCGATTACACGCACAGTATTCACAAACGCGTCGATGATCGTCCTTATGGCGGCGGACCTGGCATGGTCATGCAATATCAACCTTTACACGATGCCATTATGGCTGCCCGCGCAGCAAATCCCGTGAAATCCAAGGTGATTTATCTTTCTCCGCAAGGAAAATTATTAACACAAAAAAAAATCCACGGGCTTTCAACGCAAACCGATCAGCGATTTATTTTACTGGCAGGTCGTTATGAAGGAATTGATGAACGCGTACTGCAATCACTCGTTGATGAAGAATGGTCGATCGGCGATTATGTTTTAACTGGCGGTGAATTGCCTGCGATGGTGATGATTGACGCGATCACACGTCTATTGCCAAATGCATTAGGCGATGAAAATTCCGCACTGCAAGATTCATTTGAAAACGGATTATTAGATCATCCGCATTACACGCGCCCTGAAACAATCGATGGTATGACTGTACCATCCGTACTTCAAAGCGGTGATCACGCTGCCATTGCAGCGTGGCGAGAAAAAGAATCCTTAGGAAAAACTTGGCAAAAACGTCCCGATTTGTTAAAAAGACGGGTTCTTAATGATCATGAAAGAAAATTGCTGCAATTATTTATCAATGACACTATACTTGGCGGCAATAAATTTTCGTAGAGACGCGATTTATCGCGTCTCAGATATCAGGAGTAATATAAAATGAGTAAATTAATTCAAGCGATTAACCAAGCACAAATGACCAAAGAAATCCCTGACTTTAGAGCAGGTGATGCCGTTATTGTGCAAATCAAGGTAAAAGAAGGTGAACGCGAACGTTTACAAGCATTCGAAGGTGACGTGATTGCAATTCGCAACCGCGGCTTAAATTCTGCATTTACCGTACGTAAAATTTCGCACGGTGAAGGCGTAGAACGTGTATTTCAAACTTACAGCCCCGTTGTACACAGCATTAAAGTCGTGCGTCGCGGTGATGTACGTCGCGCAAAATTATATTATTTACGCGACCTAAAAGGCAGAAAAGCGCGCATCAAAGAAAAACTCGCGTAACGACGACACACCATTTGCTCGAAGCGCCACAGAAGCGCATGCGGTAGCGTGCGCGTAGCTTACAAAGCAAATCATTTTCAGCGACCACACACTATGACCAAACCCCTCACCAAAGACGGCCTCAAAATCCTCAAACAACAATCACATCATCTAGAACCCGTGATTTTACTCGGCTCAAAAGGCCTAACCGACGCCGTACACAAAGAAATCGAGCTCGCATTACATTCACACGAATTAATTAAAATAAAATTAAACAGCAAAGACAAAGCTGAAAAAGAAGCGATAACCGAAGCCATTTGCAAAAAACACGACGCCACCCTCATCGCGCAAATCGGCCACATCATCACCATCTACAAAAAGAATCCCCAGAAGCCTACGCAGGCACGATCTTAATTCAACGCTCGAGGTAGAAGCCGAGCGTCAGCGAATGCGAAACCCTAAACGAAGCGTGTATTTTCTATGAACTCTCTCCGCCTCAAAAAAGACGCCGAACGTCGCATCAAAGCCGGCCATCTCTGGATCTTCAGCAACGATATCGACGCAACACAAAGCCCTCTTAAAAATTACACCGCTGGCGAACTCATCAAAATCGAAACATCCTTCGGCAAATCCATCGCCATTGGTTATATCAACCCCCATTGTTTATTATGCATCCGCATTTTAACCCAAGATATCCACGAAAAAATCGATGTCGAATTTTTTATCCGAAAAATGCAAACCGCAAAAACAAAACGCGCTGAATTATTTCCAGACCACTTTTGTCGCATCGTTTTCGGCGAAAGCGATCGATTGCCCGGCGTTGTTATCGATCAATTCAACGATATTATTGTTGTACAAATCAATACTGCTGGCATGGAAACACTCAAATCATTTTTAATCGACGCCGTAAAACACGTTTTTAACCCCAAAATAATCGTATTAAAATGTGATAGCACCGAAAGAAAAAATGAAGGACTAGAATCCTACACAGAGGTTTTAGGTGATGCATTACCCGATTACATTGATATCATCGAAAATAATTGCACGTACCGCGCCTCATTATTAACCGGCCAAAAAACCGGTTGGTTTTTCGATCATCGCTTTAATCGCGCGCGCATCGCATCGTATTGTCACGATAAAAAAGTCTTGGATGTATTCAGTTATTGCGGCGCATTTTCAATTCCCTGCGCCAAAAACGGCGCGCTTGAAGTCACCGCCATTGATCGCTCACAACCCGCGCTTGATTTATTAAATCAAAATGCTCAATTAAATTCATTAAATAATATTAAAACATTGTGTGGTGATGCATTAGAAATTATGCAAAATCTCGCCGCAAAACAAGCGAAATTTGACGTGATTATTTTAGACCCGCCCGCTTTAATCAAACGCAAAAAAGATTTAGGTGCGGGCGAAAAGATGTATCAAAAATTAAATGAAGCGGCACTACAATTATTAACTCCCAACGGCATTTTATTATCCGCTTCATGCTCCATGCATTTATCAGCCGCAGAATTATTAAATTGCATTCGAAAAGCCGGAATTAACACTAAAAAAGAAATCTCTGTATTAGAGCAATGCCATCAAGGACCTGATCACCCCATTCATCCAGCGATTGCGGAAACGAATTATTTAAAGGGGTTTATTGTTTCAGTCGTGAGTTAATCGGACGAGAATTAATCTTCTCTATGACATCTAACATTTTGATATAATTATTATCTCGTCCCAATTTTGATTCTAGAACCTCTTTAAGAGCACCAATTGAATCGCATGCATCTATTGATGATTGCATCAATTCATATTTTTTTATTCCACAAATTTTCTCTATTAAAAAGAGCTGTACATCTTCGAGTTTAAAAAGCAACCCTAGAATTAAATCATGACATTCATACCCTGGAATTAAATCATGACATTCATTCAGTGTAGCTTCATATCCATTCGCTTTTTTGTGGCCATGCTCGAATATTTGTTGTGCATCATTCAGTGATTTTGCTTCTTCTAATAAATAAATTATTTCAATATACGATTTTGCTTTATCGATATTATCTTTTAAGGCCTTCGCGTTACTGATTTTGGCGGTTGTCAAAGTTTTATTTAAAGGCAGGTTGTAAAAATAATCAAACAAACTCCCGCCATTTCCTTTGCTACGTTTCTTGATATAAATATCAATTGTTTCTAAAATTCTTGATTTAGACAATTGATCAGGTTCGTTTTTTCTTTGAAAAAAGCTATTATTTTGATCAGCAGGAGATGCTGCTGCTATTGCAGGCAAAACATTTGTACTTGATTCTGTTTGATCTTCTATCTGCTTATTTAAATCTTTTATGTATTCCTCTTCTTCTCCAAATTCAATTTTTTTTCTACGAAAATTAGGATTTTTCCAAGATAAAACTCGGACTTGGTTAGTTGGGAACCGGTAATTTGACACTGCCAGCAATAGATCATATTCCGTGCTTTTTTTTGCAATATGGTTTAAAAAATCTAAACGATCAGGATCATTATTGCAATTAGTCAGCAAAATATCCAATCCTGACTTATAATCGATTTTTCCGTGCGCATCAAACCCGTAAAAATAAATATTATTCGCAAGAATTCTTTGAATATCGATATTTTTATTTGCAGCACCCTGCGCTGCACAAAGTACGTTAAAATTATCACTCTCTTTGGCAATTATCTTTAATAATTCTGCGCACGCTTCATCATTTTCACATTTTATAAACAAAGCATTTAACTTAGCTTGATATTCTCCGCCTGAAAAATAATTACAATTAAGCGCTATTTTTGCAAGCACAGAAACACTTTTTGTATGATCTTTTATTTGTTTTAACGTATCATGGGATGCGCTGCTGTTTTGTGCAATAGCATATCTATGATCATCTGTGAGTTGCTCATGATGAGCAAGACTAGAGAGCACATCGCTGGATTGCGTGTTTTGAATTAATTGCTTGAGAAATTTTGCGTTATAATCCTTTGCACAACTTTTGGATAATAAAATCTGTCTGATGACATCATTGCAATTATGATGTTTTGCGATTGCAAAGAGAATTCCAATATTATCTGTCTCTTTCGCAAATTTTTCTAATATTTCTGTATGCGTAGCACTTTGTTTTGCGATTACAAGCTTGACTGTGTCATTACAATTTTTGTTTTTTATTATTTGGTTCAATACGCGAGATAAATTTTCTTTAGCCAGCTCAATAAGTAACTCCGCGCTACAATTTGAATGTTCGGCTGCTGCTTGAAAAAATAAATACCCATATTTTTTACCCAGTTCAAATAAAATCTCTGGGGTGAATTGAGAATTTTCAGCGATTTTTTGCAAAAAAACTGACTGCGTATTTTTATCAGCAATGAAATTATCAAGCAAATTTTCAAATAAAACCAATATCTCTTCCGGAGACCTATAAAATAAATTTTCGGCCAAGGCAACAAAAACAGAAAGATCGTGATCAGCGAGAATTTTTATTCTTTCCCGAATGGCATGACTTTGAGTTTCTCTGGCAACATCTTGTAAAAATTTTGTATATTCTTCTGATGTTAAGCGAACTTGCGATTCATCTGTGAAATCGCCACGCTCAAAATCATCAGAGCCATGATGCCGCGCAATAATCGCAGAAAATTTTTCTTCATCAGAAATTTCAGCTCTGCCAAACAAATGTTTGTATGTTTGATCAAGCGCACGCATTTTAATCTCTCTACATTCGTTGATTCATAAAAGCTCCCTGCTTATAAAAATTGAGTATTCCTATATAAAGTGTAGCAAACAGACGTTAAGGATTTATTAACAAAAATGGAAAAAAATGATAAGAATAGTGTTTAAAAACAAAGCATTAAAGGATTTCCATTTAAGCTCAAGCACTAAAGCTTGTCGTCAGCATTCAGAACTTACGCCACGTGGCTACACGGCGATGAACGTTTCAGTGTTGATCCTAGGAGCAATTTGATGAGGTTTAAAGTTTTGGAAGTTGGGGCTGACGACAAAACGCACGGTTTACGGGGGTTTTCACGCTCGCTAACGCTCGGTCTGAAGTATCCCCACACAAATTTTGAATTGTCGTGAACTTCGTAGAGACGTCGATTTATCGCGTCTCAAATCTCAGAATTACCTCGCCCTATAGTCAGTAACACTCACTCTAATGTCACTGCATTTATAAACACCAGAGATGATCATGTATCTGAGACGCGATAAATCGACGTCTCTACGAAAGACTGAATCGCGTCTTTACAACAATGATATTAATTCAAGTGGTTATAAAAAATTTATGGGGATACTTCAGAACGCTCGGTTTCTGAGTGCTGACAACAAGCTTCACTGCTATTATGAATGATGAGATTTTAAGTCGGTAAATTTACATTTATAAAGGGTTTTTATGTCTTATCTTCAAACAGACAATTGCGTTATTTATTTTGGCTCTGAAAAAGACAGTCTCCAAATCAATGGAAGTTACGCAACCGAAAAATTTCTCACTTTGAAAAACAAAATCGAAACAGGAACAAACGCCTCACTACACACACTTTTTTTTCTCAAACAAACCCACAGCGCCACTGTATTTACGCTCAATAACAAAAACAATCTCACGCAACCCCTCGATCTATTTCAACACGAAGGTGATGCCATTATCACTCAAGAAAAAAATATTGGCATCGGCATTGCTACCGCAGATTGTTTTCCCATTGTTTTAGTGGATCAAAAAAATCAAGCGATCGGTATTATTCATGCCGGATGGCGTGGATTACACGCGAAAATAATTACAACAACAATTAACGCCATGCAAAAATCATTCAAAACAAATCCCGCGCAATTACAAGTTTATTGTGGCCCTTCAGCTTTGGTCTGTTGTTATGAAGTACAAGCAGATTTTTTATCTTATTTTCCGGAATCGCTGATTGAAAAACGCGCGGATAAACTTTTTTTTAATGCACGTCGCGCAGCCCTGTTTGAATTATCGGCAAATCATTTGCCCGATACAGCAATTAATATTAAAAATAATGTCTGCACCATTTGCACACCAGGGTTTTGTTCTGTACGCAAGCAAAAAGAAAATGCCGGTCGACAACCCTCCGTTGTTTTTTTAAGTTAATTAAATCGTAAACCCGCATAACTATTCATGCAATTAAGCGCAAAGTGACTTAAAAACTTAAAGGCGTGCAATTCGGCAATGAGGTGTTTTAAGGAAAATTGCGTTATTTGTACTATGCTTAAGGTAATTAGTGGTGCGGGGAAAACCTTTGCGGGTTAATCCACCAGTAGAGTGAGTGCGCCACGTTGTATTTAAAGGTTTTTTAATTAAAAAAATGGTTTGTGTGAAAAAATTTGGGGGTTCAAAATGAGCAGGGGTAATAAATCGAGATTTCCCAATGTAGAAGAACTTAACACGATGATAGACCGTATAATTGACGATGAAAACACAAGGTCTAATGAAAAAGCCGCTGAATTAATACAATTGATCCGAGAAGCGCGCGCAGGTACTTTGAAGTTGCGCAATGAAGCCGGCATTGACCTTTCAAAAGAATATGCTACAACCATCGTTACTCTCGCAGTGATGGAAAGTCGTCATAACATTAAAAATCCTCCTGACGACGTTCATGACATTATAAATAAAAGCACTCCTGAACAATTCAAAGAAATGGTGAATAGCGCAAAAGAATGGGACGCTTTAGAACGTGAAATTGATCGTCGTATAGAAAGATGTGAAGAAAAAACAAGCTTTTTAGAAAATCGTGATATTGCGGGTTCAGCTAGCGATAACATTGCCCTGCTTAAGGATATTAAAAAAGACGTAGCTGTTAAAGCAGCAACATGTTTTCCAGATGAATCGTTCTGCAAAATGATAACTGCAGCGCTTGAACAATATAAAAAAGAAACAACAGGTTTCTTGGGGCTTTTTACAAAACAATCTGAAGAATCTAAAGAAGCAATTCAATGTTTTAAAACTATTCTTAGTCAAAATCCTAGTTTCGCAGAAAAACGAGCATTGATCGAATACAATCTGCCGGGTGTTAAAGAGCCATCGCGTTTGTTTAACGTACTTCAGGAGCAGTGTGCGAAAAGCGGTCTTAATTTTGGAACTGATATACGTTTACATATTGGCCCAAAGCAATTTCAAGGAAAGAATCATGAGTATGTAACAAATATAGAAGATTTAAATGCTCTTAAACAGAAAATTGAACAGGATATTGCTCAGCCACCCTCGCAGATACATCATAATCCTTAATCCACAAAAAATAACGTTTCAAATTTACAGGTGGATTATTAGTTAATCCACCCAGAGAACAGAAATTATATTCTTATTTTTCAATTGAAGTGGATTGTTGTTATACGGCGCATAGAGACAATAGGAAAAATCACTGTGTTTTGTTGCATATCTTTCGTAAGGACTGGTGACACCCATTAAAAATGTTTGCGCAGCCGCCTGATCTTTTGCGTTATAAACTGAAACGAAAGTACCATTGTAAGTACCACCCTGTAATTCAAATAAGCGTACACCAAAAACATTTTTAAAATAAACAGCGGTATGAATTTGTGATGCCGACGGACAAGACATCGTCGCAGAAAAACTATTCACTGTAAAAAATACTGTTGCCAAAAAAACACTCGGACTCAATTTTATTGTCATTAAAAAACCCTCTTATATTTAATTCCAAAATTTTTTGTAATTTACCTGCATTAATTAAGAATCAGAAAAACACCGCACATGACGCATTTGCTGATAATACAACTTAGAAGCCGAGCGTAAGCGAATGCGAAAGGTGGGTCGAAGATAGATTGTTTTACAGACTTTCGCATTCGCTAACGCTCGGCTTCTAAACTATATAGTCAGCAGAAACGTTGCGTTCAGTGATTCTTTGATTTTTGTAAGCATATAATCAATACTGATGGGTAGCAATCATAAAAAGCTCCCAAATCGAATTTATATTTATATATTTTCCAAAAAAATCCCGCGATAAAGCGTATAAAATAATATCGTTTCAAAAAATGCCAACGCTAATAAAATAAAAAATAGCTGGAATAATTCGACAACATGCACATAGCTAATCAAAAACAAACCCAAAGAAGTGCTTAGCAGCAAAACGAATGATTGTACCGCCATCGCAATACCAATGGAATGCGAAAACTGTTTTAAATTCATGCTTAACACATTGGGAAAAATAAAACCTGCGCTCACACAGGTTAAAAAAATCGGCACCATGATCGTGGTTAAATCGAGCGTTGCCAGCAGTGCTAATAATAATGTAAATACCAGCGCGATCATCAAAATCAGAAAACCGATATCGCAGATTTTTTTCGGGGATGTATATTTTAATAATAATCGATTAATTAAACTGCCCGTCAAATAGGATGCGCCCACAATCAACGCGCTATTACCATACACAATCGCCGTTTGATGTAATAACTTTTCAACAATAAACGGGCCCATGGTTGCATACAACATTAATTGGGTTTGCGTTATCCCGCCAATCATAACGCCCGCCATAAATCTTTTGTGCGAAAAAACGGATGCGGCACGTTTGCATACATTGGATATTTTTAAAGGATGCCGCACGGTAATGCTTTCTTTAATAAAAATCAGTAACGATAAAAAAATAATCGCACTAACGATGGTTAACGCATAGAAATTCGCATGCCAACCGAAATAATGCTGCAAAATTCCACCGACAAATGGACCGAGAATAGGACCGATGCCATAACCAATCGAGGTATATAGCATAGCAACCATGTACCGGTGTCCCGTCAAAAGATCAACCAACAAAACACGGGAACCAATAACAGACGAAACCGAAAAACCTTGAATAAAGCGCACCCACATTAATTCGTGGATATTCGCGCAAAAAGACGCTGCAAAACTCGCAAGCACATAAAGAAATATTCCGATGATTAATATTTTTTTACGACCCAAACTATCAATTAAAATACCAAAAAATAATGCGCCTGTTGCCCAACCTAATACAGTAACAGAAATCGTATTTTTAGTAGCAACAATGCTCGCATGAAAATAAGTGGAGATTGCCGGTAATGATGGCGAGTAAATATCGACATTAATGCCTGATAAAAAATATAAAAAAGGCGCTAAAAAAATAATGAGCGACAAATACGTTTCAGGCTTGAGAGAAACAAGCGGATAGGATAAATATTTTTTCATACGACCCTAATTCGACTTAAATACAAAAAACTGAGACAGAGTAAAATTAAATCCCATTGCCGTTAGCGTTGCGAGTGCAAGTGGAATAATAAAATAATGTGATAAAAATGGATTCATACGCATCAATAAAACGAATACTGAAAAATTAATGACTGCACCCACTGAATTCACTGAAAAATATTTTAACCATTCTTTAAATGATAAAGACGCATGATATTGAAATGTAAATGTTCTATTGGCAAGCCACGTGAATGTCATCGCTGTTAAAATGGAAACGACACGACTAAATGCAATATCAAAATTAAAGTGCAGGCAATAAAAAATGCTGCTATCAATCACAAATCCAGTGGAACCGATGATGGCAAAAAAATAAAATTTGGAATGTAAAATTTTTTTAATCATTTATGCAACTTCTTCTGCACTTTGAGATACTCTGCCATAAACATCATCAAAACGCACAATATCATCTTCACCCACATAATCACCCACCTGCACTTCAATTAAATGTAACTCATGATCCTGAAGATTAGACAATCGATGCTTCGTATTTTTAGGAATATAAACTGACTGATTTTCAAAAAGCTGAAATGATTTTTCACCATTAGTAACATCAGCGACACCTTTCACAACCACCCAATGTTCAGAGCGATGCGCATGTAACTGAAGCGATAATTTTCCACTCGGTTTTACAACAATATGTTTCACCCGAACATTTTTCGATGTCATGATGCTTTCATACGTTCCCCACGGACGATGCACTTTTAAATCATCAGCGAGACAATCTCCATGCCCTTGGGATTTTAATAAATTAACCAGTATTTTCACATCTTGTGTTTTTGATTTATCCGCAATTAATACGCTGTCTTTGGAGGCAACCACCACCAAATTATCAACGCCTAAAGTCGCCAATAATTTATCATCTGAATGTAAATAGGAGTTTTGTGTGTCTAATGAAAACACGTTGCCGACAGACACATTGCCATTTTGATCGGCTTGTGCATTTTTATGAATCGCATGCCAATCACCCAAATCTGACCAATCGGATTGTAGCGCCAACATATAAGCTGCGTTTGTTTTTTCCATAACAGCAATATCGATGGCAATATTAGGCATTTTTGAAAAGTCATCACGATTTAAATAATGCGTATTATCTCGATGAATGGCATTTTCAACAGACAAATAACCCAAACGATCAATATCAGGTGCATGACATGACAATTCAGTTAATAACGTTTCTGCAGAAAATAAAAACATCCCGCTATTCCAATAACAATTCGGTTGCGAGATAAAAATTTTCGCATTATCAAGACTGGGTTTTTCAAAAAAAGATTTTACTTTGGTAAGCTGTGTTGCGTCATGTTCAGTTTGAATATAACCATAAGCGGTAGAGGGTTCATAAGGTTTAATGCCAAATAAAATTAATTTTTTTTCTATAGAAGCATTCATTGCTTGATGAACCGTTGTGACAAATGCATCGTTATTTTTAATTTTATGATCGGAGGGTAATACCAACATCAATTCATGCTGCATATGACGTTGCTTCATGATATGGGCAGCAGCAGCAATAGCAGGTGCTGTATTGCGGCCTTCTGGCTCGACAATAATCGTTACGTTTTCAACATGACAATCGCGCAGCTGATCTAAGCAAAGAAAATAATTGGATTCATTCACAACAATATAAATACAATTTAAGTGTTGAATCTCTTTTACGCGAAGTACAGTTTGCTGAAACAGAGAATATTGCCCATCGAGACGTGCAAATTGCTTAGGATAATTTGCACGCGATAATGGCCATAAACGCGTGCCTGTTCCGCCGACCAAAATAACAGGATTAAGCCAAGTAGTCACAATATTTCCTTCAATTTTAAGCCGAAAGAGTATAGCATTGTAACCTCAAGTTTCGCCATGCTGACGCATGCGCAAACTATTCATTTCCGCGAGAATGGTCGTTTTGTATTTTTTAACTGCCCAGAGAAAGCATGCTCTCCACATCAAAAAAAATAAGCATTAGTTTGTTATTGTTGTTTTTTTTGCAAATACCTTCCTTGATGGCTATTTTTAAATATATTCATGTCGATATGGCGTGGTTTGTTCCATTGTATATGACGGTAGTCGGTATTTTCTATTATGTGTTTTTTCAAAAAGTATCTGAACCATCTTGCTTAAAAAAATTACTCGGTACAAATCATACAATGATTTTTTTATCCGCTTGTTTTTTTCTAATCGATATTGTTTTGTATCATCACGAGCTTTCGCTGCAAGCGATAGGACGCGGCACAGATTCAGGACCCGCATTAATCTTGAGTGGCGTACGATTGTTGCATGGTCTTTTTCCTTATTCAAAGTTGGATTATTTGCATAATCCAATTAGCCCGGGTCCTGGCTGGGTCATATTAACGATGCCTTTTACATGCACTGGTTTGTATGAATTAATAATACCATTGCTTGTGATTGTCTCTGCATTTACAGTAAAAAAAATAACACAAAGTACTTTGAACGCTAATATTTATTTATTGTGCCTGCTCTCATCCCCCGCTTTTGTTCAAGCCATGGTGACCGGCAACGATTACGTGACCATGGGTTTGGCGTATTGTTTATTTACGGTCGCACTTTTTTATTTTTGGCAAAAAAATAAATTATGCAAATTATGTTTTATTATCGGCGTTGGAATGTTAGCAACTGCTCGATTTAATTTTTCTTATTTAGCGCCATTACTGGGGTTTTTTATTTGGAGTAATAACAAAAAAGAAGGGTTGTATTTTGCATTAGGCGGTTTATTTGTCACCTTCGCATTACATGCTGGTTTTTATTTATGGGATCCGAACCACTATACGCCGCTACATGTCATTAAAGATAAGGGTGCGCGTGTTTTTAGCGGATTTCATGCAGTTGTTCTATTGAGCACGTCCATTGCTGCTGTCGTTATTACGCTACTCACTTTAAAGAACACCCTAAAATCTTGGTTATTTTTATTGTGGTTATGCTTAACAACCCCGTTACTGATTCTTGACTTTTTTTCACTCCGTTGTTCGCATCAAGCTATTGCGGGTTATGATGTTTTTTTTATTATGATCACTGCACCTATTTTAATTATGTGGGTTGCTTTGGATTTTCGTACATATTCTTCGTCTCAATTAAACAAACAGTTAATCTAAAATGCAAAAAGCAATTATCATCATCCCAACGTATAATGAAAAAGAAAATATTGGTTCAATCCTGGATCAACTACATATCATATTTCGTCAAATTGAAAATTATGAAATGGGTGTTTTGGTTTATGATAGCAATTCACCCGATAAAACAAGGGATATCGTAAAGGCCTATCAAAAAAAATATCCTCGAATTTATTTACAAACAGAAGAAAAAAAATCGGGTTTAGGCAATGCCTATATTCAAGCGATGAAATACGCTTATCAAACATTAAATGCGGATATTGTTTTTGAATTTGATGCGGATGGTTCACATCAACCGAAGTATTTAATACCCATGATGCAGGAATTTACAAATGGCGCCGATGTTGTGACAGGGAGTCGTTATGTGAAAGGTGGCAGCATTCCTGCAGATTGGGCGTTAAACCGAAAATTATTATCTGTCCTTGGGAATATAGCAGCACGTATTATTTTAAGCAGAAAAATAAAAGATTACACCACGGGGTTTCGTGGTACACGTACGTCATTGCTTAAAAAAATTGATTTGGATAATTTAAAATCTAAGGGTTACGCTTATAAAATTCATCTCGCATGGTTATTGCATTTGCATAACGCCAAAATAGTCGAATTTCCGATTGAATTTATCGACCGACAAGAAGGTTATAGCAAGTTACCGAAAAATAATGCGATTGAATCATTGATATTAATTTTTTATTTGCGATGGCGGCGAATTTACCCCCTTTGAAAAATCTAAAAGGGGGCCTGTTCGCGTTAGCAAGAGCAACGAATTAACCCCACTTCTTTTGAAAAAATGAGCCGATTGATTAACGCATTAACGAGAGGATTTCACCCCCTTTGAAAAAGGGGGTCGGTTTGCGCAGCAAACCGGGGGGATTTTTGAGTCGGTAAACCGGGGGGATTTTTTATACAAAACAAATTTATGCAATGACAAATCCACCTTTTCATAACCAGCTGGCAAATAAGCATGCACTTTATCTTCCAATAAAAAAGGCGCGCCCGTTTTTTGCGAAAAGTAGATTTGATGATAACGATAAAAATATCCCTGTAAATTCCAATTATTCCAAACGTTATTCGAACCCGCTGAAATCATTGTGTCATTAGGCACAACTTTGCTAATCGCCGTAACATCTTGCAGCATGGGCGGAGAATGCCCATACAAAGCGATGACGATAACAGTAGTGACTGCCACAAGAATCGTTCCAGTCTTTAGCATTTTTTTATAATAAAGCACATGGGTGTCGGTATGCGAAATCCATTGCTGCGCAATTGGTGTCAGAATAACAATGCAGGTAAGAATGAAAAATGGAAATGCCTGTAAAAAATAATGATTCATTTGTCTTGAGCTTGCTAAAATAGGCAGTGATGCAGATACACCAATTAGGAATAAAAAAATAACATTTTTGTTGCGCAGTTTTTCTTTTACAATTTGAAAAAAAGGTTGACCGGTTTTTTTTGCCATTATTTTAAATACGACAGAAATAATACAAAGCGATATTAAAAAATTACGGAGCAGCATCCAAATGCCCATTAAATGTGAAAAGCCCCTATAATTTCCATTACCGATTCGTGCATGAGTAAAGGTTGCAAAGACTTGTTGAAAAAAATAATGATGCATAAATGTATAAGCAGGGTGATACAAGAAAACCGCGCCTATTATTGCCGCTGTAAAAAGAATTAATAAGAGGGTTTGCGCGCCAATTAATTTCCATGATGAACGAGAAAAAACAATTTTATAAATAAATGGGGCAGCTAAAGGAAAAAATGCTTGAAAACCATTTGTAAAAAATGCACCTGACATACAAATACTCGCCAATAACAATCGCAATATATTTAAGCGGTCTGATTGTAAGGCGCAGATAATTATCCAAACAGAAAAGGTTGTAAAAACAACTAATAAAAGCTCAATGGCATTTCCACCGTAGGCATGGCTCATCTCTGGCACAATAACCCAGCAAAAAACGAGCAGCCATAGAATATATCGATTTGCGCTGGGTTGCAGGCGAAACCAAACTAAACCCATTGCACACCAAGTTAAAAGCAACATTGTAAAACAATATATTCTTTCAACAATAAAACTACTGCCAAACGCACGAAAGAAAAAAGAGTCAACAAACATTCCTAACGTGGGATGCTCATAAAAAACGGGCGCTAACACTGTCGGTGTATATATTGGACGCCATAGTGAACCAATACCATGCGCCATATTCCAAGCAATGGACGCATAACACGAACCATCACTCAATATTCTTTTTTGAACTAAAACGGAAATTGAAATTACGATAAATAATGCGAGGGTGAATAATACCCACGGCAAATTTTGTTGGTAAGCAATTTTGTTATCTAGTGTTTTATTAAAATTATTCTTCATCGCAACTACTCGAAAAAATATCGTACATTAAAACATAAAAAAAAACCCGTATTGAATTATCAATACGGGTTTTTAGGATTAAATCCCTGGCAGTGTCCTACTTTCGCATGGAATACACCACACTATCATCGGCGCTGAGCGTTTTCACTTCTGAGTTCGGTATGGTATCAGGTGGTTCCCACTCGCTATAGCCACCAGGAAACTGGTGGATGTAGTCATAAAGACAACTACATCAATATGTATTAGTGTGATTAACGATGCATTTTTATTTGATGACATTCAGTTCTCATAAGAGAAACTATTTAAGGTTGTATGGAAAGCCTCACGGTTAATTAGTACAAGTTAGCTACATGCATTACTGCACTTCCACGCCTTGCCTATCAACGTTGTAGTCTTCAACGAACCTTTAGAGTGACCGCATTACTGGTCACTGGGATATCTTATCTTGAGGGAGGCTTCCCGCTTAGATGCTTTCAGCGGTTATCCTGTCCGTATATAGCTACCCGGCAACTGCCACTGGCGTGACAACCGGAACACCAGAGATACGTCCACTCCGGTCCTCTCGTACTAGGAGTAGCTCCTCTCAAATATCCAACGCCCACGGTAGATAGGGACCGAACTGTCTCACGACGTTCTAAACCCAGCTCGCGTACCACTTTAAATGGCGAACAGCCATACCCTTGGGACCGGCTACAGCCCCAGGATGTGATGAGCCGACATCGAGGTGCCAAACACCGCCGTCGATATGAACTCTTGGGCGGTATCAGCCTGTTATCCCCGGAGTACCTTTTATCCGTTGAGCGACGGCCCTTCCATGAAGAACCGCCGGATCACTAAAGCCTACTTTCGTACCTGCTCGACCTGTCGGTCTTGCAGTCAAGCACCCTTATGCTTTTACACACATTGCGCGATTTCCGACCGCGCTGAGGGTACCATTGCGCTCCTCCGTTACTCTTTAGGAGGAGACCGCCCCAGTCAAACTACCCACCATACACTGTTCCCGATCCGGATCACGGACCTAGGTTAGAACCCCGAAGACATCAGGGTGGTATTTCAAGGATGGCTCCACCCAAGCTAGCGCCTGGGTATCATAGCCTCCCACCTATCCTACACAGATATATTCAAAGTTCAGTGTAAAGCTATAGTAAAGGTTCACGGGGTCTTTCCGTCTAGCCGCGGGTATACTGCATCTTCACAGCAATTTCAATTTCACTGAGTCTTGGGTGGAGACAGTGTGGCCATCGTTACGCCATTCGTGCAGGTCGGAACTTACCCGACAAGGAATTTCGCTACCTTAGGACCGTTATAGTTACGGCCGCCGTTTACTGGGGCTTCGATCAGAAGCTTCGTCCGAAGACTAACCTCATCAATTAACCTTCCAGCACCGGGCAGGCGTCACACCCTATACTTCCACTTACGTGTTTGCAGAGTGCTGTGTTTTTAATAAACAGTCGCAGCCACCTAGATTTTTTAGCCCATTTCCGCTCCAGACGCGAAGTCTTTCACATAATATGGGCGCACCTTCTCCCGAAGTTACGGTGCCATTTTGCCTAGTTCCTTCACCCAAGTTCTCTCAAGCGCCTGAGTATTCTCTACTTATCCACCTGTGTCGGTTTGGGGTACGGTTCTACAATATCTGAAGCTTAGAGACTTTTCCTGGAAGCATGGCATCAATCACTTTTTTCGCTCCCGAAAGAGCTACTATCGTATTCGCATCTCGACAATAGATTCCCGGATTTACCTAAGAACCCTATCTACCTGCTTAAACCGCCACAACCATCGGGCGGCTGATCTAGCCTTCTCCGTCCTCCCATCGCAATATTGCAAAGTACAGGAATATTAACCTGTTTTCCATCGACTACGCATTTCTGCCTCGCCTTAGGGACCGACTCACCCTGCTCCGATTAACGTTGAGCAGGAAACCTTGGATTTTCGGCGTGGGAATTTTTCATTCCCATTATCGTTACTTATGTCAGCATTCGCACTTCTGATATCTCCAGCCTGCTTAACAACAGACCTTCGCAGACTTACAGAACGCTCCGCTACCGCGTTAGGTTAAAACCTAACACCCGCAGCTTCGGTATGTGGCTTGAGCCCCGTTGGATCTTCCGCGCAGGACGACTCGACCAGTGAGCTATTACGCTTTCTTTAAAAGATGGCTGCTTCTAAGCCAACCTCCTGGCTGTCTATGCCTTCCCATATCGTTTCCCACTTAGCCACAATTTTGGGACCTTAGCTGGCGGTCTGGGCTGTTTCCCTCTTCACGACGGACCTTATCACCCGCCGTGTGTCTCCCGTACTTAAACTTCTTGGTATTCGGAGTTTGCATCGGTTTGGTAGTTCGGGATGAACCCCTAGCCGAAACAGTGCTCTACCCCCAAGAGTTATATACGAGGCGCTACCTAAATAGCTTTCGCGGAGAACCAGCTATCTCCAAGCTTGATTAGCCTTTCACTCCTATCCACAAGTCATCCGAAACTTTTTCAACAGTTCCCGGTTCGGGCCTCCAGTCAGTGTTACCTGACTTTCACCCTGCCCATGGATAGATCGCTTGGTTTCGGGTCTACTCACAGCGACTTAACGCCCTATTCAGACTCGGTTTCCCTACGCCTCCCCTAAAAGGTTAAGCTTGCCACTGTAAGTAAGTCGCTGACCCATTATACAAAAGGTACGCAGTCACCACTCCGAAGAATGGCTCCCACTGCTTGTACGCATACGGTTTCAGATTCTATTTCACTCCCCTCACCGGGGTTCTTTTCACCTTTCCCTCACGGTACTCGTTCACTATCGGTCAGTAAGTAGTATTTAGCCTTAGAGGATGGTCCCCCTATGTTCAATCAGGATATCTCGTGTCCCGATCTACTCTTCGTTACCCCATTTATTCACCTTTTCGCGTACAGGGCTATCACCTGCTATGGCTGAGCTTTCCATCTCATTCTGCTAAAATGAACAAATATTATAGTAACTGGGCTGTTCCGCGTTCGCTCGCCACTACTAACGGAATCTCGGTTGATTTCTTTTCCTCCGGGTACTTAGATGTTTCAGTTCTCCGGGTTCGCTTCATATATCTATGAATTCAATATATGATCACATGTCAAGCATGTGGGGTTCCCCCATTCGGAAATCTTCGGGTCAAAACCTGTTTACCGGCTCACCGAAGCTTATCGCAGATTACCACGTCCTTCATCGCCTCTTACTGCCAAGGCATCCACCGTATGCGCTTAATTACTTACCATACAACCTTAAATAATTCCTAAAGAAATTATTCTTAGTTAATGAGTAACTAAACATCATTTTAAAATTGCTATGTAAAAATGCATATAACCCGGTCTTTGATCAAGACGCGAATGAATCGCATCTCTACAGAGACCACGTTGTTAATCACACCAAATTGTTAAAGAACATCGAATTAGATAATTTAATATCTAAAAGATAATATTTGAGAAAACATTATCTTTTAAATACTAAGAGCACTGTCAAAGCTATAAGACGCGATAAATCACGTCTCTACACAAATATATACTTGGAGCCAGTCGGGATCGAACCGACGACCCCCTGCTTGCAAGGCAGGTGCTCTCCCAGCTGAGCTATGACCCCGATTTAGAACAAAAAATGGTGGGCCTGGGTAGACTTGAACTACCGACCTCACCCTTATCAGGGGTGCGCTCTAACCAGCTGAGCTACAGGCCCTGCTCCTAAAATATTTTTTTGAAAAAAAGCAGTTTGTGTGGGTCTTAAATAAAAATCAATTACATTTTATTTAAGGAGGTGATCCAGCCGCAGGTTCCCCTACGGCTACCTTGTTACGACTTCACCCCAGTCATAAAGCACACCGTGGTAATCGCCCCCCTTGCGGTTAGGCTAACTACTTCTGGTGCAATTCACTCCCATGGTGTGACGGGCGGTGTGTACAAGGCCCGAGAACGTATTCACCGCGACGTTCTGATTCGCGATTACTAGCGATTCCAACTTCATGGAGTCGAGTTGCAGACTCCAATCCGGACTACGAACAGCTTTTTGGGATTAGCTTCACCTCGCGGCTTTGCAACCCTTTGTACTGTCCATTGTAGCACGCGTGTAGCCCTACTCATAAGGGCCATGATGACTTGACATCATCCCCACCTTCCTCCGGTTTATCACCGGCGGTCTCCTTAGAGTTCCCACCATTACGTGCTGGCAACTAAGGACGAGGGTTGCGCTCGTTACGGGACTTAACCCAACATCTCACGACACGAGCTGACGACAGCCATGCAGCACCTGTATCTCGGTTCCCGAAGGCACTCCCCTGTTTCCAGAGGATTCCGAATATGTCAAGAGTAGGTAAGGTTCTTCGCGTTGCATCGAATTAAACCGCATGCTCCACCGCTTGTGCGGGCCCCCGTCAATTTCTTTGAGTTTTAACCTTGCGGCCGTACTCCCCAGGCGGAGAACTTAACGCGTTAGCTTCGATACTAAGGAGTAAACTCCCCAACATCTAGTTCTCATCGTTGACAGCGTGGACTACCAGGGTATCTAATCCTGTTTGCTCCCCACGCTTTCGCACCTAAGTGTCAGTATTGGTCCAGGAAGCCGCTTTCGCCACTGATGTTCCTTCTGATATCTACGCATTTCACCGCTACACCAGAAATTCCACTTCCCTCTACCATACTCTAGACGTCCAGTATCGAATGCAATTCCTAAGTTAAGCTCAGGGATTTCACATCCGACTTAAACATCCACCTACGTGCGCTTTACGCCCAGTAATTCCGATTAACGCTCGCACTCTCTGTATTACCGCGGCTGCTGGCACAGAGTTAGCCAGTGCTTTTTCTGTGGGTAACGTCAGCACTCAAGGATATTACCCTTGAACTTTTCTTCCCCACTAAAAGTGCTTTACAACCCTAAGGCCTTCTTCACACACACGGCATTGCTGGATCAGGCTTTCGCCCATTGTCCAATATTCCCCACTGCTGCCTCCCGTAGGAGTCTGGGCCGTGTCTCAGTCCCAGTGTGGCTGATCATCCTCTCAGACCAGCTACGGATCGTTGCCTTGGTAGGCCTTTACCCCACCAACTAGCTAATCCGACATAGGCTCATCTTATAGCGTGAGGCCTTACGGTCCCCCACTTTGCTTCGTAAAGATTATGCGGTATTAGCCCGAGTTTCCCCGGGTTATCCCCCACTACAAGGCAGATTCCTATGTATTACTCACCCGTCCGCCACTCGCCACCCATAGTATTGCTACTACTGTGCTGCCGTTCGACTTGCATGTGTTAAGCATGCCGTTAGCGTTCAATCTGAGCCAGAATCAAACTCTTCAGTTGAAACTAGCTGTGACTATTCAAACTAAGTCACGAAGTTATGTTCGACACGAGATAAATCGCGTGTCTATGTTTCTACAGTAATTGACTATTACTAAGACCCACACAAACTGCTTTTTCGATGTTCAAATTTTTAAAGAGCGATTCCCGTATTGGGAAGGAGGATCATTCTACTCAGTTCCATCTCGTTGTCAACACTGTTTTTTACTTTTTTTCAAAAACTTTGTTAACTTCTTCTTGTCCTCAAAACAACTTGTTTTCAGTAAGTTGTCGTCACATCCGATGTGGTGAGAAAGATACGCATGTTTTTTAATTCACGCAACATCTTTTTTCATTTTTTTTAAATTAATTGTGTTTTGATTTTTATTTAGCCTATCTGTAGCAATTATTTAATCAACACGCGGGCAAATTTCCGTTTGCCCACTTGATATATATGTTCTTCACCCTGTGCGATCGTTAATTTAGGATCTTCAACCCGCTCTCCGTCTATTTTCACAGCACCTTGTTGGATCATGCGAATCGCATCAGATGTACTTGAAACTAATCCCGCTGCTTTTAATAGATGCGCAACACCCATTTCGCCCTGTAACGTCATTAATTCTAAATTGTCCGGTGTTTCATTTTTTTGAAACCGGCCAACGAAATTTTCATTCGCCGTTTTTGCCGCTGCATTTCCATGAAAACGCGCTACTAATTCTTGCGCCAATTCAAATTTTACATCGCGTGGATTGCGACCGTCTTTGATTGCGGCGCGCAATGCGTCAATTTCAGACAAAGGGCGGAAACTGAGTAATTCAAAATAACGCCACATCAATTCATCGGACACTGACATGATTTTTCCGAACATATCATCCGGCTGATCGGTTATCCCTATATAGTTACCCAATGATTTCGACATTTTCTGCACACCATCCAAACCTTCCAATAATGGCATTGTGATAACACACTGTGGTTTTTGCTGATAATGTTTTTGCAATTCACGACCCATCAACAAATTAAATTTTTGATCGGTGCCACCCAATTCCACATCCGCTTTCATCGCAACGGAATCATATCCTTGCAATAGTGGATAAATAAATTCATGAATAGCAATCGGTTGATTGGCCTGATATCGCTTACTAAAATCATCTCGCTCCAACATGCGCGCAACCGTACTCAGCGATGACAGACGAATTAAATCGGCGGCTGAGAATTTTCCCATCCATTCAGAATTAAACATGATTTTTGTTTTATGCGGATCGAGAATTTTAAATACTTGATCAGTGTATGTTTTGGCATTCGCTGCAATTTCTTCTGATGACAATGGTTTTCGCATCGTATTTCGACCGGACGGATCGCCAATCATCGCCGTAAAATCGCCAATCAAAAATAATATCTCATGACCCAGCTCTTGAAATTGCCGCAATTTATTGATTAAAACCGTATGACCAAAATGCAAATCAGCTGCGGTGGGATCAATTCCTAATTTTACACGCAATGATTTGCCGCTTTCTAATCGCGCGAGCAATGTATCTTCACCAATAATTTCATGCGCGCCGCGCGTGATAATTTCTAATGCTTTATTTGTCGACATAAAATCCTCATAAAAACGTTGACCATCTACGCCTGGATGATTAAGGTTATCGTTCGCTAATGCAAGTCAACGAGGGACAATAATGGATTGCACAAAACGGACATCCAAAAAATATTTACATTATACAATTATACTCATCACAGCCTGCGCCATTATAAGTCACTTTTTCAAAAACCACACGCAGTTAACATTGCAAAAAAGGGTGCCTTTACCGGCGGAAGTCTCGACAAGAATAATAACGCCAATCAAAACAAGTCAAACAAAAAAACAGACGGTAACAAAAACACTGCGCTTTAAATCAACCGTTATTCATCATAGCTTGTTGCGCGCGGAAGAATCAGAAGGATTGCCACCCCATTTGCGAGATGAATTAAATCACATGATTGCCAGCGATGATATCACAGGCGCCATTCGTCCCGGCGATCGCTTAGAAGTGTTGTATCACGAATATTTTGTCAACGACAAAAGAAATCATCCGGGCAATGTGGTTGCTGCAGAAATTGTAAACGGCAAAAAACACTATAAAATCGTACGATTCACCAACCCTGACCATAAAACGGGTTTTTATCTCCCCGATGGTATGAGCGCAAAACCCGCATTTTTAAGGGATCCGCTGCATTATGTGCGCATTGGTTCGTATTTTAGTTATCATCGTTATGATCCGATTGCGCATCGTGTTCAGCCACACTTGGGTGTTGATTTTGATGCGCCTATGGGAACACCCGTAAAAGCAATCAGCAATGGTTATGTTGTTTTTCGCAAACAAATTCATGGTTATGGCAATACAGTGATGATTCAATATAGCAAAGCTTATAAAAGTTTTTACGCGCACCTCGAAAAATTCGCACGTAATTTGCGACCACACGAATATGTCAAAAAAGGCCAAATTATTGGTTATGTCGGTATGACAGGTTGGTCGACAGGTCCTCATTTACATTATGCAGTTTACAAAAATGGTGTCGCCGTAAATCCACTGACCGTCAAATTTCCGCATGGATCTCCAGTTCCTGGAGAATTTCGTCATGATTTTTTTGATAAATCAGATCATTGGTTTCATGATATGAGATTATTTGAAAAAGCGAAGATGGCGAGCAAATGAAAAATTTATACATTGGATTAATGTCTGGAACGAGTATGGACGGTGTTGATGCCGCGCTTGTGTCATTTGACAATACGATCCAATTGCTGGGTACTGCATCGATTGAAATTCCACCGCACATAAAATCCGCGTTACTCACTTTATGTTGCGGTGAAAATATTCATCTTAAATTATTGGGTGAAACTGATACGCAAATGGGGCATTTATTTGCAGACGCTGTTTTAAATTTATTGGAAAAAACCGCTGTTAATCCCGCAGAAATCACGGCCATTGGTTCACACGGACAAACGATTTATCATCATCCCAATTCAGCACATCCTTTTACATCGCAAATTGGTGATCCGAATATTATTGCTGCGCGCACGAATATCACTACTGTTGCTGATTTTCGTCGTCGCGATATAGCGCTCGGCGGACAAGGCGCGCCTTTGGTACCTGCATTTCATGAGTATTTATTTCGTGATCGTGTGAATGATTGTTGTGTTGTTAATATCGGCGGCATTGCGAACATCACTTATTTACCGGGGGATAAAACAAAATCGATTATGGGTTTTGATACAGGGCCTGGGAATACATTGATCGATCAATGGCATCAAAAACACCGGGGGAAACCGATAGATTTTGATGGTGGATGGGCGCGCTCTGGAAAAATAAATCAGGAATTGTTAACGCAGTTACTTGATGATCCGTATTTTAAATTATCTTCACCTAAAAGTACGGGGCGAGAATATTTTAATTTGAAGTGGGTAGCTGAAAAATTGAAAATCCCCCTTAATCCCCCTTTTTCAAAGGGGGAGTCAGAGGCTTCGCTTGATCTTTCTTCTTCAAAGGGAGAATCAGAGGTTTTGCTTGATCTTTCTTCTTCAAAGGGAGAATCAGAGGTTTTGCTTGATCTTTCTTTTTCAGGAGAGAGAATAGGGATCTCATCTGCGGATATTCAAGCAACGCTGACTGAATTAACGGCAAAAAGTATTGCTTATGCAATAAACCACAGCATGAGACACGACAAGTCGCGTCACTACGATTTAAGTGAATCTCGTGTTTACGATTTATGGGTTTGCGGCGGTGGTGCTTATAATCAATATTTAGTGGAACGTTTGCGCGCAAATTTACCTTGTTTTCAAGTCATTTCTACAACTCAAGTCGGTATCGATCCGCAATGGATTGAAGCTGCCGCCTTTGCATTTCTGGCCAAACAAACCATAGAAAAAAAACCGGGGAACTGCATCAATGTAACAGGCGCACGAAAAGAAACGATACTTGGCGCTGTTTTTCCCGTGTAAAAACGTGAATTAATAATTCGTTAATCTGCATCTGAGAGTATGTGCACGTTGCAATCAATACTTGGGAACATAATATGTCACGTAATAACCCCACATTTAGTGATGTAAAAGATATTTTAGCTTTCATGCGATACAGAGCACATACTGATGAAACTCGAACAACTCAATCGGACCCATTAGAAGTCTTTCATCGTTGCGCAAAGCTTTCTAAGATTTCGACCAAACCATTGGCAAAACATCCAGATATTTGCGCTTATCTATTAAGAGTGCCTATGCCTCACGAAATAACGGACACAATGGTAGAAAGGATTTGTGCGATAAAAGAGAATATGTTGGCACGCAATGAAGATGACGCTCAAAAAACCATTCTGATATTTTCAAAAAAAATTATTGAGGGATGCTTTCAAAAGCCTCAATTCTTACCCATTTTTGAATATTTACTCAAGCATAATCTGCCATTCCCTACTTCTGTCGAATATATCTTCCATCCAAACGTGGAAAGTATTTTGCGAACGCTAATGACTAATCACAGCTATGTAATCTCACAAGCAGCGCAAGATTTAGATGGCACACACTCGCGTGACATAACTCCGTTTCTTATTGAATGCAAAACGAACCTTAAAAGGATTGAACGAGATCTGCTTGAGCTTTGTAAAACAATCGAACGCTCTACTCAACTTCCAACATTATTTTCCACTGCCAGAAGAAGGAATAAAGAAGATCACATTACCCACACTTCTCCGTCAGTAGAGTCACCGCAAATAATATAAATCACATGATTATTTGCACATTAATCCCTTTAATTGTCGGATTTTCTAGCGCATTTTTGAGATAGTCCGACAATAAAACCTCTGTCACACATTTTTGTTCTGATGACGCATGTCGAAATAATAATTCACCGGATGGTTTTCGTATTGCAAATCCGACATGAGATACGTGTAGATTTGTGCCTATTTTTTCCGATAAATTCCAATTCGGACGCACAATTTCAATGATGCAGCCATGCGGAATTTGATGGAATAAAAATTCGCATGGATTTTTTTGGTGATCAAATAACTTATTCAAAGGCAGGTAAGGTAATCTTATAAATTCTTTTTTTACAGTTGCAGCTGCATGTTGCAAATACGCTGCGCGTTCATGCGTTTCATTTTCAGATTTTTTTAAAAACCAATTGGGGCGATCGATATCACCTTCGGCAAATGTCGCAATGCTTTTATTTTTTTCATCACAAATTGCTGTCGTTATATCGCGTAAAATTTTATTTTTTTGATTTTGTGGATTCCAGTCAACACTCATAAAATGAAAACGGTTTTCGTATTTGGGAATTGAGTGATAATAATTTATTTTTAGGAGATTTTTTTGGAATGATTGCAGATCATGTGATAACGCGAGCGCTAAAATATTATTAACGTAGGTGACGCAATCAAATCCGTCGAAACGGTAAAGCGGTGCGGAATCGAATTCAGCCTGCGCGCCTTCGCCTTGGGGATTTGTAATATATGGTTTGCCCAAAAAATATTTTGCGAGGAAGTCGATGCGATCAAAGATAGAAGCCAGTATATTAAATTCGGGCATTGTATAAATACTGATGATGGCATCATCATGATTTTGATTAATTATGTTTTTCATTTATATTCAATTCCGCAATTTTTTGTAATTGCCCACCTGCAGAGTTATTGCTTTAAGAAGCCGAGCGTTAGCGAATGCGAAAGCCTGTCAAACAATCCATCTTCGACCAAGCGTTCGCATTCGCTAACGCTCGGCTTCTAAACTCTATAGCCAGCAGAAACGTTCCGCTCAGCGATTCTTTGATTCGCACGACCCTCTATCGAGATCATAAAATAATTCATGGTATGATATTCTCTCTTGTAAATGGATTTTACTATGAAAAAACTTATATTGCTTATTTTTCTGTTCAGCACAACTATTCATGCCCAATGGAACAACCCCCACCCCGGAAAATCAGATCAAAATACAATGTATGGTGCATTTGCGGGTGCACCAAAAACATTGGATCCTGCGCGTTCCTATTCTTCTGAGGAAACACAAATCATCGCGCAAATTTATGAACCGCCATTGCAATATGATTATCTTAAACGTCCTTATCAGTTAATTCCGCTCACACTGACCGGCATGCCAACGGTGTCTTATATAAAAAAAGACGGGAAAATTGAATACACCATTTACGACTTGAAAATCAAGCCGGGTATTTATTATCAACCGCATCCTGCTTTTGCAGATAATAGCAAAACCAATTTATCAAAAATAAGCGTGTTACAAGATTTTAAAAAGTCTGGTACACGCGAATTAACCGCAGATGATTATGTGTATCAAATTAAACGACTCGCCAGTCCTGCTGTTAACTCGCCTATTTTTGGCGTGATGAGCAAAACCATCGTCGGTTTTAAAGCGTATGCAAAAACACTGCAAGAGGCTTATCAAAAAAACCATACATTGGATTTACGTCAATATCCGTTGGAAGGTGTCACCGTTATTAATAAATACGAATATCAAATTAAAATTTACGGCATTTATCCGCAATTTTTATATTGGCTTGCAATGCCATTTTTTTCGCCCATGCCATACGAAGCTGATTTATTTTATGCGCGTCCTGAATTAAAAGATAAAAATATTACGCTGGATTGGTATCCCGTTGGCACAGGTCCTTATCAACTCAGCGAGAACAATCCCAATGCGCAAATGGTATTAACAAAAAACCCTAATTTTCACGGTGAAAATTATCCTTCACAAGGTGAAGCGACAGATGCACAAAAAAAATATTTAAATAATGCTGGAAAACCCATGCCTTTTGTTGATCAATTAATATTGAGTCTTGATAAAGAAAGTATTCCACGCTGGAATAAATTTCTGCAAGGGTATTACGATCGTTCTGGTATTAGCGCAGATAGTTTCGATCAGGCAATCCGTCTGGATAAAAATGGCAATCCAGAATTAACAAAATCCATGCGGGAAAAAGGTATTCGATTAGAAACCACCGTAAGCCCCTCTGTTTTTTATATCGGGTTTAATATGCTGGATGATGTTGTCGGTGGATCTACTGAAAAAAATAAAAAATTACGTCAAGCCATCGCAATTGCAATTGATTATGAAGAATATATACAGCTCTTTTTGAACGGACGCGGCGTTATAGCGCACGGTCCTATTCCACCCGGTATTTTTGGCTATGAAAATGATAAAGATCATTTTAATAAAGTAATTTATTTTTGGAATGGAAAAAATGCACAACGAAAACCGATTGAAGTAGCTAAAAAATTAATGGTTGAGGCGGGATATCCAGATGGCATTGATCCTAAAACTGGAAAGCCTTTGGTTTTAAATTATGACGTCACATCTACTGGAAATCCTGATGACAAATCACAACTCAATTGGATGCGAAAACAATTTGCAAAGTTGGGCATTGAATTAAACATCCGTCAAAGCGATTACAATCGTTTTCAAGATAAAGTGCGCACGGGTAATGCGCAAATATTTTCGTGGGGATGGTTAGCGGATTATCCAGACCCCGAAAACTTTTTATTTTTATTATATTCTGCAAACGGCAAAGTAAAATTTGGCGGTGAAAATGCGACAAATTATAATAATCCCGCTGCCGACAAATTATTTGATGACATTAAAAACATGCCCAACGATGAAAAACGTTTAACAAAAATTCGCGAATATCTGTCATTGGTTCAAGATGACAGCCCGTGGATTTGGGGTGTTCATCCGATTGACTTTACACTATCGCATCAATGGGTCGCGCCATCAAAGCCAAATTCAATCGCAAACAATACATTGAAATATCAACAGATAAATCCAGAATTACGCGCAAAAATGAGAGAAACATGGAACAAACCCATTTTGTGGCCGTTGTGGATTTTATTCGGATTTTTGATTTTAATTTTTATTCCATTGGTGGTGACATATTGGCGACGCGAAAATAAACCAGCTGTGAAAAAATATTAAAAACACGATATTGCGGGATCTAGATTCAAGAGAAAAATAAACTGGTCGAAAATTTTGACTGGTTAAAAAAACTCAAACAAAACCCCTGAAAAACAGGGGTTTTATCATCACTGATTAACAACTAAGTGGTTGAAACAGTCAACGCGCAAGTGTGGCTCTTGTTGTATAGCATGTATGTTAAATTAACGTGACTAGCCTGCGAACCACCAGGAACAACTGTTACAGCATTGCAATTATAAGTCACATTACCGATCTGAATGGATGCAGATTCCGCACGAACGGGGCCTGAATTCACCACGCTAGCTATATTATCCGGATAATTTGTTTGATGCTTATAAAAAACCGGGCTGATACCTGATTGCCGCAAGATAACAGTCCTCATTTCACCGAGGGATGCGTAACAGCCTTGCATTGCGTACGTACATGCTTGACCTTTTTTCATCACCGTCAAAGTATATTGCGTCTGAATGACCGCCGCACCACCCGTAACATTATTAACACTGATAGTACCCGCAAATGACGAGATTGTCGTCAAAGCACAACTAAATACACCCACAATCACTATTTTTTTCATAACAAATCTCCTTTAATTGATTTATCCTAAATTAACTAATCTCGCAAAACACATCTCCGACTTTTTATTAGAAAAAGCCCCGCGCTAAATCTATAGTACACAAATAATAGAATTGCTAATTTCTATGCTAACTGCTTGAATATATGAAAAAGGATTTTTCATGTTCAATTACATTTTCCGTCGAATTATCTACGCCATCCCCATTTTAATCGGCGTGAATTTTATTACGTTTGCCCTATTTTTTATGGTGAATTCACCCGACGATATGGCGCGCATGCATTTAGGGCAAAAGCATGTGACACCAGAGGCAATTACGCAATGGAAAATAACGCAAGGATATAACATTCCGCTTTTTTATAATAAAAATGACACTGGAATCAAAAAAATAGTTGATACCCTATTTTTTAAAAAATCGTTGGCGTTATTTGCATTTCATTTTGGACAATCGGATCAAGGTCGAAATATTAATCATGATATTTTTGAACGCATGTGGCCCAGTCTTGCATTAGCCATTCCCAGTTTAATCGTAGGATTAGCGGTTAATATCACATTTGCATTATTAATTGCTTTGTTCCGCGGTAGTGCATTTGATCATTTTGCGATGATTATATGCGTAATCATGATGTCAGTTTCAGGTTTGTTTTATATTATTATTGGGCAATTTTTATTGGGAAAAATGATGAATGTGGTGCCCATTTCTGGATACCACGCCGGCTGGAGTGCGATTAAATTTTTAATTTTGCCGATTTTGATTGGCATGATCAGTGGGATTGGTTCCGGCACACGATGGTATCGCACGATATTTTTAGAGGAAATCAATAAAGAGTATGTGCGCACCGCGCGTGCAAAAGGATTATCTGAAATATCTGTGTTATTCAAGCATGTTTTAAAAAATGCGATGCTACCCATTTTAACCGGGGTAGTTGTCATTATTCCCACGTTATTTATGGGCAGTTTAATTATGGAATCTTTTTTTGGTATTCCGGGTTTGGGCAGCTACACGATCGACGCCATCGCTCAACAGGATTTTGAAATTGTGCGTGTGATGGTTTTTTTGGGCACACTTTTTTATATTGTAGGATTAATTTTAACGGATATTTCGTATACGTTGGTGGATCCGAGAGTACGATTTAGGTGAAAAAAACATTTTCATCCGCTATGATAGCGTTTTTAATTTGGAGGGATCGAAGCAATGAAAAAAGTACTACCGATATTGGCAATCAGTTTAATCTGTGCAACGTCTGTTTATGCAGCAACATCGCTCAACACCGATGCTGAAAAATTGTCTTATGCGATGGGATTTAAAACAGGACAAGCAATAAAAACACAATCAGTAACCATCAATACACAAGACTTTTCGAAAGGCTTGCAAGATGGTTACACGGGTCAAAAATCAGCAATGTCTGATGCGGACATGCAAACCGTATTGACGGCAATGCAAAAACAAATGGTGGCTAAAATGCAACAAAAATTCACTCAAGCTGAACAAGACAATCTGAAAGCAGGTCAAGATTTTTTAACGGAAAATGCAAAAAAACCAGGCGTTGTGACATTGCCCGACGGCTTACAATATAAAATTTTGGATGCAGGTAAAGGCGAAAGTCCAACAGCAAACGAAACCGTCACTGTGAATTATGAAGGAAAATTAATTAATGGCACGGTGTTTGATAGTTCTTATAAACGCGGACAACCTGCTACTTTTCAAGTAGGACAAGTTATTAAAGGCTGGCAAGAAGCATTGAAATTAATGAAACCAGGTGCAACATGGATGTTATACATTCCTTCAAATCTTGCTTATGGTGAACGCGGATCTATGGGTGCCATTGGTCCTAATGAAACATTGATTTTCAAAGTTGACTTGTTGTCAGTTAAAAAATCGTAAGGATCTCGTGTCAGTCTCGCCTTAATTGCCTTGTTTGTTTAATTCAAGATGTAAAACGAGACTGACCGTAAAACAAGGCAAACAAGGCAATTAAGGCGAGACTGACACGCAATGGAAAAACTTTTTAATTTAATTCAAAAAGCCCAAACATCAAAAAAATATTTATGGTTGCTTAATCGCATCATGAATCATTCCGTGCGATTCAATAAACCGCATGGATTTCAAGTGATTAAAATTACCGATGAGTATATACAAACGTTTGCGCCCTATCACAAAAAAAACTTCAATCATGTACGCGGTATTCATGCATGCGCTCTTGCAACAGTGGGTGAGCTGGCTGCAGGATTAATGTTGATGCATCATTTTTCACCGAAATCTTATCGCGTTATTATGTCGCAAATACATATTGATTATCATTATCAAGCCAAAAAAAATGTGGTGGCAACTGCCACGTTATCCTCAGAAGAAAAATCAAATATCATGGCTGTTTTATCAGAACAGAATAAAACAATCCACACCTTGATTTCAGAAATAAAAGATGAAGATCAGGCGTTAATTGCGACGGTAAAATCTACGTGGCAGATTAAAAGTTGGAGTGAGGTGAAGACGAAGTTATAGGGAAAATGAGGACCGGCAACGCGCACAAACACAATTGAAACACTTGAGCTGTTAGATATCACCTTTAATGTATTACGCCTGAATTCAAATAATGCCACCGTGCATTTACATACTTGCTACGGAGGTGCAGTTGCATGGGAAATAACAAGCATAAAACCTGAGTTAGATATTAGTATTATTACACATACAGAAAATAATAAAACGTCGCTGACAAAACTGGAATGTCAAAGTATGCGTGAACGATTGTATTGGGAGCATAGCTTAACCACATCATCTCTTATACAAACTTTCACGGATTTTGTACGCGATTGCATCTCGGGTGCGATTAAAAGTGTAGGTTGTGTGAACGATCCTGCAGCCGCTCGCTCGATATGACAAGCATCATTGACGAGCTGCAATTC
>Ga0207016_1008_pt1 | contig 53275 bp, 44 predicted proteins | sample Alteio_BWMinCont_54_FD_153469 | JGI IMG/M metagenome (GOLD analysis project Ga0207016, IMG submission 153469) | Enriched cells from forest soil in Barre Woods Harvard Forest LTER site, Petersham, Massachusetts, United States -... | ecosystem: Environmental > Terrestrial > Soil > Temperate forest >...
CCGATTCATAAAAAATCATTGTGCGTTCTTCATTTTTTAATTTTTGTAACTGTGTTTCCAAAGTGCCACTTTTCGCTGGTAAAAAACCTTCGAATATAAAACGATCGGCTGGCATTCCAGAAACAATTAATGCGGAAATTAATGCGCATGCACCAGGAATTGGAACAATATTATAATTTGCCAAACGCACGGCGCGCGCTAATCGAAACCCAGGATCACTAATTAACGGTGTTCCTGCATCGGAAATTAATGCAACCGATTTTCTGCTTGATAACAACGCCATTATTTTTTCAATGCGCTCCTCTTCATTGTGTTCGTGTAACGAAAAAATGGGTGTATGAATTTCATAATGCGACAGTAAGCGCTGACTGTGTCGTGTATCTTCTGCAGCAATAAAATCAACAGATTTTAATATCTCGATAGCACGCAAAGTGATGTCGGATAAATTACCGATCGGTGTTGCAACAATATATAAATTTGATCCGACTGCCATAAAAACCCTGTATTGCACTGAGCTGATTTAAGTCGCACTATACCACCCAGAAACAAAGATGCGAACTCTGAGAGAGTGATCGATGATATGACTGCCGAAGACAATCACTTGATAGCGAGTGGGAACTTGGATGTGTCTTTTTTCTCCCGAGCGCAGTCGTGTAAACAAAAAATTTCTCTGCCCCCTCCGCGAGGGTGAAAAATGATACGTCCAAGTAACCCACGAGCATCTCGGTATTTCCCGCAGTCATATCATGCATGCACGAACCAATATCCGTTCGCATCTTTGCATTAACTGAGTATAAACATGAAACAAAGTACCACTGAAATCGGCACAGAAGCAGAAAATGTAGCCTGCCTTTATTTAGAAAAACAGGGATTAAAGCTGGTTGAAAAAAATTTCGAGGTGATTAATCAGCAGGGTAAAAAAACCGGTGAAATTGATCTCATCATGCGCGACAAACAATTTTATGTATTTGTTGAAGTTAAAAAACGGGGTGTCACAGCATTTGGCACTGCAATTGAAATGATTACGCCACAAAAAAAGTCGCGCATTATTCGCACAGCAACGCATTATTTAGTACGCAATTATTTATTTCACACAGCATTGTGTCGATTTGATGTGATAGGCATTTTATACGATAAAAAGCCGCCTTTTAAACAGGAAATTACCTGGATAAAAGATGCATTTGGAGTACAATATTGAGCTCCAATCTTATAACGAGCAATCGACCATGGAACTTTCATCAATTGTCAAAAAAATCTTTAACGATAGCATTCAAACACAAATTTTGGCTGCAGATACACTGTCAGAATTGATTGCCTCTGCTGCAGAACTCATGGTTGATGCACTGCTGAATAATCACAAAATTTTAGCTTGCGGTAATGGTGGTTCCGCTGCAGACGCACAGCACTTTTCCGCTGAAATGTTAAATCGTTTTGAGGCAGAAAGACCCAGTCTTCCGGCAATTGCACTCACAACAGACACTTCAACCATCACCTCCATCGCCAATGATTATCATTTCAACGAGATATTTTCGAAACAAATTAAAGCGCTTGGACAGCCAGGCGATATTTTATTGGCGATATCAACGAGTGGTAATTCTAAAAATGTTACCGAAGCCATTGTTGCTGCACATCATAGACAAATGCACGTCATTGCGTTGACAGGACGAGACGGCGGATCTATCCAACCATTGTTAGGCGCAACGGATATTGAAATCCGTGTTCCTGTTGAATCCACTGCGCGCATTCAAGAAACCCACGGGATTGTGATACATTGTCTTTGTGATATCATCGATAAGCAGTTATTTAAAACACCTTAATTTTAAGGATTAATGCCCATGAAACGCTTTCATTCATTTCAAAAAATAATTGGTATTATTGTTTTAGCATCTTGTTTGTCCAGCTGTATTCCTGCCGCATTAATTGTCGGTGCAACCGCTGGTGGCGCTGTTATTTACGATAAACGCAGCGTGAAAACGATTGCAGAAGATCAAGAATCTGAAAAAATAGCCGGACATGCGCTCAATCAATCTGACGATTTAAAAACGGGTACGCATATTGTCATTGCGACGTTTGATCATGTGCTGTTGTTAGTCGGTCAAACGACGACGGACGAGCAACGATCAACTGCTTATCAACTGGTGTCATCTGTCAAAAATATTCGTCGTGTCTACAACGAAATCACCATTCAAAAACCAACGGGTGAATGGCAACGTAGTCATGATGCGTGGATCACAACGAAAATCAAAACGCAGTTGTTAGCAACGCCAGGTCTGCATTCTACGCAAATAAAAGTGCTCACAGAAGATAGCGTTGTCTATTTGATGGGTATGTTGTCGCACCATCAAGAAAATTTAGCGATAAATATTGCAAGAAGTACTTCGGGCGTTAACAAAGTGGTTAAAGTATTTCAATCACGATCGCGGAGTCATAATCAATAATGGAAAACGCCCAATCTATCATCCAGCTTATTTGCATCGCAGCCATTCCGCTGATTTTTGCGATCACTTTGCATGAAGCAGCGCATGGCTGGATTGCCAGTAAATTGGGTGATCAAACGGCTAGCATTCAAGGACGCGTCAGTCTTAATCCGCTGCGTCATATCGATACTTTCGGTACGATTATTTTGCCATTACTGATGCTGACTTTTGGTGGATTTATTTTTGGATGGGCAAAGCCTGTACCTATCGCTTGGCAACATTTACGTAAGCCCAAGCGTGATATGGCGCTTGTGGCGCTTGCAGGCCCTGGCGCTAATTTGCTGATGGCAATATTTTGGGCGATCATTGCAAAAATAAGTCATGTGATTTTCACGAATCCGCATGTGCATGAGATGCTACGCTCTACCGCATTATTTATTCATTTGTCGTCGCGTTTCGGCATCATGATTAACTGTGTTTTATTGGTAATTAATTTAATTCCGATTCCACCACTTGATGGCAGTCGCGTTATTTCTAGTTTATTGCCGCAGCGTGCAGCAAGAAAATACGAATACCTTGAACGCTATGGTCTTTGGATTTTTTTGGCACTCATTTTAATATTGTATGCGACCCATTCACTCATGTTGATTTATGGGCCGATTTATTCTTTGATTAATCTGATTCAGGGTGTATTTGGACTATCGCCTTCCTGATCCATCGCTTCTTCAGCAGCTCGAAGATCAGACCAAGGATGCTTACGAGGGTGGAGACGAATGTCTGCCTGGTCATCCGTTTCTCGTAATCTTTCAGCTATCTGTTGAGCGGTATTATAAGGGATAAACAGACGAGGTCCGGCGGCGGCTCGCGCCACTGCAGATTCCATTCTCTCCAAAGCATCATCTTCTTTGAGACTATAAATAACGCTCATCGCTACTTCTTGCAGTCTTGTTATTAGATTTTGCAGTCTCTGAATTTCTTTTTTTGCCCGAGAAACAATATGACATGGATTCTCTCCTTCTTCTTGGCAATGCTTCTCTATTATTTTTTCTCCAAACTTTGAATTCAACAAAGATTGGGCTTTCGATAAAAATTCCAAGTTGGCCAGAAGGTATTGTTGGTTTTTTTGGTAGCATTCTTGCATCTTTGTAGGATCTTCTTCTGTTAAATCAATATTTCTTACATTCCCAGCAATAATACGCAGATGTGCAGGGGTGTTGAATAACTCAATTCGAAGTTTTTCGTAACTCTTATACTCCTCTGGTCTCATTCTTAATACCCCCTCAGGTTTCATTAAATTCAATAGCAATAGGGTAACGAATTATGATTAGGGAAATATTAAAGTGCTTTCGAAATGCTTTTGAATTTTACGAAAAAATAAAAAATATGATATAAATCAACAAATAACAGCTAGTCTTTCACATCCATCTGCGTCACACCGCGGAATCCGCGTGGTAGTAAATTACCGCGTCTACCGCGTTCGCCATGGAAATTCTTAAGATCACTGGGCTTTAGCACCAATTGCCGTTTTCCGGAAATTAGCACCAAACTTGATTTTTCATGCAATACGGCGATGCACACACAATACTCTTTTCGACTGGCAACCGATGCGGTTGGGATTTGAATCATCTTATTGCCTTTTCCGCGCGGTAATTCTGGTAATTCAGCTAATGGAAATACGAGTAAATGTCCTTCGTTGGTGAGCGCTGCCAGAAATTGCGATTCAACATCGGAAATAAGTATCGGGGGTAATGCGAGCGAACCCGTTGGACATTTTAATACGGCTTTACCATTGCGATTTTTGCTGATTAAATTTTCCAGCGTAGTAATAAATCCATAACCCGCATCAGAAGCGATTAACAATTTGTCATCTGATTTTCCAATCATCATGCCAGCTACTTCTGCGCCGGGCGTAAACATTAATCGCGAAGATAATGGCTCACCTTGTCCGCGCGCCGAAGGCAGTGTATGCGCGACCAAAGAATAACTTTTTCCGCTCGTGTCAAAAAATATAACGGTGTCAGTGCTTTTACCTTGTAATTGCTGATAAAAAAGATCGCCGGCACGATAACTCAATGTGTTGCCATCAATCTCATGACCTTTACCTGCGCGTATCCAACCTTTTTTAGATAACACAATCGTCATGTTTTCTGCGGGTGTGATTTCTTCCATGCTCATTGCTTTCGCTTCAACGCGCGCAACAATCGGCGAACGTCTTTTATCGCCATACACTTTTTGATCGTCTTTTAATTCATTTTTAATGAGCGTTTTTAATCGTGTTGATGAACCCAATGTTTTTTCGATATCATCGCGCTCTAAACTTAATTCACTTTGTTCTTCGCGTATTTTAATTTCTTCTAATTTCGCCAATTGTCGCAATTTAATTTCTAAAATAGCATCAGCTTGAATGTCGCTTAATTTATATTTTTTCATCAACGCCGCTTTAGGCTCATCTTCGTGACGAATAATACGAATCACTTCATCGATATGCGCATACACAATTAAAAAACCATCGAGCAAATGCAGGCGATTTAAAATATGTTCTAGACGATATTGCAAACGACGACGCACCGTTTCAGTGCGATAATCCAGCCACTCATTTAAAATTTGCAACAAAGGTTTTACTTGAGGACGACCATTCATGCCGATAATATTAAAATTAATACGGAATGTGCGTTCTAATTCAGTGGTTGCAAATAAATGCGACATCAGCTGATCAACATCAACGCGATTGGAGCGCAATGTGATGACAATGCGTGTCGGACAATCATGATCAGATTCATCACGTAAATCAGTGACAGTCGGTAATTTTTTCGCCTGCATTTGTGCAGCAATCGCTTCTAAAATTTTACTCGCCGACACTTGATGCGGTAGTGCGGTAATAACAATATCATCTTCTTCGCGTGTATAGGTTGCACGCGCACGCACAACACCATTACCCGTTTCATATATTTTTTTAATCTCCTGAACGGGCGTGATAATTTCAGCGGCTGTTGGAAAATCAGGTGCTTTGATAATTTTAAAAATATCACTCAACGTCGCTTTGGGATTTTCCAATAAATAAATGCAAGCATTGGTAACTTCGGTCAAATTGTGCGGCGGCATATCCGTTGCCATACCGACTGCAATTCCCGATGTACCATTTAATAAAACATTCGGCAAACGCGCGGGTAACAACGAAGGCTCTTCCATTGTGCCATCAAAATTCGGCACCCAAGATGTTGTACCTTGCTGCAATTCCGCCAATAATGTTTGCGCATACCCTGTCAAACGCGATTCGGTGTAACGCATTGCAGCAAATGATTTGGGATCATCACTCGATCCAAAATTACCTTGACCATCAACCAATGGATACCGATAAGAAAAAGGTTGCGCCATCAATACCATGGCTTCGTAACACGCGGTGTCACCGTGCGGATGAAATTTACCGATCACATCACCAATGGTACGCGCAGATTTTTTAAATTTCGCCGTGTTTTTTAAACCCAATTCGGACATGGCATACACAATGCGACGCTGAACGGGTTTTAATCCGTCGGCAATATGCGGCAATGCGCGATCTAAAATAACGTACATGGCATAATCAAGATATGCTTTTTCACTGAATGTGAATATCGATTGTTTTTCGACTTCGGAATAATTATTCGCGGGTGTTTTCATAGATAGATTATGCCGTTACAAGATTTCGTTTGCCGCGTTTACGCAAAGGTTGCGTCACTGGTTCCCAATTTTCAATATCAACGCGATGACGTGGTTTAAATAAACGCTCTATGTCTTGATGAACATCAAGCGCCTGTGAAATTGCAATAAGACGCTCTAGAGAAACTTGCCCCGTACGTTCAAAACGTTTTAATGAATGTACATTGACATTGGCGATCTTTGCAAGCATCTCGCGTGTCCATGCTTTTTGTAAACGCACAGCAGTTAATCGTTTTGCTAATTCCTTGCCTATTTCTGCCGGTGTCATGGCATCTTCCTTTTGTTAAATGAATAGCGATTATATTATCTATGACGATCAACATTGGCAACATTATTTGGTAAGATGTTTTCAGTGTGAGCAGGGGCAGGAGTATGAGTGTGCGACATCTTTCCATTATCGATAAAATTCTGACGTCAGCCAATAATGCATTAACGACTATTTTTACAGTCGCTTCTAATGCCCGTAACAATCCTGCTGATGATGTTGCTGAAATGGAATTAACATCGACAGAGAGAAAAAACAGTGTGGGTTGTATGCGTGTGAATCATACTGGCGAAGTATGCGCGCAAGCCTTGTATCGCGGTCAATTATCAACCTGTCATTCACAAAAAACACGTGACATGCTGGAAAAATCTTGCGATGAAGAAACAGATCATTTGGCATGGACAAAACAACGGTTAATCGAGCTCAACGGAAAAACAAGTTATTTTAATTGTTTTTTTTATGCAAATTCATATCTGTTGGGCATGATTGCAGGATTAGCGGGTGATCGGTGGAGTTTGGGATTTGTTGAAGAAACGGAAATTCAGGTGGCAAAGCATTTAAAAAATCACTTAGAAAAATTATCTGGAAAAGATTTAAAGAGTCGTGCGATTGTGGAAAAAATGCGTGATGAAGAAATGGAGCATGAAAAGGCTGCGGCAAAAGCCGGTGCGGCGCATTTGCCAATGCCGGTGAAAAAATTAATGCAGTTGCATGCAAAGGTGATGACGAGCGTTACCTATTGGATTTAACTTCGCGTGTTTGGTTTCGCGCCCGCTTACGCGGGGCTTCTAAACTATTTCACTAGCACGTGCTGTATGACAGTTTGTGCCAGTGATAATGTTGTTATTCTTTTTGCTTACACCTTGTTTCAGGCAACGCAAACACAATTAAAATCGCCAGCACAAATCCAATCGGGAAAATCCACATCGCCCAATTAAAATCACTGGGCATATATTTCGTTGAAATTTCATGCGCGCGTGCCAACATACGATTATCTAGCAAATAACCAAAAAATGGCTGAAATATAGCGCTGCCGCCTTGAACAGAAATATTCACAACGCTCACTGACATCGCTGTAATCATACGTATCGAATTTTCAGCAACCAATGGATAACCAATAATTTGCGTACTGGAACAAACGCCAATCAATAAAAACAACCAGAATAAAGTATGGAAAGATAAATCGGGATAAAAAATAACAAATGAAATTAAACCTAATGAGAGTAATGCACCAGCCAACATAGGCGGACGTCGCATTTGTATTTTGTCAGAAATCCAACCGACGATCGGCGAACCAATCATCGTGCCGATAAATAACATCGATGATACTTCTGATGCATGTACGCGAGACACATCATGTGTATTGGTTAAATATAAAACGCCCCACAATCCACCCAATAATCCAACGGGTAAATTCATAAAGCAAACATATAATCCCACAAACCAATTTTGTAAGCGGAAAAAAGCCAAATACAAACTTTTAAAAAATCCAATGTCATGAATTTGTTTTTGTTCCTGCAAATGAACTCGTTGATGATCGACGGGATAATCTTTAACAACAGCTAAAATTAATAAGAAGAAGCAAACGCCTGCGACCGCATCAATTTGCAACGCCACACGCCAATCAACGGCATGCGCCAACATTTCCATTGGCGTTTGTGAAACCCATCCGCCAAACATCGCCATTGTAACGATTAATCCAGTTACTAATGCCATGCGTTTTGGCGGAAACCAACGTGTTGCCAAACGAATCACACTTAAGAAACAAAAAGCGCTACCAATCCCTGTTAAAAACCGAAAGAAGCAAGCCCATCCAAATGAATGCGCAAATGAAAATAATCCAGTACCTAAAATGCAAATAGCCAAAGCAGTTAATATTACGCGTCGCGTTGAAAAACGATCAAGCAATGAACCCGCAATAAATAAAAAAACCACGTTTGCAATAAAATAAAAAGAAGATAAATCCCCGAGTTTTGCAGCGTCAATATTAAATGCGTGCATCAGCGATGTTGAAATCGAGTCGAACACATTCATTTGGATAAATTCATAAAAGAAAAATAGAGAAGCAACGAGGACTACAATCCAAGATCGAGACGTTGCTTTTTGAGGGGAGTGGGTTGGTTGAACTTCTGCTTCATTAAAATGAAATGCATGTGCCATGGTGCTTATTCCTCAAATGCTTTACATCGCGTCTCTTTAATAACAATGGCAGCGATCAACGCCAATATAAATGCGATGGGCATAATTAAAAATGCAAGATGGAAATTGCTCACAGAATAAAATGGGATGCCATTTTTCATGGTGTGATTCCAAAACATATTCAACAGCATAGGGAAAACAGGGATTAAAAATCCACCCGACATAATTAACACCGACGCAAGACCTTCTGCCGTACCTGTCAAAATACCGGGATTACTTTCTGCAACCAAGGGGTATCCAATAATTTGCGAGCTAACTGCAAATCCTAAAGCAAAAAACAAAATGAGCAAATCTTTAAACGAAAGATTGGGTAAATACATAATCGCGAGGATTAGCGCTAACGATGTAATAACCCCTACAATCATTGGCGCTTTGCGTCTTTCTAACTTATCTGAAATCCAACCCACTGCTGGAGAACCAATAATCATTCCAACAAAAAGCAATGAAGTAACAAATGAAGCATCAATCGTTGATAAGTGTTGCGTTTGTGTTAAATACCATCCGCCCCATGTTGTACCCAATAACATCAGTGGTAAATTGACCAATGACACATAAAGACCACCTAACCAATTTTGTGAATTGGCCACTGTGCGGCGAAGCGCTGTAAAAAAACCTAATTTTTCCAACGATGCATACGATGCTTCAAAAAATGCTTTTTTACCCGCTGGAAAATCACGCACACAAATTAATATGATTACCAACATCACGATACCGCTTGCCGCATCAATGCGTAACGCAGTCCTCCAGCCAACCATTTTAACGAGTTCAGTCAATGGTGTTTGCGCAACCATTCCGCCAATCATTGCGAAAGTAACGATTAAACCAACTACCAGCGCCATATGTTTGGGTGGAAACCAGCGCGAACCCAATCGAACACATCCCAACAAGCAAAATGCATCACCGATACCTGTCATTAATCGGCATAGTTCGCCCTGCCATAATGTCGTCGTTAATGAAAATAAAAAAACAAATGTGATGCAAGAAAACATTGACGCCATAATGACTTTTTTGGTTGAAAAACGATCCAGGATCATGCCTGCAGGAAACAAAAAGAAAACCATGGAGTACATGAAGAAAGCAGATAGCTGACCCAATTGCGTGGAATTGGTCAAATGAAATGCTTTATACAATGAAGGATCCAGCGCATTGAACATGTTCATTTGCAAGAATTCAAAAAAGAAAAAAAGTGAAGCGGAGAAAACGACTAACGAGGGTTGAATACGTTGAAACAGGGTATTTTTTTTCGTTACGGATACCGACAAATCATCAAGTGTCGTTGTTGTCATCAGAAACAGCCCCGCTTGTCATTGAGATGCTGGGAGTATAGTTCAGGCGTCGAAAACCAGCAAGCTTTATCCATCACGCATCTTACGCTATGATGCCCGCATGAAAAAAGAAAGTAACAACGACAAAACACACTTCGGTTTTACTGAAGTACATATCAATGAAAAAGCACATCGCGTCGCTGATGTATTTCACTCTGTTGCAGAAAAATATGATGTGATGAATGATTTGATGTCGCTTGGCATTCATCGCCTATGGAAAAAAATGGCGATTGATTTACTGGGTGTTCATAAAGGACAGGTCATCCTGGATATTGCCGGTGGCACGGGTGATTTAACTGCAAAAATCAGCGAAAAAATCGGTAAAACAGGTAAAGTTATTTTATCAGACATCAACAGCAGCATGTTATCAATCGGTCGCGATCGAATGATTGATAAAGGGATATTTGAGAATATCGCATTTACGCAAGCCAACGCAGAAATGTTACCCTTCGCAGACAATACATTTGATCGCTTAATTATTGGATTTGGGTTACGAAACGTCACTGACAAAGAGGCTGCATTGCGATCGATGTTTCGTGTTTTAAAACCCGGTGGTCGTGCATTAATTTTAGAATTTTCAAAACCCACGCTGCCTGGATTAAAACCCGTTTATGATGCTTATTCATTTAAAATTTTACCTTGGCTGGGAAAGAAAATATTAAATGATGCCGATAGTTACCGTTATCTTGCAGAATCAATACGCATGCATCCCGATCAAGAAACACTGAAAAACATGATGCAGAATGTGGGTTTTGAAAATGTGGATGTACATAATTTATCGGGCGGGATTGTGGCGGTGCATCGAGGATTTAAATACTGACGCACACACCCTGCCGGGTATGCTTCCGTAGCGCTTCGATTCTGGTGCTGTGCTTGTGCGAAGATCTACAGAAGCGCATCCCGGCAGGGTGCGCGTGGTTCGCAGCAAACATCTTTGGAGATATTATTGATCTTAACATTATTTTTGTCGGCACTAGAAACGATAATTAATCTCGCGATCAAAGCTGATCCCGATGCGCTGAGAAAAATCGCTACACTTAAAAATCAAGTCATCGAAATTCATTGCGACGATTGGCGCATGCATTTTTTTATTATGCCAAGCTCACACGGTTTGCAATTTCACACAAAATACACAGGTAAAGTGAATACGACTATTACTGGTTCATTCAATCATTTTTTACATATTTTTATAAAAGGCGCGGACACAAAAACACTGTTCAATTACCCTATTGATGTTGAGGGCAATACACATAATATTGAAGTATTACGCGACGCTTTTAAAAATATCGATATTGATTTTGAAGAAAAGTTATCACATTATGTCGGCGACTCAATCGCGCATAAATTATGTTTCCATTTAAAAAATACGCGTGCGTATTTAAAAAAATCAGCACAGAATATCGAAAACCAAACCAAAGAATACATTCATTATGAAACGAAAAATTTGGTCTCTCACAAACAAGCTGAACGATTTTATGAAGACGTTACAAAATTGCGTGATGATGTAGAGCGGCTTGAAGCGAGAATGCTACGATGAAAACTCTTTTTCGATTATGCAAAATCTTTGCTGTGTTTTCACAACACACCGTTAATCGACGTGTTATCAGCAAACGTTCAACCATTTTACGAAAATTATCTTATTTAAATCCGCTCAGTTTTCACAACAAACATCATTCGCGCGGTGAATCGATACGACTCGCGCTCGAACAACTGGGCCCCATTTACGTTAAATTCGGGCAATTATTATCAACACGTTCTGATTTAATTCCAGAGGACATTATTGCAGAATTAGAAAAACTACAAGATCGTGTAACGCCCTTTTCGAGTGATCTGGCTGTTGAAAAAATCGAGTGCGCTTTTAAGAAGAATATTGACGACATATATGCAACATTTGATAGAAAACCATTAGCTTCTGCATCCATTGCACAGGTGCATGCGGCGACTTTAAAAACAGGCGAAGATGTGGTGGTTAAGATTATTCGCCCGCGTATTGAAAAAACCATTCGTCACGATATTGCCGTTTTAAAATTGGCAGCAAGTCTTATTGAAAAATTTTGGAAGCATGGCAAACGTTTGCGCGCAAAAGCCGTGGTATGCGAATTTGAAAAAACAATTATTGATGAATTGGATTTAATGCGTGAAGCAGCCAATGCGTCACAGCTGCGCCGTAATTTTGAGAATTCTGAGGTGATGACTGTCCCGAAAATCTATTGGAGTTATACACGCGATCGTGTTATGACTATGGAGCGCATTTATGGCGTTCAAATTTCCGATATTGAAACACTTAAAAAAAATAATGTTAATTTAAAAAAATTATCCGAATATGGTGTTGAGATTTTCTTCACACAAGTGTTTCGTGATGCTTTTTTTCATGCCGATATGCATCCCGGTAATTTATTTATTGATATTACCGATCCTGATAATCCGCGTTACTTAGGTGTTGATTTTGGCATTATGGGAACACTCTCACCCATTGATCAAAATTATTTGGCGCAAAATATATTGGCTTTTTTATCGCGTGATTATAAAAAGGTGGCGCAATTACATATTGAATCGGGATGGGTTTCACGCGACACCCGCGTCGATGAATTTGAGTCTGCTATTCGCACTGTCTGCGAACCGATTTTTGAAAAACCGTTGTCTGAAATTTCATTTGGGCAATTATTATTAAAATTATTTCAAACCGCAGAACGTTTTAATATGACCGTGCAGCCGCAATTAATGTTGCTGCAAAAAACATTATTTTATATTGAAAGTTTGGGTAGAAAACTCTATCCCGATTTAGATTTGTGGGAAACTGCAAAACCGTTTATGACAAAATGGATGCGCAAACAACGGTTTGATTTTCGAAAAGATCTTGAAAAATTGTTGAAATTGCCGGCGTTGTTGTTTGATGTGTTAGAAGAAATGAAAAGATAGTGCGCCCGGCGGGATTCGAACCCACGACCCTTGGTTTCGGAAACCAATACTCTATCCAACTGAGCTACGGGCGCTAAATATTAAGACAGTAATATAATCTTACGTTCTGCTTTTTCTTTTTCAGCTTTCCGCGCTTTGTTTTGTCTAGACTCTTCTCTGTCGCCCACAATAATGATGTAGCTACCAATGGTCGCATATAAAACAAGAACGATCATGATAATTATTGTGCTTATTGTTGCTGCCATAAACCAACCCCTTTTCCTAATCATCCGCCCGATGAAGCCCGGTCAGAGTAAAAACAAATCCGGCAATACCTGTTAAACCAATTAACATACTGCCCACGGGGGTCATTCTCGCGGCATGTGTAATGAGCCCACCCACAATGCTTGCCGTGATTAAATTGACGCCCAATTTTCTAAAATCCTCTTTTAACAGTTTTTTATTAAATGGTCTGAGTAATTTTTTTGTAATTCTATCATTTTCCGCCATAACCATCCACCTTCACCAATCGATAACTCAACGCTTCTTGCAAGTGTTTTTGCGTAATTTGATCGGCATTATCAAGATCTGCAATGGTGCGAGATAATTTTAAAATACGATGGTAAGCGCGAGCTGATAATCCTAATTTAACCATCGCATTTTCTAAGAAAATAAAATCATTTTTTTCAACGCTACAATGTTGCATCACGTGTTCGCCAATTAATTGTGCATTTGTACATTTCGAACGCTTTTGTTGTTTGTCGCGCGCTGCTAAAACACGTTCTCGCACTACTGCACTCGATTCTGCTTTTTCTTGCGACTGATCTAATATCACCGTTGCAGGTAATTGCGGCACGGTTACGTGCATATCAATACGATCAAGTAATGGCCCTGATAATTTATTTTGATAAGCCATCACTTGTTCTGAAGAACATCGGCAACGACCACTGGGATCACCATAATAACCGCACGGACAAGGATTCATCGCTGCGATAAATTGAAAACGCGAGGGAAATATTTCCTGCCTGGCAGCACGCGAAATTGTAACAACACCCGCTTCTAATGGTTCACGCAATGCTTCTAATACATGGCGATTAAATTCCGGCAATTCATCTAAAAATAAAACGCCATTATGTGCGAGTGAAATTTCGCCTGGTTTTGGCGGGCTACCACCACCCACCAATGCCACTGATGAGGCGGTGTGATGTGGCGATCGAAAAGGGCGTTTTTTCCAATTATCCGCACTAAAACCTTGGTTACTGACTGAGTAAACAACCGCTGTCGCTTGTGATTCCAAATTCGTCATTTCAGGCAAAATACCTGGCAATCGACTGGATAGCATGGTTTTTCCAGTGCCCGGTGGCCCTTTAAATAAAACACTGTGGCCACCCGCTGCTGCAATCTCTAATGCACGTTTTGCATGCACTTGTCCGCGCACATCTGCGAGATCAGGGTATGCTTGTAATTGTGTAGCATTACATGAGTATGAAGCAAATTTTTCTAAGGGTTTTTGTCCAGTAATATGCGCACAAACAGATCTCAAATTTTCTGCAATAAATACAGTTAATCCGTTTGCTAAAGACGCTTCTTGTGCATTGGCTTTAGGCAAAATCAATGAACGTTTAAATTCATGCGTCATCAATGCCATCGGTAAAACACCTTTGACTGAATTAATAACGCCGGTTAATGTTAATTCACCCACAATTTCATAATCTGTTAAACGATCTTTAGGGATTTGATCGTGTGCTGCTAAAATACCTAACGCAATCGGTAAGTCAAAACGTCCGCCTTCTTTGGGTAAATCGGCAGGTGCTAAATTAATGACGATGCGACGCGTTGGGAATTCGAAACCATTATTAATAATTGCGCTGCGTACGCGATCTTTGCTTTCTTTGACTGCTTTTTCAGGCAATCCGACGATGCTTAATCCAGGTAATCCAGGAGATAAATGGACCTCGATTGTCACCAGTGGCGCGTTCATGCCCAAATTCGCACGACTGTGGACGATGGCGAGTGACATGATTTTTATTTCGCCCGCTAATGCGCGCGGCTCCCTGGCAAGATTGGTGTGCTTATGCGCGTGATTCTCTGTCGAGTAATTGCTTTTCTAGCGCTTCAAGTTTTTCACGTGTGCGCAATAACACGCGCCGTTGCGCATCAAATTCTTCGCGCGTTACTAAATCTAATTTTTCAAAAACACCTTGTATCGCGGCACGAAAATTATGCCGCATATCGCTGGGCATATTTTTTAAGCCTTGTGGCATGGCGTCAAATACATTTTGAATAATGTCGTTTATGTTTTTAGGATCAATCATAAATACCTCTTTTTTGGATAACTATAAACGAAATAAAATAAAATGAAATACCGTGTTTTTTCGTAGAGACGTCGATTTATCGCGTCTCAGATTTTCGATCAACCTCGCTGTCTGAAAGTAGCAAGCTGGTTAGGTATATTTACCATACATCACTGTGCATCGAAGATCTGAGACGCGATAAATCGACGTCTCTACGAAGACTGAAGCACTTATAAAAAAGATTCTATTTGGCCAACACAAGCTTCCTTCGAGAAATGATTTTTCACATACTGCAATCCAGCATCACCCAATTTTTTGCACTGATCTTTTAATTCATACGCTTTTGTAATAACCTCAACAACGTCAGATACATTATCGGAAGCAACAGAATAGCCACATGCTGCTTCACGAATAATCTCATGACCATCACTTTCTTTATTTAAAAATGCAACGACGGGCAAACCTGCTGCCATATAACCTAAAATTTTTCCTGGCACGACCGGCGTTTTATTTTTAGCGCTGAGTGAAACCAAGCCGAAGTCACAGGCTTTTAATAAATCTGCATAATAATCACGACTAATAAACGGCTTAAACATCACATTACTTAAATTATTTTTTGCAGTCATTTCTTCCAGCTTTTTTTTCTCAGCACCATCGCCCACAATTAAAAAACAAAGATCTTTAAGATGTTGCACTTGCATGGCCGCTTCAATTAAAAGTGCCAGATTCTGAGATGGGCCAATAACACCGGCAAACACTGCCACAAATTTATTTTGTAATTGAAATAATTCACGATAATCTTTGCTTGTAGCTGCTGGTTGATGCGCTGTAATATCAACCCAATTATGTAAAACAATACATTTATTTTTTATTTCAGGATAACACGCTATTAATAAATCTTTATTGCCTTGTGAGTGAGTTGTTATCACATCTGCTTTTTTATAACTCCACTTTTCTATCCATTGAAAAAATGTGATAGTGGCTTTATTTTTAAGAACACCTAAATCAATTGCATTTTGCGGAAAAAGATCTTGGACATTTAAAATAAATTTCGCTTGTAATGATTTTTTCGCCCATGCGCCCACAAATGCTAATGGCAATGGTGGACTATACACAATCACAGCATCTACTTTTTCTTTTATCATTTTTTTTATTTTTCGAATAAACAAGTAGGGCAATAATAATTGTGCGATGCCACGGATGATAAAATGTACTTGATGATGTGCCATGTGTTTGATGCGAATTACGCGGATATTTTTTTCCATCATGACTTCTGAAAAAGCCTGCGCATCATCGGGATCTAGGTTATATTGCGGCCAACATGTCACAACCGTCACTTGATAACCACGGTGTGTTAATTCTTCCGCTAATTCCAGCATTAAATGGGATGCGGAGCGAATTTCGGGGGGGTAGGAATCTGTTATTAATAAAATATGTTTCATAAAATTGATCTCTGTGAAATTCGCGCTCGCTTTTGCTCCTGCTTCTAAACTATCTCACTGGTACGTGCTTGCTGATGGTTTGTGCCAGTGACAAAGTTTAGAGGCGCTCACGTCAGTGAGTGCGAAAGTTCAAGCACCTCATTTTTTGCCAACGATTTCTCAATCGCAAAAACAGCTTGCATAGAAATAAATGTGTCATTTAATGAAATGTTATCGCTTTTTCCAAGCACGCAATTAATAAAGGCATTTATTTCTTCTTGATAACCCATTTCTTGTTTGGACGTTTTAAATTTTTCAGAATGCTTGCCAGCAATGAATTGAGATATGCGAAAATCAGTAGATAAAATCGTTTTTTCATCAAAAAATATTTCAAGGTATTCGCGATTCAATGAGCGATTGCCAACAGCGGTATAAATCAATGAAGCAATCGAGCCTTTTGAGAATTGAATACTGACAACACAATTATCATTATTTACAATAGATTTATTATCACCAGACACCTTTTGTGCAAAAACGCTGACCGGATTTTCTTGCAATACATATTGCATTAAATCAATAAAATGTGTCATTTCGCCCACGATGCGACTGCGTCCTTCGCGATCACTATGCACCCAATGTTCTGCGGGTATTTTTCCGGCATTGACACGATAACTTAAAACAGCAGGGTTCACACGATGACTTAACCACGATTTTATTTTTAATGCATGCGGCGAAAAACGACGATTATGCCCCACCATCAAAACAGATTTTTCATTTTGTTGATTGTAGGCGGAAATAATATCTAATAATTCTTGTTCGTTAATACACAAAGGTTTTTCAATCAACAATGATTTTTTTGATTGGATTGATTTTAAAATCAATGCGGCATGTTGACTGTGCGGCGTTAATGCAATCAGCGCATCCGTAGTTGAATCATTGAATACTGTATTTAATTCTGTCGCGCACGCTGCAAATCCAAATCGTTTTGCGTTATGTTGCGCGCTCACACCAGAGTTTGTAACTAATGTATTGAGAGTCACATGCTTGCATTTTTTTAATGCGGGTAAAAAAACAGCTTTGCCATATAAGCCCGCACCAATTACGCTTAGATTGACTGTATTTTTTTTACTGGGTTTTTCATGCGCTATTAATTGTCGTGTAATTTCCACTGAATTGGGATATTCAAATAATAAACCCACAGGATTTATTAATTTATTTTTTAAAAAAGTATCATAAACCGTTTCTGCATTTTCAATAGCGTATTTTTCGGTAATCAGTGATGACACATCAATTAATTTTTTTGACAATAATCGAATAAATTCTTGAAGATTACGATTTTCAGTCCATCGTGCTAACTCAATTGGATAATCAACGCCATCTTTTTCATAGCTGTCATTAATTGAACCTGGGCCTGCGGCTTTTGAAACAATTAATTCCAACTCTTTATGCCATAGCTCGTTGCGATTGGGATGAATATCTGCAACACCGACAACTACAATTTTTCCTTTTTGACGCGACAATTGAATCGCAAAATCAACAGGCTCACTCGAATGTGTTGCAGCGGTAATAATAACTGCATCAACACCGTGATTCTGCGTTGCTGAAATGACTGTGTTTTGAAATAAAGAAGCTTCATGATGCGCAAATTCAGCACCATTATTTTTAGCCATCTGAATTTTTTCGGCATTTACATCGAATGCAAAAACACTACAACCATAGGCTTTTAATAATTGAACGGTGAGCTGTCCTAACAATCCTAAACCAACCACTGCAACTGTTGATCCAAATGTTAAATTGGCTGAACGAATGCCATGGAGCGCAATACAACCCAACATACCAAATGCAGCGGATTCTGTTGAAACATCATCAGGTAATTTCACAGCAAGATTAATTGGTACAGAAATATAATCGGCGTGCGACGCAAAACCTTGCCCGATGCAGGCAACACGATCACCTGGCAAAAATTCATGTGCATGAATACCTGCTTCAACCACAATGCCAGCGCAACTATAACCAAGTGGTGTTGGTGTATCGAGTCGACCCATGGCTTCTGAAAATGTTTTTACAAATCCTTCGTTTTTTGCTTTTTCAATAAATCGTTTGACTAAATCGGGGCGAGCTTTTGCTTTGCCGATTAATGATTTTTTGCCGAGTTCTATGGTTGATTTTTCTGTGCCGATGCTGATGAGGGAATGGCAATTGCGGACGAGGATGGATTTTGATCCGCAGCGAGGTACGGGCACATTTTCTAAGGTGACTTTGCCGGTTTTGTAATTTTGGATGATTTGTTTCATGGGTGCGCTTTGATTTTTTTTATGGGTGTATTTTTAGCCGTTCGTTCGATATGACTGCATCTTTATCGAGCTGCTCGTGGGTTACTTGGACGTATCATTTTTCACCCTCGCGGAGGTTACAGAGAAATTTTTTGTTTGCACGGCTGCGCGAGGGTGAAAAAAGACACATCCAAGTTCCCACTCGCTATCAAGTTCATATTGTTTTGCAGTCATATCGAACTCGCTGTTTCGGTGCTCGCATCGATCACATCAATTGCATCGCTATACGAGCACTTCTTTTTTATCTTGTGCTAATACATAATTTTTCACGGCTGATGACATGCCGGGTGGAAATTCTGCGTCACGATTAATTAAATCCCAATTGTTACGGAACCAATGAATGACCGTGGGCAATCCTTGTTGAAAATTTGTTTTTGGATCATAGCCCATTAAATCACGCGCTTTATCTATGCTCGCTTTTAATCGCGATTTGGTATCCCATTTGCGTTTATCAGTAAAAGCAATTCCCGCTTTATTTCCCGTGTATTCATTCACCATTTCCGCCATGGCGACAATTTCAGTTTCCTCACCAGAGGCAATATTCATTTCCTCGCCGATAACACTGTCGTAATAACCTGCGCGTAATAATGCATCAACAATATCTGAGACGTACGTAAAATCGCGCGTCATTTTCCCAGTACCAGTGATCGGCAACGGCTGACCTTTCATCGCCCAATAAATAAAATTCGGAATCACATTGCGATATTGTCCAGGCACTTCACCAGGGCCATATGAATTAAAAAAGCGTGTTTTCACGATGGGTAAATCGTAATGATGATGATAAAAATTACAATATAACTCACCGGTCATTTTAGAAATTTGATACGGCGTGCTTAGATGCAATGAAATAAAATCTTCTTTCAATGGCAATGGTGCTTGTGCACCGTAAATCGCACAACCAGAACCGGCGTAGACAAATCTTTTGATACCACCAATTAAAACTGCGTATTCCAGCATTTTAATTGTGCCGAGTCCGCTGACCAACAAATCTTTTTCAGGATAATCCACAGAATTTTGATTTGCAAAAAATGCGGCTAGATGAAAAATGTAAGAAGGCTTTTCATTAAACACGCGTTTTAAATCGACGTCATTGGTAATATCGCCATTCACAAAAAGCACGTTCGGTAAATTGGGAATATTCCATGCATACGATGAAAATAAATTATCGAGAATAATTACTTTTTTCGCACCCGCATTGGCTAGTGCGCGCACCAAATTAGAGCCGATCGCGCCGGCGCCGCCGGTCACTAAAATGATTTGATCTTTGTAAGTTTCAATATACGAAGTCGGTAGCATACGAAGGTTCCATAGAAGTGATGTTAAATACGCGCTCTAGTATCGCCACTATACGCGCTGCTGATTGGCCATCACCATAAGGATTAGCAATTGCGGACATGGTAGCATAGCGATTTTCGTCGTGCATTAAACCTTCTGTCTCAGTAATAATTTTTTGAATGTCAGTGCCCACCAAAACAACAACGCCAGCCAGCACACCTTCAGGTCGTTCTGTGACAGCACGCGTCACCAACACGGGTTTTCCCAACGATGGCGCTTCTTCTTGAATGCCACCAGAATCAGTGATAATTATTTTTGCTTTATCCATCAGGTAAACAAATGGCGCGTATTCTAATGGTTTTGTCAGATAAAAATTAGGAATATTGCTTAACATGTCATTTACCGGTTTTTGTACATTGGGATTTAAATGCACAGGATAAATAAAATGCCAATCAGGATTTCGTTCCGCCAATATTTTTAATGCTGTACATGTATTTTTAAAACCGTCACCAAAATTTTCACGTCGATGTCCGGTGATTAAAATTATTTTTTTATGTTGATGAATTAAATTTTGAACATCACATCCGATGCTGTCTGACCAATCTGATTGGTGATTGACTTTGTTGCGCGCCCACAGTAACGCATCAATCACTGTATTTCCGGTCACAAAAATATGCTTGTCATCGATATTTTCACGGATTAAATTTTGTTTAGCAATGTGAGTGGGTGCAAAATGATAATGCGCAATGCGCGTTGTCATCGCGCGATTCACTTCTTCTGGAAACGGCGCATAAATATCATGAGTGCGTAACCCTGCTTCAACATGCATCACCGGTATTTTTTGATAAAAAGCCGCGAGTGCGGATGCCATGGTCGATGTCGTATCACCTTGCACCAAAATACAGTCGGGTTTTACATCGTTTAATACTGTTTTTAAGCTGTTTAAAACACTCGTTGTCACAGAATATAAATCTTGATTCTCTTTCATGATATTTAAATCATAGTGCGGGATGATTTCAAATAAGTTTAAAACCTGATCCAACATTTCTCGATGCTGTCCTGTGACACACACGATACTTTCAAAGTTAGAATTGTTTTTTAAGGCATGAACGATAGGCGCCATTTTGATGGCTGAGGGGCGAGTGCAGAGAATGGAAAGGATTTTTGTTTTCATATTTTATTCACGCGCACCCTACCGGGATGCGCTTCCGTAGATCTTCGCAACAAGCACTGCATTAAAATCGAAGCGCCACAGAAGCGCGTCCCGGTAGGGCGCGCGTTTTGCAGTGAGCTCAACATCCAGCATTCTTCATAACTTCTTATATTTTTTGAAACTCTATCAACACCCATTCATCTTTTTGCTTTATATCTATTTTTGTAAAATAATTTTGATACGCATCAGCAACACGCGCCGCATCATCTGTCAATATACCCGATAAAATTAATTTTCCTTTTGGCAATAACAATTCCGTCAATACAGGCATCAGTGTAATTAATGGATTTGCTAAAATATTCGCAACAATAATATCTGCGCGCGCAGATTTAATATCATCCGTATTCACAATATATAATTTATTTTTGAATACATTATATTTGGCATTATTTTCTGTAGAAATTAATGCTTGTTGATCATGATCAGTCGACCATACCGTTTTTGCACCCAGCGCTAATGCACCTAATGCTAAAATACCTGAACCACATCCATAATCGATCACACAGTGTTTTTTAAGGGAATGCGTTGCAAGCCATGTTAAACATAATTGCGTGGTGGGATGTGTGCCTGTACCAAATGCCAATCCAGGTTCGATAAATATTACAGGGTCTTTTTTATGACGCGAGGCTTGAAAAGACGCTTTTTCCCATTGCGGACACACCCACAATACTTTGCCAAATTGCTGCATCCGAAAGTGTTTTTGTGTTTCTGAAACCCAATCTTTTGGCGCAAATTTTTCAATATAAAAATCCAATGATTGAAATTCGTCATAATTATTTTTGATATCAAAAATAATATTCTCTAACAAAGCGGATTCGTCAAATAGTGCATGCAGCGTGGTGTGTTGCCAATGGGGATTATCTTCGGGCAACAATTGAAACAAGGGTTCGTCTTTTGCGTCAGTCATCGTGACAGCTTCTGCGCCAAAATCAAAAAAAATATCAGATAATTTTTCAATAAATTCAGGTGTGATGGTAACGGAGATTTGGAAGTGGGTTGGCATGAAGTGATCTTCTGTCGCAGCTCGTAGTTAATTATAGGTTATTGCTTCGCATGGAATTTCGCATTCGCTCACGCTCGGCCTCTAAACTGATTTAAGTTTCTTTTCTAAATAATGTATGTTCTGCGCTGTCTTGCGAAAATCTTCATCGTCCATTAACTCTTGATGCAATGGAATGTTGGTTTTTATGCCTTCAATCACTGTTTCTTCTAATGCATTTCGCATGCGTGCGATGGCATTTTCACGCGTCATCGCATGTACAATTAATTTTCCAATCAGCGAATCATAATACGGGGGCACTTTGTAACCTGTATAGATATGCGAATCCAAACGCACACCCATACCGCCAGGTGCATGATACACATTAATCGTGCCGGGACATGGCAAAAATGTGAAAGGATCTTCGGCGTTAATGCGACACTCAATTGCATGTCCATTCCAGCGAATGTCTTCTTGTTTGTATTGTAATTTTTGTCCCGCGGCAATGCGAATTTGCGCTTTAACAATATCAATGCCGGTCACCATTTCTGTCACAGGATGCTCAACCTGCACGCGCGTATTCATTTCAATAAAATAAAATTCACCGTTCTCAAATAAAAATTCAAACGTGCCAGCGCCGCGATAATTAATATCAATGCATGCTTTTACGCATAAATCACCGATCTTTTTGCGTTGCGCGGGTGTAATTCCCGGCGCAGGCGCTTCTTCTAAAATTTTTTGATGACGACGTTGCATAGAGCAATCACGCTCACCCAAATGAATCGCATTTCCTTGTCCGTCACCTAATACTTGAATTTCAATATGCCGGGGGTTTTCTAAAAACTTTTCCATGTAAACTTCATCGTTATTAAATGCAGCACCTGCTTCTGTTTTTGTCATTGCAATTGCATTTAATAATTCAGACTCTTCACGGACAACACGCATGCCGCGACCACCGCCACCGCCTGAAGCTTTAATAATCACAGGAAAACCAATCTTTTTAGCGATCGCAATGTTGGCTTCATCATCATCTGCTAACGCACCGTTTGAACCTGGAATACAAGGTATACCTGCTGCGCGCATCACATTAATCGCTGAGACTTTATTTCCCATTAATTGAATGGTCTCAGCTTTTGGACCAATAAATGCAAACCCACTTTGTTCGACACGTTCTGCAAAATCTGCATTTTCTGCTAAAAAACCATAACCAGGATGAATGGCATCGACGTGCGCAATTTCAGCGGCACTAATCACTGCGGGAATACTCAAATAACTTTGCGCAGAACTCGCGGGGCCAATACAAACCGATTCATCCGCTAATTTCACATGCATAAGATTTTGATCAGCCGTAGAATAAACAGCGACTGTTTTAATATTTAATTCTTTGCAAGCGCGATGAATGCGTAATGCAATTTCACCGCGGTTAGCGATGAGGACTTTTTTGAACATCAATTACTCCGTCTCGATGATAAACAACGGTTGATCATATTCAACGGGTTGTTCGTTCTCAACCAATCGCGCGCTGATGGTGCCCGCTTTGTCCGCTTCGATTTTATTAAACATTTTCATTGCTTCAATTAAACAAAGCGTGTCACCCACTTGGACTTTTTGTCCCACGCTGACAAAAGGCGGTTTGCCGGGTGTGCCACTTAAATAGACCGTGCCAACCATGGGCGATTTCATTTGATGGCCTTCGATGTGTGCGGGTTTTTTGGGTGCAGCAGGTGTTGCTGTTTCCGTGATAGGTGCTGCAAGAACGGCGGGTGCTGGTTGCGCAGACGCTGGCATATGCGTGAAAGTCGGCATGGTGTTAATTTGACAATTAATTCGAACAGAATCATCACCTGATTTTACTTCTAATTCACCAATACCTGTTTCTTTAACGAGCTCGATCAATTTTTTGATTTTACGAGTATCCACGGGTTACTCCGGTAAGTTTGCTGAGTTTAGTAATTACTGATATCCTTCGGCACTCATGTCAAAAGGGTGAATATTCCTATTCATAGCGCATTTTGCATTAATTGCAAGATAATGTCCAGTTCCTGTATTTTAAAAGAAGATGCTGTTAGATATCAGCAACTCAAGCAATCTATGGAATAATTTTTTCGTAAATTATAGCGCTGCAGAAATAATTCATATGAAATATGAAAAAATACTGCTAAAATTCATATATCACATGAATTTTGCATGGGTATTTTTCTATGTTACTGATTAATCGTTTTTTAAATATTCCTCCGCAAAGCTTTTTTTTATTGGGACCGCGGGGAGCCGGTAAATCAACCTGGCTTGAGGCAAGTATGCCTGAAGCCTTACGTATTGACTTACTTGATACTGCAACACTTCGCACGTACTTAACCAATCCTGAGCATTTAGAGCAGATCGTTCTGGGCACGCAACAGAAACAAATCATCATTGATGAAGTACAAAAAGTGCCGGAGATTCTATCTGTCGTACATCGCTTAATTGAAATGAAACGAGGATGGCAATTTATTTTAACCGGTTCTTCTTCGCGAAAATTAAAACGTGCTGGTGTTGATTTATTAGCGGGTCGTGCCATCATGCGACATATGCATCCCTTCATGGCGGCAGAGCTCGACAATGAGTTTAAGCTTGAAAATGCGTTACAATATGGATTGCTGCCAGGCGCATTCGCCAGTCAAACCCCTGCAGATTTTTTAAGAGCCTATCTCGCTTTGTATTTAAAAGAAGAAGTGCAAACAGAAAGCTTAGTGCGAAATATCGGTCATTTTGCACGTTTTTTAGAAGCAATCAGTTTTTCACATGCTGGTATTTTAAATCTCAGTAATATTGCACGCGAATGCCAAGTATCTCGCGCATCGGCTGAGGGATATTTAAGCGTGCTGGAAGATTTATTGCTGAGCTTTCAATTGCCGGTTTTTTCGCGTCGCGCAAAACGTAACTTGATAACACATCATAAATTTTATTATTTTGATGCAGGCGTATTTTATTTTCTGCGCGCAAAAGGTCCTATGGATGTAGAAACTGAAATTCAAGGTGCTGCATTAGAAGGCTTGGTCGCACAGCATTTACGCGCATGGAATGATTATCAAGGTTCGTCACACACAATTTCCTATTGGCACACGCGAAATGGTCTTGAAGTAGATTTTATTGTCTATGGTGAGAACACGTTTTATGCCATTGAAGTAAAAAATAATACAAAGGTAACTCCATCGGATTTACGAGGACTGCAAGAATTTTGCATTGATTATCCCGAAGCAACACCGCTTTTGTTATATCGCGGACGGGATCGCTTAAAAATAGCTGGGATTTATTGCATCCCCGTGAGTGAGTTTTTAAAAACCTTAAAACCAGGTTATCCGTTACATCACACCTAATGAATCAAATTCAACCGCTTTAAAAACATCTCAGCGGGCAAAAAGCCAATAACACGCGAATCTGGAATTTCTGCGTTATTTTGAAAAAACAACACGGTGGGTGGCGCGACGACGCCATAATGTTGTTCCAGCAATTGATCGTCCATTGAATTTTTGGTGACGTCAGCGCGCAATAAAACAAAATGTGCTAATTGTGCCTGTACTGCGGGATTTTCAAACGTCAGTGCGTTCAGTTCTTTGCAAGCCACGCACCAATCTGCTGAAAAATCGAGTAAAACAGGCTTGCCATTGGCGGCTTGAATGGCGGTGTCAATATCTGATACTGAACTCACTGATTGAAATGACAATGACTGTTTTTGTTCACATTGATTTGATAATTTCAAACCATCCAGCGGATTGGTATTACCGTGATAGGCGCCGACAGCCAGTAAAATACCATACACGAAAAATAAAAGTCCAATTGCTTTTTTAACCATCATCCATGGCGTTTGCGCGGTACTTAAAGCACCAAAATACAATGCAGTACCCATGCATAATCCTGCCCATAAAAACATGGTTATCATTCCAGACAACACGCGCTGCAGCATAAAAACCGCTACACCCAGCATAAAAATACCCATAATATTTTTAACGGTATTCATCCAGGCGCCGGATTTCGGCAAAACACGCGAACCCAAAGCACCAATTAATAATAGTGGTGCGCCCATGCCAATACCCATTGCAAATAAAGCAACACCGCCCAAAGCGGCATTTCCCGTTTGACTGATAAAACCCAACACCGCAACAAGGGGTGGCGTGACACACGGCGATAAAATCAAAGTGGATAAAACACCCATAATTGCAGCACCAAAATAAGTGCCGCGTTTTTGATGATGACTGGTGGATGCAATTGCGCTGCGCAACTTTTCCGGTAATTGAATGTTGTATAAACCAAATAATGACAACGCCATTGCGATAAATAAAAAACTAAAGCTGACAATAATCCACGGTTGTTGAAAAAATACTTGCACATTACTGCCCAAAAGTCCGAATAAAATACCGGCAATTGCATAGGTTATCGCCATGCCCAATACATAGAACAACGACAATAAAAACGCATGCGCGTGCGTTATTTTTTCACGCCCCACAATCATGCTGGATAAAATAGGGATCATCGGTAACACGCAGGGCGTTAATGATAACAAAAGACCGAAGCCTAAAAATCCTAAAATCACGAGAAAAAGTGAATGATTATCCAACAACATTTTCATTTTATTATTCTGCGTTGGTAATATATTTTGCGATAGCAGTGTTGTGGGATTACTAACACCCGCAACAAATTGCCCATAATTACCACTTAAATTAATAGACACATTTTTTGTAATGGGCGGATAACAATATCCTGCATGCGAACAACCCTGATAATTCACCTGTAAAACAACGCTTTTTTCAGTAGCATTGATAATGGGGATAGGAATTGTGAGCGAATGCGAATACACATCAAATGTGCCTAAACTTGTTTTTAAGGGTTGCGTATCGCTGGGATATAGCGGATCACCCAACATAACATCGTTAGGTTTAATCACACTGAAATGAAAATGTTTTTGATATAAATAATCATTGGGTGCAATTTCCCAATGTAATAAAATCATTTGATAATTTTTTGCTGTTGCTGAAAATACAAATGCTTGATCGGCTGGCAGCGGCTCATCGGCAAATGTCATGGTGATGCAAACAAAAAACATCAAAAAAATAAGGTAAAAACGATTCATGGATATCATCTCCGTCTTTTCAACAGTGTACATCGATTGTCATTAAAAACAATCCGACATCCTCATCTGGCTCATTTAATGTGCCATTAATATTTGCTGTTTAAACTGACAAAATATCTAATTTAAAGGTTGTGCAAATGAGCAGAGATCCATTGGTACCCCAAATAACAAAGCCAACCCCCACAGTATCTGAGGAAACAATAGAAGCCTACGGCATCACATGGCGTCCTGATCCTGAACCTGGATACGAAGGTAGATATAAAGGCATTCTTAGAAAAAATGGTGTTGAAATTGAACTGTTTTTCGTAATACCACCCAATATGGAAAGCCGACCTGAATTGGTTGGAGACCATACCAATCCCATGAACACCACAAAACGTTTCATTGTCAATCAAAATCAGTTTTATGCCTACAACAGAGAATTTACTGATTCAAATAACATAAGATGGAAAATTTTGGGTCGTGGTAATTTTAATATCGTGTATGACACAACACTTCTTGAAGACAAAACGCTTGGGAATGTTACATATCCTGCGGGCGAGCACTTAGTTTACAGAATTCCTCTTGAAACGTATATCCCATTACTTTTGGCACCAGAAGATGTCCGAACCGTTGCAAAAATAAATTCAGCCAAAAGAACAGTGCGACTATTGAATGAAATACGCACAAAAACAAACGCGGAAGCAAGATATCCCCTTGCAACTCTGTATGACTCAGGATTAATTGCTCCTTTTTTTGAGGGTAATAATATTCAAGATCCGATATTATTACGTGACAAAACACTTGAATTAGGTGTAAGAACAGGGAGAGATCTATTTGATAGCATTAGTGGAAATATTAAAGATAATGGTCTTGTACACGATGCTAGTTTTGCACTGAGAGGTGGTAGCCCGGATAGCGAAGCTTTCTTGCTTACCAATCCTTTGTTGTATTCCGAATGGTTTTACAAAAATAGCACTAAACAGAAATATTTTCCCACTATTCAAATCAATAGGGCTATGGCGTTTTTATCATTTAAATGCCCGAATTCGAATATTGATCACAGACAATTCAAACTATTAGAAGGCAATGAAAGAGTAGTTACTGCCCTTGCGGCAGCCCATGACAACCCAGAAATCTTATCAAGAGCAAAAGTGGAAGACTATTTTAATCCCAACTCCCAAAGATCGTCTGAAGAAGAAGAGTGTGCGCGAAGAGACTTGGCGCCAGACGAATTAATGGCAAAAATTGAATTGCGTAATAAAATTATCGCGGAAAATAAGTATTCTTATGATCAATTTACTGAGTTAAATACAATGATCTTCAGGACGCTCACCGATCGAAGAGTAAAATTAATTTTGAATCTCGTCGATCATTGGGAGCTCACACATTTAGACGCGCTGAACATAGTACGCAAATGGTACTCTGCTTGGTTAACTGATATCTGTCAGCTGTCGAATGACTCTTTAGGAATGTTAAAACCGCTGATAATTCAATTTATACATCATAACATTCATAGGGACACCATTGGACAATACACGCAAAAATTAGCAAAACTAAGTCTCGAGTCCGATGAAAATCAATTTCCTAACATAATGGATTTTTTACGCAATGTATTTAATTTAATAACAGACTCGACTCTACTTTCGGAATTTTTGGATGCGCTAAACCTACCGACGATTCAACACACTATGAGCAGGCTTCTGTTTTTTGCAATTAAAAACATCAGTCCACGTGTTGCACAATATTCTCTAGAATGTCCTGTTTCGTCGGAGACATTTACATTTGTAACAGACCAAATAGATGGGGCTAACGCAAATGGAAAATTTACATTAACTGCATTTACATACCTCATGAGTATATTTAATTTTCCTGAGAATATCGCTCGCGAAGCAATAAAAAATATGGCATCAAAACATGTCAGATGGGTTGTGAATTGCGCTACAACTAACATAAAAAAAGAGATCGATGAAGTTCGTTCGCATTTCTTAACATTTTTAGCAAATCCGAATTCCGCTTTTCCTAACGCAGTTCAAATATTTGCTGCAAACCAACTGCATAAACGCAATGATGCCGCCTCCTTTGCTGTCGTCTGTACTGCAGGATTGATACCTAACAGACCGCCAACCAGCAGTAACAATAGACCACAACCCAGCTCTCTTCCGCAAATAGTCTTACGTGTTTAAACTTCTTAAAACATATTGCAAAGTGTCGCCATGCAAATAATAATTTATTTCATAATGTTTTGCGCGCCATCTCATTCATAAATTCTAATGGCAATACGCCAACGCCAATTAATATGCTATTAATATTTACCAGTTAAACCGACAAAACACCTAATTTAGAGATTGCACATATGAGCAGAGATTCTTTACCTCAACGACCAGCGACAGAACCTACGATATCTCAGGGAACAATAGTGGCCTATGGCATAACATGGCATCCAAAACAAGGATGCGAGGGTATATATACAGGTACTCATAGAGATCGAGATGATGAGGAAATTGAGCTTCGTTTTGTAATATCGCCTAATATGGCAAGTCGACCTGAGTTGGCTGGAGACCACACTAATCCCAATTCCATGCATACCAAAGAACACTTCATTGTCAATAAAGAAGACTTTTATGCCTACAACAAAGAATTTACTGATTCAAATAACATAAAATGGAAATGTTTAGGTCATGGCACTTTTAATATCGTTTATGAAACAACACTTCTTGAAGCCAAAACACTTGGGAATGTTGCATATCCTGCAAGCACGCATTTGGTTTATAGAATTCCTCTTGAGGCGTATACCCCATTAGCTTTGACGTCAGAAGATGTGAGGCTCATAGCACAAGTAAATTCTTCCAGAAGAACAGTGCGAATATTGAATGAGATACGCGTAAGCACAAACGCAGAAGCAAGATATCCCCTTGCAACTCTGTATGGCTCAGGATTAATTAGTCCTTTTTTTGATGGTAATAATATTCAAGATCCGATGTTATTACGCGACATATTACTTGAATTTTGTATAAGAACAGGGAGGCTATTATTTGATGGCATTGTGCCAGGAAATATTAAAGATAATGGTCTTGCTCCCGATATTAGTTTTGCGCTGAGAAGTAACAGCCCAGATAGTGAAGCTTACTTAAGCGAAAACTCCGACGTCTATGACGAATTTTATTTCGACTGTAGAGTCAGGCAAAAAATTTTTCCCGCTATTCAAATCACCAAGGCTATGGCGTATTTAAGATTTAAATTTCCGCATATTGATAGCAGGCAACTTATATTATTAAAAAATAACGCGAGAGTTATCACCGCACTCGCGGCAGCCTATGACAGCCGCAATCCAGAAACTTTGTTAAAAGCAAAAGTTGAAGCCTATTTTAATCCTGGCCCCCAAAGATCACCCGAAGAAGAAGAGCGCGCACAAAGAGAGTTAGCGCCAGATGGACTTATGGCAAAAATCGAATTGCGCAATAAGATTACCGAAGGCACAAGACTTTCTTATAAAGATTTTAAAGCGATAAACACCACACTCTTCACTGCAGAATTATCTGATCGAAAGAGAGAATTAATTTCGATGTTGGCTGATGCAAATAAAGAAAAATTTTTGGATGTATTAAAAGCGGCTTGTGAATTAACAGATGAAAGAATCACTGACGTTTTTAAACTGTTAGAATTAAAAGTGCCTGTGACACTGATAAATGAATTTATTGCCATAAAAATAAATTTTCCAGCTTTTCGAAATAAATTAGAAGCGCTTTGCGACCATCATGCAGATCAGTTTCCTAAAATAATGGCGCTTTTTTGCAGGGCATTCCAGAAAATTGGCCAACCATATAATCGCGAACTGTTTAAATCAGTGTTTTCGAGGAGTTGGGAAATTCTGCATCTTGAAACAGTCCAACAAATTTCTACTGCGCTTATATTTTTACTAACTACAGACATCGATAACCCTCGTCAATTTGTAATACAATTTTTAGGAAATCCTGTTTCACCAGAAACAACCACATTTGTCGAACATCAAATGAATAAGCAGAATGGACAAAGCGCATTACGTGTATTTGCATATCTCATTAGGACATTTGAATTTCCTGAAAATGCTGCGCGTGAAACAATTGAAGTAATGTCGTCAGATAGTATCGCAGGAATCCTTACAAGAATTCGTGATGCAAGGAGCAACAAAGAAGCGCTTCGTAAAGAAATCTTAGAATTTTTAACAAGGCTTCATTCTCGTCCAGTCAGCGTGTCGACGAAAGAATTTGCTGAAAATCAGATACGCAAACGTAATGATGCCATTTCTGTTTCTGCTGCCGGTATTGCAGGGTTAATGGCGAGGCCGCCCAGCGGACCCAGGCAACAGGCAACATCCAACTCCTTATTTTACAGGAGATAGCGACGACAGTCTCTCTTCGCCATCAATTCAAACACAATGACGCGACGACGAGAGACCGTAAAATAAAATTATGCGTTTAAACTTCTTAAAACATACTGCAAAATGCCGCCATGCAGATAATAACTCAATTCATTTTGCGTATCGATGCGGCAGTGCACATCAATTGTTTCTGATGTGTTATTATTACGCGTAATTTGTAGCTTTAATTTACTGCCGGGTTGTAAACCGCCGTTATCTAAAGGGGCAATGCCAGCAATAGAAATGATTTCTGAGCCATCAAGTTTTAAAGTTTTACGTGTCATGCCATTCATAAATTCTAATGGCAATACGCCCATGCCAATTAAATTTGAACGGTGAATACGTTCAAAACTTTCAGCAATCACCGCTTTAACACCGAGCAATAACGTGCCTTTGGCAGCCCAATCGCGTGAAGAGCCTGTGCCATATTCTTGTCCCGCAAAAATAACCAGCGATGTTTTATCGAACTGGTATTTCATCGCGGCATCATAAATAGGTAATAGCGCGCCATCAGGAAAATGTTTTGTAAAACCACCTTCCACATTATCGAGCATTTCGTTACGAATACGAATATTAGCAAATGTGCCTCGCATCATTACTTCATGATTACCACGACGCGCACCATAAGAATTAAAATCTTGTACTGAAATACCGTGTGCAATTAAATATTTTCCGGCAGGACTATCTGCTTTAATGGAACCTGCGGGTGAAATATGATCGGTGGTAACGCTGTCGCCTAAAATTGCTAAAATACGCGCGTTTTTAACATCTTTTGGCGCATCCGGTGTTTTTTTCATATTTTCAAAGTAGGGCGGCAATTTCACATAGGTGGATTTATCATCCCACGCGTATGTTTGCGAAGACGCAATATTAATTGATTGCCATGTGTCATCCCCTTCAAAAATTTCACTGTATTCTTTTGAAAACATCGCTTGTGTGACATTTTTTAATACCGCGTGAATTTCTTCAGATGATGGCCAAATATCTTTAAGATAAATTTTTTCACCGGATTTTGATGTGCCAATCGGGTCTTTGCTTAAATCAATTTTCATCGTGCCGGCTAGCGCATACGCAACAACCAACGGCGGAGATGCTAACCAATTCGCGCGTACTTGCGGATGAATACGTCCTTCAAAATTGCGATTACCGGATAATACAGCGCATGCGACGATTTGATTATCGGTAATGGTTTTTGCAATGGGATCATTCAGCGGACCCGAATTACCAATGCATGTTGTGCAACCATATCCCACCAAATAAAATCCGAGTTGATCAAGATACGTTTGCAATCCAGCATTTTTTAAATAATCGGTCACCACTTTCGATCCGGGTGCGAGTGATGATTTTACCCACGGTTTTGCTGTTAAGCCTTTTTCTAAGGCTTTTTTCGCTAATAATCCGGCAGCCAACATCACGGACGGATTGGACGTGTTGGTGCAACTTGTTATCGCTGCAATCACCACATCCGCATGATGTAAATCAAAACCATCGGTTGTCGAAAAAGATTTTGTTTGATCCGTTATTTTATTTGCGTCTAAGAAGTCTTTAACGACTTTGGGTAAGCAATTAACGGCTACTTGATCTTGCGGACGCTTAGGACCTGCTACACTCGGCACAACGGTTGATAAATTTAATGATAATGTATCGGAAAAAACAGGCTCAACAGTGTGCTCATCATGCCACATGCCTTGCGCTTGCATGTACTGTTGCACAAGTTCAATCGTATATTCATCACGATTGGTTAATTTTAAATATTTAATCGTTTCAGCATCGATGGGAAATAATCCGCACGTTGCGCCATATTCAGGCGCCATGTTTGCAATGGTTGCACGATCAGCGAGCGGCAAATGTTTTAATCCAGGACCGTAAAATTCAACAAATTTTCCGACAACGCCTTTTTGTCGCAACATATGTGTGATCGTTAAAACCAAATCGGTTGCGGTGATACCCTCATTTAATTTGCCTTCTAAACGAAAACCCACGACATCCGGAATTAACATCGACACAGGCTGCCCTAACATGGCCGCTTCTGCTTCGATACCACCCACACCCCAACCCAAAACACCCAAGCCATTAATCATGGTTGTGTGACTGTCAGTGCCGACCAATGTGTCAGGAAAAGCGTGTTGCTCATCAGACCACACCCCTTTTGCCACATATTCCAGATTCACTTGATGACAAATACCCGTGCCAGGCGGCACCACTTGAAAATTATTAAACGTTTGCTGACCCCATTTTAAAAATGTATAACGTTCATCGTTACGTTCCATTTCAATTTGCACATTGTCTGCAAATGCTTGTTTATCACCATACTTATCCACTTGTACGGAATGATCGATGATCAAATCGACGGGGCATAACGGATTAATTTTTTCAGGATCGCCGTTTAACGTTTGCATCGCATTGCGCATCGCCGCTAAATCTACAACTGCAGGAACACCCGTAAAATCCTGCATTAAAACGCGTGCGGGACGAAAAGCAATTTCATGATCGGAATGCTTTGTATCCAGCCATGCGGAAAATGCTTGAATATCTTTTTGCGTGGTTGTAGAGCCATCTTCATTGCGCAATTGATTTTCTAGTAGGATTTTCAGGGAAAAAGGCAATTGATTAATATTTTTCAAACCGGCTTCAGCCAATGCAGGCAAGCTGAAATAATGAATGGTTTTGCCGTTGATCTTAAGTTCGCGACGTGTATGATAAGTGTCTTTCATGGGACCTCGAGGTATTGAAATTGAGTGCTGGTATTGTATACCCTGCATGAGTGAGATTGAAGAATATATGACAAAAAAAATTAAAATGTTAAATACCGACTCCGCGCAAAAATTCTTGATCGAAAACCAAGATGTGCGTGGTGTGATTGTACATTTAACCCATAGTTACCAAGAAATTGTAAAGCAGCATAATTACCCGCCAATCATTCAAAAACTATTGGGTGAAGTATTGGTGGCAGCAGCATTGCTGGTAGAAACGATCAAGCTCGATGGTCGCATGACGATTCAATTTCAAAGCGAAGATGTTATTCAACTGTTGGTCGCGCAGATTAATAGCGATGGACATCTGCGTGGTTTGGCGCAATGGGATTCAAATGCGTCCGATGACGCGTTGATGCACGGTTTTGGCAGTGGTGAATTGGTGGTGACTATTTTTCAAAAAGGTCATGACAAACCAATGCAAGGTATTGTGTCATTAGAAAATAGAACTATTTCAGAAGCACTGACTTTTTATTTTTTACAATCTGAGCAATTACCAACTACTTTTTCACTGGCGGTATCAGAAAAATATGCAGTGGGTATGTTGTTGCAATTAATGCCGATCGACAAAAGTGTTGATCATAAAAATGCGTGGGAATTTATTTCAAAACGCGTGAGTGAAATAAATCCTGCTGAAATATTTTATGATAACAATGCGTCATTTCTCGCCTATTATTTCCCTGATGAAGCGGTGCGCTTATTTGATGCGCGTGAATTAACTTTTCAATGCGGATGCACCATTGGGAAAATGGAAAATGCAATTCGCGTGATGGGTGAAGCGGAAGCGAATTTAATTATAAAAGAAAAATCTGAAATTGTGGTGACGTGTGAATATTGTAATCATCAGTATGCGTTTGATCGTGAAAAGGTTGAGGGGATTTTTAGGAAACATTGAAATCCCCCCGGTTCGCTGCGCGAACCGACCCCCTTTTTCAAAGGGGGTGGCTGAACAACTGTTCAAAAATATCATCCGCAATTTTTTTCGGATCATCGATATCTGTATCGTACGTAAAATCAGCAATTTCTTCGTATAGTGGCGAACGAATCTGACTGAGCTCAATGATTTTTTTCAAAGGTTCGGGGACATTGAGCAATGGTCGAACACCTTTGCGTTGGTTTGTGCGTCCCAATTGTGTTTCGATAGAAGCGCGTAAATAGATCACAGTGCCACGTGATTTAAATGCCAAACGATTTTCTGGCATTAAAATGGAACCACCACCCGAAGACAAAACAATATTGTCGAGTTGCGTTAACTTCGCAATCATTTCAAATTCGCGTTTACGAAACCCAGGCTCACCTTCCACTTCGAAAATAGTGGTAACGGAGACGCCCGTCTTTTTTTCAATTTCATGATCTGAATCGTAAAAAACGAGATGGGCTCTTTTTGCCAACTGTCGACCGACAGTTGTTTTTCCAGCGCCCAAAGGACCTATTAAGAAAATATTCTTATTTTTCATGGGGGTGATAATAGCATCTACTGGTTATTCAATAAAGCGCTTTCATCATTGAGGGTGTGATAAAAATCAGTAATTCCCGCTGTTTTGTCATCTTTGTGTGATGACGAAATAATTCACCCGCGATAGGTATGTGATCAATGAAGGGAATGCCTTGTTGTTGTTTGGCACGAGACGTTTCAAGAATACCACCCAACACAATTGTCTGGTGATTTTTAACCATAACTTGTGTCGTTACCTGTTGTGTTTGAATGGCTGGCACACCATTGACCGTCAGCTGACTCACCTTGTCTTGATTGAGCGCAATATGCAACAGAATATGATTATTCGGTAATGCCTGTGGTGTTACTTTAAGACGTAATACCGCTTTTTTAAAATTCACACTGGTTGCACCGCTCGATGTCGCTTCTTGATAAGGTACTTCTGCACCTGATTCTATGACAGCGGGTTGATTGTTGAGCGTTATTAAAGACGGGCTAGAAATCAGTGATGCATGTCCTTCTTGTTCAAGCGCAGAAATTTGCAGATTCAACAAATTATTTCCTGCGAGCTTGGCCAGCGTAACTGTAAATTCACCGGCATTGCCCGTGTTATCAGGCATGCTCATACTCAGCGCACTCGCAGAATTTTGCATGACACTATCGGTATGAAATAAAAACCCCAATGTCTTTTGATACTGGCGATCAAGATTGATAATTTTTGCGCTGATTAAAAATTGTTGTTCGGGTTGATCAAGATGCGCGATCAACGCGCGAATTTGTAGAATATGCTTGGCATCATCCTTTAACCATAATTGATTACTGCGTTTGTCAAAATTTATTTTTCCGTCAGGCGATAAAATCCCGGATGATTTTTTCGAAATAAACGATGCCACATTTTGTGCTTGCGCAAAATACAATGGGATCCAGCATGAATGTAATGCGGCATCAAGATGTGTATTTGACAAAGCGGTATTTGCATTTGAAAATGGATCGCGCGCAGGAATAGCAATATCAGCGTATATTGTTTGTAAAGCGCATAATAAGAAAAATAATAACGCTATTTTAATCACTGAATCCTCGTGCTTCTATGCAAATATTAAATTCCCCTTGCTGAGAAATTTTTAATTTAATTACATTTAACGGCCATGCTAAATTATTTATTTGTTGAAAAAAATAAAATAGATCTTGGTATTGGCCCGTTAATTGCAATTGAAATTGTCGATGCAAAACAATTTTTCCTTGTGCATTCTTTTTTTTAATTGTCAGCGGTGTCACTTGTTGAATCTTAAAGCCTGCTTGTTGTGCGGTGCGCGTTAATAATTGCAGTGGTCGATAGCCGGTTTTAACGGCATTCAAAAAATGGGGATGCTTTTTTTGCCATTGCGCAAGTGCTGCGGTTGTTTGAATATCAGATAATGCTAGATTTTTTTTAAGCGTTAATTTTTCTGATTGCGCACGATTTTTAAAAATAGCCGATTTATAATGAGCGATGGGTGATTTTAAAACGACAAAATAACTGGTTACAAAGAAAAAAAATAAAATAAATAGAACACTGAGCAATTCCAGCATCCAAAAAGACTTACCATATTTTTCTAACAATGCATTCATGGTGACACCTGAAAAGTGAAATGTAGTTGTGATTTAGTTTGTTGATCATTTTGAATTTCAGACAATACAATATGCTTCCAGATTAAATTTTTTTGCAAGTTGTCATTGTATGTGTGAATATCAGACAGTTGATTGCTAATCCCTGTTAACCTTATTCGTTTTTCATTAAAATTAAGTGACTTTAGCGTCATAGACGCTGGTAATTCATTAGCAATGTTTGATAACAATATTTCTACGATTTGATTTGTTTTTTTCGATACACTTTTTTCAGCGGATATTAATTTTAATTGTTGCAGTAAAGCTGCATGTTGTTTCGCATGCTGACAGTGAATATTTGATATTTTTTTATTTATCTCAAATAATTCAACTTTGTATTTTTGAGTTTGATGAAGCAGAAAAATTCTCAGAAAAAATACAGACATAGCCATAAATAGCGCGTAAAAAATAAGACGACTTAGAAGATTCTTTTTCTTTTTCTGATATTGAATTTCTCGCCAAGGTAATAAATTTATATTTGTATCCGACTTTATATTGATGACATCCAGCGGAATTTTTGCATGAGAAAATGATTTTTCAATATTTTCTATCAGCGCACGATGCGTTGCAACAACGCGAATAATCTTTTTTTCATTACTTTGTTTTTCTTGTATTTCATAATCAAAACACAGATCTGCAGCAGGATACCCTAACAACTGCATTGAACGCGCTTTTAAAAATTCCAAAATTTCACTGTGTGATAAATCATTATTTACTTCAAGATCATGCATCAGTACTTTATGAGTGGGTATACTAACGACAACTTTCATCCTTTTTTCGACTAGCCATTTTAATGGCGTTAGAACATTTGAAAGCGAAGCAAAGTTTTCAAAAACATATGGAATTATTTTTTCTGTTTTGCAACTCACAATACCATTGACATGTTGTAACACTCTTGCGTGACAGCGGTCTGATGAAAAAGAAATTTCGAGCGATATCGTCATGATTTGGTCTCGATAAAGTGAGGGTGATAATTTTAGGCTTTATGAAAAGATCTGCAATACCGTGTTTTTGTAATATACTAGTGATTACTACGGTTGAGAGCATACGCAACATCGAGAATGGAGTAGACAGCTTTGTCACACGCTTTTAGACAATTGCGCCTTTATATTTTGCGCATAATTATTGCGTTACTCATTGTGATTGCAATGGCATTAGTATCTGGATATGTCTATACGGAATGCTGTTTACCAAATATGTCAATATTAAATGAAACGCAATCCAAACTTGCAGTTCACATTGATCAAATCCCAAAACCTTTAATACAAGCTATTTTAGCAACAGAAGACACGCATTTTTATTCGCATCATGGCGTGGATTTTATGGCATTATTACGCGCAGCTCGCGCAGTGATTCATTCAGGTCATAAAGTACAAGGCGCGAGTACAATCACGATGCAAGTCGCACGGAACTTTTTTTTAACACCGCAAAAAACATACACTCGAAAAATAAAAGAAATATTGCTCGCGATTAAAATCGATAGCACACTGAGTAAGCAGCAAATTTTGGAATTATATTTAAATAAAGTGTATTTTGGTAAAGGTGCCTATGGCGTTGTAGCAGCGGCGCATGTGTATTATCGGAAATCACTGAATCAATTAACGCTGCCAGAAATGGCAATGATTGCGGGATTACCGCAATCACCGAGTCGTAATAATCCATTCGCTAATCCTGCACGTGCATTAAAACGCAGAAATCATGTGTTAAAACGTATGTTAAATGCGGGTTACATCAATCAAAAAGCTTATGAAGATGCCATAACATCGTAAAGTTTATTCACAAATCAAGTACAGATTCGGTATACTCCCGAAAAAATTCGGGGAAAAATAATGTCTCGCACAATTGTTATTTTAAATGATGCTGACACCCGCATTGGGTATTCCACTTCTCAACAACGTTGGTTCAATACCGTTAAAGATGCCGAGTGGCGAACCGCAAAAGAGAGACTTCTTAACACACCCCAGGGAATAGAAGTATCATTTACCGAAGATGACGATCTCACTTCCTTTCCGATAAACGGAAGAAGTGTGTCTTTAACTCATATTTTTATAGTCAAAAGTAAACGCGTGCGTCAAGAAGTGGAGATAACGACAGTAGTCGCAATTTCGCGTGATAAACAACGACTTATTAAGAAAGAAGATCAGGATCAAGATGGCATCGAGCCTTCTGAATGGGAAATTGCAGAACAAGAATTGGCTGGCAAACCAAGGATGACAAAGCTGAATCCTTGCCGCCAATACTGGCAGACAAACGAAGTGAGACATCCGTTTATCATAATAAATGGTGTTGAATTTGCGATGAGTGGTCCTGGCTGGGAAAAATATGGCGGTATGGCCAAGGTTGTAGCGGCAGTCAATCAAAATGAATCTAATCGATACTTTGCTATTAAATTTCCATTTCCATGGTTACATCAGTTCAATTACAAAGCGATTGTCGGTGAAATTGGGATATCAATAACAGCGGGGTTTCTCGTTGCTTGGAGCGATAGGCCTGCCTCACTTCCGAATGCACGTCACCATTACGCGCTCGTATTTCCCTATTATCCAGCTTCTCTGTCCGATTTTTGTTGCCAACAACGCACACAAACTCATTCGAAAACAGATGCTCGCAAAATAATCGCTCAGCTTCTTAAGGCGTTACTATTCGCCTCACTTTCTTTGAGTGGCTTGCATCAACGCGGTATCTTACATCGGGATATTAAACAAGAAAATATCTTGCTCAATTTCGATCTCAATACAAACGAAATCACGGAAGCGCGCCTCGCTGATTTTGGATACTCTGTCCAGCGGCCGCTCGACGACATTTTTTTTAGAGAGGGATATGTCGTAGGCACGGATGGATTTCATGCGCCAGAAATTTTAAACACCCAGACTTATTCCGTAAAATCAGATATTTTTGCTTTTGCTATAATGATGAGGGAGACATTTTCCTCGATAAACACACTAGAACAATATCTCAGTCCTTTATTCGCAATACTTGTTGACATGATGACACACCCACAGCCAAGTCGTCGTCTGATTCTGCCTTACATACAGATTGCACTCACCGTGTTGCTCCATCGAACATTACTAGAATCTCGTGAGATATACCCTCATTTATTGAGAACCTTTAATTGTCCCGTCACAACCGCGGAAGGCGCTGAATTTATTGTTGCATTAATCAACCAATATCACGCATCTCACGCTGATGAACTTTCAAATGATGCTTGGATTAAGAGGGTAGTCCATCTCGAACAAAACTTACCGGGGCCTAATTTTTTTAATGACGTGACAAAATACTTAGAGCGCAACTCATCTGCTGATATTTACACATCCTACTCAGGGTTTTTATCTCGGTATCGCCAATCGAGTTTGCCTGATGATCAAAACACATTTGTTCTTAACACAAAAAAAGGAACCGATTTTCTAAATCAATTAACTACGATATTAGCCCCACAAGAATTGCAAAGTGAGAATTGGAATTCTTTTGTGTTTGCTCTTGAACAGGCATCACTGACTGCAAATAACCCAAAACATGAAATGGCATTATTCTTACTCAATGATTCTCGAATATTTGCGGAACGCGATACTTTGTTTATAAAGCTATCTTTGATCTGGAAGATTTTTAATACTATAACGTCATTGAATTTATTCGAATTTTTTATTAAAAATGGGAGGATTCATTTATTAGAAGATGAATTGATTCGAGACATAAATTATTATTTACGCCTACATCAAACATTGATTCAGTTACAAACCGCACGTACTGAAAGCGCCATCGCAGGGCAGCCAACGCTATTCGGCACTAATATCCCCCAATACCGAAACGAGATTAGAAAATACGAGAAAAATTTATCTGCTGAGCTGAATCCAAGTACAACCTGTTGTGCTGTAGCTTAATCAGTCGCTTAAGGCGACGCTTTTGCACGCGTCTGTGTTTCCATTTTAGTGACACCATTATTTTTCACAGTGATTAAAAAAATATGCGAATCACCCTGTAATTGCAGCACAAAAGGCGTCACGTAACCACTCGATAAAAATAGTATTGCTGGCTTTGTGCCATTATTATCTTGGGGTAGAGAAAAAGCCGCAACCGATTTTACATCCACCTGAAATACATTTTTAAACGCTTTTGGATTGGATAACACATTATTACCGAGCGTTTTCCAGACGCCTTTATTTGTAATGAGTGATACTTCATATTGATAAAACTGATATCCCGATGCACTGATACCTAACCCTAAAATTTCAGGTGTTAATATCGCTTGTTGCTGCGCAACAGTAATAACGCGTGTAAATTGCTGTGCGATCATTTGTTCGCGACGTCCGCGACCGAATTGACCAAACGCCAACACGGCGATGGCGGTAATAATTGCGACGATGATAAGAACAACAAGAACTTCGATTAGGGTGAAGCCCAAGCTCTTTGAAAAAGGAGATCGATTTGCGTCAGCGCGGAAGTCAATCACCCCCTGTGAAAAAGGAGATCGATTTGCGTCAGCGCGGAAGTCAATCACCCCCTTTGAAAAAGGGGGTCGGTTCGCGTCAGCGAACCGGGGGGATTTACTCATTCGCATCCCAATTTCCAATTTTGTTTTTCCCACCTGCCGGACCATCAGTCCAAATATCCACACTACCATGCTGCCCCGGATGCAAGTAATGATAATGATTTCCCCATGGATCAACAGGTAATTTTTTCAAGTAACCACCGGCTACCCAATTTTGCGGAACAGGAGAACCACTTGGTTTAGAAACCAACGCTTGAATGCCTTGCGATGTTGATGGGTAAAATCCATTGTCTAATTTGTAAAGTGATAGCGCATTTTGAATCGCTAAAATATCTTGTTTTGCAGCAGTAACACGCGCTTCTTCAGGACGCTTTAAAATACGTGGCACAATGATCGCTGCTAAAATAGCAAGAATCACGACGACAACCATTACCTCGATTAATGTAAAGCCTCGATTAAGTTTACGATTATACTTGTACATAAAGATCCTTATTTGTTAATCCCGTTTTCATTCACACTTTCGCGCCCGCTGACGCGGGGGCTTCTAAACAATATCAAGAGCGTTACGACACATTATCCAACGCAAAAATCGGTAGCATGATCGCCAGAACAATATACAAAACAATACCACCCATCACAATAATCATCAAAGGTTCAAATAACGTTAAGGCGGTTTGAATTAATCCTTCGACATCTTTTTCTAAATAACTCGCGGCTTTTTCCAGCATAGTATCCAATTGACCACTCGATTCACCGCTGGCAACCAAATGCAAAAACATTGGTGCAAAACAACCGGTTTTTTGTAGCGCAACGTGAATAGGCATGCCTTCGCGCACTTGCGTGATCGCCTGCTCAATTTTTTCAGACATCGGCAATGGTTTTACCAATCCGACCGCGGCTTGCATCGCATCTAACACAGGCACAGCTGCTGCATTTAAAATACCGAACGTTCTACCAAAACGTGCTGCATTAATCGTTTTAATGGACCGACCAATCACGGGAATTTTTAATGTGAACGCATCTACTTTTCGACGAAAGACGATTTTTTTTAACGCGCGAATAAATAAAAATATAAATACAATAATTCCTGCGACAAGATACAAGCCAAAATGCTGCACAAAATTACTGATACCAATTAAGATTTGTGTTGCCAATGGTAACGTTTGATTTGTTTGACTAAACACATTAATAATTTTTGGCACCACATAAATTAATAAAAAAGTGACGATTGAAAGTGAAACGCAGGTCATCATGATCGGATAAACCAACGCTTGTTTTACTTTTTGTCGAATATAATGCTGTTTTTCTGTGTATTCGGCGAGTTGATCTAATACTTGCCCTAATTTTCCAGTACGTTCACCTGCTGCAACGGTTGTGCGATATAATGCGGGAAAAGCGCCGGGAAAATCATTCATCCCATCGGCAAATGTATATCCTTCTAATACTTTTGCGCGCACGCCAATTAAAATTTGTTTGATCGTTTGTTTTTCTGTTTGCTGAGAAACTGCGGTTAACATTTCATCGACTGGAATACCTGCTTGCAGTAACGTCGACATTTGCCTTGTGACCAGCGATAAATCTGCGGGCGACATTTTTCGTGCGCCCCACGAAAACAGTGTTGCTTTTTTCGATGTTTCCGATGATTTTTTTTGCCCCGACACTGATTCGACACTGATCGGCGTTAATTGTTTTTCACGCAATTGCTCGCGCACCAAGCGTGCAGAATCACCTTCGGTAACGCCTTTGATACGCTTGCCGTTTTTGTCGAGTGCAATGTATTGGAATGCGGTCATTAGTCCTCCGCTGTCACCTTCAACACTTCTTCAATTGTCGTTTCACCCAATAAAATTTTGCGAAACCCATCCGCACGCATGCTCTTCGAAAATTGTCTGGCATGTTGCTCCATATCCGCTTCACTTTGATTGGAATGAATCATCGCTTGTAATTTTGTGTCAATCGGGATGACTTCATAAATACCGGTGCGTCCATGAAAACCGGTTTGCCCACACTTGTCGCATCCCTTGGGACGATAGATTGTGATCTCCGCTGGATCTTCTATTCCCATCAATCCGCGTGTTCGTGCATCTGCAACTTCAGCGGTTTTGCAATGCACACATAACACACGCACCAAACGTTGTGACGCAACACCGATAATTGTTGATGATAATAAAAACGGTTCAGCGCCCATATCTCGTAAACGCGTAATCGCACCAATCGCACTGTTGGTATGCAATGTGGATAAAACCAAATGTCCGGTTAAACTCGCTTGAATAGCCATTTCCACGGTTTCTAAATCACGAATTTCTCCGACCATGACGATATCAGGATCTTGTCGCAAAATAGCCCGTAATCCACGTGCAAACGTCATGTCGATTTTTGGATTTACCTGCGTTTGACCAATTCCAGATAAATAATACTCAATGGGATCTTCCACGGTTAAAATATTACGTGACGCATCATTGAGTGTGGTTAATATGGCATATAATGTGGTTGTTTTTCCGGATCCTGTGGGACCGGTCATTAATAAAATACCATGTGGGTTGGCAATTAATTTCATCATGGCTTGATATGTTTCATCCGCCATTCCTAAACGCGATAAATCCAGCGGCACCGATTGTTTGTCTAACAAACGTAATACAATACGTTCGCCATGATGCGTTGGAATAGTGGACACACGCACGTCAACCGATCGCCCTGCAATTTTTAAAGAAATACGGCCATCTTGTGGTAATCGTTTTTCAGCAATGTCTAACTTTGCCATGACTTTCACGCGCGATGTGAGCAGTGGCGCAAGTCCTCGCGGTGGTTCCAACACCTCGCGCAGCACGCCATCAATACGAAAACGAATCACCAATCGCTCATCAAATGTTTCAAAATGGATATCGGATGCCGATTGCTTAATGGCTTGCGTTAACACGGCGTTGATCAAACGAATCACCGGCGCATCATCTTCGGTTTCTAATAAATCCGCTGTTTTTGGCAGCTCTGCCATCATGGATTGCAAATCGAAATCTTCTTCGATATCGGTAATCGCTGCCATTGCAGCACCGGTCGTTGTTTCATACGCTCTTGCTAATAACTTTTCAAAATCGGTTTGTGACACGGGAATTAATTCAAGCGGTTTTTGATAGTAACGACGCAATTCGACTAATATATCAGGATTGACAGTGGGCAAATAACAGATGGTCGCAACAGCATCCGTTTCTGTTTGTAAAAAAACACCATGACGCTTTGCAAAATGAAATGACAATCTTTTTGCACTGGCGTTCAATGTATTATTTCCGAAGTGGTGGTTGGTGCAGGCAAATACACTGGCGTCAAAGGTTGCGGCAATGCGACATTCGGTTCTTTTAATTTTGGCAATAAAGGCGTTGGGTTTTTTCTAATAGCTTCTGTTGCAATATCGAGTTCTTGATGACGCGCATAAGCATAACGATTCATGGTTTGTTTATCTGCGGATCTTCTCGACATAATCACCGGGCGAATAAATACCATCAAATCTTGTTTGATTAATGTGTGCGTGTTGTAACGAAATAATTGCCCAATAAGCGGTAAATCGCCCAAAACTGGCAATTTTTGGACGGATTTATCTTCCTCGTTATCCATCAAACCACCAAGCACAAGAATATCGCCGCTTTTCACCAACACAGATGTTTTAATTTTGCTGATACTAATAGTGGGATTATCATTGGTGGTACCGCTGCCGCTACTGGTATTATTTGCTGTGCTCTGCACAACCGAATTATCTTGCTGTAGAAGATTCATGCGAATCATATGGTTTGGACTGATATGCGGTACAACATCCAAGCTTAATGCCACATCTTGACGTTCAAGTGTATTAAATGCCGTACTACTAGTATCCGCGGGATTGCCAGTCGTCACGGTTGACGGACCTTCATAAGAACGATTGGCCACACCAATATTTTGTCCGCTCGCAATGCTTGCTTTTTCGTTATCTAAAACGACAACGGAAGGCGTTGCTAATACGTCCGTTGAACCATCGGTGTTTAATGCTTGCAGTAACGCAATTAAATTGCCATCGGGCAACAGTCCAAACTGATGATTCGCATTAAAAGTAAAAAGACCAGCAGCTCCTATTGACTCTCCAGTGCTGCTTGTTGGATTTCCGTTTGCATCTGTAGTTGAAGTGCCTCCATTATTGGATCCACCCCAAATAATACCCAACTGATCTAATAAATTTTCATTTACTTTAACAATAATCGCTTCCACCAATACTTCTCTGGGCCTTGAATCCAACCGATGAATCACATGCATCAAGCTGTTTAACATTGTTGTTGGCGCATGCATAATAATGGCGTTCGTCGTGTCTTCTGCTTGAATGGAAACATCACTTCCCCCGGCGCTGCCGCTATTAACCGCCACGCCTTTTCCAACAACCGCTGTGGTCGATGTATTCAAACCTTCTGCCACTTTTTGTAAAATCGGCGCGAATTTTTTCGCTGTTAAATAATTTAAAGTAACAACTCTTGTATCATCACCACCTGAACTTTTTTGATCCAGCTGATGAATTAAATTTTTCATCACTAACTGATTAGATAAGTTTGCACTGATCAAAATACTATTGTTTTCATCATCAGCCGCTAATGTTGCGTTGCTGGCATTGCCTTGTGACGCCGCACCACTTTGCAACGCATGAATAATCGCAACCACTTTTTTAGCGCTGGCATAATGTAAATGCACAACTGACATTTGATCTGAATTCACTGAATCCATTTGATGGATCACAGCAACCAGACGTTTAATGTTTGACGCCGTGCCTGCCAAAATCAACGCATTCGAAGGTAAATAAGCGGTAACGCTGCCAGATTGAGACATTAAAGGTCGTAAAACAGGCACTAACTCTGTTGCAGATACGTGATTGACCGCAACTACGCGCACAACAACTTCATCACCTGAGCCGGGATTAGCGGCTGTTGAGATTTGACGCGACAAGGTATTGGCATCCATCGCGGGTACAATTTTAATTGCATTTCCGGAAGGGATAGCAACATATTGCAATAACTGCAGCATCGATAAAAACACTTGATACAATTCATCCGGCGTCATGGGTTTTTGCGAGATCAATGTAATCGTGCCATGCACGCGCGGATCGATAATAAAATTTTTACCGGTCAAAACCGAAATAGTTTGAATCACTGCGTGAATATCAGCGTTTTTCAAATTCCATATTTGGGAATCTGTATTTGGAGTTGGCGATACTGATACCGGTGTTGATGCGGGTGTTAATGTTGATGGTGGTGATGGTGAATTTACTACAACAGGCGTTGGAGTAGGTGCAGATGCAGGAGCGGAAGTGATTGGTGCAACATTCGTCCCTGGCGTGGGAACAACTGGATTCACTGCCGCCAAACATGCTGTGGTAATCGCAAGGATTCCGCATAAAATATATCGTACGAGTTGCTTTCCCTGCATGAACAAATCCCTGGAACAACAGATCCTGAAATTTTAGCACAGCTAAAAGCGCGAGTGTACTATTTCCCCAACGTCGCAAGATGATTCAGCTTTGCTCTCTTTAATAACGCACTCTGTGCTGCGATTTTATTTTCAACTTTACCGCGCCACAAATCCATGCATGGTTCTTGTAATGCGCGCGCATAGGAGAAGCTTAAATGCCATGGCAAATTGCCCATCGCATTCATCGCTTGCAAATGCGCAGTTGCCTGCTCTGGTGTTTGTCCGCCCGATAAAAAATTAATGGAAGGCACCGCAGCTGGCACGGTGCGTTTTAATACGCGCATTGTTGCCTCTGCCACTTCAGCCACAGAAGATTGCGTCGCGCATTTTTTTCCTGCAATAACCATGCTGGGTTTTAAAATAATATATTCTAGCATCACGCCTTGTTTGTATAATTGCGAAAACACTTTATGCAGTGCTTTTGTCGATGCTTTTTCGCATTGCGCAAGGGTGTGATCACCATCGATTAAAATCTCCGGCTCAACAACAGGAACAATGCCATTGTCTTGGCAAATGGCAGCGTACCGCGCTAATGACACTGCGTTTAATGCAGTCACTACTTTCGACGGTGAACAATGTCCTACTGAATAAACGGCACGCCATTTTGCAAAGCGTGCACCTTGTGATTTGTATTTTTGCAAACGTTCTGCAAGCCCATCCAATCCTTGTGTCACCTGTTCTGCGCAAGTAGTGTTTAACGGAATTAATCCTTTGTCGACTTTAATGCCAGGCACAATACCACGATCACTTAATGCTTTTGCGAAAGACGTGTTATCAAGCGCTGTTTGATTCAACGTTTCTTCGAATAAAATAACACCACTCACATATTCATTTAATTGAGGTGTTGTTAATAATAAATCACGGTACGTACGACGTGTTTCTTCAGTGGATTCCACGCCGATCGATTGCAATCGTTTTGTGATCGTCGCAACGCTTTCATCCGCTGCTAATAATCCTTTTCCACGTGTTGTGAGTTGCTTAATAGTGGATTGTAATTCGGAAAGTGTGGTCATGTTGTCTACCTCTATTTTAAAATTTGGCGTTATCATACACCAAGACTTCTAGTTAACGCCATTCTCAATTTTTACACTACGCCAGTGATAAAGCTTAGAAGCTTTCGCGTCAGCGAACGCGAAAGTTCGAATGAAGATCGGCGATATTCATTTCGCGCTTGCTAACGCAAGTGCTTCTAAACTATGTCACTGGCACGTGCTCGCTGCTAGCATTAGTTACATAACGGATAGATTGGCAAAACTTAATACCAACCACTTCGCGCCATGTTTTTCAAACCTCACCTGAACGCGTGTTGCTTCACCGGAACCTTCTGAATCTAAAATAACACCCGCACCAAATTTCGCATGCGACACACGTTGACCGATCTTTAATCCAGAATCATTTTGCTTTACCTTGTTAACTATTTCTTTTTTCAACGTGTGTTTTGCAAAATAAATAGGATTATCGGCCCCATACTGGAGTTTTGCCACTGACTCTTTTGGACGCACACGATGCATCAATTGCTCTGGAATTTCCGATATAAAACGTGATGGTCTGTGATATTGACCCTGACCATACAACTGTCGATGCTCAGCACAACTTAAAAATAATTTTTTCATCGCGCGTGTCATGCCGACATAACATAAACGTCTTTCTTCTTCCAAACCATCGCGCTCATTGACTGACATTTGGTGTGGAAATAATTGTTCTTCCATGCCGACGATAAAAACCACTGGGAATTCTAGACCTTTTGCAGCGTGCAGTGTCATTAAGCTAACACAATCTGTTTGAAGATCAGCCTGCTGCTCACCTGTTTCTAAAACCACATCAGATAAAAACGCTTCTATTTCAGACATATTGTCATGTTCGCTGCGTACCACAAAATCGGTGGTCGCTGAAATTAATTCTTTTAAGTTTTCTGCGCGCGATAATCCTTTTTCAGATTTATCTTCTTTATGCGCTTGTAATAATCCAGAACGCATCAGCATTAAATCAACAGACTCTGCTAATTTTATTGTTTTTGTTTCCGTATACAATGTTTCAATCATGGTCATAAAAGCGTTCAGCGCACTGGATGCGCGCGCCGCAAAAATATTTCTTTCAATACATTGCTCAGCAGCAATCCAAAGAGAAACACTATTTTCTCGCGCCATTTCACGTATTTTTTCAAGTGTTGTTTGTCCGATCCCACGCACGGGTGTGTTAATCACGCGTTCAAATGCGGCATCATCATTGCGATTTACCATTAAGCGCAAATAGGAAAGCGCGTCTTTAATTTCAGCGCGTTCAAAAAATCGAAAGCCGCCATAAATACGATACGGAATTTTTGCTTCTAAAAACGCTTCCTCAAGTACACGTGATTGCGCATTGGAGCGATATAAAATCGCAAAATCATTTAACCCAAAATCATTTCGCGACAATTGTTTGATTTGTGTGATAACGTGTGAGGCTTCTTCACGCTCATTAAACGCTTCAAAAAGCGTGATTAAATCGCCTTTGCTACCATCAGTCCACAACGTTTTTCCCATGCGATTTTTATTTTTTTCGATCACTGCATTCGCAGCATCCAAAATGGTTTTGGTCGATCGATAATTTTGCTCGAGTCGAATCGTTTGGGCGTTTTTAAAATCACGTGAAAAATGTTGAATATTTTTAACCTGTGCGCCACGCCAACTATAAATAGATTGATCATCATCACCCACAGCCATCATAAAACATTTTGTGCCCGCCAAAAGACGCAACCAACGATATTGAATGGCGTTCGTATCTTGAAACTCATCCACTAAAATATGCGAAAAACGTTGTTGATAATGCGCGCGGACCTCTTCATTATTTTGCAATAATTCATACGAGCGTAATAAAATTTCTGTAAAATCAACTAAGCCTGAACGCTGACAAACAGCTTCATATTCGAAGTAAATTTGTTGTAATTTTTGCGATGTGTAATCACTTAATTCTGTGAGTTGATTCGCGCGAATCCCATTTTCTTTATTGTTATTAATAAACCATTGCGAGTTTTTAAATGGCCACGCGGATTCATCCAATTCCATGGCGCGATGAATGCGCTTGATCAATCGCATCTGATCTTCTGAATCGATGATCTGAAATGTTTGTGGCAAATTGGCTTCAAAAAAATGGGTTCGCAACAACCGATGCGCTAATCCATGAAAAGTACCGACCCACATATGCTGTACAGGAATGCCGCGTAATTTTTCAATACGATTACGCATTTCGGCAGCTGCCTTGTTCGTGAATGTCACCGCTAAAATTTCATAGGGCGACACACGGTGCGCTTCCATTAAATATGCCATCCGATGTACAAGAACGCGTGTTTTACCACTACCTGCGCCCGCTAATACGAGTAAATGCGCGAGTGGCGCTGTTACAGCTGCACTTTGGCGCTCATTTAAGGAATCTGTGATGGGGGATAAATTTGTCATGCGCGGATTGTACCATGCCTTACGATCTTGTTTATATTCGGGAAACCAGTATATTGCCAAGTACAAAATGGAACAAGTGAGCTCAGCATTTTATTGACATGAAAAAAATACTGCTACTTTGCGATTACTTTTTACCCAGCGTGCGCGCAGGTGGCACTGTGCGTTCTATCGCTGCTTTTGTCAATTGTTTAAAAACTGATTTCGACATTACTGTCGTTACGCGTAATCACGATCTTTCTGTTTCAGAACCTTTCAAAGAAATTCACTCAGATCAACCGCAGCAATGTGATGGCTATCAAATACTTTACCTGTCATCACGTCATATTATTCCCGGTATTTACCAATTAATAAAAGCGAATCATTTTGATATTATTTATCTGAATTCTTTTGTTTCTCTTAAATTTTCTATTATCCCATTAATTATCACTCGATTATTAAAGATAAAAAATTCTCGTATTATTATTTCACCGCATGGCGAACTATGTAGCGGCGCGCTGTCTATCAAACCCATGAGAAAAAAATGCTATATTCTTTTTTTTAAAACATTTTTGTCTAAGGGTATTGAATTTTTATCAGCATCCTCTAGCGAAGCAAAAGAAATTAAAGCAATTCATTTAACTCAAAATCTCACCACACTTCCCAATATTCCTTGTCAAAAAACGCTGACTGAGATTATTAATCATAAGAAACAAAACGCGATTCATATTATCTTTCTTTCTCGCATTTCAAAAATTAAAAATTTATTGGGTGCAATAGACATTTTATCCCATGTTAAAGGCGTCGTATATTTTGATATCTACGGACCGATTGAAGATAATGCGTATTGGGAAGAATGCGCACAAAACTTACGGAGGTTACCCGAGAATATTCATGCAACTTATAAGGGTGAATGCGATCCCGATAACGTATTAAATACATTAAAAACGTATGATCTCTTTTTTCTTCCCACATACAATGAAAATTATGGCTATGTCATTGTAGAATCTTTGGCATCAGCCTGTCCTGTTTTGTTGTCCAACCAAACGCCTTGGCATGATTTGTCGGAACATCATGCGGGATGGGAATATCCACTTACCCAACCGCAGTTGTTTGCTGAAAAAATAGATTCCCTCATTGCAATGAATAACGAAGCCTATTTTTTGTATAAACAAGGCGCGTTGAATTATTATCAAAATCATATTGTAAATAATTTTTTAGCAGATGATTACCGTACTTTTTTTACGAGGTCTCAATGAAAAAAACAGCGCTTATAACGGGTGTTACTGGTCAAGATGGTGCTTATTTAGCGGAATTTTTATTGCAAAAAGGTTATGATGTGCATGGCATTAAAAGAAGAACATCGCTGATAAACACCGATAGAATTGATCATTTGTTTGATGATCCTCATTTAACATTGCATCATGGCGATATGACAGATTCTTCGAGTTTGTTGCATATTATGCAAAAAGTGCAGCCGGATGAAATTTATAATCTCGCCGCACAAAGTCACGTCGCAGTGTCTTTTGAAGAACCAGAATATACAGCCAATTCAGATGCATTGGGTGCGTTACGTTTGCTTGAAGGTATTCGTATTTTAAAAATGGAAAAGAAAACCAAATTTTATCAAGCATCGACCTCAGAATTATTTGGAAAGGTGCAAGAAATACCACAAAAGGAAACAACACCTTTTTATCCCCGCTCGCCTTATGCAGTTGCAAAATTATATGCTTACTGGATCACTGTGAATTATCGCGAAGCGTATGGTATTTATGCGTGTAATGGGATTTTGTTTAATCATGAGTCGCCTATTCGCGGTGAAACATTTGTGACACGAAAAATTACCATTGCGCTCGCTAAAATTAAATTGGGGCTTCAAGATTGTTTGCTTATTGGTAATTTGAATGCACAGCGTGATTGGGGCCATGCTAAAGATTATGTTGAAATGCAGTGGTTGATGCTGCAACAAGAAACACCCGAAGATTTTGTCATTGGTACAGGTGAGCAATATTCTGTGCGTGATTTTATTAATGCGGCAGCGAAAGAATTGGATATGACCATTGCGTGGCAAGGTATGGGTTCTGACGAAACTGGTGTTGATATTGCCACTGGAAAAACAGTAGTTAAAATCGATAAACGTTATTTTCGACCTTGCGAAGTTGAATCACTCTTATGTGATGCCAGAAAAGCAAAAGAAAAATTGGGTTGGACACCTCAGACATCTTTTCAAGAATTGGTGAAAGAAATGGTGCAGGCGGATTTGCAGCGGTTA
>Ga0207016_1009_pt1 | contig 52101 bp, 45 predicted proteins | sample Alteio_BWMinCont_54_FD_153469 | JGI IMG/M metagenome (GOLD analysis project Ga0207016, IMG submission 153469) | Enriched cells from forest soil in Barre Woods Harvard Forest LTER site, Petersham, Massachusetts, United States -... | ecosystem: Environmental > Terrestrial > Soil > Temperate forest >...
AAGTGGATAAAATCGTCGATAAAATGCAGATGTTGCCGTGGATTGAGGCGATCAGCCAACGACATGCGTTTACTGCAATCATTCCGATTTCAGCAAAAACCGGTGTTCAGGTTGATGATTTGCAAAAAGCTTTGCGAGCTGTCTTGCCAGAAGGGCCGCATATGTATGGTGAAGACCAGTTTACTGATCGACCCACACGCTTTTTATGCGCGGAATTAATACGTGAGAAAATTTTCCGTCTTTGCGGTCAGGAATTACCTTATTCAACCACGGTTGAAATTGAATCCTATAAAGACGAAGGAACTCTTGTGCGTATCCACGCGCGTATTCTGTGTGATAGAGAGAACCATAAACGCATGATCATTGGCGATAAAGGTAGTAAACTCAAGGAGATGGCAAGCAGCGCCCGAGTAGATATGGAAGCCCTGTTGGGTAAAAAAGTATTTCTGCAATGCTGGTGCAAAGTGAAGTCAGGCTGGTCTGATGACGTACGGGCTTTGAAGCAATTAGGTTATGACCACTGACGGCCTGCAAGGTTGGGTTTTACATAAACGCTGGTCAGGTGATACCAGCGCTCAGGTTATTTTTTTCACGCGTGAAAAAGGCGTGGTCAGCGCGCTGAGCAAGGGTGGTCGTACACCAAAAAAGCAGTCCCTGTTACAAGCCTTTACTCCTTTGTGGCTAACTGTTGATACGAGACACGACTGGCATTACGTTCGCCAACTCGACGTCATGGCGCCGTCGTTAGTGCTTGCAGGTGATTCGTTGTTTGCTGGGCTATATGTTAATGAAATTATTTACCATGGATTGCAGCAGCCAGATCCATGTCCTTCACTTTATGATGCTTATGTACTAACATTGCAAGCATTAACACAAACCTCAGAACGTTTGGTCATTGAAGCGGTACTGAGGCGGTTTGAATGGCAATTTCTGTCTTCCTGTGGGTATGAATTTTCTCTCACGCATGAGGTGCTCACACAAATGCCCATCTTGCCCGGCAATTACTATGACTTTATTGCAGGAAAAGGGATCGTGTTGGCAACCAGGGGTATTCCCGGTGAATGTATTCTTGCGATGGCGGATGACAGTCTTGATCATCCAGCTGTGCTGAAAGCTGCCAAATGGATCATGCGACGCGCGATTGATCATGCATTGGACGGAAGGCGGATCAAGGCACGTGAGTTGTATACAGGGACATGATTAATTTAAACGCAACTTTGATGGGTCAGCCCTGCTATCCTAAAAATCATTTGGTTAAATATATCTGAATACATTACATTACATTACAGTAGGGTTGCGTTATTATTTAAACTAAATTAAGTAACTAGTCATTTAGGAGTGTAATCTTGATCGATCGTCCTGAGGGTGGTGAGCGGGCCATTTTAGTGCAATTGGCACTTCCGGGTATAGCCGCTGACAAAGCGTTGGCTGAGTTCAGTGAGCTGGCTACGTCCGCTGGTGCTGAAGTGTTAGGATGCGTGCTCAGTACGCGAATTGCTCCTGAGGCTAAATACTACGTTGGTCTTGGAAAAGCTGAAGAAATTCATGAGCAGGTTCTGGCTGTCGGGGCTGAGCTGGTGTTGGTGAATCATGCCTTGTCGCCTTCACAAGAGCGTAATCTGGAACGGCTGTTGGAATGCCGTGTGTTGGATCGTAGCGGTTTGATTCTTGATATTTTTGCACAACGAGCCCGCACATTCGAAGGCAAGCTACAGGTTGAGCTGGCTCAATTAAAACATTTGTCCACACGGTTAATTCGCGGATGGACGCATCTTGAGCGCCAGAAGGGTGGGATTGGTTTGCGTGGTCCGGGTGAAACACAACTGGAAACAGACAGACGTTTATTGCGCGATCGAATTAAACTGATTAACAAGCGCCTGGATAAAGTGCGCAGCAGCCGGGATCAAAATCGACGTGCGCGGCTTAAGGCTGCTATGCCGACTGTATCTTTGGTTGGGTACACCAATGCGGGTAAATCTTCATTATTCAATGCTCTGACCGGCGCTGGGATTTATGCGGCGGATAAATTGTTTGCAACGCTCGATCCCACCATGCGAAAGTTTGATTTGCCGGGTTCATCATCAGTTATATTGGCTGATACAGTGGGTTTTATTCGTGACTTGCCTCACCACTTGGTTGAGGCTTTTCATGCAACTCTTGAAGAAACAAAAGACGCGGATTTATTATTGCATGTGATTGATGTTTCTGATTCAAACTGGCCTGAGAACGTAGCCGCTGTAAATAAAGTTCTAAAGGAAATTGGTATTGACGAGTTGAAGCTGATTCAGGTATTCAACAAGATTGATTTGGAAGATGGCTGGCCTGCCAAACTCGATCATGAGGACAATACTTGCAAGGTTTGGGTGTCATCCAAAACCGGGGCTGGTCTTGAATTGCTTCGAGAAGCGATCATTACTCAATTGTATGGCGATGTGATTGAAGAAGATATAGTTCTTGCAGTTGGTGAAGCAAAGTTGCGTGCACAACTATATGAACTGGGTGCTGTGTTGAGTGAAACCTTAATTGATGAAGGTGGTTGGAAATTGAAAATTCGGATTAATTCGGATGAGAGGGAGCGGTTACTGGCCTAAGTTATACGTCATCCCGAGCGTAGCGAGGGATCCCCTGACGTTAGCACAATGCCACATGGCGGAGATCCCTCGCTGCGCTCTTAACTAACTTCAGGCCCAGCTTGGGTTACAATGGTCATTGGAGTCAAAGAAAAACCCATTTGTTGAGCTTTTCTTTGCATGTTTTTAATAATGCGATTGCGATGCTGCTCTTCATAATACGTTGCTCCTGTATCTTCATATTCTTTTCCAAATCGAATCATTGTATAAAATAATCGTGCTATTTTATGGGCGGTTGCCGTAATGGCTTTCGGAGCACCAAGTCTAGCGCGCATTCTTCTAAAAAAAGCACCAAGTGCTGATGAGCTATTCGCTAAAGTAAACGCGGATAGACGAAATACTTCAGCCGCTCGATTTGCGCTTGGTTTTGTTCTTCCACTTAAACGTTTTCCGCCACTTATTTTTGTTCCCGGTGCCAACCCAAGCCACGAGGAAAAATGATTCCCAGTTGGCCAGCGAGTCATATCCAAACCAATTTCACCAATAATTTTTAATGCGCTATATGTACTAATTCCGTCAATCCTCGTGACATCAACACCAATCATTTTGTAAAGGCTCTCGCGCGCATCAAAATATAGTTCATTTTTTCGTCGTTTTTGTTTTTTTGCAGGTGAAAGTGGCTTTGATATCACATCGACCTTGACCTCAAATTGGTTTATGCATGCCTCAATAGCATGGTCACACTCAGCTAGTAATTCCTGAAATTTATCATACAGCACCAATTCTTGACGTAATTTAAAAACATGCTCTGCTTTATAGTTTCCTACTAATGATTTTTCAATCAGTTCGATACTATTTTTACATCGTATATCCCTGAACTCGGCCAATTTTTTAGCACAACGCTCTCCAGAAACTATTGCACGGATTATTTTAAACCCTGTTTGGCCAGTAATGTCACTTAAAACATTATGTAGTTGGATGTTCATCAGCCCCAATGCTTTTTGCATCGAAAGAATATGTGAACTAATCAACTTTACAATTCCATCTCTTTGTCTTGTGTAAGCACGCAGCTCACAAATATGTTGCTCCGGACGGAATGAGCCTAATAGTAAACCGAACGTATGTAATTGTTGTAGCCATTGGCAGTCTAGAACATCACTTTTTCTGCCAGGTACATTTTTAAGGTGTTTAGGATTTACCAAACGAACCTCAAACCCTCTTTCCTCTAAAATCTCAAACAACGGGATCCAATAAATACCAGTTGACTCCATAGCTACTGTTTTTATCCCGCAACTTTTTAACCAATCTGCAAGTTCATATAAATCAGTTGTAAAACTTTTAAATTCCCTTACTGTAACCTCATCTCGACCTTCAGGAATCGCTACAAAATGCGACGCTGAGCCAATATCTATTCCTGCAGCATCAAGATTAACTCGCTCTAATCCAGATGGTAATTTGCCTACTTTTCTTTTATTACTACTTTTTTTCATGTTAAACTCTCTACGCTTGTAAATGGAATGGGCGTTTACGCGCAGAGATTATTAGTAATTAGCAATCTCTTAATCGGGATAGCAGCGCTTCACCAGTGTCGATGCCGATAATCTCTGGGGCCATGCTCGGGAACGGGCTCTGGTACAGCACCAATTCAAAGTCGGCCTCTTCAACGTAATCGCCCACATTCCTTTTAACCGATGCGCATAAAAAACGCAAATGTTAGTTCTCTACGTTTTTCAATTTTTTGTATACCCGCTCGGGATGACGTACGGGGCGAGCGGCCTCTCGCCCCTACATCTTTTTCCCAGAAAAATTTACTTCAACCCGCTAAATCCATAGCCATTTTATGTTACACTTATGCGCGGGAAGTAACTATAGGAACAAATCGGATATATGTTCCATGAGATTGATTCTGGAGTAATACGTTTATGCATGAGAACGCAGTTTTTTACACGATTTTTCTGATTTTTGCAGGCGCTGCTGTTTTTTCAACGCTCGTGCTTTACACTAAACAATCTTTATTGGTCGCGTATATTCTATTGGGTGCTGTTTTGGGCCCTTGGGGCATGAAACTGATCACTGATTTGAGTGCTGTGCAACAAGTCGGGGAGGTGGGTATTGTCTTTCTGCTGTTCCTGCTGGGTCTCCATTTGCAACCACAAAATCTGATTCATATGTTAAAAAAGGTGACATGGATTGCCATGTTCAGCTCGGCTCTGTTTGCCATCATTGCCTATTTAATCGGCCGCTGGTTTGGCTTGTCCAACACGGAATCATGGGTACTGGGCGCCGCGATGATGTTTTCGAGCACCATTATTGGCCTGAAACTGTTACCAACAACCATTCTCCATCACCAGCATACTGGTGAAGTCATGATCAGCGTTTTGTTGATGCAGGATCTTATCGCTATTATTGTTTTGATTTTGATTAACGGTGCAAAGCAGGATGCTGGTTTCAACTGGCATGATTTACTGCTGGTTGGTGTCGCACTTCCTGCTTTGATTTTCTTTGGATTTTTGGTTGAACGCTTTGTGCTGGTTAAATTGTTGGCTCGTTTTGATCGTACGCAAGAGTATGTTTTTCTGCTGTCCATTGGTTGGTGTCTGAGCATGTCAGTGGTCGCCCAAAAATTAGGCCTGTCGGAAGACATTGGCGCGTTTGTTGCGGGCGTTGTATTGGCTTCCAGTCCTATTTCATTGTTTATTGCGGAGAGCTTGAAACCGCTGCGTGATTTTTTTCTGGTTATGTTTTTCTTTTCAGTCGGCGCTACGTTTAATTTTGGCTTCGCAGCGCAGGTTTTGATTCCTGCGTGCATGCTGGCGGGACTTATGTTGGTGATTAAGCCATTGTGTTTTCAACTGATGTTTATCAAGTCAGGTGAAAAAAAGCGTATTTCCAAAGAGGTTGGTGTTCGACTGGGACAAGCTAGTGAATTTTCACTGCTGGTTGCAAGCATTGCATTGAGCACAAAATTAATTTCTGATGCCGCATCGAATCTGATTCAGGCAACTACAATTTTAACATTTATTGTATCGTCTTATGTAGTCGTGCTGAAATACCCGACTCCAATGTCATTATCTGATGAAATGAGAAAGGATTAGCAAAATGGACCTGTTAGTGATTGTTCTTTGTTTGTTGAGTGAGCGCTTTGTTGTGCATAAAAGCGCGCATAATCGATTTCATTGGTTTATGTCTTATGGTAACCAGATACTAGCAAGGATGCCTGCGTTATTAACGCCATTTATATTGCTTGCGCTGATTGTGCTGCCATTGCTGCTGTGTGCAGGAGTTGTTCTACATATTGTTGGTCATCTGTTTTTTGATGTGGTTGGTCTATTGTTTAATATTGCTATTTTTTATTATTGTATTGGACCGGTTAATCCATTTTATCCTGTTCATGCCAAACCTGTAGATCAGATGCTTGATGATGATATTGGTAACTACCTAGTACAAGCTAATGGTGAATTGTTCGCTGTTTTGTTTTGGTACCTTGTTTTGGGACCTGTGGGCATATTGGCCTATCGATTGGTTTCACTGAGTCAAGGTTTGGCAGCGATTGGTCGACAGGCTTCTGATGTCCTGGCTATATTTGACTGGCTGCCTGCCAGAATGACTGCTTTATTGTATTTGTTGGTCGGAAATTTTCAGATCGGTTATCAGTATTATAGCAAGTGGTTTTTTTCCCTTCCTGACAGGAATAATACTCTGTTAAGTGTATGTGGCTTGTCTGCACTCGACAATCGTGAGCAAAAAACGATGCTGCAGGCAGAAAGTCTTGTTGAACATGCAACCATTGTGTTTTTGGTATTATTGGCATTTTGTACTATAGTTGCTTGGGTATAGGTGTAATACTAACAATGAGTGACTGCCATATGAATTATTTTGCCCGTACCATGCTTTGTTGCATTGCTATCCTGCTCTCAGGCTGCGCGAGCTATGAAAGTTATATTAAACATTCAGGTGAGCGAGCCGCATGCCATTCAACCTGTCAACAACGTCTCATGGTGTGTAATAAAACATGTGTCAATAGCTGTCCTGCCTGCTGCCTGTCAGCCAATCAGCGCGCCGCCAGAGAATATAGCCATTATAAAAAACAACAAAGTATTCAGGGTAACGGTATAATTCGTCAATTGGATTCTTATCGTGATCCACTTCAATGCCGAAAAACAACCTGCGAATGTCCAACTGACTATCGTACCTGCATACAAACCTGTACAGGAAAATTTCCCAAGCGTCTGCAAGTGGCTCCTAGTTGCTGACACATACTACAGATTGGATACATGAGGAACTTGTTCATGAAAAATGAAATTAATAATGATATCGACCCTATTGAAACACGTGAATGGCTGGATGCTTTGCAAGCAGTGGTGGCTACTGATGGTAGTGAACGCGCTGCATTTTTATTGCAGGAATTGCTTAATCACGCTAATGCTGAGGGGATAAACCTTACCGCAGCAATTAATACCCCTTATCGAAATACCATTAGAACGCATGAAGAAAAACAATTACCACCTGATGAAGGCATGGCTAAACGCATCAGCGCACTGATTCGCTGGAACGCTGTTGCGATGGTTTTGCGTGCAGGTAAATATGCACCAGAATTAGGCGGCCACATTGCATCATACGCATCTGCATCAACGTTGTATGAAATCGGCTTTAACCATTTTTTTAAGGCAGCAAATGATACCCATGGTGGTGACTTGATTTATATTCAAGGTCATTCTTCGCCCGGTATTTATGCACGAGCATTTTTGGAAGGCAGACTCTCCGAGCAACAACTGGATAAATTTCGACAGGAAGTTGAGGTGGACGGTTTGTCATCTTATCCTCACCCTTGGTTAATGGGCGATTTCTGGCAGTTTCCAACTGTGTCCATGGGGTTAGGTCCCTTGCAGGCTATTTACCAGGCCCGTTTTTTAAAATATCTTGAAAATCGTAATTTGATTAAAGCAGAAGGCCGAAAAGTATGGGCATTCCTTGGCGATGGTGAAACGGACGAACCCGAGTCATTGGGTGCACTATCCATTGCAGTGAAGGAAAAACTGGATAATCTTATTTTTGTTGTGAATTGTAACTTGCAACGTCTTGATGGACCAGTGCGCGGTAATGGCAAAATAATTCAGGATTTGGAAGGTGTTTTTCGTGGTGCAGGCTGGAATGTCATTAAGGTTATATGGGGTGGACGTTGGGATTCTTTGTTTGCTCATGATAAAAATGGATTAATGCAAAAACGCATGGAAGAATGCGTTGATGGTGATTTTCAAGGCTACAAGGCAAATGATGGCGCGTTTGTGCGCGAGCATTTTTTCGGGAAATACCCGGAATTGAAGAAAATGGTTGAGCACCTGTCCGATGAAGAAATCTGGCGTTTGAATCGTGGTGGCCATGATGCACAAAAAGTCTTTGCCGCTTATGCACAAGCCGTCACGCACGAAGGCCGACCCACCGTTGTTCTGGCGCACACCGTAAAAGGTTACGGAATGGGTGCGGCAGGAGAAGGCATGAACATCACGCATCAACAAAAGAAGATGAGTCTCGACCAGCTGCGCGCGTTCCGTGATCGATTCAGTATACCTGTCAGCGATGAAAAAATAGCCGACATTCCGTTTTACAAACCGGCGGATGATAGCCCCGAAATCAAGTATTTGCACAAGCAACGTGAAGCCCTTGGTGGTTATCTGCCTGCGCGCAATACAGTAGCAAGTCCCTTAACTGCTCCTGATTTGTCTGCGTTTGCAGCAGTTACCAAAGGCTTGGGTGATCGTGAAATTTCTACAACCATGGCTTTTGTACGGATTTTATCAACATTATTAAAAGACAAAGAACTGGGGCCAAGGATTGTACCGATTGTTCCTGATGAATGTCGTACATTTGGTATGGAAGGTTTGTTCCGGCAAATAGGTATTTATTCCCCTGTTGGGCAGCTTTATACACCTGTCGATCATGAGCAGGTGATGTATTACCGTGAAGCGCGTGACGGTCAAATTTTGGAAGAGGGAATCAACGAAGCGGGGGCTTTTTGTTCCTGGATGGCAGCAGCAACATCGTATAGTTCCAATAAGTTGTCAATGATTCCATTCTATATTTATTACTCCATGTTTGGATTTCAGCGCATTGGTGACCTCGCTTGGGCTGCGGGTGATATGCAGGCACGTGGCTTTTTATTAGGTGGCACGGCAGGTCGTACTACTTTGGCAGGCGAGGGGTTACAACATCAGGATGGGCATAGTCATTTGATGGCGTCTACCATTCCAAATTGCGTGGCTTATGATCCAGCGTATGCTTATGAATTAGCGGTAATTATTCAAAATGGGTTATATCGCATGTTTGAAAAACAGGAAAATGTGTTTTACTACATCACCGTGATGAATGAAAACTACCAACATCCTGATATGCCGGCAGGGGTTGAAGAGGGTATTATCAAAGGCATGTACCTGTTACAAGACAGTGTTAAGCCAAAAAAGCACCATGTGCAATTGTTTGGTAGCGGTACTATTTTGCGTGAAGTGATTGAGGCAGCCCGTTTATTACATGATGATTTTTCTGTGTCTTCTGACATTTGGAGTGTGACCAGCTTCACTGAATTACGCCGCGATGGTTTGTCTGTTGAACGCCAAAATCGCATGCATCCTGAGGCAAAACCGCAACAAAGTTATGTAAGCCAGCAAATGGTAGGACGAAAGGGGCCAATCATTGCTGCGACAGATTACATGCGGTTACATGCCGATCAAATTCGACCCTTTATTCAAGCACCCTATGTCACATTGGGTACTGATGGTTATGGTCGCAGTGATACGCGGGCCAGGTTACGTCATTTCTTTGAAGTGGATGCGAAATTTATTGTTGTCGCTGCATTGAAAGCATTGGCAGAGCAGGGCGATGTACCAACGTCAGTCGTATTGGATGCTATAAAACGTTATGGCATTGATTCTGAAAAAATGGATCCGGTGACAATTTAGAAATTTAGATCGAGGGGAATATATGGCAGTTGAGACGGACATTAAAGTACCTGATATTGGTGGTGCAACGGATGTGGATGTCATTGAAATTCTGGTGAAAGAAGGTGATGTCATCACCAAAGACACCCCATTAGTCACTCTGGAATCTGATAAAGCCAGCATGGAGATCCCATCTCCAACAGCTGGTGTGGTGCGCTCAATTAAAATGAAACTGGGAAATAAAGTTTCAGAAGGTGATGTGATTTTGACTGTTTCGGCAGATCAAAGCGAGCCTCAGACATCTGAAAAAAAGGCCACGCAGGCTGAGGAACCGGTTGATAAAGTTGAGACAGCCGTTGAGATAGCCAAAGAAGAGCCAAAGATATCCATTGCACTCGAGATTGCTGCATCAGCTGAAAATGCCGCACTGATCTCAGCAGGTCCTGCTGTACGCCGTATGGCTCATGCTTTAGGTGTAAACCTGTCTGAAGTACATGGCAGCGAACGTAAATCACGAATTACCAAGGCTGATGTCGAGCAGTTTGTGAAAAGTAAACTTAATGAAAACGTTTCAGGCCAGGGATTTTCTTTACCAAAAGCACCGGTCATTGATTTTACAAAGTTTGGTCAAATTGAAGTTAAACCATTAAGCAAAATCAAGCGATTAACCGCTGTTAACGTACATCGTGCATGGGTAACCATTCCTCATGTCACTCAGTTTGATGAAGCTGATATCACTGATTTGGAAGCATTCAGAAAATCAGAAGCAGGCACAGACTATAAACTCACCATACTGGCTTTTGTCTGCAAAGTTGTTGGTAAAGCGTTAACTGTTTTCCCGCAATTTAATTCTTCGTTGGATACTAGCGGTGATAACCTGATTTACAAGCAATATTGTAATATTGGCATAGCTGTGGAAACACCCAATGGGCTCGTTGTACCGGTCATAAAAAATGTGGATCAATTACCCATAGCGGATATTGCTAGGGAAATGGCGCGGTTAAGCAGTAAAGCACGTGAAAAAGGCTTGATGCCTGCTGACATGAGTGGAGGTTGCTTCACTATTTCAAGTTTGGGCGGCATTGGTGGTACTGCGTTTACCCCCATCGTAAATAGCCCTGAAGTGGCCATACTGGGCTTATCTCGCGCCAGCATGAAACCTGTTTATGATCAGGGTGAATTTAAACCACGCCTGATGCTTCCCTTATCGCTTTCCTATGATCATCGCGTGATTGACGGTGCTGAAGCAGCACGCTTTGCCCGATTTGTAAGTGACGGACTCAGTGATATTCGTCGAATTTTATTATAATTAGGACTTAACATGGCACAAGAAATTAAAGCAGACGTAGTAGTAATTGGTAGTGGTCCTGGCGGTTATACAGCAGCATTTCGTGCCGCGGATCTAGGCAAAAATGTTGTATTGGTCGAGCGTTTTCTTACATTGGGTGGCGTCTGTTTAAACGTCGGATGCATTCCATCCAAGGCATTATTGCATATAGCCAAAGTAGTGGATGAAACACACGAAATGGCAGCACAAGGTGTTACATTTTCCAAGCCTGAGCTGGATAATAAAAAAATGCTCGCATGGAAAAATTCTGTGGTGACCAAATTAACCGGCGGCCTGAATGCTTTGGCGAAACAGCGTAAAGTTACAGTTGTCACAGGGGTCGCACAGTTTTCTGGTGCAAATCAAATTGTGATTGATAGCAAAGATGGGAAAGTTTCAGTAGATTTTGCCAATGCCATTATTGCCGTAGGCAGTGAGTCTGTGAACTTGCCATTTATTCCTGAAGACAAACGTATTTTCAGTTCCACCGGAGCGCTTGAGTTAGCCGACATTAAAGGCAGCTTATTGGTGCTGGGTGGTGGGATTATTGGCCTGGAAATGGCAACTGTATACTCAGCTCTTGGTGTGGATGTAACGGTTGTTGAATTTATGGATCAGTTAATTCCTGGCGCTGATACGGATTTGGTGAATGCATTACAAAAACGCATGGTTAAAAAAGGCGTTAAATTCCTGCTCAAAACAAAAGTCACTGGAATGGATGCAAAAAAAGATGGCATTTATGTTGCGATGGAAGGTGCCCATGCCACCGATAAACCGGTTTGCTTCCAGCAAGTACTGGTCTGTGTAGGTCGCAAACCCAATGGCAATAACATTGCGGCAGATAAAGCGGGTGTCCATGTTGATGAACGCGGTTTTATTCCTGTTGATAATCAAATGCGTACGAATGTATCGCATATTTTTGCCATTGGCGATGTGGTAGGTCAACCCATGTTAGCGCACAAAGCCATTCCGGAAGGTAAAGTGGCTGCTGAAGTGATTTGTGGCATGAAGCATTATTTTGATCCAAAATGCATAGCCAGTGTTGCCTATACTGATCCTGAACTGGCTTGGGCAGGGCTGACTGAAAAGGAAGCTAAAGCAACAGGTGTCGCTTATGAAAAAGCGACCTTCCCTTGGGCTGCCAGTGGCCGTGCATTGAGTATGGGTCGAGAAGAGGGCATGACCAAGCTGTTATTCTGCCCCGATAGCAAACGCATTTTAGGTGCAGGTATTGTTGGTGTTAATGCAGGCGAATTGATTGCGGAAACAGCCTTGGCTATTGAAATGTGTTGCGACGTAGAAGATCTTGCGTTGACTATTCACCCTCACCCAACGTTGTCTGAAACGATTGCGCAGGCTGCAGAGATTTTTGAGGGAACGATTACAGATCTTTATATGCCCAAAAAGACGAAAAAGGAAGATATAGCATAACTATTCGGGCTCGGGCTCGTTTACGGGCGCGGGCACGTGAATGTATGCTTCGCGGTTTTTATAATGTATAGATTCGCGTAGCGCTCATCCACGTGCCCGCGCCCGGATGGGTGAGTCCTTAACAAATGAGATCCTATTCCATGCCCAAAACCCTACACCCATATTACCTTCAACAAATGGGCATCGAATCCTGGGTCGTCCGTAAACCACATGGTCAGAATGTAAAACTATGGGTCATTGGCGAAGCACTGGATATCAATAAACAGGCACAGGGTTTATTCAATAAGATGTTAAGCAGCATTGGATTATTACCGGAAGATATCCGCATAAAATCCACATTATCTGACCATTTGTTACAGGAAATACGCACCAATCCTCCGCAGCTCCTTCTGGCTATGGGTAACGATGCAATACAATTTTTATTAAATGACGCTCAGGATTCAAGTAATTTGCGTGGTAAAATCCATACATACCATAACACGCCACTTATCGTGAGCTACCACCCCATAGATTTATTACAACATCCCATAGATAAAAAACAGGCCTATCAGGATTTGCTGTTTATACAACAAATTCTCGCCCAATGATCATGCTTAAACTTCGAGCATTTACTTTAATTGAGTTACTGGTGGGTTTGTCCTTACTGGCCACAATATTATTTTTTACCATACCCTTTGAATCATCCCTGCACCAAAAAAATCAGGTTCAGGTCATACAGGACGATATTAAAGGAGCCGTACGTTATGCTAAAACACAAGCATTAACGAGTGGAAATAACGTAATCCTTACGCCCTTGCAAGATACAAACGACTGGTCGGACGGGATGCTGCTGTGTATGGATAATGCAAAACATCGTTGTATTCCAGCTGATAAACTGATTCACGAATGGCATTGGCTATCACCAGGTATTCATGTCGGTTGGCGTGGATTCCAATCAAGTCATTACCTGCTTTTCTCCGCGGATGCCAGTCAAAATGTTGTTAATGGCTCGTTTTTAATTAAAAGCAATTCAAAATATGCTGTTAAATTAGTGATTAACAAGTTGGGACGAATGCGTAGGTTGGGCCGTTCGGCCCAACATCTCACCATCCCAACAACCCAAAAACAACAAAAGAATTAACACGCAAAAAAACAGATGTTTTCTATTGCCTTCAATGTAAAAAACATATAGTTTTACATTCAAATGGAATAATGGATCCAACCCATGCGATATCGTAGAGTCATAATCCCAGGCGCGACCTATTTTTTTACTGTTAATCTTTATAATAGAAAAAGCAATTTATTAATTAATGAAGTTAATTTGCTGAGAACAATATTCCGCAGGGTTCATCATCTGCATCCTTTTACCATAGATGCCATTGTGATATTGCCTGATCACTTGCATGCTGTATTTACCTTACCTGAAAGTGATAGCAACTATTCTTTACGCTGGAATCTCATTAAAGGTTATTTTTCAAAAGAAATTCAACTTAAAGAGCCTATCAATGCAAGTCGCAAAAATAAACAGGAACGTGGCATTTGGCAACGCAGGTTTTGGGAGCATCTTATTCGTAATGAGCATGATCTTAAAAACCACATTGATTATATTCATTATAATCCAGTAAAGCATGGTTATGTTCAACAACCTGCTCAATGGAAACACTCAAGCATCCATCGATATATAAAAAATGGGATATTATCTAACGATTGGGCTTGCTCCGAAGTGAGTGGTTTATATCAAGATTAGGATATGTTGGGCCGAACGGCCCAACCTACGCTTGCTGAATAGTTGGGGGCATTATACATCTCGCTCGAACCAGAATTGTTTTGAAGTTCATGACTTGCAGGAACTGCTTGTTTGGCGAAAGCTCCTACTCTGGCTAAGAACTTGGTTGCTCGTTCTCTGTCCGGCATATCAGTCTCATTTTTATACATTTGGACGCAGGATAGAACAACATTGGGGATCTCAATTTCAAAAGCAATAGCCTCTGAAAAATCGGCAACTGCTTTTAGAAATAACATCTGTTTTTCCATATGCAAAGTCGTGTCAAGGTGAATGGCAGTCGTTGCATTAAGTTCAGTCCATGTTTTTCGATATGCCTGAATTAATGTGGCATCATATTTCGGCAGTGCATAAGCATCTTCCGTGAATAAATCTTTATGAACATCAGGACACATTGTGCAATCTATTGACGGACTTATTCGAAGGCGATCATCATGCTGTTGTTTAAGGGCTTCTGGTGTGGTGTTAAAGAAGTCTTTTAATGTGGCCCCTAATGTTGTTTTGGTCTGCAATATACGGAAAATAATACCATTTCCTATTTCGTAAGCAATCAAATGTCTTAACTGCTCATTCACATCTCTGGGATTACAGCCGGCCTTTGAGAACCCATGACGGAGGAGAGTATCTAACTCATCCTCTATTGTACTAATGCGTATATTACCATCCTCTGGATACCAACTATCTCGCGTTGTTTCGCCAGTTACTTGCTTTAAGCCTTCTCGCCATATATCGATGATCTCTTTTGCAATGTTTCTTGTTGTTCTGTTTATAAATAGACAATTTCCCATGAGTTTCTCCTTAAATAGGAAATCAAGTCTATGAGGTTACTTGTACATAAGCAAGCGTAGGTTGGGCCGTTCGGCCCAACATCTCACCATCCCAACAACCCAAAAACAACACAAGAATTAACACGCAAAAAAACAGATGTTTTCTATTGCCTTCAATGTAAAAAACATATGGTTTTACATTCAAATGGAATAATGGATTCAACCCATATGATATCGTAGAGTCATAATCCCCGTCGCGACCTATTCTTTTACTATTAATCTTTATAACTGGGCTTGCTCCGAGGTGAGTGGTTTATATCAAGATTAGGATATGTTGGGCCGAACGGCCCAACCTACGCAGCGGGTGGGCGCGCGCCTTGATGTGGATAGGTGGTATTTACGTATGCGCGAATATCGCCTAAGGTAATATTTGAAGTGGGAATAAAAAAGGAAGTGATGCTCGATGGTCGCGGCGGTGCAAGTGGCGCACTAAACAAAGTATGCAGTGGATGAGGCAGAGCCTTATTGGGTACCTGACGTGAATTTAGTATGCTTATCAGCAAAGCCTTATGTTCATTCGGTGGTAAGTTAAAATGTCCGAGTCCACATAAACGATCCCACAGTTCATTGCGGTGTGCCGCTAACTCAGCGAAAAAAACGGGGTTTTGTATTAGTGCATTACGCATGAGCTCGGGGTTTTTGATGATTTGATTTAAGTAATAGTCCCGGATGGTTGCATCAGACAACAAGGCGCGCACGAGCGCCAGATATCCATTTTTAACGGCGATGGATAACGAGTTATTGAGCGTCCCTTTAGTTTGATGATGCAGTAGAGCCCGCACAACTTCAAAGTGGTTAAAAAGGGCCGCCGTATATAGTGGTGTTGCGCCATCCGTCATCGCCTTATTGGGGGCTGCTTCTGCGTCCAGCAAAGCCGAGACAACGGTTACGTGTCCTTTAAGTGCGGCGATGAGTAGCGGTGTTCTGCCGTCGGCCCTTGCCAGAGTGATGTTTGCTCCTGCGTCCAGTAAGGTCGTGACAACAGTCACGTGTCCATTTTGTGCTGCGAAATATAGTGGGGTTATGCCATCAGCTCTCGCCTGATTGATGCTCGCCGTTGAGGTCAGCAGGACCCTGACAAGATCTAGGTGTCCTTTTTCAGCGGCAATGGATAGCAGGGTTGTGCCATCACTCATCACCTGATTGATGTTTGCTCCTGCGTCCAGCAAGGTCGTGACAACGGTTAGGTGTTCATTAATTGCGGCGGCGAGTAGCGGCGTTACGCCTTTGATCATTGCTTCGAGGGCTGCTCCTGCTGCCAGCAAGGCCGTGACAACGGTTACGTGTCCATTATTTGCGGCGATGAATAGCGGGGTTGCGCCATCAGTCCTTGCCTGATTGATGTTTGCTCCTGCGGTCAGCCAAGCCATGACAACGTGTAAGTTCCCCTCGGCCGCAGCATCCCAAAGGCTTTTTTCTAGCAGCGTGGGTTGCGGCGAAAACCAAATAGCAGGCATGGGTGCGCCGATTAACGCTTGCATCCCCGCCAAGGTATGCAAACCGTAAATCTTTAATCTAGGATAGCGGCTAATCAATTGCGTGTAGAGTGAGGCTATTTCCGTCTTTTCTTCATTACTTAATGGAAGAGGCGCTCCCATTAGTGCGTCATTTAATTCTTTTGTAGAATGATTGTAAATAAGGATATTGATGGCGCCGTCAGTAGTTGGTGGGTCAAGAGGAATATTGCGGGTGTTTTCCCATAATAAATTTCGCGCCAAGGATACAAAGTTATACGTTATCCCTTCGTTTGTAATAACAGGAACCCTGGGGCATCCATGAGAAATGGGGCAGGTATAAATGTTCATCTTGCTCGCTCATGATAAATAAACTGGATGAACGGAAGTGTATGTGCTTGTTTCTTATCTGTCAAAACCAATAGATAGCCAGTTTATTTAATTTAATTCGATTAATAGTTTTCATGAGCACCAAGCGCTAATAAAAGCCGTTGCATAGAATCCCACTCATAAGCTAAAAGAAATTCTTGATGATGAATTTTAAATTTATAAGTATAGACGCCAGATAAATCCCCTCTTTTTTCATCCCCAATTTCCGGGTTTTGAATAATAGCTTTGATCGCATCATTCACCATCAGTTGATGAGATCTTGGTAATTTTTTATAGGCTTTTTTAAACGCTGGCATTTGTTTTATGTGAATATCACTCACTTTTTTCCTCAAAATCAAATGGTTCAGCTAATGATTTATCTTGAAGTTTTGATAAAAGTACGTCCTTTATAAATTCAATAGGTAAATCGGGATTATCTAATGCGCATTTGCCTAGTTTAGCCCAATATTCAATTTGATTCGGAATAGATCGAAATTCCGCAGAAGCAACTTTTTTTGCTTCATAGTAAATAGATTCATCGATCCTGATAGGAATACCCATAGTTCACCTACAATAGTAATTTACTGCTACATTTGTAGTATAGCATAAGCTTATAAGTAGGACCAATCAAAATAGATGCAATTGAGCTGCATTTATAACACCTGAAAATCGATATCTGGATAAAGATTGGGATTGGATGAAATTACAAGCGCAGGTCGGGCCGAACAACTCAACATCGTAACTGATTCAGCTTTTTAAAGTCATCCCATTTCCACCAAAAACGCGTTCTATATCCATGGAATCCAACTGGTCAAAGACAGTTTTTACGGGAATGTCTTCGTTGCCATTAAACTTTTTTCGCATCGTTGCAAGTGTAATTGGAGTAATACCACTATTGGAGAACACGCTTCTTAATTTATCCGGGTTGTGTCTAAAGACTTGTCCCATAGCACAAATACTTGATTCTTGCTTTAAAAACGACCATTTGCACATGGATTGTAACGAAGGTATTGTCTGTTTATTTAATAAAGAAAGTTTATAAATTTTGTATTCATCTTGAATCGCACCAGAGCAATTTCCTTCAGAGAGCAAAATTTTTTGTCGCAATGTTAATGGTTCAATAAGCGTTGGATATAAATTCAGAAGCTCATTTAAATCGAGAAGCGATTCATCTATTTGATCTAATTGATAGTATATTATACTTCTACGACTTAATGCCATTTTATAATTAGTTGAATTAGTTTCACCTGTATTATTTTCGAAGTGTATAAATTTACTTAAAGTATCCAGTTCTGCAGCACGATCATTATTTTCACGATGTATCTCACTCAGACGAAATAAAGTAGATTGATGACCAGGCTTGATTGTTAAAATGGTCTTTATATCAGCTAACTCAAGATCCAGGTCTTGCTTTGCTTTAAAAATTTGATGACGAAGTAATAAATAGTTCAGGTGACTCGGGCGATGCTCTATAAGAGTATTTAAAGCATTTAACTGGGCATCTAGGTAACCCTGCTTCATATAAAGTCGCATACGACTCTCTACATGCTCCATATTATCAGGCTGTATTCTTATGAGATGACTTAAATCGGAGATTGCTCCATCATAATTGAGATTTTTACGGCGGAGTTGCCAGCGCTCGATTAAATAGGAGGTGGGATCTGGTGCAATTTGGATAAGCGTATCGAGGTCTCTTTGCTTCGCATCCAAATTACTTTGCTTATCATAACTATTCATACGATCCGCTATGTACTGTATGCGATCAGGATCTGGCGCGATCCGGATCAGTGTATTGAGATCTCTCAATGCTTCATCGGTGCGCCCCAGTTCTCTAAAATAATTATAACGAAGCTTTAAGGTTTCTACATGATCAGTCTTGAGAGATAAAAGAGTCTCGAAGTCATTTAATACCAGTTCAATATTATCGTAACTATTCTCATAATAATTATGACGATAACTATGGATCCTTTTAAGTAATGTCTTTTTAAGAAACGGCCTGAGTTTGAGAAGTTTATTTAAGTTAATTCGTGCTTCACGAGTTCCTTCAAGAGCGCACATCTTGCTAAAAAAAATCAACGCGCCTATATGCTGAGGGTTATCTTTTATTATTTCACGTATCATACTCAGTGCTTCTGCTGAGTTTTTATCCTCACTCAAAAGCACACGACATTGCGCAAGACGCTCAGAAACAGGAATTGGAGTTGGAGTTGGAAAAAAGTAGCGAAGCATAACATCTGTCATTATCAAAAAACCACCATGCCTAATTGTAACACAAGCGTTGGGCCGTTCGGCCCAACATTCCCGAAAATTTGTCACTTACACGGTATTTGTTATTTTTTTAATGTTGTGCCGGGCGCTGAATAATCATCGTGTTCGATAGCTTGTTCTAAATCATGAACATCCATACCTACAAGATCAGATATTGTTACACGACCATTTTTGATAGCTTGAATACAACCTTCATTTTAACTGATCCATTAGTGCTACATATGGGTATTATAGCATAATTTGATCGGTAAGATTATTGGGTGAGCGGTAGGTTGGGCCGTTCGGCCCAACGCTTGCTATTGCTCTATTGTTCTATTGCCCTATATGATATGGAATTGACAATTAATAGGTCTATAAGGATATAGCGATGATGCATGAAAAATGGCGCAATAATTTATTGCTTTTGGTTTCATTGACAGTAGCCACCTCAACTGGATTTGCATCGAGTCACGCCGAAGCTAGCGGACAAACAACCTCTTCATTTGCTAAAATACCTGCCATTCTAAAGTCCTCATGGGTCGCGACACTGAGTCTTGGCCCTGTCTGGGAAAACAATGGAAATACACAAACGTTTTATTTGGCGCCAGATATTGAAAAAACCTATGCAGGAAGTCACGCATCGCATGCACTTGTGGATGGCGAGATTTTTTTAGGCATTCAAAAACCACTACGCGAAAAACTGGAAGGCCAAATAGGTCTTGCCGTTGCCACGACTGGCAACGCTTCTTTGTCGGGGAATATTTGGGACGATGCTGACCCTCTATTTAATAATTACACGTATCATTATCAAGTAAGGCATACGCATGTTGCTCTAAAGGGTAAATTGTTGGCCGACAGGGGTTATATTGTGATCCCTTGGGTAAGTGGAAGTTTAGGCGTTGGATTTAACCAAACACATGATTTTACCAATACACCGTTGATAAGTCAGGCGGTTGTGATGCCTGATTTTGCAAGCAATACCTCAACGGCATTTACATATACCTTGGGCGTTGGTGTTCAACGACATTTGAATCCACATTGGCAAGCAGGCGTTGGTTATGAGTTTGCTGACTGGGGACAGAGTCAATTAAGTCGCGCATCAGGACAAACATTAAATAGCGGTTTGTCTTTGTCTCACTTGTATACCAACGGATTTTTATTCAATCTTACTTATTCAGCCTAAGGACATCTTCATGAGAGGCAACTCTTTTATTATTCGATTATTAAGTAGCATAACGGCCTTATGCATGTTTCATGCAGTCGAGGCTGGAAGTCCTGTATGGACATTTACGCCTTTGACGGCAACAACGATTTCTGTGCCGACGACCAGCTCAGCGACGGTTCAGTATCAAGTGACCAATCAATCGAGGAAATCACATACACTCGTTATGAATAATATTACTGGTATCAGTCAAGATACGTCGCCTGGCAAGTGCGCCAATCCATTTACATTGGGTTATCAGCAGTCTTGTATACTGACTTTAACCGTTGATGGCTCTGCCCTGCAAGGTAACGTTGCAGGAGGGCCGGTGGTTTGTCAACAAGGGAATGCTTTACAGTGTTATCAACCAGGACCTGCGGACGTTTTAGCCATTAGTTTGACTACTGCGCCTGGTGCAACCACGCTAAGCACCAGCGTCAGTAATTTGGCTTTAAGTCAAACAGGCTATACAGAATATGGGCTTTCAGGGGCGCCGAGCTCGGGTGTTGCCAGAACCATAACGGTGAATAATACAGGCAGCTCTGCAGCGGTTAATCTTTCCATCAGATTACCCAATCTGGCCCTCAGGCACGATAGCGAGCTCAACGTGCGGCTCATCGCTTGCAGCCAGTAGCAGCTGCGTCATTACGATAACGCCAGGAAGTACGGCTACCTCCGATGGCACGAATCCCTGTACCACGATAGGTACGGCTCCAATAGTACAAACGATTTCAATCAGTGCTGATAATGCGAGTACGGTTTCAAGCACTGCGGTGATTTTAGGCTATGGTTGCATTTACCAAGGCGGCTATGTGTATGCACTGGATGACACGACCGCAACGTCAAGCAGTGTAGGTGGAAACGTGGCAACGACTTCGAACGAAGCCCCCAGTGGTATTATTTGGAGTTCGGATGGTATTGGTGGTATCAGTAATATTGCAATTTATGGTATTTCAGAAACATCTACGAGCTCATTAGCCAATCCCGGTAGTGGGCAAGTATCTGGTCAAACGGCTTGTAATGGCAACACGAGTGGCTCGTGTGATACCAATAATATTTATGTCTATTATCAAAATGATGCAACGGGAGCTCCTATTAATACCTCTTCTTATGCAACAGGACTCTGTAAACAAACGATTAGCACCTATTCAGATTGGTATTTACCGGCGATTTGTGAGATGGGGTACGATAGCTTTGGTCAAGGCACTGGTTGCGGTATCTCAGGTACACCTACCCTGCAAAACATGCAATCTGATTTAGTAGATACTTTGAACATATTGTCTGGCGATTACTGGAGCTCTACTGAGCTCGCAGGTTTTCCGACTTTCAGTGCGTGGTCCCAGGGTTTCGCGTCGGGTGGCGGCAGCTTTCAGCTCAGCAACGGTAAGGGTGGCACTCTTGGCGTTCGTTGTTCTCGGGCTTTAACTTCTTAATCCCTTTACCCCTTTTCTTTTGACCTTGGGGTTGATTTATTCGGTGCCCGCGTAGCAAGCGGTTGGGCCGTTCGGCCCAACAACCAATGCTAAAACTGGATATCCACAGTTTCTGTGGATAACTGTGTGTGAAAGCTGGAGTAAGTGGGTTTGTCCCGCGATGTTCACGAAGGCGGAACGTTAAAAAATGGTGTGTGCTTATATTATACTATGCGCGTTATTGGACGAGGATGAGGCCAAACCACATCAATAGTCCGTATAAACTGTTGGTGGAAAATGCGCGCAGGCAGAGGTCTGTTTTTCGTGTGTGGATTAAGCGCTGCTGATATGCCAATATCCCGGTGGCTACGGCCCACGGGGCATAGAACCATAATGAGTAGTGCTGGGCTAATGCCAGTAAAATCCATAAACCATGAAAGAATATTTGCAATAATAAAATAATCTGGTAATCGTGATGAGCAAATAAAATCGCTGTGGATTTTACACCAATCCGTAAATCATCGTCGCGGTCAGCCATGGCATACATCGTGTCGTAAGCGACTATCCATGTAAAATTAAGCACAAATAACAGCAGCATGGTTATATCAGGCTTAACGCCTGATGCGATATAAGCCATGGGAATTCCCATTGAAAAGGCGAGACCCAGGATCAGTTGAGGGGCTTGAAAAAAACGTTTGCAAAAAGGGTATAGGATGGTTATTAACAGGGCAAACAATGCGTAATAAAAACACTGGGCTGGTAGTTGTATCAGGATGCATAAGGCACCAGATAATAATATAAACAAGAGTACTAGAGCCTCAAATAAACTGATTTCGCCACTCGTCAAGGGACGGGTTTGTGTACGAGTGACGTGTATGTCGATATGGCGATCGGCAATGTCGTTTACAACACATCCCGCTGCTCGCATAAAAATGGTGCCCAATAGAAAGTAAATAATGAGACTAAGTTTTGGCATCCCATGATTGGCAACCCATAAGGCCCAAGCCGTCGGAAACCAGAGCAATGCAATACCCGTTGGTTTGTTAAAACGCATTAATCGCAAATAAGCACTGATTTTCAAGTAAGAAACCTCGATAACCCTGGCAGTAAAATTTCGACGAGAAAAAAAGAATCACGGCCGTTAACCACAAATTCAGATAAACGTACCCACAGCTCTAAAGCTCCCTGATGCATCGATTCATTCAACCAGCTGTATTCCGGAGATGATGGTGAAATCCTGTAATGTGTCAAAGAAGCCCGTTGAATTTCCGTGCCATTAAAAATCAAATGGCCCAGCGGCTCGGTTTTCAGGCGATCAAACAAGGCTGTATTTGCCTGGAACGTCGTATCAGGTAAAATTGTACGTGCATACCAGCAAGGAGAATCAAAAGCCCACATAAGAATTTCGCGGTGCATGACCGATGTAGTATTCAGCTTTAATACAATCAGATCCCATGCGTCAGGCGACTCCCATCGTTGATCCAAAACATCCAAACGCGCATCACCTGCGGCGTCGCTCAGTTTTTCTGTTAAGGATTCTTCATGGAGGAGCCAAGGTAGCATTTGGAGATCCCTTATCACCATGAGCTGCCTGCCTCCGCCTTTACAACATGGTTTCCGGTGTCTGCATGCTTAATGTTTACATCTTTAAAGATTGATTGACTCCCAATTGTTGAATGTGCTCGCGCCCTTACTGCAGGAATATTTTGAAGAAAATGTATCTCTTCTCGGAATGCCGAGTTATCACGACGAATCATATTTCGCAGTATGTAAAAAACAAGCGTTATTTCTTCTTTATCAGTAATATCAAATACCGCATCAGGATTGTCTTGCTCAGTCTTGGTACTCATAGCATGAAACGAAGTTAATTTTTCGAGAATAAATGGTAGAATAGTGTTTTCGTCATATTTCTGAGCATGCTGTTCGGCATAGGTAAATACCGTAGGAAAAGATAAAAGATAGTGGAGCGCCGTTAGATGGCCCAATTCAGCTGTATCACGAAAGGGCTCAAAGTCATTTGCTTTAATCATATTAAGTCTTTTATCAGGTGCGAGTCTTATCAGCTCTTGTAGCACTAATTGATGACCATTTTCAGCTACCATGCGAAACAGCATGTAGTTATTTTTTTCAATTATATTTGTTAATTGATCAGGCGTAAGTATTTTCAGCATTTGTAGCCGTAACATTTGCATTACTGATAGATGACCATATCTGGTAGATAACAGAAATGCTTCATAGTCCGTTGATTCAATCATTTCTTGCGCTTTATCGGGAGCAAACTTCAACAACTCTTCCACCACTAATAAGTGGCCATTCGCCGCTGCAAAGCGGAACGCAGAATAACTTTCTGCTGCAATCATCTCCATTAATTTGTCGGGCGCAAGCTTTATTAGCTCTCGCATCACTAACAGATTGCCATGCGCAGCCGCCATGATAAAAGCGCTTTCCATGCACTCCGTGTCTACTGGAAGAACCGATGTGGCAATCTGTTGAAACAAACTTAAATGTCCTAATACAGCCCCTAAAACAAATAAACTATTGTTTGGAATACCTATTGTGTTGTATATATGAATGAGTTCCTTGTTACTCAACTCAACATGGCTTAGTGTGATGACATAGCAAATACGCATTTTCTGTGAATTATCCAGTGCCACAACCTCAGTTAAATGGGGTAATAAAGCTTCATGAGAAAGCGTCATAAACATAATCTCGTACTTGGATAATTCATAACTGAAAATCATTCGCCACATTGACTCAGGTATCAGTCTCGCTTGTGGATGATTTAGTCTGGTTGCTTCTGAAATACAAAACATAATTTTTCTCCAGCTTGTTAACGTTTCTCATATAAAATAAGCAACTTTGCAGATACCAGGTGTTTTTGAGGGCATTGTACTTCAGTCAGAAGATCCAGGGCAAGATTATAGTACGCCACGACACGAGAAGAACCCTACATCAACTGCCGCAACAATGTATTAATTTCATGGATTCGTTCTTCATTGCCAGTACTATCCAATATAAATTTCAACTTGGCAGGGCCTTCCAACTGATAGCGTTTGCTATGCAGTTGAATGAGCGTAATCAGTGCTCCGGCGTTGATATTGGGTTGAGCGCCAAACTCGATTTTTCCACTTTGTGCTGAAGCCTGGATACGATTGATACCCAGCTTTGTCGCTAAAAACTTTAACTCAGTAATCAGAAACAATTGTTTAACCGGCTGCGGTAATAAACCAAATCGATCAATCAGTTCAATTTGCAAATCGCGCAATTGTTGAGAATCACGGGCGTTGGAGATGCGTTTGTACATGATCAGACGCATGTGGGTGTCGCCTATATAATCTTCCGGAATTATGGCGCTTATTTGTAAATTGATTTCTGGTCCCTGATTCATGGGGGCAGATAATTCCGGAATTTTTCCGGCTTTTAAATCGCTGACAGCGCGGTCCAGCATCTCCATAAACAGGTTAAAACCAATGGCGTGCATGTTGCCGCTTTGGCCTTCACCCAGTAATTCACCCGCGCCGCGAATTTCCAGATCATGCGTTGCAAGGGTAAAGCCTGCGCCCAACTCTTCCAGGGATACCACGGCTTCCAGACGCTTTACGGCATCCGGGGTGAGTGATTTTTCATTGGGTGTGAGTAAGTAAGCATAGGCTTGATGATGTGAGCGACCCACACGACCACGTAACTGGTGTAATTGTGCCAGACCAAACTTGTCCGCTCTGTCGATAATAATGGTGTTGGCAGTGGGGATATCAATGCCGGTTTCAATAATTGTCGTGCAGACCAGTACGTTAAAGCGGTGATGGTAGAAATCGGACATGATACGTTCCAGTTCACGCTCTCGCATTTGGCCATGAGCGCTACTGATCTTTGCTTCAGGCACCAGCGTTTGCAAATCCTGGCAGATGCGTTCAATGGTTTGCACATTATTGTGCAGGAAAAACACTTGCCCACCACGTAAAATTTCACGCAGGATCGCTTCACGCAGGGTAGGGTCGTTGCGTTCCTGCCAGAATGTTTTAATCGCCAAACGTTTGGCGGGTGGGGTGGCAATCAGCGATATATCACGAATGCCAGCCATTGCCATGTTCAATGTTCGTGGAATAGGGGTGGCGGTCATACAAAGGATATCCACGTGAGTACGCAGGGATTTGATATGCTCTTTTTGTTTAACTCCAAATCGGTGCTCTTCATCAATGATCAATAAGCCTAAATTACGGAAATTGATGTCTTTTTGAAATAACTTGTGCGTACCAATGATGATATCAGTCCGGCCATCTTGCAATGTTTGAATCACGTCGGTAGATTCTTTCGCACTTCGAAAACGCGATAACAGTTCAATATTGATTGGAAAATCAGCGAATCGATCGCGGAATGATTCAAAATGTTGGCCCGCAAGCAGGGTGGTGGGCACCAGCACACAAACCTGTTTACCATTTTGCACGGCAATAAACGCCGCACGCATAGCGACTTCGGTTTTACCAAATCCTACATCACCACAAATCAATCGATCCATGGGGCGAGGCGATTTCATGTCCTGAATGATTTGGTTAATGGCTTGCAACTGATCTGTGGTTTCAGTAAACGGAAAACCGCTGGCAAAACGTTGGTAATCAACCGCATCAAATTCATAAACATGACCTGGTTTTGCTTCACGTTTTGCATAAATGTCCAGTAACTCAATGGCTACGTCGTGAATTTTTTCGGCTGCTTTCTTTTTTTCCTTTTGCCACTGATCACTGCCCAATCGATGCAATGGTGCGTGATCGCTGTCAGCACCTGTGTAACGACTGATGGCATTCAAGGCAGTAACCGGTACGTAGATTTTGTCGTCACCGGCATAAGTCAAGATTAAAAATTCATTGAGACTGCCATCGTTTTCAAATGTTTGCAGCCCCTGATAGCGACCTACACCAAACTGCAAATGCACAACAGGGGCGCCAATACGTAATTCTGCCAAATCACGGATAATCAGATCAGGATCAACTGTTTTTTGATTGCTGCGACGCTGAGGCGTGCTTGATTCACCAAACAGTTGTGATTCAACGATGATTGACAATTCGCCACCCAGTAATTCCGCACCATAGATAAGAGGGCCTATGGTGATATTGATGCGGGCTGAATCCTGAATAAAAGCTTGCCATGAGGGCTGTATTTGGGGGGTAACGTTGGTTTGTTTGAGTAAGTCTAGCAACACTTCACGACGACCGGCACTCTCTACAACCAGTAAATACCGGCGCGATTTATTAGTCATCCATTCACAAAGACGATGCAAGGGCTGTGACGCTTGACGCTCAATCGGCAAGGCTGGCGGTTTATCTACGTTAAAATTAAAGGCGTTTTTCTTTTCAGTGGTATTATGATAAACACGCAATTGTTTATATTCATTTGCGCGGGTCAAGAGTTCAGTCGGGGTTAAAAAACAGGTGTCGGGCGAGAGCAAAGGGCGTGTGATATCATATTGCCGTTGTTCATAGCGAGTATTTAATTCACGCCAGAATTGCTCTGCCACGTCCTGAGTTGATTCAATCAGGCAAACCGTTGCATTGGCGGGTAAAAAATCAAAAAAAGTGGCTGCTTTTTCAAAAAACAGTGGCAGATAATATTCAAGCCCACCAAAAAATTTCCCATCAGACACGGCTTCATATATTGGACATTGGCCTGGATTGCCGGTAAATTTCTCTCTGAATGCACGACGAAATAAAGCAATTCCCTGCTCATCCATTGAATACTCACGGGCGGGTAGTATCTGAATCTTCTCGATTTTTTCAATAGTGCGCTGTGTTTCCGGATCAAATAGCCGTAAGCTGTCTACTTCAGTATCAAATAATTCAATCCGAAAAGGTAGCTCACAGCCCATGGGATAGAGATCTATAATTGCTCCGCGAACCGCAAATTCACCATGTTCAAGCACTTTGCTAACACAGTGATAACCTGCCTGCTCAAGCCGCCGTCTAAATTGATCCACCTCCAGTGTTTGTCCCTCCTGTAGTACCAGCCCATACTGGTTCAAAAATTCAGGCGGGCATATGCGATGCATTAACGTGCTTGCCGCACTGATAACAATCGCATTAGTCGTTTGCTGCAGGCGACTTAATGTATATAACCGTTCGGAAACCAGATCCTGATGAGGTGAAAACTGGTCATAGGGCAGGGTTTCCCAATCAGGAAATAGCAATATTTCAGGACTATTTTCATCGGCCATAAAAAACCGCAGTTCATCCAGCAACTGGCTGGCTGTCAGGTTATCAGGGGCAACCAATAATTTTACACCTGGCGTATGTTGACAGTACTCAGCCAGAACCAACGGTAAACTACTGCCATAGAGCTGCCCCCAGGTTTGTTTGGCAGTAATGGCTTGAGGGAGAAGAATGGGTTTAGACATGGCTGATATCACGTGTTTTTTGTAGGTCCGTAGTATACTGGAATGGGGATTTAAATCCTACTTTCCCTGAGCAACCCTACGCGTTTTAATCACAGCTGGCCGTTTTCTGGTTTTTTACTATACTATAAATAAGAAAGTTCTCTTGGAGAATTTAATGGGTATCAGTTTGAATGATTTAAAACGGGCTAAATATGCTGCTTTACAACAAATTACTGACATAGATGCAGCCCGTATGGCATTAAAGCGTCAGAAAATTCCTGACAATTTGTCGCGTAGTGATATCTCTTTAATACAAAAGTGTCGAAGCCTGTATTTAGGGAATCAAACGACCTATTTATTGTTTCATGTAGATGTTACTAAAAACAGCGATATCCCTAATGAACTAAATAAAATAGACAATTTAGTTGATAGATTAAATAAGCATGTAGATCAGATTAATGAGGCTAGAAGAATATTCGCGGAAGCAGAAATTAATCAATTTATTCAGAAGATGAGCGATTCCTCACGTTACAAGGATAATCCAGAAGCAAAACAGGCACTATTAAGCCAATTTAAAGATATTAGTAAGCTCAATTTACCGCTTGAAACATTGCTAGACATAGCAGAAAGTATTCCTTCCTGGAAAGCCTTGTTAAAAAAACCTCGATACGTACCCGGAGAAAAATTAAAAGAATGCTGGGCAACAATGCTTGGACCCGATGCAGGAACATCATTACAAAATCCGGTTTCGCTCCTTTTGGAGCAGAAAAGCAAGCTTGGCAACCCAAATTCAGCAGTAAATCAAATTTGGTCTTTTACAATGAATGTGTATGCAGCTATTTTTAATAATCCGTCAAAACAGAAAAATGTTATGCTATACAAAGTCGAAAATGTTATTGAATCGAACAGTTCAAGCTCTCTTGAAAACGATTACAGTTCCACTCGACGTCCTGGTGATACCAAGTTCAAGCAGAGACAGAACAATCCATCTAATGTGGATTTAATAACCAATATATTGAGGTCTTTGGATGAAGTAACCGCGATTGCTCTGGCTGAACAATTAGGGCGCGGGCCTAAAGCACTTGAAATAATGCCAGGAACAACGGAAACTTATTTGGAAAGTGTTTATCCTGATCGAACCACGCCAAAGGCCATTGAATTTCACCGATTTTTACAAGAAAATCAAATAACTCTTTTACAGAATAAAAATTCAAAAATTTTTAAAGTTGAACCTCTGGATCAAACAATCAACCCATATTGTTTAAAGTTAGAAGCATGGTCAATGGGTGATGAGTTAAAAAATAGATTCGATGCGAATCCAGACGCTAAAACATTTATGGCGCCGGTTTATGCTGAAATTGAAACTGAAGAGTCTGGATTCGATGCAAAAATTCAAGTTGTCCCTTTATACAAGATCGACGTGCAAACGTTTTTAAATAAAGTTGAGCCTTCAGAAAGATTAGAGGAGGCCCTTCATATTTTTCCTCAAATGGCCCGGATATATGAAACATTCAGTAAGGCTCATATTCTGTTTCCAGATGGTAAAAATTCTAATTGGGTGATGGATGAAAAGAATGAATTATTTATTGTTGATCAAAAATCGTTTACTACAAAGGACGAGAATTTATCACACTTTAAAGACTATTTTATGTCCATTCCGGAAAAGGGTCCTCCGTTTAATATCGACGCTATTCATTCCCTGCATCTTGGCAAGAACATGTACCAGCTTTTAACTGGATGCTCATGTAAAGAACTATATGACCCAACATATCACGCTGGAAGGTCTCGCACACGAAATTATACAACAGGAAGCGATGCAAAAAATTTCAATTTTGATCTCGATGTATTTAAAACACCGGAAGGCAAACGCTTCAAATCGTTAATTCAACAGTTAATTCAATTAAACCCTGCAGATAGACTTCCAATGAGCAAGGCTATTGCAGAGTTAGCCGCTATCAATAATTTAAAACAATCTTCGAAAACCGCTACTCAGGATTATAGACAGAGCATGAAGAGTGGCAGAGAAAAAAATGAGCAAGAGCAAGAGCAAGCAGCACCAGATCATAACCGCGTTATGCCAGGAGGAGACAATCATGTTAAGTGAATTTGGTACATTATGCCAGAAGTTAGGTATTCAGGAAAAAAATCCTTCATCTGACAATTATAATCGTCTTAAGGAATGGTGCTTACAACATATTTCTCAAGAAAATTACGAGCGATCATATAGCGATTATGTAGAGCTGGCACGTCATTATGTTGATGTTTTTCTACCTAATATTCCGAACATATTAAGCGAACCGGTCTCGAATTTTAACCAGTTGAATGCTATCCAATATGCTGCATCAATGGGATATGATCGGTTTTTACAAGATAACGTTATTTCTTTAAAGAATTTGCAAAACATTAAAACCCGGACAGGCATGACAGCTCTTCATTTTGCTGCACTATATGCTCATCCTCCTGTTGTTGAATTATTACTGGCTCAAGGAGCTTCCGCTAGGGAATTGAATAATAAAAACCAGTTTCCAATTAAATGTTTATTAACTACTCCTGCTTCGATCGACGCAGATTATAAATCAAGAAAAATAAAAATTTATCATTTATTGGAGTCTAATGCTCCCGAAGCCGTAAAAGGCATTGATTCAGCAGGAGAGACCGTAGCGCATGCAATGGCATCAGGAGGGTATGTTAAACTTATGGATACGCTTCTTGAAAAAGAGCCTTCACTTGTTTTCATATCAAACAATTCGCACCATTACCCTATACATACAGCTATTTTGAATGGACAAACCGATATTGTAGAAAGATTAATGCCCCTAGAAGGCATGGCGGTTCTTGACGATAGGGATGGAAGAGTGGCGCTTCATTATGCTGTGGAATCTGGCTCTACAGAAACCATCAAAATTTGTTGTAAATATTCTTCTCTAATAGACATACGTGATAGTTATAATAAAACGCCTTTAATGTATGCGATAGAGAAAAATGATTTACCTGCAATCACAATATTAACTGAATATGGTGCGGATATTAATTTGTCAGCACATCAGAATACGGCAAAAATATGATGGCTGCCACAACATCCCGCTGCTCCCCTTGTATATCAATCTCAAAATAATTTGCTAAATTTATACTATACTATAAATAGCAAATAACTTCTGGAGAATGTTATGACTAGCGCACATGAAAGGGCTATGGATGAGTACCACCGAAGAAAAGATGCTATAGATGCGGCTCGTTTGGAGAATCCTGCGGCCGACATGCGTGAGTTAGAAAAGACTGTGGATGATGCCGAACGACGACAGAAGGCCATAGATGCAGGCCGTTTAGACCAGGCCATAGATGATGCCAGACAACAAATTCGTGTCATAGAATCAGCCTGTGTAGCAATAAAGCATAAGAGACTTCCTAGCAATTTGACGCCTAAGGAGATCAAATCGATAAAACAGTGTAACGATATATATTTAGGAGACCTATCGACCCGTTTAATTTTTGATTTAGGCAGCAAACAAAGTGCTTTGGGGCTTTCTCATCCAGATAAAATAGAGAGGGTAGAAAAAATAGTTGAAAGATTAGACCGTTATGCAGATCAGGTTACTCAGGCTCAACGAATAATCGCGGTAGCGGAAATCAATCAGTTTATTGAGAAGCTGAGCGATCCTTCACGTTACAAGGCTAATCCACTCGCAAAACAGGCCCTACTAACCCAATTTCAGGCTTTTCGTACGGGTAATTTACCAATTGTAGACCTGGCAGAGAGTATTCCTTCTTGGAAGGCCTTGTTAAAACAACCTCGATATGTACCGGGGAAAAAATTAAGTGATACTTGGGTGAAAATGCTTGGGCCCAATGCGGAATCATCACAAAATCCGGTTTCGCTTCTTTTGGCACACAAAAGTAGTAACCCCAATGCAATAAGCAACAGAATGTGGTCTTTCGCAAAGAATGTTTTTAACTTAAAGAATTCAGCGGATGTACCTGTACCTTCAGTAAATAATTTAAAACAAACTTCGAAAGCCGCTACGGTGGATTATAGGCAGAGTATCAAGAGTGTCAGAGAAAAAAATCAGCAAGAACAATCTATCTCAGAGAAGAACAGCGATACTCCACGTGGACCTTCCGCCAAATAGGGAGTGTTCACTGAAACAGCGGGATCATCATCCCTGCCACAACATCCCGCTGCTCCCCTAACAATACATTAAACGTCCTGCTCGCCGCACCAATTGACATGCATTCAATTCCAACTCCTTGTTTTGCCAGAAATTGAACCAGCATCATCGGAATTTGAACGTTGGGTTGATTATGTCCAATGATGATGACCTCCGGCTGTAACTCAAGAATGGGTTTGAGAAGATCTTCAGTTAATTCCAGCAGGGAGTGAACTGGCCATGGTGATATGATCACCTGCCTGCCGATGATTAAGCTATCGTTATAGGTAACATTGTTAACGGTGATTTGTGAATCACCGTAGGATTTAATGGTGTGTTTATCAGGTGCTTCCAGATGGATTTGCATGGAATTTAAGGGTTCATTAATTTATACTGCAATGATTATATCATAAGAGTGAACATCATGAGCCAATTTCCGCGTATCGACCGCCTTCCGCCGTATGTATTTAACACATTAACACAGCTTAAAATGGAAGCCCGAGCGCGTGGAGAGGATATTATTGATTTTGGCATGGGGAATCCTGATCAACCTACACCGAAGCATATTGTTGATAAATTAATTGAAACAGCACTACGCTCAGACACGCATCGTTACTCTATGTCCAAAGGCATTCCACGACTGCGCCGCGCGATGGCAGGGTGGTACAAACGCAATTATAACGTGACGCTGGATAGTGAAAAGCAAGTCGTGACTACAATCGGGTCTAAAGAAGGGTTGGCGCATTTGGCGTTGGCTATTTCGGGGCCTGGCGATACAATATTGGTTCCGGATCCAGCTTATCCGATTCATACCTATGGATTTATCATTGCAGGTGCAAATGTTGAGCGGGTTCCGTTGATTGATGAAGTCCAATTTTTGCAGGCAATAGAAGAATCCATTAATAGAGTCGTGCCTAAACCCAAGGCGCTAGTGATTAGCTTTCCAGCCAATCCCAGCACTCATTGTGTTGAATATGATTTTTTTGTCAAAATTATAGCCCTTGCAAAACAACATGGTATTTGGGTAATTCATGATTTGGCTTATGCTGATATTGTGTTTGATGGTTATAAAGCACCGTCTATTTTACAAGTGCCTGGGGCTATTGATATTGCAATAGAAACCTATTCATTGTCCAAATCATATAACATGCCTGGATGGCGAGTAGGCTTTGCCTGCGGCAATGAAGAACTGATTGCTGCACTAACGCGTATTAAATCTTATCTTGATTATGGTACGTTTACTCCTATCCAGGTTGCAGCCATTGCAGCTTTGGAAGGACCTGATGATTGCGTGCATGAAATTCGTGATTTATATGAACAGCGGCGTAATGTGCTGTGTGATGGATTAAATGATCTCGGTTGGCCCGTTGAGAGACCGAAGGCAACCATGTTTGTCTGGGCGCCCATCCCGTCTTTTTATCGTCACATGGGATCTGTGGAATTTAGTACCTGGTTATTAAAAGAAGCTTGTGTGGCGGTATCTCCAGGCATTGGATTTGGCCAGGAAGGAGATGGTTTCGTGCGGTTTGGTCTGATTGAAAATACTCAACGTATTCGCCAGGCGTTACGAAGCATGAAGTTGTTGTTTCGGCGAGATGGCTATGTACAGGCGGGTTAGATGGATATTATCACAGCCGAGCAGTTACGACGTTATCATAAATTGGAAGGCCGCTGGTTAATTGTATCGCCAATTCATTGGCAGGCCACACACAATGACGCCATGATTATTGCATGTAATGAGACACTGGATTTACCAGATGCTGAATCACGGCTCTGGTTTGCGGCTTTGACTGAATTTTTGGTGCATGACAAGGTTAAACTGCATTACCATGACGCATACACATGGCTGATTCAATTTGAAGAGTCCCCGCCTATTAATGCCAAACCGGTTCACAGGTTATTACAGCAATCCATGATGCAGCAGTTGCAAGCGCTGGATTCCACATTATTCTGGTCACGTTTTATCACTGAAAATCAAATGTTTTTCAGCGAACACTCATTGAACAAAGCGCGTGCAGGGCGTTATCCAATTAATGGTGTATGGATTTGGGGTGATGGAGACTTGAGTGCATGGGGAGCCAGGCTGAAAAGGTGGTTTGCAGATTTGTTTGGAATATAAAAAAGGTAACTGTTTGTAAATGACTACAAAATGCGCTGCCTTATCATTATCGTGCAACAGGTTAATCAGGAGAAAGTTTTAAATGAATATTAAACAGCGCACATTACCCGAAACGCTCCCCCTATTATCTGCATTCCCACCTGTTTTACAGCGCATTTACGCAGCGCGGGACGTGGTTGATGAAGCGCAACTGGATACGCGATTGCAAGCTTTATTGCCGTTTAATACTCTCACTGACATTGATAAGGCGTGTGTACGTCTGGAGCAGGCATTGCGCGCACAACAACGTATTTTAATTGTCGGTGATTTTGATGCGGATGGCGCGACAGCCAGCGCACTGGCCATTACGGCGCTTCGTGCGATGGGCGCGTTGCATGTTGAGTATTTAGTTCCTAATCGATTTGAATTTGGTTATGGTTTAACTCCTGGCATTATTGGCGTGGCACAAAAATGGCAACCCCATCTGATCATTACCGTTGATAACGGGATTGCCAGCATTGAGGGGGTTGATGCGGCCAATGCTGCCGGTATTGATGTGTTGATTACTGACCATCATTTGCCCGCTGAAACATTGCCAAACGCCTGTGCTATTGTTAATCCCAACCAGGCAGGAGATCAATTCCCGAGTAAGGCGATTGCAGGTGTGGGGGTTATTTTTTATGTCATGCTGGCGTTGCGCCGTCACTTGATTGATTGCAGCTGGTTCGAATCTGCCAAATTACCTGAGCCGAATATGGCGCAGTTTCTGGATTTGGTGGCCTTGGGCACGGTCGCTGACGTGGTGCCGCTGGATCAAAATAATCGTATTTTAGTGCATCAGGGACTCATGCGAATACGAAAGGGCCTGGGTCGTCCAGGTATTCAGGGTCTTATTAAAATAGCGGGTAAGCAGTGCGAAAAATTACGGAGCAGTGATTTTGGTTTTTCTATTGCACCTCGCTTGAATGCAGCAGGTCGATTGGATGATATGTCGCTCGGTATTGAGTGCCTTATAAGTGACAATATTGAGAAGGCATGCATGTTGGCGAGTCAACTGGATGAACTGAACATTGAGCGGCGCAAAATTGAAACCGAAATGAAAGATCAAGCCATGCTTGTGTTAAACAAACTGTCATTAAATGCCGAGCAGGAGCTGCCGGTAGCTTTGTGTTTACTGGATAAATCCTGGCATCAGGGTGTGATTGGAATTCTCGCTGGTCGTCTGAAAGAGCGTTATCATCGCCCGGTTATCGCATTTGCTGCGGCTAGTGAAACGGAATTGAAAGGTTCAGCGCGCTCAATACCCGGTTTGAATATACGTGATGTGCTGGCTGCTGTTGACAAGGATCACCCGGGTTTGATTACAAAATTTGGTGGTCACGCAATGGCGGCCGGGTTGGCGATGCATCCAAAAGCATTTCCTGAGTTTCGAGAGGCTTTGATAAACGAAGTCAGCAAGCATCTTAATTTGTCACAATGCAAAGGTGAATTATTAAGCGACGGCTCTTTGCAAACCCTGGAGTTAAATCTGGATTTGGCCAATGTTTTACAACATGCGGGCCCTTGGGGACAATTATTTCCAGAACCGATGTTTGATAATACCTTTGAAATATTGGAACAACGTATCGTAGGGCAAAATCATTTAAAACTAACTCTGGCGCATGAGCAGGGCGGTCAGCCGATTGATGCGATTGCATTTAATATTGATTTAAAAGAATGGCCCAATCACCGGGCTCGTTACTTACATGCGGCGTACAGGCTGGATATTAATGAGTATAACGGACGGACTAAACTGCAATTGATTGTTGCTTCGATGAAAGCAACGTAGACGTACAACGTGATCTTGCGTAGGTTGGGCCGTTCGGCCCAACAAGTTCAAAGCGCATGTTCCAGGTTGTTTGGCCGAACGGCTCAACCTACCCGGCAGGTTCGTGGTTAGCGTCTTCCATCATTTTATGTTTGGCCGTCGACTTTGGTACAGCATTAACATCTTTTGCAGCCCCAACAGCAGTCCCTTCGGTTTTTTGGCCAGCGTAATACGCTGCGTTTTCGCTACCAGAGGCTGTATCTTGTGTTGTATTACATGAGCTTAGTAAAAAAGCGCCGAACAAAACAATGCCCAACCCTGCTACGGTTTTTTCCATATTACGAATCATATACCCTCCTGGATAATCAAAAACAAGCTTAACTCCCCTTAAATTAATAAAGCATTTATATTAAAAAAGCAAGTAACCGCCCGCACAGGGAGCAACTCTCACATCATGTGCCACATTCCTGTTGGGCCGAGGCCCAACCTACACCATTTTGCCTGTCTATACGAGAGTTGCACCCCCCGCACACCAGCATATTAAACTGTGCTAACTGATTGATTTCAGTACGGTTTAGGGCTGCGCAAAACCTGATTTAATCTATTAATAATTTTTTCTTGACCCGCTCCTCGTAATAATATTTGATTATCTTGCGAGATAGCATTTGTGAACTCAGGTAATCTGGAAATAAATTCACATAGTTTTTCAGAAGTTAATATCGGGTGGTTTATGCCAAATTGCGCGTCACCAATCACTGCGGCATTCATTTGTTGTTCATATAATCCAATAGGCATCGCATAGACAGGGATACCGAGATACATTGCTTCAGACAGTAACGTATGACCCGCGGTGGAAATAATGCCATTACATAGCTTTAAGTGTTCTTCAAATCTTGGATTCCCTGCATGATAAAAAAATGCATTCGAGGTATCCATGGGCATATTTTGCAGATTTTTTGGTAAAAATACATGAAAATCGGCATGAGGATGAGCTGATAAAATCGATGTTATTTCATGTAAAGACTGATTAAATCCCTCTTGAGCAGTCAGATACACGATAATTAACGGCTTGTTTTGCCTAGGCATTCTTTGCATTGTAATAATTGAGTCGCGTAATACAGGTGGCATCAGTTCAACCTGATATGATGCCGGTGTTTTATGCCGAACATTAAAAAAAGAGCAGGCCAAGCGTTTATCTGCTTTGGGAAAAAATAGATTAAGCCGGGCAACCTCATCGAGATAAGATTGACCCTGTAAAGGATTGATAAAATCTCCAATTAAATACTTACTCTGTTGATCCAATGTTACCAGGGGTGAGTGTTGCGCATAAGCATATTTCGCTGATGTTTCTTCGTAATCACTTATAACCAAATCAGGTCGACCCATGATCCGTTGAGCTGTTGCCATTGCATCAAGATTTATTTTAGTAAATGCTTGCTGATTGACTGCCAGCGTCGCTGATGTTGAAAAATCCAAACCCATATCATTTCCTTTGTAGTAAGGGTTAGCGACTTGAGCGACAGTTACATTAGGATATTTTACAGAAAAAGCATTATAAAATTGCAAACTGTCACCATATGCAAACACTAAAATTTGGTTTTTTTGTTGTGCAAAATGCTCAACAACAGGGAGTTGTCTAAAGGTATGGCCATTACCTATTCCACAAATACCAAATATGATTTTCCTAGGCGAAGGGTTTTGTTTTTCTTCGGGAACCACTGAAGGCTGAATTAAGTCGACAATTTGATCTGTGACCTTATCGAGAGAGCCAATGATATTAAATGTGGGCACTTTTTCAAGCGAATTTGCCAGCTGAGTGATCAGTGCTTGATGACGCTCATCGCTTACCGTGCCTGAAAACAGCGCTTTGCCTTTGGATAAAATCACATTAGCTCGCTCTGAATCGACGAAATAAGGGTATAATGTATGCAAAGCACTAAGCTGTGTTAAGCACTCATTTTTATCAACTCCATCATTTAATTGCACAAGAACAATTTTTTTAATCGCTAACCTGGATGTTTTAACCATTTGTTCAGGTTTGAATATGAAACTGAAACGATCTTGTGTTTTGATGCCAGGGTATTCTTGTAAAGCCGGCCAACGTGTAAAATCGCTAGTGCGTATCGTTGATACAGTCGTGCCGCCAATTGCCCACATATTTCCATGTTCATCAATTTTTATTAAGGTTTTATCTCCAGAAAATACTTTTAAATTTCGATTTAATGCTGCGTGTAATGTAATCGAAGATTTACCCACTCCTGGATGGCCCACTAATAAAACGCCACCTTCTTCTGTACCTACACAAGCAGCATGTATTGGCATAATACCATCATTTAGCCAAGCCAAGCGCGCAGCACCATAAAACAAGTGCACAAAATCAGGTGGAATTTTGTTATCCCAGGCATCATGAAATTTCACCATGCTGCCTTGTTGTGCCAGTTTTACTTTTGGGTCTTCATAATGTTCAATTTTGATGTCAGGAGAGGAAGTGGAAACTTGGGATATCTGGATGCCTGGTATATGAGCCCCTAATAAAGTAACTTGTTCCTCTGTTAATTTTGTTGCGGAATCACTCGAAAATACGGCGTTTTTATTGCCTGCCAAACTGAAGTGGGTTTCAGTCATATAATGAGTTTGCTGTGCTGTTTTCTCTAACTGAGCAGCAATGGAATCGACCACATTAACCACCTCTTCACAACCACCACAGCCGAATCGTTCAATGACGGCAGCTGTTTTACTGTGATGCAACCCTTGCAGGCGATGGAATGCTGTTCGACATAGCTCAACAAATTTTTGATTTAAATTTTCATTATTAAGTACTCTGTTAATCGCGTCAGAAATAAACTGTAAATTTTTATTTTGATCTGAGCCATATTGATGCCCTTCATCAGGAAATATATCACTCCATTGTATAGCCTCATCTGTCATGCCATGAGCATGCATTAATTGTAATTGGATACCTTGGCTGTCATTGGCGGGTGGTATAAACAGGGTGGGGATGTTATATCGCGCAGCGTCATAAATATTGCCCAATCCTGGCGTCATAATGGCATATTTCACTTGTGGCAATAAGCTATTAATAAAACTTCTTTCATAGGTTTTCACCTGAGGATCATGTAATGAATCCACAATTTTTTTACTGGTTGCAAAAATAATTGACTCATTTGCAGGTAAAATTTTTCTTAAGGTTCCTATGATTAATTTGGCATAAAGAACCTCTTCCTCATGCGACCATAATGGATTACCAATCCCGCCCAAGTTAACTAATCCGATATTTTCTTTGTGATCTGCTTTGATAATGCGAACAATGGGGGGCACAATGCGCATATTAGCGATGTGTGTCTTTTCTTTTTCCAATCGGTCTTCAACACCAAAAAAATTCTGTGCAACGTAAAAGACATTATTTTTATTAAGAAATTCTGGAAAGGAAGGCCAAAACCAAGCGATAGGATCATATATAATGGTGGTCACACCAAGATTCACAACCTGTTCTGCCATGTTAAAATCAGACGATGTCATAAATAAAGTGTGATCACAAATAATCTGGTTTAAATTTTGTTGAACTTCCGCGTCTTCCAAGTCATATATCGCATCATATGGCAAATTTTTCTGCAAATCTAGGGTATGTTTTTCCCCAATAAACGCAATATAATGAAATTTTTGGCGTAGCAACAGGAAAAAATCGGCTATCGCTGCAGAAGGGCCAAAACCAAATGCTTCGGCATTTAATAATAATCGAGAAGAATGCATATTAATCTCCTAGCTTTTTAAACCATACAATAATTCGCCCAAAGGATTCAGATCTTCCTTTTCTCGCACAGGATTTATCGCGCCTGAATTTGTATATCGCGGTTTCATACTGGCGTGCATACCCGCTTCTCGAACATTTTTTCCTAATCCACTGAAAAAACCATGTCTTCTTTCACTGATAAGCTCTTCAAGATTTTGAGCAGGCCTTGCTGAAATGTAAGCAACCATTCGGGGTTTACCTGAAAGATTAGGGGTGTTGGCATGGGTTGTGCGACTATCCCAGGAAACCATATCACCACTACGTAGTGGAATAGCTTGTTTATTTTCCTGCATCACTGTTTCTTGTGGTGGATTGTTTTTTAATTCAACATATTCACCACGATAGTTTTCTCGTTCGTGTTCCTGTACTACCTTTTCATATTCTTTAAATGCATGCAGCGAACCTGGTACAGCAGCAAAGGTACCGCGTTCAACAGGACAGTCTGTTAGTGCTAAAACTCCTTGCAAGGTTTCAAACTGTTTTTGCACCATTGGGTTTTGATCTACATGCAAAGGCAAGCCAAGGGAATCTTTATGGTTTTGTAATTTAACACCTAAACGATCAAAGGTGGTCCATAAGTTTGTTTTGCCCCAAATGACCACATGGTGTATATAAACGCGTAATGCCTGGCGCAACTGTGCTAACATATTATCATGATAAATTTCAAAAAAACCGCGTGAAATAAGTGGCGTGTTGTTTGCATCAGCAGGGATATGTTCATATGTTGCAGGTTCATCTATAGAAAACTTATCCTGGCTTAATTCATGTGCAATTTTCTTGATGCGCATTATCGTTTTTTCACACAAATCTTTATTTACAACCTCTTTGCCTACGACAAAACCGTATGTTGACCAAATATTCCAAAAGTCGGTTTCATTTTCGAGAGGACTAAATCCAACGGCATAACCCTCTGCATCCAGAGGATAGCGCTTCATATTTTTAACCAGCTCTAAATCATTATCCTGTGCATGTTGATAAGCAGCATATCGTGCTGACACAGCAGGTTTTGCCAGGTTCGTATTTAACGTCTGGATTAATTGATTCAGGTAAACCCGGTATTCCTCGTTGCTTATTTTTTGACCATTATTTTCGAGGCGCCTTACAATGCCAAGTACTTTATCATCAATTACCAGTGCTTGTTCTTCCGAAGGTTGTTTGCAAAGAACATATTGCTGGAGGAATGTGTGCATCAGCGGCGACAATGTTTCTGTTAAAAATTCTACGCGAGATTTATTAATTAAATCCAGATGTAAGTCATCGTGTTTTTCTATTTTACCTAAACGTACTAATTCTTTACCAATAGTAGTTTTTGTAAAACCAATTTTACGGGTTTTTTCAATTATCTCTTCTAATTCAGCAGGAAATTGAAGGGGAGCTGATTCAACTATTAGTTCATTCCCATCACGAGTTGATACGACAATAATTGCTTTGTCGACATAAGGAGCCGAATCATTTTCAAAAAAAAGTCCATTCTCTATTGCAATATAGATGTCTGCATCAGGATAGTGCTGTTTAGCTGCCAAGAGTCTATTGCGAGCACCTTGCAGTGTTTCATCGTTAACGGGTAGCATGGGAACACCAGAGTCAACTTCAATGCTGGTTAATTGGGCATGTACATTATTGTTATTTAATGCTTGTATTACGGCTGTATTTTTTATTTGGCTTTGAGATGCTAAAATAATTTTCATTGGTTTTCCTGTGCGGAGACACATTAAGTGGTCTAATTTTACGCTCATTAGTCATTAAATGCAACGGAATTGGAGTTCCCTTATGGAATTATTTCGTAAAAAAAGAATTGATTTTCCAGAGGATGAAACAAAATCACTAGTTCGCTGTCTGTCAGCACTTGATCTTACGCTGTTAGGGATTGGTGCTATCGTTGGTGCTGGTATTTTTGTCATCACTGGCGTGGTGGCAGCAACTGAAACTGGCCCGGGAATCGTCTACTCTTATATTATTGCGGGCCTTGCCTGTATGTTTTCAGCGTTGTCCTATGCGGAACTGGCTTCGTCTATTGGTGGTTGCGGTAGTGCGTACGGTTATGCTTACGCCGGATTTGGAGAAGTGATTGCATGGATTGTTGGTTGGGATTTATTACTGGAGTATTCTATTTCGATTGCCGCAGTGGCGGTTGGATGGAGTAGTTATTTCAATGATTTGTTACTGACATTGAAAATCCATGTCCCAAAATTATTATTGCAAGGCCCTGCCATGGGTGGGGTTGTGAATATATTTGCATTAATCATCGTGTGTTCACTGGGGCTGTTATTAATTTGTGGAGTCAAATCCAGTGCGCGTGTCAATAATATTATCGTGGGAGTGAAGTTATCTGTCATTTTATTATTTATTATCATCGCTTCAAATCACGTTGAAGCCAGTAATTGGGTACCTTTCATGCCGTTTGGATGGATTGGGATTGTGAAGGGCGCTTCATTGATTTTTTTCGCCTATATTGGATTTGACGCCGTATCAACCACCGCGGAGGAAGTGCTCGACCCGCAACGCAGTTTGCCTATTGGTATCATTGGATCATTGTTGATAGCCACGGTTCTTTATATGGTGGTCTCAGGACTTTTAACGAGCATTGTCTCATATAAAGTGTTGAATGTTGCCGCACCGATTAGCCAAGCTCTTATTCTGATTGGTCATAAAACTGCAGCAGGTATCATAGGCGTCGGTGCAGTGGCGGGCTTGGCTACGGTCATGCTAGTGCTGTTTTATGGATTAAGCCGAATTTTTTTTGCGATGGCGCGTGATGGTTTACTGCCAAAATATTTTGCAGTCCTGCATGAGAAAACAAAAACTCCCGCTCGCATTATTGTGCTTTGTGGGGTGTTAATTGCGTTTACGGCATCTTTTTTTCCAATAGATGAATTGGCCGAGTTAGTGAATATAGGAACACTTTTTGCTTTCACCATGGTCTGTGGTGGCGTTCTGATTCTGCGGCATACACAACCTGATTTACCACGTTCGTTTAAAACGCCAGCATCGCCTTACTTCCCGATACTGGGTATGCTCAGTTGCCTGTATTTGATTGTCAATTTACCGTGGTTAACCATTCTGCGTTTTATTGTCTGGTTCATCATAGGGGTGGGTATTTATTTTTCATTTGGCCGTAAACATAGCGTGCTGAATTACGGCCCACGATTATAAGTCCCGAGGGGAGCGATGATCATCAGTCTGTTTTTTGCGTTGTACTAATCGCATAACCAAAAGCACAATCATTCCCAGGAAAAACCAGGACAGCAAGCCACTACCAAAACCGTGTCCCATAAAAAGACTGGCTAGCAATCCACCCATTAGCATCCCGGAGAAGACACCACGCATCCTAGAAGGATTTAACGCAGCCGTTTGTGCAGGTCTTTTGGTATTGTATGAACGAGAAAACATCGAGTTGGAACGCATGGAACCAAAACCTCGACCCCCGCCAAAACGTCCTGCTGTAGCATCATTTACTGAAAGCCCGAGTGTGAATAGTACGATCAGTGAACATAAAAAAAAGTTGCGCATTGTTTAATCCTTATCTAAGTGTAAAATGACTCGGTATATACCTTGCGCACATGAGTTTTCGGTTTTTTAGCGCCCAGATATGGTTCAGCTCGTGTGTTAAAAAATGCGCGCATAGTTATTCATATGCAAGCCTTTTTTAACACACGAGATGGGCCGTAGATGGGATGCTACAAAACCGAAAACTCATGTGCGCAAGGTATATTATAACCGACCCCTAAAAAATAGCGATGGACTTCAATATGATCGGGAGCAACTCTCACATAGGCAAATTTAAAGTAGGTTGGGCCTCGGCCCAACAGAAACGTTGGACGCGTATACAGTATGGCGACGACAAATCAGTAAAAGATTGTCATCATGTGCCACATTCCTGTTGGGCCGAGGCCCAACCTACACCATTTTGCCTGTCTATACGAGAGTTGCACCCATATGATTAAACATAATTTAATGGCTATCGGTATTTGGTTGTTCACACCAATCAGTTTTGCTGCGAGCCATCATCCTCAGGTTTTTTTAAAAGACATTGCAGGATCCAGAACAGAAGGCAAGCAAATTGTGCAGCATTATTGCGCCATGTGCCACGCTGAAAAACCCATGATCCAATTGGGCGCACCCACCATGGGTCAAAGTTCAGCGTGGGAGCCACGTATTAAACAAGGTATTGATACCTTATTTAAACATACTGATGAGGGGTTGAATGCTATGCCGGCTCGAGGCGGGTGTTTTGAGTGCACAGATAAACAACTTTTATTGGCAATTATGGCCATGCTGCCGAAAGATATGCGATTAAAACACCATAAAATGACAATAAATAGAACAATAAGATAAATATTTATTAAAAAAGCTAAACTTATTTGCATTCCTCCCGATAAGAAGAAAAACAGGGAGGATTTAATTATGAAAAAGCAACATGTAAAAGTATCATTAGTAATGGCCCCATTGTGTATTCTGACAGTGGGTTGTGCATCGGTGGGTGGAGACTCGGTTGTTGATGACGCGGGACACACCCATTACACCATGGCAATGTCATCAGATACCAAGGGCAGTGGATATTTTCCAGCAACACGAGAAGCCACTGGCAAGAAAGTGTTTGTATTCGACCCAAAGGCTACTGCATGGGCTGCGTATGATGCCCAAGGCAACAGAGTGGAAACAGGGAGTGCCTCAGGTGGTAAGGATTTTTGTGATGATATTGGTCGTCCATGCCGAACAGTGACGGGTACATTCCACGTCTATTCGAAAAAGGGTGAAGATTGCACATCGAGTATTTATCCTGTTGAAACCAACGGGGGGGCCAGAATGCCTTATTGCATGCACTTTTCAGGCGGCTACTCCATCCATGCAGCATATGAAGTACCCAATTATAATGCCAGCCATGGTTGCATTCGGGTTTTGCCTGGAGCTGCGAAATGGTTAAATGAAAACTTCATTGATGTGGGTACGACGGTTGTTGTGAAACCCTATAGTTGATATTAAATTACCATAATTACTCGCCCCCGCCTTTCGGGGGCTGTCCCTGAGCTGTTTTAATGTTTACTGAGATCCGTTCGGGCAGAGGAATTGATATTTTAGAAGCTAACAATACTCGGTTAGTTTGGGAAAAAAAGTTTTTGAAAGAGCAGTTAGACTTACATCTTGCAACAGATGACAGCCCAAGGTTTCCTGGAGTATAGTGGAGTTTAAGAATTGACATCAGGGTGAATCATGGCTCCTCAAGTGGAAAAAACATTTGGTTTGTTAATTAGTCACGTTGCTTTAGCAGCAAGCGTTATTTCTGATGCTAATAATGACCCAAACCCTAAGCTCAATTATCATAAATCTTATGAGAGTGCTCTAAAATGTTTGGTAGGAAATGATTTTCATAGTCAATATAAAGACGATCAAGTCAAAGTTCTTGCTAATGAGGCGCTCTCGGCAGCAAGGGGACGAGATAGACTATCATCACTTCAACAGCATTTTGGATCTTATTTACTGCGTCAATATAGGCGCGAGCAGAGTCGCCGGTCGCTCCCTCAAGAGCCTCATCTTTTTACTGAAATTCAGAACATAGAAGGCAAGCCTTTGCGCACACTGTCATTGTTCCCAAAAGTAAAGACAGGAAATTCCATACTGAGTAGTCGATCTTTGGATTTGAGCATGGCAGAGGAAGAGGAGGGTACGCTAACACTTGATATCTGGTAAACCTAAATAACTAATCGCGTAAACCGAGAGGCCTGGTTTCATCCTTGCCTTTGATACCTGACAGCAAATTGGCGCATAAACTCAACTAAGTTGGCAACACCGGCTTCAGGCATGGCATTGTATAAACTGGCTCGGGCACCGCCAACCAATTTATGACCATTCAGATATTTTAAGCCCTGCAATCCCGCTTCAAGGAGGAATAATTGCAATAATTCATTGTTGGGAAAACTAAAGGGAATGTTAATTTTTGAACGATACGCATGCTCTATGTTATTGCTATAAAACCCATTGCTGTTATCAATGCAATTGTAGAGGAGGCTTGCTTTACGGCCATTAACCGCAGCAACATTATTTAAATCGCCATACTCATTGATTACCCAATCGACCATCAAATCCATCATATAAATTGGGACGGTTGGAATGGTATTTAGTAGAGAATTTTGTTCGGCTTGAAGGGTGTAATTAAATATTTCGGGCACAGAATCCAAAGCCAGCCCCAGTAAGTCATCGCGGATAATCAACAAGGTAATTCCGGCAATGCCCAGGTTTTTTTGAGCTGCGGCAAAAATCAGACCAAATCGGGTTACATCGATGGTTTCAGATAAAATTGCAGAAGTCATATCGGCGACTAAAGGAACTTTCCCAGTATCGGGAATTTCACTAAACTGAATTCCATTAATGGTTTCATTCGGGCAGCAGTAGGCGTAGGCGGCATTGGGATTAAGTTGCCAGGTTGTTTTATCCGGAATAGCGCTACTGCTAGCCGTAGTTACTATATTAACGGTGGCATACCTTGATGCATATTTTGCCGCGCGCTCTGACCAAATCCCGCTAATCAAATAATCAACGTTTCGATTATGTTTTGTCAAATTCATTGGGATAAAACTAAAGTGCCCCTGACCACCCCCAGCTAAAAATAATACTTTATAATTCTGTGGGATAGTCATTAATCCGCGCAATTTTTGTTCTAATTTAGTTAATAAATCCTGAAACATTGGCGTGCGATGACCCATTTCCATAATCGAAGTTCCAGTGTCCTGCCAACTCAATAACTCCTGTTGTGCACGAAGTAACACTGACTCAGGCAACATCGCCGGACCTGCAGAAAAATTATAAACCCTAGACATAACATTTTTTCCTTACCTAGTTTTTTCTTCCACGATATATTAGTCTCAGAGTTTGTCAATGACCTAAAGGATTCCGTTTGGGGCTATTATATTTTTATCTCGTTCCTTCAAAGCATCCGAGTCATTCTGACATTGTTCAGATGATGTGAATATAGATAATTCAGCTAAATTACCTATTGTTACTGTACTCATTACTTTTAACTCATCAAATGCTAATTGGGCCTGATTGTCTGCTCGATCCTCAGGGGTCCTTCCGTTTTTATCACAAACGTCAAGCGATGCACCTGCTTTAATAAGCATACGACAACCGTTTAAATTATTTCCTAGTGCTGCAAAATGCAGGGCTGTAAGACCTTCTATTGATGGAGCTCTCTGATCTGAAAAAGAACTATTCGTGACATTATCAAGGGTTGCATGATTTTCTAATAGATATGCTAGTGTAGCATCGGCACCATTACCCGCTGCAATCATAACCAGAGTTACACCTGTTGAGGAGCTCTGATTGATATTTGCACCAATACTGATCATAAATTTAATAACGTCTAATTTATTATGGCGAACGGGGTAAAATAGGCAGCCTAAAAACTTCTCATTATTTAGGAATCCATCTTTAACTTGGGGTTGTGACGCTAAAATCATTTTTAAGTTTTCTAGGTCACATTTTTTTAAATATATCAATAATTTTCTCTGTAATAACTGTTCGGAGTAGTTTGCTTTTGCCCCGGCTCTCATGAGTAATACAGCGGTGATCCAATGATCGTATCTCAGTGCAAGGTCAAGAGCGGTATCATTGTCAGTGTCCACTAAGTCAAGGGCGTAGCGTTGTTTAATAAAAAAATCAACGAGTTGATTATGACCATTCCGAGCGGCCTCAAGTAAGAGGCGATCATCTGGCTTTGATAAATTCCATTCGGTATACGAGCCAGTAGAGTACATACTTCTTGTTTCGCACTCTGTACTATTATCATTTAGAAAATACATATCATTGTTCATATAAGTAGATGAATTAACCATGTGCTGATGTATTCGTTTTTTGTTAATAATGTGATGATTGTAGTCAATCGTTTTAAATACCGTCTGATCGAAGGCGAGTTTGTTTTCACTTTTAAATAATTGAGTAAGATTAAGATCAATGAATCCAGGGATAGCTCGGAAGGTATATTGAACTTCCGGTAACTGTAAAACGCTGACAAATTCATTCAAAGTATGGCTGCCAGTAAGATACACTCCAAAAGCAATAAAACATTTAAAATATAACTTAAGTTGTTCTTCATTAGCGCTATAGGTAAAACGGTTTTTTTTGTTTAACCGTTCTATAAGAATTATCTGTCTTAATAGACAACCTGATATTGAACCAGAAAACGGAGTGACTTTATTGAAAAATGCTAACTCAGGTTGTTGCGATCCATCAATATAGGTTTCTTTATCAGAGCCTCGCATATAGCTGGTTTTACTTTCCAAGTATAAAGGATCATTAGGCGGTAGAGGCATGTATGCTTTCATAATCCCTAAATTATGAGAAAAAACACACTGTGATACGTATGGTTCTAATTGGTCCGTTCGCTGCTTTCTGCCGCGATTAATTGTTTCATAAATGTAATTTTTTTTAAAAAACAAATTAAGTTTATCAGATGGATTAAACTCTCTAAATGCGGGTTGTGTTGCTAGGTAAATCTTATGTAATTTACACAGCTTTTCAAGGCGTTCATTTGATTTGGTCATGGCTGCGCTTGAAATTTCGATGTCTTTTGAGCTCAGGGATGCAGAAAGATCATACTGTTGTAATATTTTAATGGGATCGGCATAAATTTCCAAAAACCGATCCAGGTCATAATTATTGCCTGATATTTTTATAATGGAGTTGCAATAAGCGGTTAACAGGTTTATATCAAGCTGATCCAAGCATAAACCAATGGTTTCATAGCACAGATGACTTTCAAAGTATCGCCGAACGGGATCTTCGTTGAGATCGGTCTTTGTATGGCTAATTATATAGTTCTCAAGTGAGGTATCTTGCATTAAAGTAGTCAGTGTACTTGTGTCTTCTGAATCGTAAGCCCCCGTTAAATATAGTTTATTAATCTTGTTGTATGTTTCTCGCCCACCTTGGTTTGGGCTATATTTATTTATCAATAATGTGAGAGCTTGAAAGACGGTAATCTTTGTGTGTGAATTCTTCATATATTTGAATTTCATTTGTAAGCTCATATAAAAGTCACATTATATATTATTGATCACAATAAGAGCAATAATATCAAGGAATGGTTTTTTTTTGCGAGAGAGAGAGAATAGTCGCAGGAGGAGCGAGTCCTCCCAAAACAGGAATAAAAAAGTAAAATTGAGGCATGATACACTGTAGACAACTCCCCAGCAAACAAGGATTAATGGTTAATTACTCGCTCAGACTTGCAAATATATACAAATAGTGTACAATAGGCACAAATAATTAACCAAAAGGAAGTTAGCAATGACAAAATCTAGCGAACAAATGAAGAAAGATGCACAAAAACTGGAATGGGAAAAACAACAACGCAATAATATTGCGCACCAATTAAGGATAAAGGAAGAATTGGCAGCATGTCAATTGGACACATCCGCTCAAAAAAAACAGCCCTATCTGGAAATAGATAAAGCAGAAGCGATGGAAGAATATTGTATTGAGGGCGAAGACTTGAGTTCAGTTATTGGGCTCTACAAAGCAAAATATGGCAGAAAGCCTGATGGGACCAACAATCCTCATTACAGAAAACCCACACAAAATGAAGATGGAAGCGTTACGTTATGCTTCGCTTCAGAACAGGAGTTCATGGATTTCTCTAGAAACGCCGCTGAAAAAAAGCTGGCCTTTATCATGACAGATTCAAATAAGATGGTTATAGGTTACTCAAATGGAGATGGCCTGTTGTACCATGCTGATGGCAATGAATGCAAAAAAGGGGATGTGATGAAACCATCAAATATTTCTCTGGATGATTTCATGAGCACCCACATGCAAACATTTAGCCCTAGCATTTAACCTGGAAAAAGCAGTCAGGCCCCGTCTCTTCAGGGCGGGGTTTTCTTATTTATCCAAAATATTGACCGAAACATCGAAACGAACATCGCGTTAATTATGAAATTACTATTGCAGATAAATTGCCAGATCGAGGCTACTCAATAAGCGAGTCATACATCGGTTCACGACAGTTTGTGGCAGAAGCATAGCGCAAAAAATTCTAAAAAAACCTCGGATTCGTCACTTATTCATGAAATAAGGAGAGGAGTTGCCCGAGGACGGCGATCATATGTATTACAAAGTACTACCTGTTCGTTGTGAACGGCCATATTCTAATACTTTTTCCGTTAAATCTTGTGGAACTTCAGCTATAAACATACTGCTTCGGCTTACTAAAACCGCCGCAGGAGAGAATGAAGCACCACCAGACCCAAGATGGGTAGTACAACGAGCATTGCTAACTTGACCATCAGAATTGTAAACGTGGCCAAGTGTTGGGAAGCCGTCGTATGCAACAGCACGTGTTCCCACCCAACGCTCTGCAATACCGCGGCTTTCTAATTCGGCCATATCATCTTGTGTGAGCTGAATTCCGCGAGTCGGTTTACCCAGCGCTAAAGAAATGAACTCAGGCAAAACATCATTCACCATATTTAATTGCAGGAGATTCCTATTTTTCGCGAAGGCTTGATCTTTATGCGGTTGCTGGTCGCCATAAAAAGCTTTTGTACCCGCTACACCAATAAAAATTTTATTATCGATAAATCGAGCTTGCCAAGCTAATACGATGCCTTCTTGGTGCACTTCCATACAATGACTAAATGTTGAGTAGGCTTCAAGTTTATCTGCTGGTATATCAATGTTTAGCATTAATGATGCGCCAGCAAATCGAGCATATTCAGGCTCAGCTAGTCCAAGACCATTTAATGTTCCAACAGACTCACCGGGACAAAACACATAATCAGATTGTTGATATGCATGTTTATTGCGTTTTACTGTTGGGTTATCAAAAAACTGCAGCCCATCTATCTTTTTGTTTGATGATGCACTTTCTATTGATTCATAAGCGAGCCGCTCAACTCGTTTTTGTAAACGCAATTGAAAGCAATCTTTGGTCTGCCCTGCATCATTGGTATATTGTCCCATGACTCGTTTGAGATAATCATGAAAAAGAGGTAAAAAGACTTGTGTATCAATACAACCACCAGGTCGCCATAAAGCGATGGCATCATTTTTCCAAACACGTGTCCCATCTTCACTATTAAGTTGAGAATTATTGTCACAAAAATCAGCAAGGAATGGATCAAGACTGATAACTTCAGCAGGGGATAAGGTTCTACAATCACGATATCCTAAGCCTTCATAATCAGACTTCATTGCATTGGCTTTAGTTAAGGCATTGGGAACGTTATATATGAGGTCAATTCGATATCCATCATGTAATGTTTGAGTTTCTGTATTTGTACGTTCTCGACAGGGATTAAAATTGGAAGCAATTAAAATACTTTTTAATTCGGCATCGGCATGGTCATAAATTTCTTGCCATAAACCCATGCTCATCTTTCCAAGAGCTAGCAATGTTTCGGTGCGTGCGCGGTGACTTTCTTCATCGAGACCGTAAGCTTGTACTGCTTGTTTAAATTGTTCTGCTGCCACCGATTCATTCACTCCAGCAACATCATCAACACGAATACCACCTGGCTCACTAAATAAGTGGCACAATTTTTTAATCAATTCTTGGCCTCTTGGAACAACAGAAAGGATTTCATCAGGTGTTAAGCTAGGGACGATGTGTGCTGTAGTCGTTCCTTTCATTGTCTGGTTTTTATCATGAATGGTGACACGAATACGCTTACCTCTATGATTCGCATCTAAATGGGCATAATAGGCTTCCAGGAATCCTACTATTCCACCTCCAACAATGGTTAACTTATTGCTTGGATAACCTGCGGGTTGGACACTGTTACCTAGCGTGGTTTCAAATCGCTCTTGCATGGTTACATCTCCTACATCTGTTGTCTGGTAATGCATTAATTTTGTTGATAGTCGTTGTTTATCTTGGATTCATAATTATTGGAACAGTAATGTTTCCCGTTGCGCCCCCTAAAGGCGAATTGCCCCTCGATTATAGTCAAGTTCTTATTGATTTAAAACAACGTATTCACTCAGAACTGGACTTTGGACAAAAAACCGATCTAATACGGGCCCGCATTAGATCGGTTTTTTGTCCAAAGTCCAGTTTTTAAAGACCCATATCTATTTGATTTTCTTGGAACAGATGCGCCACGCCGTGAAAGTGAGCTTGAACAAGGTTTAATTGCCCATGTTCAAAAATTCTTATTAGAACTTGGGCAAGGTTTTGCGTTTCTCGCACGCCAAGTACATTGGGAGTTACCTACCTGCACTCTTGGGAGCGCAATTGGTTTTGATACTCCTGCATAACCTATTGATTTCATAGGTGTCCCAGGCAGGATTTGAACCTGCGACCTGCCCCTTAGGAGGCAGGATTATATGAGTCCGACGTTGTCCATATAAATCCTCTAAGTCCTTGTAGT